>JADMIO010819930.1_pt1 | contig 64546 bp, 65 predicted proteins | sample 8958161 | NCBI WGS metagenome assembly JADMIO01 (sample SAMN16585339, study PRJNA669376) | soil metagenome | isolation source: Crop rotation soil | place: USA: Cullars Rotation, Alabama | collected 2011 | reverse complement strand
CCGGGCCTCTTCGGCCGCGTTCCGCTCGGTCTCCACGGCCGCCCGCGCGGCCTCCGCGCGCTGCCAGAGCCACACCGACCCGGTGCTCAGCGCGCCCAACAGCAGGGTCGCCGCGGTCAGAGCGTAGGCCGCGGCCAGCGTCGGCTTCCGCCGCACCCACTTGAGCACCCGCTCGCCGACCGTGGGCGCGCGGACCGTGACCGGCTCGTTGTTCGCGAACCGGGTCAGGTCGTCGGCCAGCGCCGCGGCCGTCGGGTACCGCTCGTGCGGCGCCTTTGACAGGCACTTCAGGCAGATCAGCTCGACGTCCCGCGGCACGGCCGGGGCGAACCGGCGCACCGGGGGCGGCTCGTCGTCCACGACCATGCGGATCAGCGCGACCGTGTCCGGCGCGACGAACGGCACGCGACCCGTGAGGCACTCGTAGAGGATGACGCCCAGCGCGTAGACGTCCGCGGCCGGGCCGACGAACTTGGTGCGGCCAGCGGCCTGCTCGGGCGCCATGTACGCGGGCGTACCCATGACCGCGTTCGTGTTCGTCAGATCCGCGCCGGTCCCGCGCTTCGCCAGCCCGAAGTCGGCGACCTTCGGCGTGAGGGCGGACGGAGTGTAGAGGGCCGTGCGCTGAGTCGTGCCCGAGCCGCCCGACGAACCGGCCGCGCGGGCGGCGCCGTCGGTCGCAAACAGGATGTTGGCCGGCTTGAGGTCGCGGTGGACGATGCCCAGGTCGTGCGCGGCCTGGACCCCGCGCGCGATCTTGGCGACCAGTTCGGCGGCGGCCCGCGGCTCCAGCCGGCGCTCCCCGCGGATGTGCCCGGTGAGCGCGCCGCCGTCGAGGTACTCCATCGCGAAGTACGGGCGGTCGCCGTGCCGGCCGAACTCGTACACGCGGACCACGTGCGGGTGGTCGATCTCGGCGATGGCCTCGGCCTCGGCCAGGAACCGGGCCACGTCGCCCGGCTCCGGGGCGACACTCGACAGGATCATCTTGAGCGCGACGACGCGGTTCAGCGCGGTCTGGCGGGCCTTGTACACGACTCCCATCCCACCGCGGCCCAGTTCCTTGATCAGCTCGTACCCGGGCACTATCTCCGGCCCGAACGGCGCGGGCCCGCCGGACCGACTCGGGTCCGACCCGCGGGCCACGGTCTCAGGGTCCGGCGCCGGGCCGGACCCGTGCGGGCCGGTCGCGTCAGTCGTGGGCGGGCCGGCGTTGGGCGAATCGGTGGTCGCCAGCGGATCGTGGGCCATGACGAGCGCTCCGAGACGAACTGACGACAAACAGTTTGCCCGATCGGCGGCCCGCGTGCAACCGGGCACTCAGCGCAGGATCCTCGCGGCCTTCACGACGTACTGCACGCCGCTGCCGACGGTCGCGGCGAGCATCGCCCAGAGCAGCACCAGTTGCACCGGGTCCAGCACCGCGAGCACGTCCGACGTGCCCGGGAGCGTTCGCAGCCACGCGAGCAGGAGCACGCCGATCAGCACCGCGCACTGAAGGCCCATCTTCAGTTTGCCGAACCAGTCCGCGCCGAACTTCTTGCCCGCGGCCTCCACCATACCCCGCAGACCGGTCACCAGGAGTTCGCGACAGACGACCACCGTCACCATCCAGGGGAGAATGCCGGCCTGCGGCACCGGGATCAGGTAAATGAACGCCCCGCACACCAGAACCTTGTCCGCCAGGGGGTCGAGGTTGCGGCCCACCAGCGTCAAAGGGCCGTACTTCCGCGCCCACCAGCCGTCGAACCAATCGGTCGCGGTCGCGACCAAAAACACGATCAGGCCCGCGAGCCACCACTCGTAGACGATGCACACGAACAGCACCACCGCCAGTGGGATGCGCACGAACGACAGCAGGTTGGGGACGTGGAGGAGCGGTTCGGACGCGGCGGGAGCGGGCGCGGACATGGTGAACCCCTGCAAACACCGAGAGCGGGCGCGGGGTCATTGTCGGCGGAGCGGGGGGAAACGGCACCGGCCGCGGGGATGAACCCGCGGCCGGTCCGGCGGGCGGGGAAGAGGTCCGCCGCTGTTGTGTCAGAAACGGTATCAGGGCGTGATGTCGTGGTCGAACGTGTTCGGCTTGCCGGACTCGACCTTGAAGGTGAGGCCCGAGGTACTGCCGTCCCGCAGAGGTGCGGGGATCGGGTTGGTCGCCGGCCCCGGGGTGCCGACCGCCTTTGGTTTCGGCGCCTCAGCGGCCCCCTTGTCACCGGGCTTCTTCAGCCGCGGTCCGCCGGCCTTGAACTCGGCGCCCTGCTGAACCGAATCGGGCGTGAAGTAGGCGAAGGCCACCTTCACCTCACCGGGCGGAACGCCCTCGGCCGTGTACGTGCCGTCCGCGCCGACCGGGGCGCTGACCATCGTACCGTTGGGGTGCACGAACACGACCTGGATACCGGTGAACTTCGGCGGCTGGCCGCGCAACTTGATCGTGCCGGACACGTCGGACGGAGCGGAACTACCGCACCCGGTCAGACCGACCAGGAGGCCCGCGCCGAGCACCAGCGGCGCGAGCCGGGACGAATGATCCGGAGCCATACGAGCACTTCTCCCCGAAACGATATGAATTGGGAGGAACGACCGGCGCCGCGGGCGCGGCGCCGGCCCCGGTGGGACCGGCTGTCAATAGTCGGGGATGACCTCGCCCCCGATGCGGGTCGTGAGCTGCGGCAGCACCGAGTTGGCACTGTAGGTCATGAACCGGACGGAGCCGTCGCCCATCAGGAAGTTCCCGCCGCCGCTGTGGAGGCTCCAGAAGTGGGCCATGTCGCACGGGTCCTGGAGGGTGCCCGACTGGAACCCGACCTTACTCGCCGGGCACCCCAGGCTGGAGGCCAGCCCGTACTCCCGTGCCCCCATCACCACGTCGCCGCTGCCGCTGCCGTCCCACCCGGACCCGGCGAACCACCACCCGTAGTACAGGTCCTTGCTCGGGGGCCGCTCGCCGACCAGGAGCGTGTTGCTCGTGCCGTCGGTGACGTCGGTCATCTTCACCGCGGAGGCGTAGTAGAGGATGCCGATCTGGCTCGTGTTCGTGTAGTTGCCGAAGTCGCCCGAGATGCCCGAGACGCCGAGATAGCCGGTGAACGCGACGTTCCCGTTGCCGCCCCATTGCGACCCGGGGATGGTGAAGCTCTGCCGCGAGTCGCTCGGGCAGATCAGCGTCGGGATGATCGTCCCCAGCGCCGGGTTGGCCGGCGTCATCGGGTTGAGCCAGAACCCGCCCCACGGCCAGTACTGGTAAGCCGTGGACGTGCCGTGAGCCCAGGTGTCGGCCTGGCGGTACAGGTTGTCCTGCTCGTAGTACGGCATCATCTGGGCCATCCAGCTCCAGTACGGGTAGTACTTGTCGCCGGACGAAACGACACCGGCGGGGAACTTCTGGTTAACGTCGTGGTAGTTGTGCAGGGCCAGACCCATCTGCTTGAGGTTGTTCGCACACTTCATCCGGGCGGCGGACTCGCGGACCTTCTGGACCGCGGGCAACAGCAGCCCGATGAGGATGGCAATAATCGCGATCACCACCAACAGCTCGATCAGCGTGAAGGCGTGACGGAACCGATTTCGCGCGGACCACATGACAAGAACTCCTCGACAAAGACCAGTGGGAAATGAACGGGCGGTGTCTGCGAATTCGGTCGCGATGGAGACAGGCGCAACCGGACACCGGTTACCTAGCGGGCGATTGTTGCTCGCGGAGCGCCCGGGCGGGGCGCCCCGTGGTACCGTTCCGAGCGGGCGGGCGCTCGTGTCGGGAGGCGCGGAACCCGCGCGCCTGACAACGGGCGCAGAAACCTGCTCGAAACCGTTGGGGAGAGAATGTCAAACTTTGGAGAATGAGCCGTGCAGAGTGCGAGTACCCCGCGAGCTGAAATCCGTTGTAACCCGGCCGACGAACCCGGGCAAGAAAATAATTACCCCCGCACTGACGAATCGCGATGCCTGTGAAACACAGGGCTTCCGCGCCGGCCCGGTGTGAGCCGACGTCACGGTTTCGACATCCCGACGAAGCTCCCGTCGTTGTCGCGCGACAGCGACCAGAGGAACGCGCCCACGTCCGGGCTGTCGAAGTAGAACCCCACCGAGTTGATCTTCACCCGCGGGCGCCCGGCCTCGGGGCGGTTCCACGTCCGGGCCAGCGTGTCCCGCACGTGCCGGCCCAGGACGATCCCCAGTTCCGACTCCGGCAACGGCGGGTTGGCGTTCTGCTGAGCCACGGTCAGCCCCGGCCCCGACGTCGGCAGACCGTCGGAGAACAGGTAGAGCGTGTCCAGCCCCGAAGCGCGCAACGTAAACGCCCTGTCCAGCCCTGCGTACATGTTCGTGTCGTCCTTCGGCTTCACCTTGAGGAGCGCGGCCTTCACGGCCTCCACCGACTTCTCGCCCGCGAACGGCTGCCACTCGCCCGAGCCGAACAGCCAGTTCGCCTCGCTCGAAAACACGATCACCTGGTACTGCTCCAGCGTGGGGATGCTCCGCATCACCTTGCACACGGTCTCGGTGACGAGCGGCCACTTCGTGTCGTCCACGGTGTTCAGGTCGCGCTTGCCCATGCTGCCGGACATGTCCACCAGGAACACCACCTTCTTGCCGGTCATGGCGATGCCGGCGAACCGCGACTCCGACTCCCGGTGGAGCTTGTTGAACGTGTCCGCGAGCTTCGCCTTCTCGCCCTGCAGGTCGATGATCGTGGTGTTCGCGTCGTCCACCTTCTTGGTGAGGTCCTTGATCTGCGCGCGGGCGGTGGTGAGTTCCTCGCCGCTCTTGGCCGCGGCGGTCTTGGCGCTGGCGAGTTCCTCCCCGGCGGCCTTCGCCGCGGCGCGGGCGGCGGCGAGGTTCGCGTCGAGGTCGCGCTGCGTCGCGCGGAGCTTGGCCTCCGTGTCGGTGAGTTCCTTGCGGACCGCGGCCATGCGCGCCTCGAGCGCCGTTCGCTCCTCGTCCTTCGTGCGAACGAGCCGCTGGAGCGCGTCCACCTGGGTGGCGCTACTGGCTTCCTTCTTCGCGAGCGCGTCGATGTCCTTCTGCCGCTTCTTGAGCAGGTCGCTCGCGTCGTCCACCTGGGAACGGGCCGTCGCCAACTCCTTCGCGGTCACGTCGGCCTTTTTCTCGGCCGCGTTGAGCGCCGTCTGGGTGGCGTCGAGCTGCGCCTGCGCGACTTTCGCGTCGTCGCGGGCCAGCGCGAGCCGCTTGGCGGTCTCGTCCTTCTCGGTGCGCGCGAGCTTCAGTTGCTCGGCGGCGAGCCGCGCCTCTTCGACCATCTTCAGGCGGATTCCTTCGAGTTCGGACAGGCTCGCGGCGAGCTTCCCGCGCTCCAGCTCCTCCGCGTTGAGCTTCAGGCGGGTGGCTTCGAGCGAGGTGAGCGCCGCGGCGAGGCGCTTGTCGGCGGATTCGAGGTCGAGCAGGGCGTTGCGGTTGGCCTGCACCGCGTCGGTGGCCATCCGGCTGTTGAGGAGGAACAGGAGCGTGACGCAGCCGAGGGCACAGCAGAACACGTCCAGCATCCACATGCTGACCAGCGTCGGCGGCTTGTGGCGGACTCGCACGGGGTTCCTCCTCTGCGTTCGACTACGCCGTTGAGCCGGAACCGGAGGCGGGCTTGCGTGCCCCGCTCACGGGGACCGGGGCGAGCGGGATGACGCTGTCCAGGTGGGCGCGGGGCAGGTCGGCGGCCAGCCAGCGCGGGACCAGCGCCGCCGCGGCCGACGCAACCGCGTTCGGCGGAAGGACTTCCACCGCGGTGCCCTCGGGGGTGTTCGCGTGAACGGCCCGCACCAGCCCCGGGAGCCGGCCCGCGGTGTCGGTCAGCCACACCGCGCGGGGCGGTTCCGCAAGCCCGATGCCGTTGGTGAAGTCGCGGACCGAGTCGCCCGCCAGCCGGGCCAGATTCGCGCAGTGCGATTCGAACTCATCTGCTTGCTGCACAACGTCTTGGAACCAGTGAGCGGTGCGAACACAAAGGCTGATCCGCTGCCCGGCGCGGGCGCGGTCGAGGGCGGCGTCGAGTTGCTCGAAAAGGGCCTGTTCGGCCTCGGCGGAGTCGCGGGGGTCGCGCCGGCACAGCCGCACGCACCGGTCGGCGACCGCGTCCAAAAGTCTGTCCTTCCAGAGCTTTACGGCCAGGCGCGGCCACGCGGCGGACCCGACGAGCTTCACCTGATCGGTTTGGACCGACACCAGCGCCGCGGAGACGGCGAACTCGTCGGCGTCGAGTACCAGAAGCGCCCCCGGCCCGCCGGCCGTCGGGCGCATCGGCACCACCCACTCCGCGCCGGAAGTCCCTGGTACGGCAGGCTTTCCGCTGAGGACCGCCGCGGCCCGGTCGGCGGCGAGAGCGAGCGCGCCGATCGCGGTGCCCTTGAGCGGCAGTTTCGAGCGCCCGGCGGCGATCCCGACGCGCGACACCTGTGCCGGGCCGAGGTACGCCGGTAGGGCCATCGCCACCGCCTCGCTCTCGGCGGCGACCGGCCCGCGGAGCTTGTCGAAGACGAGCCCGAGGGCCGCCTCCGCGACGAGGGTGTGCCGGCCGAGGCGCCACTCGCGCGACTGGCCGAGTGACGCAAGGAAGTTCGAGCACACGAGGTGCGGCGCGCGGCGGCAGACGGCGAACGCGGCGCGCCCGACCTCCGGGGTGCGGCGCTCCCCGGAGACGAACAGCGGCAGTTCGACATCCGGGTCGTCCAGAACGAGCGCGCGGGGCTTCCCGCCGAACGCTTCCGCGCGAACGCGGCTCGCGGTCAGATCGATGCCGACCGCGCGGGCGCGATCGTGAACCGGCGCGGGTTTTCTTGACCAAAGCATCGAGGTTCGCGCCCACTGGTGTTGGAGGCCCGGCCCGGATCGCCGCCGATCAGGAATGCGACCCCTCGTGCGACGGATCATAAAGCCGCAGGAGCAGGTGCTCCTGGCAATACTGTTGGGCGTCGGTCACGAGTGTTTCTTCCGCGCGCTGCAGCGCGTGGATGAAGTACATTACCACGAGGCTGAGCAGGAGCGCAACGAGCGTGCAGTCGAATGCGATCTTGAGCTGGTCCTTCGCCTGCTGCGTGAAGACCTCGATCTGCGGGGCGTTGGCGCCGAACGCACCGCCCAGCCCGCGGACCGTGCCCACGAACCCGATCGCCGGGATCGCCCACGCGAGGTAGTTCACCGTGGACATCCCGGTTACGAGCCGCGACAGTTCCACGTCGGCCTGGTTGCGAACCACCTCGCCCACGTCCGGCGCGGACTTACTGATCGCGAACTTCCCGAGTCCGAGCCGGATCATGTTCGCGAGGATGTACGGCCGCCCCGCGGTCACCTGCTCCACCTTGCGGGCCAGCGGGCGGGCGTCTTCTGGCAGGATGCGGGCGCCTTCTTCGGTGGGAAGCAGTTCCAGGCCGAAGGCCCGGCGCTGGCGGAGCACTTCGCGGTAGCGGCTCTGGAGGATCAGGGCCGCCCACACGGCGCAAACGTAGCACAAAACCTGCTCGGGACCGATAAACAGCCGCGTCACGCGGTCGGCGTCCCATTTCGCCCAGTCTTCGCGCGCCCGGGCACCGGTAAACGTTTCCCAGAACGGGGCGGCCAGCGCCGCGACCACCACGAGCGCGACGACGAGCCACAACCACTCGCGGGCCGGCTTGTGAGACGCGGGGATCGTCATCGGCACTCCTGCGGAGCCCCGCGGGCGCGGGGCAAAGGGCTATTGTCCGAATCCGGGTGTCCGACCGCAAGCGCGTAGCCCGGATGACACCCAACAAGTGATCTGGGGCTTACGCCCGGCGCGCGTCGGGGGTAAGCTGGGCATTTCGTCAAAAGTACCCCGACACCGGAGATTCCTATGCGGTACCTCTTCGCCGCGCTCGCCGCGGCCCTCGCGCTACCCGCGCTCGCCGCGGACCTACCCAAGTTCAAAGCTCAGGAAATCGACACCGGGCTGAAGATCGGCTACGCGGTCATCACGACGGACATCGACGGCGACAAGAAGCCCGACATCGTGGTGGTCGATCAGCACAAGGTGGTGTGGTACAAGAACCCCGGCAAGCAAGACGGCAAGTGGGAGAAGTACGTCATCCTCGACGGCAAGACGAAGCCGGACAACGTGTGCATCGCGGCCATCGACATCGACGGCGACGGCCTCCCGGAGTTGGTGGTGGGCGCCGCGTGGAGGCCCTTCGACACCGCGAACGCGGCGCAACTCGTCTGGCTGAAGCGCGGCAAGGACGTGACACAAGAGTGGACGATGCACGAACTCCCGTGCGACGAGCCGACGGTCCACCGCGTCCGCGTCTTCGACATCGACGGCGACGGCAAGCCGGAGATCGTTCACGTCCCACTGATGGGCCGCGGGTCGAGTGCGAAAGGCCTCTGGACCGACGGCAAGCCGGTGCGCATCGTCGCGCTGAAGGTGCCCGCCAAAGACCCCGAGAAGAATGAGAACTGGAAGCCGCAGGTGCTGTCGGAAGAGTTGAACGTCACGCATAACTTCGCACTGCTCGGGCACAGCGCCGCGGGCGGCCGAACAATGACCGGGATTCTAGTCGCGAGCTACGACGGGGTTCATGTGCTTCGTGGCGACGGCGCAGCTTGGTCGGCGAACAAGATCGGCGACGGGAACCAAGCGAACCCGAAGGGCAACCGCGGCGCGAGCGAAATCAAACCCGGTCAGGTGGGCAAAGGCGCGCGCCTGATCGCGACCATCGAACCGTGGCACGGCAACCAGGTCGTTACTTACACGCCGAAGGCGGGCGAGAAGACGTGGGAGCGGCACGTCATCGACGAGCAACTGCGGTGGGGCCACGCGGTGTGGTTCGCGGACCTCGACGGCGACGGGGCGGACGAACTCATCATCGGAGTCCGCGACGACCCGAACCCGAAGGCCGGCGATACGTTCAAGGAGCGCCGCGGCGTTCGCGTTTACAAATGCACCGACGGCAAGGGCGCGCGTTGGGAGCGCACCATACTGGAGGACGGGGGCGTCGCAGTGGAAGACCTGACCGCGGCCGACCTCGACGGCGACGGCAAGATCGACATCATCGCCGTCGGCCGCGCGACGGGGAACTGCCGCATCTACTGGAACCAGGGAAAGTGAATTGGAAAACACGAAGCCGCAAGCGTCTGAGCCGCTTGCGGCTTCGTGTTACAGTCACATCTCGATCACCTCGAATACCAACTCCGGCGCGTAGCGCCGGCTGATGGCCGTCGTGACCTCGGCCCGCAGGTGCTTGGCCGCGCGCTCCACGCCCGACGCGACCGCGTCGCGGCCCACGTCGTTCGGCGCGCCTACCAGCACCCTCAAGCGGCCCGTGTGCGGGGCCGGTTCGACCGCCAGCACCGCCGCGACCTGCACGACGGGGTCGCCGCACGCCGCGAACGCGCTCGTTAGCGCGTCCCGGGCCTGCCGGCACAGTTGTTGCGCCTTGCGGCCGGCCTTCTTCGGAGCGTTCCACGGCTTGGCGTGGAACTCCTTGGGGTCGCCGCCGTCCTCGGGGCCGCGGTCCGCCGCGAGATCCTCGAACTCAGTCGCCTTCAGTCGCCTCCGGCTCATCGGAGTCGCCTCGGAAGAATGGGAAAGATGTCACACATGACGCCTCGCGAACGGTCGCAATAGCACGCACGGGACACCTCCTTCCGGGCGGAAAACGCCTTCGCCCCGGCTACCCGCACATGGGGGTAGCCGGGGCGAAGGGAGTGACACGCGGTTACGCAGGCGGGTTCGGGCTACGGCTTTTTCACGGGATCGGCCGGCTTCTTGTCCTCGATCCCGGGTGCGGACTTCGGGGTCGGGTCCTTCGGCTTCGGCTCGACCAGCGGGACGACCGGCGGGGCCTTCGCGTCCAGGTCGGCCGACGAGTTCGGGTCGTGCTCCTCCGAGATGCCGATGTACCGGCGCTTCTCCAGCGGGTAGGCGTTCAGGCCCAGCCGCGGCAACAGCCAGTCGTGGGTCGTCTTCGGGTCGTACCAGATCGGCGAGTGCATGAACCGGCGGACGGCGCGGGCGGTCCCCGGCTTGCCGTAGTACAACAGCGGGTACCCCCACCGCGGGTAGATCGGGTCCATGTCCGTCACCGCGTGGATGCAGTCGCACCCGTTGCCCTCCCGCGCGGCCTCGCCGACGCTATCAACGCACTGGTATCCGATCACGCCGGAGTCGAGGAACTCCTTCTGTACCCGGAACCGGTGGGCGAACCCGTGCCACACCTCGTACGGCCCCCACACCGCCACCGACTGCTTCGTGTCGTAGGCGAACTTCATCGTCTCGTGAAGCCCGAAGTTGCGCCCCGGCTCGACCGTTTTGCTCCGCGGGTCGATCGTCCCCTTCGTCGGCAGCCAACTGATCGTCTGCTCATCCAAGAGGGGATCGATGCACCCGCACTGGGTCGTGCCGCACTGCCCGACCTCCGAGGCCGGTACGCGGACGAGCGTCGCCCAGGTGTGGGTGTACTGCGGCCGGCGGAGCACGTCCTGCGAGCCGAAAAACATGAGGAAGTACCGCGCGTCGGGCTCCCGGGGCAGTTGGGCCAGGTCCGCACTGGTAATCTGAGCGGCCGGGGTGGGCGGCTTGTTCGCCGTGATCGCACACCCGCAGGCGAGGAACCCGACCAGCAACACCGGGGCATAACGTCTTGAGAGGCGCATGAGCGATCCGTGGGGAAACGGTTTACGTTGGCTGCGGTATCGACGCGACCACACTGTTCGCTTCAACCCATTCCCCGGCGCGCGGGCCGCCGGGAGTGTCCCGACGCCGGGGAAGGCCGCGTCACACCCCGATCCGCCGTAGGTACCGCTCGACGTTCTCGGGCGTGTTCGGGACGGTCCGTCCGAAGTAGTTGCGCCGCACGATCGGGTACTTGTCCAGCCCCAGGAGCGGCAGGAGCCACCCGTGGTCGTTCTCCGGGCAGATGACGACCGGGCGAATGTGAAGCTCGTGAACGACGTGTCGGCTGGCCGCTTCGCCGAAGTACGAGAGCGGGTAGCGGTTGCGGGCGTACTGCGGGTCCATGTCCGTGATCGCGTGAATGCAGTCGCAGCCGCACCCGGTTCGCGCGGCCTCGCCCACGCTGTCGATGCACTGGTACCCGACCCGTCCGGAGCCCATGAACCCCTTCTGCACCTGGAACCGGTGATAGAACCCCGGCCCGACCTCGTACGGCCCCCAGACCGAAACGCGCTCGTCGTGCCGCATCATCTCCTCGATCGTGAAGTGCAGCGGGAGGTTCGTCCCGGGCTCGACGTGGCGCGACAGCGGTTGTATGTCGAGCGACGCCGGCATCCAGCTAATGGTTTGCTCCTCGACGGCCGGCGCACCGGTGTCGCAGCCGGTCACCTTGACGACGGTCGCCCAAGTGTGCGAGTATTTGGGCTGCTTGGGCGTGGACTGCGACCCGAAGACCAGAACGAAGTACCGCTCGCCGGGCGGCGCGGGCATCGTGGCCAGTTGGCGGGGCGAGAGGTCGTCCGCCGGGGTGGGCGTCTTCTTCGCGAGCGTCGAACACCCGCCGCCGGCGAGCCCGCACACTACAACCAGCACGGTCAATCCAAATTCGCGCGGCATGGGGACCTCCCGCGACTGAACAGTTACATATCCGTCATAATCGCCGTGCCCGGATCCCCGCGCTCGCCATACTTTCGCCCTTTTCGACCCCTCCCGCGCAACCCTTCCGCACGACCGATACAGCTTCGCGCGACACGAACCTGCCCGGCGAATACAACGTCTATTGCAGGTCGCGGAAGCGCCGCGACGTACTCCTGAACCCGAAGGAAGCGAGATGAAGCCTCGTCTGTTCACCCCCGGCCCGACCCCTGTTCCCGAAGAGACACTGCTCGAACTGGCCAAGCCGGTGACTTACCACCGCGCGCCCGAGGCGAAGGCGATCCTGGCCGAGGTGAGCGAAGATCTGAAGTACGTGTTTCAGACGAGTCAGCCGGTGTACACCCTGACGTGTTCCGGCACCGGCGGGATGGAGGCCGCGGTGAGTAACACACTCGCGGCGGGCGAAAAGGCCATCCTCTGCACCGCGGGGCGCTGGGGCGAGCGCTGGCGCGGCATCCTGAAGGCGTTCGCGGCGAACATCGTCACGGTGGAAGTGCCATACGGCAAAGCGGTTACGCCCGAGATGCTCCACAAGGCGCTGGCCGAGAACCCCGACGCGAAGGTTGTATATACAACCTTGAGCGAGACGAGCACCGGCGTCGGGCACGACCTCGAAGCGTTCGGGAAGATCGTCGCCAAGACCGACGCGCTCCTCGCGGTGGACGGGATCAGCGGCCTCGGCGCGATGGAATGCAAGATGGACGCCTGGGGCCTCGACGTGGTGGTCACCGGATCGCAGAAGGCCCTGATGATGCCCCCGGGGCTGGCGTTCGTCTCCGCGAGCGCCAAAGCCTGGAAGAAGATCGATGCGACGCCGGTCCGCAGCTTCTACCTCGACCTGCGGCGCTACAAGAAGTCGCTGGCGGAGAGCGACACGCCGTTCACGCCCGGGAACACGCTCATCAAGGCACAACGCGTGAGCCTGAAGCGCATCCGCGCCGAGGGAATCGAGAACCTGTGGGCGCGTCACTCGCGCATCGCCGCCGCGTGCCGCGCGGGCGTGGAGGCGATGGGGCTGAAGTTGTTCGCCGAGAAGCCCAACAGCGCGCTGACGGTCATCAAGGTACCGGAGGGCGTGGAGGGCACCGCGACTCTCAAGGCGCTGGAGAAGAAGTACGGCTACAAGCTCGCGGACGGCCAGGACACGCTGAAGAACCACATCTGGCGGCTGTCGCACATGGGCTACACGGACGCCTTCGAGGTGCTCGGCGCGCTCGCGGCGCTGGAGTTGGTGCTACTCGAAAGCGGCTTCAAGTTGGAAGCGGGTGCGGGCCTCGCCGCGTTCCAGAAGGCCTATGCCGCCGCGAAGTAACGCGTGATATGATGGCGGTGCGGTTCGGCGATGTGCCCTCGAACCGCATCGCTCCTTCGGAGCCCGTCATGTCCGACGTTCCGCTCGACAACAAAACCCTCGCCGCCCTCATCGCGCAGAATCGGCTCGTCGCCGTCACGGACGACCACGGCCATGTCGTCGGTTATTTCGCGCCGGCGGTGTCGCGCCAGGAGATGGCCCGGCGCCTGGGACTTCCCGACCTGGACGCGGTGCGCAAACAGCGTGAGAGTTCCGAGCGAACGCACACCACCGCCGAAGTGAAGGCGTACCTGGCGTCGCTGGAGCAAAAGGGATGAGGTACACCGTGGTCTGGCGCGACACGGCCCTTCAACAACTCGCAACGATCTGGATGGCTGCAACGGACCGCGAGGCGGTGAATCGGGCGGTCGATGAAGTCGATGCCGAGTTGACCGATGACCCCGATCAGAAGGGCGAAGACTATTTCGGAGACCGCTACGTCCTCAACGCGGTGATGTGGGCGCTGTATCACGTCTACCCGGACGACCGGATGGTTCACGTTCTGCAAGTCGGGCGCCCGGGCGCCGATCTTCCACACGAAAATGTGCCGTGAGTGGAACCGGGAAGTGATCGTAATGCCGCTCGTCTTCGAGCCCTACGCAGAACAGGTGAAGCTGTGGCCCAAGGAGGGGCGGCACATCCTCGCGCAGTTCGACGACGAAAGCATCATCGTGTACCAGGCGTACAACCCGGCGATCGGGCAGTACGCGGCGGCGCACGGGCGGTTCGGCGGGGCGTTCAGCTACGAGCGGATGAGTTGGGTGAAGCCGAACTTCCTCTGGATGATGTACCGCAACGGGTGGGGCACGAAAGAGAACCAGGAGATCACACTCGCGCTGCGGGTGCGACGGGCGTTCTTCGACTCGCTCCTCGCAGACGCGGTGCCATCCACCTGGGACCGCGACCTGTTCGACACGCGCGAAGAGTGGTCGCGTGCGGTGGGGCGCTCGGCGGTCCGGCTCCAGTGGGACCCGGACCACCACCCGTCCGGCGCGAAGCTCGACCGCCGGGCCATTCAACTCGGCCTCCGCGGATCGGTTCTCGAAGCGTTCGGCACGACCGAACTGCTGGAAGTGATTGACCTTACGCAGTTCGTCGCGGAGCAGCGCGAGATCCTGGCTTCGCGCGGCACCTCGTCGCTCCTCACGCCCCGCGAACGGGTCTACGTTCCCACCGATCCCGCGATCGGCGTCCGCCTCCGGCTCGCGACGGAAACTCCCTCTGACGCAGCCAAATGACTGCCGCGTTACGGCCTCGTTCGGCCACCCGCCCTTGTAATTCTTGCACCCCGCGAACCCCGGCGTCCGGCTGTAGTTATTACACCGCGCGCGACGCGGTCCGCTCTCACCGGTACCACGCGCGGAATCCCCAAGTGTTGCCCACGTAGCACTTTGCGCCGGCACATTTCTGCGCGGACCTGCCACCCGAGATTCCCGGCACACCGGTTGCGGTTAGACTTCTGACGCACCCTTGCTTCACGGCCGAAACTTACGGGCCGCGTCATTCACCACGGAGGTCAAGGGAATGACTCTTCGTCGGCACTTAAGCGCGCTCGTTGTGCTCCTCGCACCCGCAGGCGCGTCCGCCGCGACGTACGACTCCACGAACTTCAGCACCGAGGCGCCGACGGCCGAACTCGCCAAGAAGTTCGGCGACATGGCCGAGTTCTACCGCAAGGAGAAGGCCCTGGAGTGGACCGGGCGCGAGATGCCCCAGTGGCCGCGCCGCTGCCCGCTCCAGGTCCAGATCACGCAGGGCTCCGCGGGCGGGGCGACCACCTTCACCTTCGGCCAGAGCGACGGCAAGTCGGTCGTCACCAGCATCCGCATGGAGATCCGCGGCGACGCCAAACAGCTCCTCAACAGCGTGCTGCCGCACGAGGTCACGCACACGGTGCTCGCGAACCACTTCGGGCGCCCGGTGCCGCGGTGGGCCGACGAGGGCGGCAGCGTGCTCTCCGAGAACGACGAGGAGCGGTTCAGCCACGACGTCCGCTGCCGCGAACTCCTCAACGCCGGCCGCGGCATCCGCCTCCGCGTGCTGTTCCGCATGACCGAGTACCCCCGTGACATGATCGTGCTGTACGCACAGGGCTACTCGGTGTCGCAGTACCTCGTGAAGAAGGGCGGCGACGGCAAAGAGGGCCGCGGTAAGCTCTTGCAGTTCCTCGGCCAGGGGATGCAGGGGAACACCGCGGAGAGCTGGAACGGCGCCGCGAACCGGGTGTACGGGTTCGAGTCGATCGACGCCCTCGAAGAGGCGTGGCTGGCGGCCCTGAAGACGCCCCCGGCCCGTGTGGTCGCCCGCGACACCACCCCGCCGGGCGGGCTGACGAGTTCCGGCACCCGCAGCGAACTCCGCACCTCGGCCGCCCCGAGCGTGCCGCTCCTGGAGCCGCCGGTGAAGGCCGTTCGCGGAACCGCCCCGGACAGCGACCCGGTGCGCCCGACGCACCTCCCGTCGAGTGACCCGTCCACGGTGGGGAGCACCCCGGTGGCGCGGCCCCTCGCCCCGGACCGCCCGCCGCCGGTCCTGCTCCCGCCGGAGATCCCCAAGCCGGCCCGGCCGTAGGACAGAGGACAGAACGAAGCCACAGCGCCCGGGAGAAGTCCCGGGCGCTGGTGTTTTACGGCCACAGTGTAAAGTGGTACTCATACTCCACTTCGGGCGATTCCGGGTCCGTTACGCCCCGCTCCCGCTTGGTCCCTTCCCCGTCACCACGACCGCTCCGGCGCGAGATGTGCAACTTCGGAGGCCCGTTAGGTGTCCGCCCGCGCCACCGCTTGCGTCCCGAGGTTCCACCATGCCGTACACCTTGTCCAAGCTGATATCTGCTGCCGTTCTTGGTACCCTGATCCTGACCGTCGTCGGGGGAACAGCGCAAGAACCGCAACCGCTTCCGGCCCCGGGCGGGGCACAACCCGCCCCGGACCCGAACGCGCTTCCCGAAGGGGCAGAGGTCCTCACGAAGGGGCCGGTACACGAGGCGTTCGCCACCACCGCGGAGGCCCCGGTGCCCGAGCCGGTGGTAACGAAACAGCCCCCGGAGCCGATTGAGGAACTTCCGCCGGACCAGAAGCCCGAGGGCGACAACGTCCAGTGGATCCCGGGCTACTGGGACTGGGACGAGGACGGGGAGCGGTTCTTCTGGATCAGTGGGTGTTGGCGCGACACTCCCCCGGGCCGCGTGTGGGTGCCCGGGTCGTGGCGCGAGGTGCGGGGCGGCTGGCAGTGGGTGTCCGGCTTCTGGCAGGAGCCGAGCCGCGAGGAGCCTACCCAGCCGGAAATTCAGTACCTGCCCGAACCGCCGGCCACCCTGGAAGTCGGGCCGAGCGCGGCCGCGCCGAACACGACCAGTTTCTACGTGCCCGGGTCGTGGGTGTGGCGGAACAAGTACGTGTGGCGCCCGGGCGCGTGGGTCGAGTACCGCACGAACTGGCTCTGGGTGCCGGCGCACTTCCGCTGGACGCCGCTCGGGTTCGTGTTCGTCGAGGGGTACTGGGACTACCCGCTGGCCGGGCGCGGGGTGCTGTTCGCCCCGATCGCGTTCGCCCGCCCGGTCCGCCCGGCGTTCGTGTACAGCCCGATTTACGTGGTGAGCGAGCCCGCACTGGTCGGCGCGATGTTCGTGCGCCGCGGGCGCCCCCACTACTACTTCGGTGACTACTTCGACAACCGGTACGTCACCCGCGGCTACAGCCCGTGGGCCGGGCGCGTGGCGGGCGCCACGTTCACCATCGGGTTCGGAACCGGGCGCACCTGGGGCTACGACCCGCTCTGGAGCTACTACGCACACACCCGCCACGCCGACCGCGACTGGAACACCCGGGTCAACGACCTGTACGTCGGCCGCTACGCGGGCAAGGTGGCCCGCCCGCCGGTCACGCTCGCCCAGCAGAACACGGTGATCAACAAGATCACCAACACGAACGTGACGAACGTCACGAACAACATCACCGTCGAAAACAAGACGGTGACGGTGAACAAGCAGAACGTGACCGACGTGGCGATGGTGGCCCCGGTGGCGGCGGCCACGAAGCTCCAGCCTGAGGCGCGGATCAAGACGGTGACCGCCGAGGTGCGCCGGAACGAGGCGCAGACGGCCAAGCACACCCGCGAGACGGGCGCCCATCGGGCGAAACTGGAAACCGCCGCGGTCGCCAAGCAACCCGCCCCGCAACCGGGCGCGCCGGCCGCTCAACCCCAGACGCTCAAGTTGGAGGTGCCGAAGGCAGCCGTCACCCGCGCGCAGGTGAAGGACGAGAAGAAGGCGCCCCCGCCGCCCGCGATCAAGGTCGAAGCGAACCCCAAAATCGAACCGAAGGTGACCCCGAAGGGCGAGCCGAACCCCAAGGTCGAACCCAAACCGAAGGTCGAACCAAAGCCCGAACCCAAACCGGAGCCGAAACCGAAGGTCGAACCCAAACCGGAACCGAAGCCGAAGGTCGAGCCGAAGCCCGAACCCAAACCGGAGCCCAAGCCCGAACCCAAACCCAAGGTCGAACCCAAACCGGAGCCGAAACCCGAACCGAAGCCGAAGGTGGAGCCCAAACCGAAGGTCGAGCCGCCGCTGCCGAACCCGAAGGTCGAACCCAAGCCGAAGGAGCCGGCACCCGAGCCGAAACCGAAGGTGGACCCGCCCCCGGTTCCGAAGAAGGTGGACCTGCCACCGCCGCCACCGCCTCCGGCCCCGAAGAAGGTGGATCCGCCCGCGCCGGTTCCTCCGGTACCGGCTCCGAAGGTAGACCCGCCTCCGGCCCCGAAGCCGAAGGTGGAGCCGCCGCCCCCGCCGCCGGTGCCGAAGCCAAAGGTGGACCTACCTCCGCCTCCGCCTCCGCCGGCCCCGAAGAAGGCGGACCCGCCGAAAGTCGATCCGAAGCCCAAGGCCGATCCCCCTCCGAAGGGGGAACCGAAGGGTGAGCCGAAGAAGAAAGATAAAGAGCCGGAGTAGGACGAGTGGTAGCAAGCTCTCCCGGGCGACCCGCTTCAGAGCGGGTCGCCCGGGGTCGTTTCATGGTACTGGGCCGCCCCATCCACTCCGCCTTCCCGCGCCGGACCAGGACCGAGAACTAATCGCCGGTCTTCGGGTGGGTGAAGCCTTACGCTTAGCCGCTCCCGGTGTGGCAACGGAAGAAGTGGGTGACAATCGGACGTCTGGTCCGCGGGTTCGAACGGGTGCTCCTAGCCGCCAGACGCGTTGCCCGCGACGGCACCATGTCAATCGTGTGAGCGGAACACCACCGGTCGCCCACTTCAACAGACACGGACGAAGAGCACGACCGGCCCCGGATTTGCACTTCTGCTTGATGCCTCGCCCGGCGGATTATCATGGCCACGTCTCAAGTCACCATCCTGATCGTTGATGATGAGGAGCTGAACCGCGACGCACTCGCCCGCCGGCTCCAGCGCCACGAGTACGACGTCGTCGCCGCCCAAAGTGGGCGGGAGGCGATCGAACTACTCGGTGGGCGGCGGTTCGACCTTGTCCTGCTCGACATCATGATGCCCGGGATGAACGGGCTGGAGGTGCTCAAGTTTCTCCGCCGCGTCGATTCCCTGCTCGACCTGCCGATCATCATGGTGACCGCCAAGGGTGAGAGCGAGGACATGGTCGAGGCCTTCGAACTCGGGGCTAACGACTACGTCACCAAGCCACTCGACTTCCCGGTGGTGCTGGCCCGAATCCGGACCCAACTGGCTCTCCGCCGGGCGGCCGAACAGGTGAAGGAACTCGAAGGGAAGCTGGACGCTCACAACAAGGAACTCCGCTCGGCGGCAGCCGACTTGACCGCGGCGAACGAGCGCCACACCCGCGACCTGGAGGCCGCCGCTCGCGTCCAGCGGGCGCTGCTGCCGGCGCTGCCGCCGGAGGTGCCCGGGGCGCGGTTCGCGTGGGCGTTCGAGCCGTGCAGTCAACTCGCCGGCGACTACCTGAACGTGTTCCGGCTCGGCGACCGGCACGTCGGGCTGTGCGTGCTCGACGTGAGCGGGCACGGCGTCGCCTCGGCCCTCCTCTCGGTCACCCTGAGCCAGTTGCTCGCCCGTGTGGCCGGCGGGCGGGAAGTGGTGCCCCCGGCCGAGGTCGTCGCCCGAGTCGGCCGGGAGTTGTCCTCGGAGGCCGCCGCGGGCCACACCTTCTCGCTCCTGTACGGCGTGTTCGCGCTCGATGCCGGCGAGGTCAGGTTCGTCTCCGCCGGGCACCCGGGCCCGGTGCTGCTGGCCGGCGACCGGCCGTCGGCGAAGCTCGAAGTCACCGGATTCCCGATCGGCGTCGGCGGCGGGGAGTACAAGGAGCAGTCCGTCACGCTCGGGCCCGGCGACCGGCTGGTGCTGTACTCCGACGGGCTGACCGGGGTGCGGAACGTGGACGGCGAGCACTTCGGCACCCGCCGGCTGCTCGCCACGCTCGACGCCGGCCGCAAACAACCGCTCGCTGACGCGCTCGGCGGGCTGGTGGGTACGGTCGAGGAGTGGCGCGGGAACGTTCCCCGGCAGGATGACATTTCTGTTCTGGTGGTCGAACGACGTGAGGCAACCCCATGACGACCACCCAATCCCGCGCGCCGGCTGCGCCCGACGACGGCCGGTCCGGGCGCTCGCTCGGGGCGGACATCATCATCGCCAACGCCCCGGACCCGGTATTCGTATCCGACCTGGAGGGGAAGATCCTTCAGGCCAACGACGCCGTCTCCCGGCTGCTCGGGTTCCGCCGGGACGAGTTAATCGAACAATCCCTTTCGCGCTTCATCAGCCCGGAGGAGACGCGCGAGTTCACCGCCGCACTCCGAGAGGTGGTCGAGAACGGCTCGACCCGCAACGCGCGGCTGAACCCGCGGAGCGCGAGCGGCGAGGTGATCCCGACCACACTGAACGCATCGGCGCTGCGCGACGCCGCCGGCACCGTCATCGGCGCGATCGGAATCCTCCGCGACATGCGCGAACTCGACAAGACCCGCGCGTACGCCGAGAGCCTCATCAAGAACGCCCCGGACCCGGTGTTCGTGTCCGACCTCGAAGGCAAGATCCTCCAGGCCAACGACGCCGTGTCGAAGCTCCTCGGGTTTCAAGCCGACGAGGTGATCGAGCAGTCGCTGTCGCGGTTCATCAGTCCGGACGAGACGCGCGAGTTTACCGCGGCGCTCAGGGAAGTGGTCGCGAAGGGCGTGATGCGGAACGCGCGGCTGAACCCCCGCAGCGCCTCGGGCGAAGTCATCCCCACGACGCTCAATGCATCGGCGCTGCGCGACCCGAACGGCCAGGTGATCGGCGCGATCGGGATCCTCCGCGACATGCGCGAGTTGGACAAGGCCCGCGCCTACGCCGAGAGCCTCATCAAGTTCGCCCCCGACCCGGTGTTCGTGTCCGACCTCGAAGGGAAGATTCTTCAGGCCAACGACGCCGTCAGCCAGCTCCTCGGGTTCCGTCCGGACGAGCTGATCGAGCAATCACTCTCGAAGTTCATCAGCCCGGAGGAGACGCGCGAGTTCACCGCCGTGCTCAAGGAAGTCGTTGCCAAGGGCGTGATGCGGAACGCTCGGCTGAACCCGCGGAGCGCGTCGGGCGAGGTGATCCCGACGACGATGAACGCCTCCGCGCTGCGCGACGCCGCCGGCACCGTCATCGGCGCGATCGGGATCCTCCGCGACATGCGCGAGTTGGACAAGGCCCGCGCGTACGCGGAAAGCCTGATCAAGTTCGCCCCGGACCCGGTGTTCGTGTCCGACCTCGAAGGCAAGATCCTTCAGGCCAACGACGCCGTGTCCGAACTACTCGGGTTCCGCCCGGCGGAGCTGATCGAGCAATCCCTCTCGCGGTTCATCTCGCCGGAAGAGACCCGTGAGTTCACCGCCGCGCTCAAGGAAGTCGTCGACCGCGGAGTCACGCGCAACGCCCGGCTGAACCCGCGCACCGCCAGCGGCGAGACGATCCCGACCACGCTCAACGCGTCGGCGCTTCGCGATCCGGACGGCCGGGTGATCGGCGCGATCGGCATCCTCCGCGACATGCGCGAACTCGACAAGGCCCGCGAGGCGGCCGAGATCGCCAACCGCGCCAAGAGCCAGTTCCTGGCGAACATGAGCCACGAGCTGCGCACCCCGCTGAACGCCATCATCCTGTACACGGACCTGGTCCGGGACGAGGCCGCCGGGCGCGGGTTCGACGACATGCTCCCGGACCTGAAGAAGATTCACGGCGCGGCCAAGCACCTGCTCGCACTCATCAACGACGTGCTGGACCTCGCCCGGGTCGAGTCCGGCAAGCTCGACCTGCACCCGGAGACGTTCGACGTCGAGGCGATGGTCCGCGACGTGGTCACCACTATCCACCCGCTCGCGCAGAAGAACGCCAACTCCCTCCGGGTCGAGTGCCCGCACGGGGTCGGCAGTATGTTCGCCGACCCGACGAAGGTGCGCCAGAGCCTGTTCAACCTCCTCTCGAACGCGTGCAAGTTCACCGAGGGCGGGACGGTCCGCCTGGAGGTGGCACGCGAGGAGGCGAACGGCGACTGGTTCGTCTTCCGGGTCGTCGATACCGGGATCGGGATGACGCTCGAGCACCTGGGGAAGCTGTTCAAACCGTTCTCGCAGGTGGACCCGTCGGCGACGCGGCGGTTCGGCGGGTCCGGGCTCGGGCTGGCGATCACCAGGCACTTCTGCCAGGCGATGGGCGGTGACATCGGGGTCGAGAGCGCGCCCGGGGTCGGCTCGACGTTCACCATCCGGCTCCCGGTCACGGCCGGGGAACCCGGGGCGGACGCCGCGGCCCAGCCCGCGCCGGCGCCCCCGGCCCGGCCACGCGGGAACACCGTCCTGGTGATCGACGACGACCCGGCGAGCCGGGAAGTACTCGGCCAGTTCCTCGTGAAGCGCGGGTTCCGGGTCGAGGCGGCGGCGAGCGGCGAGGAGGGGCTGGCGCTCGCCCGCAAGCTGCGCCCGCTCGCGATCACACTCGACGTGGTCATGCCCGGGATGGACGGGTGGGCGGTTCTCGGCGCTCTCAAGGCCGACCCGGACCTCGCCGACATCCCGGTCGTCATGCTCACGATGGTGGACGCCCGCAACAAGGGGTTCCGGCTCGGCGCCGCCGACTACCTGATGAAGCCCGTGGACCCGGACCGGCTCACCGCCGTCCTCCGCCGGCACCAGGGCGACCCGACGGCGCGCCGGGTGCTCGTGGTGGACGACGACCCGGACCTGCGCCGCCGGCTCCGCGGCCTGCTCGAAATGGACGGGTGGACCGTGGACGAGGCCGCCGACGGGCGCGAGGCGCTCGACCGGCTCTCGGCCCGGCCGTCGCTCGTCCTGCTCGACCTGCTCATGCCGGTCGCCGACGGGTTCGAGTTCCTGGCCGAGTTCCGCAAGCGCGACGAGTTCCGGTCGGTGCCCGTTGTCGTGCTGACCGCGAAGAACCTGACCGACAACGACCACGAGCGGCTCCGCGGGTCCGTCGAAACCGTTCTGCTGAAGGGGCCGCTCGAGTCCGAACAACTGCTGGCCGAGGTCGGGGCGCTGATGACCGCCGCCGGCCGCGCCGGGGGGGAGGGGTGACCCGTGCCCAAACTGCTGCTGGTCGAGGACAACGAGGAGAGCCGGGACGCGCTGTCGCGCCACCTGCGACGAAAGGGATTCGAGGTGCTGACCGCGGCGGACGGCCGTCAGGGGCTGGAGGCCGTCCGGACCAGCGCCCCGGACCTGGTGCTGATGGACATGAGCCTGCCCGTGCTCGACGGGTGGGAGGCGACGCGCCAGCTCAAGGCCGACCCACAGACGCGGCACATCCCGGTGATCGCCCTGACCGCGCACGCGATGGCCGGGGACCGTGAGAAGGCGCTGGCCGCCGGGTGCGACGAGTACGACACCAAGCCGGTCGAGTTCGCCCGGCTGCTCGGCAAGATCCAGGGGCTGCTCGGCGCGCCCCCGAGCGGCGGGAGCGCGTCCCATGCCTGACCGCCCGGGTGAGCCACCGGGGGCCGCGACCGCCCGGCGGACGTTCTTCGTCCTCGGCAGCATCGGGCTCGTCGTCGCGGCGCTGTACCTGGGTCAGCGCATCTTCGTTCCGCTCGCGCTCGCCGTCCTCCTCACCCTGGTGCTGGGGCCGGTCGTGATCTGGCTGGAGCGGCGCGGGCTGGGCCGCCTCCCGGCCGTCCTCTCGACCGCCCTGATGGCGTTCCTGCTCATCGGCCTCGCCGGGTGGGCGGTGGCCGCACAGGTGACGAACCTGCTCGCCGATCTCCCCGCGCACGAGACGAAGGTGAAGGAGAAACTGGCCCCGTCCAACGTGGGCGGAAGCTCCGGACCGCTCGGGCCGGTGAAAGACCTCGTGGCGGAGGTGGAGCGGGCCGGCTCGACCGACGAACCGGTCCCGGGCGCCGGCCCGGCCGTCCGGGTGGAGCCGGTAAAGCCGTCGCTGGTCACACAGCTCCAGCCGGTGATCGGGCGGGCCCTCGGCGCCGTCACGATCGCGGTCGCGGTGCTGCTGCTCGTCGTTACCCTGCTCCTCTACCGCGAGGACACTCGCAACCGGGTGATACGGCTGGCGGGCCGCGGAAGGATCACGGTCACCACGCGCGCGCTCGACGAGGCCGGGCGCCGGATCGGCGGGTACCTGCTCGGGCAGGCGACGGTGAACGTCGGGTTCGGGGTGCTGATCGCACTCGGACTGTGGGCCCTCGGCATCTCGTACCCGGTGTTGTGGGGGATGCTCGCGGCCGCGTTCCGGTTTATCCCGTCCATCGGGATCTGGCTCGTGGCGCCGCTGGCGGCGGGGCTCGCCTTCTTCACCGGCGCGGCCCATCCGGCGGCCGTGCTCGGCTTGTTCCTCGCTCTCGATTTGGTGATCGCCAACGTGGTCGAGCCGTGGGTGTGCGGCAAGAGCGTCGGGCTGGCGCCGGTCCCGCTGCTCTTGGCCATCACCTTCTGGACCGGTCTGTGGGGCATCGTCGGGCTGGTGCTCGCCACCCCGGTGACGGTCTGCCTGGCGGTGCTGGGGCGGCACGTCCGCCAGCTCCGCTTCCTCGCCGTACTCTTGGGCAAAGAGGAGGCGCTGCGGCCGGCGGCCCGGTACTACCAGCGGCTGCTGGCCCGGGACCGGTACGAGGCCGAGACGGTCGTGAAGGAGTACCTCGCCGAACACCCGGTCGAGGAGCTGTTCGACCGCGTGCTGATCCCGGCCCTGGTGCTGGTCCGGCGCGGGCGGAAGTCCGGCGAGTTGAAGCCCGAGGACGAGGAGTTCATCGTCCGCGCCACGCGAGAGATCGTGAGCGGGCTGGAGGCACCCGCCGGGGTCGCGCGCGACCCCGACCCCGCCGACCCGGTCATCGTGCTCGGCGTCCCCGCGGCGGACGCGGTGGACGAGGCCGCACTCTTCATGCTCCGCTGCCTCGTTCGCCCGGGCGGGATCGAACTCCTGGTTCCCGAAGTCGGGATGGCACGGGCCGCGAAGCCGGCGACCGCGGCACCGGCTATTGTGCTGATCGCCACGCTCGGCCCGGGCGGACTTACCGAGGCGCGGTACCTCTGCCGCCGGCTCCGGGCGCAGTACCCCGGAGCGAAGATCGTGCTCGGCCGGTGGGGGCAGGGCCGCGATCCCCGGAAGGCCCGGGCGCGGCTCCTGTCCGCCGGCGCGGACCGGGTCGCGGCCACTCTACGCGAGGCCCGCGGCCACCTGTCGCGACTCGCGCACCCGCACGCCCCGCTCGGACTGCCCGACCCGGCACCCGACGCGCGAGCTGACGCGCCAACTGCCTGTCCGCTGTGAAGCGTCTCACCATCGGCGGGCGGGGCGCCCGAGCGTCGGAGAGTTCTCACGTGGCCGGTCAAGGAGTAGTGCGTCACGATGCTGGCACCGCGCGTCTGAGCGCGGTAACCTGTGGCTCTCTTCCCACAGGGGCCCCGAAGTGTCTTCTTTTTTGCAGTATTTCAACATCGAGTGAACAAAAACGACACCGTTACCAACGCCCGTAATCGCGGCCGAAACGACGCAACCCCGGCACAAGCCGGGGTTGCGTCGTTTCGCTTGTGTGTCGCTTTCACCCCCTGAAGTGGTTGTGATTCTTAACGTGGGAGGCCCCGCGCACGAGTACGAACCGCGGGGTGTGCCCACAGTGGTTGCACGGGGGGAACGGCTCCCCCTTCACGCAGGTGATTTCGTGTGGCTGGGAGTGTCGCGTGTCGTGAACCACACGGTAAATGCCCGAGCACGGCACTCGTTCGCCCGGTCGGTGTTCTTGGCCTACCGCCATGTTCGTCTCCTCGGCGCGTGCGGGTTGGGAGGGCAACCCGCAGAAGGCGCCCGATTCGGGACGTGAGAATTGGTTTGCCCCGCGCTCCCGCGGGGGGCATGATGTGTTGCGTGTAACATCAGCCGAGCGGGGGCCAATCTCACTGAAGCCCCCGCTCGGCCCAAATCTAACAGCGCCGCCGTTTCTCGGTGGCTCGATGCCCGTTCTATTTGTGTTTCTTACCGGGCCAGCGCTCGCGCCTTGTGCGCCCCCTGCACGTCCGCGCCAGAAGGTACATCTCCGCGCGCCGCTTGCCTATCAAGCCGATTGACCGGGAACCGCCGCTCGGGGATGATCGGAGCGTGTCGCCCGCTCCGCTGCCGGGAACCGCCAATGCGTCTCGCCGCCCTGCTCACCCTCATCCTCGCGCCGTCCGTCCTCGCGGCCGACTTCCCCCAGGACATGACACCCGACGCGCGGGCCGCGTTCCTGAAGAAGTGGCAAACGGCCTACGCCACCGAGCGGGACAAGTGGACGGCGCAGGCCGATGAGGCGCGGTCGCTCTTGAAGTTCAAGGCGACGGAGAAAGAGGGTAAGGCGAAGTTGGCCGAAGCAACCGCCGCGCTTGCGAGTTTGGAAAAGGAGCCGGGCTTGTTCGTCGGCTCGCCCGCACAGAACGCCGGGGAGAAGGAACCCCTCGTCGGTGAAGTGTGCAACCTGAGAGTCGTCAATAACGAGTTCGCCGTTGCCGAGACGATCGACGGGCGCACGCTCGTTGAATGCGTCATTCCGCGCAACGGGAAAGCGGCCGTCACCCGCTACCTGATCGCGTCGCCTATCGATGTGCCGAAGAAGAAGGATGGCAAGATCGGCCTGCCCGGCATGTGGTACTGCGCCGGCACGACGGAGGTGAAGGGGAAGACGGTGCCCGTGCTTTACCGGCTCGAACTGAAGAAGGACGATTACCCGCCCGCGAAGAAGTGAACGCGCCTCACGCCGCGCTGGCACTCAGAACGGCGCCGTGGTCGATCACCTCCAACTCCCCGCCCGGCAGTTCGCGGAGCTTCCCCGCGATCACGAGCCGGTCGCACGCCTCCACCGCCCACCGCGGCACGAGGTCCGGTTCGCAGTCGAACACGTCCACCAGCGGCACCGGCCGCACGAACAGCGCGAGCCGCGCCAGCAGTTCGAGTTCCAGCGCCCGCGCCCCGCCACCCCACGTGCCGATTGCCATTCGGTTGCACCTGTTCTCGTGTCTATCAAACGCGCGTTCGCGCGATACAATAACGCGCGTTAGCGCGTTTGCCAAAATATTGAAGTCGATCGCGCGAATATCACCGCGTCGCCCGCTTCGCCCCAGGAGTTCCGCCGTGCGTCGCTTCACTCCCGTTCTCGCGTCCGCTCTCGTCGCGTTCCTCGCCGGCCTCGCGGTCGGTGCCCTGTCCCGCCCCGCCGGCCCGGTCGTGCCGGATCGCGTCGAGATTCTTCAGCCCGCGGCGGACGGGGGATGGCGGAAACATTCCTTCGCGGTTACGTCGGTCGCCACGGGCGGGGAGACGATCGACGTTCGCAAGCCCGCGGATAACGCGCGCGGGTGGTACGTTCGCCTGTCCGGTTCCGGCTCCGCGGTCGCCGTCCACTGTGAGCCGGAAGGCGACTAGGGGTTTTCGTCCACCGTCACCCCGAACGCGGGCCGTGTGTCGGCCCGCGTCGGTGAGAATCTTCGGCACTAGATCGCCCCCAGGGTGCCCACCCAATCGGCCATCTTCTTGCCGTCCTTCTCGATGTTCTTCAGTTTCCGGTTGCCTTCCTTCTGTTCCTTAACCACATCCTTAATCTTGTCGCCGCCGGGGCCGAACTCGCGGAACCGGTTCTTGAGAACGAGCGAGTAGGCGTCCGTGCTGCCCTTCAGCATCGCGCCCGCGAACGTGACCGGCCCGGTTTTCGCGCCCTCTGACAGCCCGGCCTTCATCCCCTCCGCGACCGCCTCCGCGGCTTTCGGCGCGAGCTTCTTGTCGAGCCATGCGTCGAAGGCGTCGGCGCTCTTGCCGAGACCACCGATTGCGTCCTTGCCCCACGCTTCCATGCCGGCGCCGGTCGCCTTCACGGACGCGCCGATTCGGTCGGCCGCGGCGCCGATCTTCTCGAACGTCGCCTTGGTGTCGTCCAGCCCCAGCGCGTCCGCGGCACCGGCCCCGGCTTCGGCCAGCGACTTGAACGCGCCCTTGAAGGTGTCCGCGAGGTCGCCCACGAACCCGATTACCTTGCCGATGCCCACCGCGGCCACGCCCGCGCCGGCCTTCATCACGTCCCACGAGTACGCGGCCCAGCGCCCCAAGTTGCGGAACACCGCGACCACCACGTCTTGAACCGCCGGCATCTCCCCGGCGAAGTCGAACATGCCGGAGGTGAGTTCCTTGAGCCACCCCCACGCCCCGGAGATGGCGTCACCGATCGCGTCGAAGGCGAAGCCGATCATCTTCAGCGCCGTCGATGCGTAACGCCCGTACCAGTCCATGAGCGGTTGCAGAAAGCCCATTGCCCTCGAGGCGAAGTTCGCGACGCCTTCCAGAGCCGGCGCGAGGCCGATCGCGAGGTTTTGCCACACCTTCGACAGCGAGTTCTTCACCCCGTCCACGGCCTTCGCCGCTGCGGTCGCCTGCTGCATCTTCTCGGACGACACTGCGAAGCCCGCGGCCATCTCGCGCAACTGCTCCGGCGTCTTTTCGAGCAGCGGCAACAGGTACTTGCCGCCGTCCTCACCGAACGCCTGCATCAGAAGGCGCGTCTTTTGGAGCGGGTCGCCCACTTTGGAGAGCGAGTCGAACACCTGAAAGAACTGCTCGTCGGCGCGGAGTTTGATGAAGTCGTTCGCGTTCAGCCCGAGCGCCTTCATCGCGTCCGACGCCTGCGCCGTCCCGTTCGCCGCGTCCGTGCCCAGCTTGCCCATCGTGACGAGGGATTCGATGAACTCGCGCGAGTCCTCGCCCACCGACTTCGCCACGCCGGCCATGCCGGTAAACTGCTCGGAGGTGAGGCCCATCGCCCGGCCCGCGGCGCCCATCTTCGAGAGGTCCGCGAGGGTGTCGCTCACCTCCATCCCGAGCTTACCCACCGCGACCGCGGCCACGCCGACGCCGCCCGCCATGCCGACGAACGGGCCGCCCTTGCCCACCGCGCCGAACATGCCGCCGAGCATCCCGCCACCGCTCGCGCCGCCCCCCTTGCCGCCGGGATTGGCGAGCGAGGCTTGCGTCTTCTGGCCCCACTTCTGAATATCGGCCGCGGCGCGGTCCAGGCCGGCTTTCAGCCCGTCCGCGTTTGCTGTGAGTACGGCACTACCCGAAGCGATCGCGTTACTACCGGCCATTCGACTTACTCCCCGCGGCCGATGGCCGCCAGTGCTTCGCGGTCGAACTCTTCCCACACGCGGCCGGCTACGGCCATCACCCCGGCCGCCGCGGCGCGGAGCACGATCTCCGTGACCTTCTCCGCGGCCACGAACCGCCCGCGGTCGAACAGCCCCATCACGAAGTCCGCCGCCTGAACGCGGTTCACCGGGTCACAGAGGGAGCGTCCCGCTTCGAGGGTCACGAGGTCGAGGAACTCCGCGACGCGCACGCCCGCGGCCGGCGGGCCGGAGTCCGGCGCGGTGTTGGGCGCCGCCGGGGTCGGGGCGCGGGTCGCGTCCCTCAACTTCTGCGCCACCCCGCCAACGAACCCGGCGAACGCGCCGAGTGCTTCCGCGAGGCCGCGCGGTGCGGGATCGGGTGCGGGGTCAGTCGTCGCGCTCATCGTCGCGTCCTCGTCGGGGTCAGAAGGGTAGCCATTGGTTGAAGTCGAGTAGCCGCGTCTGGCGCGGCACGAACCGCAGGTACACCGGCTTCTGTTCGGGCGCCAGCATCCCGCCCGCGCCGTTCATCGGGAACACCCCGAGTTCCGCGCCGCGCCCGCTCGTGAACGGCTCGAATATCCGCACGGTTCCGCCGGCGCCGTTGTCCGCGTTCACGAACGCCCCGGTGCCCGCGTCGAGCACCCGCAGGTCGTGGGTGTCCGGCGATAACTCGATCTCCCACTTGCCGGTTGTGTACTGGATGCCGTTCTGCTCTTTTCCCCCGTCGCTCGACACGTTGAGTACCTTGGCGCACCGGTTCGGAACCCCGCGCCACGGGAACCAGTTCACGGCGTTCTTGAGAGCCAAGAGGTACTCGACAGAAGTGAAGGGCATGTTCTTCGTGACGGCGAGCACAACGTAACTCGTCGCCACCATTGGGGGCGGGTCGAACGGCAGTCCCGCGGTGTTGGCGATCGCGACCAGCGGCGCGAACCGCGGGTTGTTGGCGATCGAGGATGCGGGCGCCAGGTAGTTCCACGCCGCCGGCACGCCGCGGTATTTCCAGATGGCCGTGCCGTCGATGATCGCCTCGCCCTGCCCGACCGGGCCGCCCGATCCCGCGCTGGTGCCGGCGCTGGTGCATTCGTACACCGACGCGCCGTTTTTGCGAACGTTACCCGCGACGTAGCCCGTGGTCGCCACCCACGCCGCGGGCGCGTCCGTGATGTTGGTTCCCGTGCCGGTCGGCCCCGTCGCTCCCGACACGCCGTTCGCAGCGATCGAGACGTAGACGTTGGTTCCGTTCACAACGAGGGTTTCGGGCGCGTAGGTCGTGCCCGCGGCCCACAGCGCCGGGCTGATCGTTACTAGGTTGCCGTCATATCCCACGGCGATCCCGGTATCGGCCGGTTCTTCCTTGTCCCTGAACGTCAGGCTCCACGTCGCCGGCTCGTTCAGCGGGTTCGCCTGTCGCTCGCCCTTCGGGATCGCGTTGCCGTCGAGGTCAACCTTGTTGTCCGGCCGGTCGCGCTCGGCGGTGTGCGGGTCGGAATCGTAAGTGACGGTCACATACCAAATCGTGTCGCTATCGTCGGACTGCCGGAACTCCAACTCCGTGCAGACGGCTTCCGGGTCGGAGTCGAGCGGGTCGCCCGGCAGCGGCACCGCCACGCCGCCCACGTCCGCGTTGCCGACTATCTGCTCATCGTCGGCGGGATCGTCGGTAATCACCTCGTACATTCTGCTGTACGTTCGATGATTATCGAGGGTGTCGGTTCCCCCGCGGTCGGTGAACAGGATTGAGACTTCAGTAGCCGCCACTCGGAATACCTCTTGGGGTTACGCGCTCACCGCGGTTGCCTTCGCGAGCACGTCGCCCGCACGCTTCGCCAGTTCGTTCGCGTCGCCCAGCCCGGCCGCCGCGACCCACTCGGACGGAAAGAAGTCCCGGCCCCCGTGCCGCACGATCTCGCCCGGCGGGTTCTTCGCGATCGCGAGCAACCGCCCCAGGTCGGGCGGTAGGCCGGTGCCGCCTACCGCGAAGTAGGCGACGCGGCGCACCACGTCGCAGATACCGGCGACGGCGCCGGCCTCGTCGCGGACCACTCTCAGCCCCGGGGCCAGTGCCCGGTTGAGCGTCGGAAATTCGCCATGCGCGATCATCACTTCTTTCCCCCTTGTGGTGTTCGACGGGTCGCGGTTGTCAGTTGGTCGGAAGGCCGCGCTCGGCGCGATAAGCCGCGAGTCGGATTTCCTCGTGCGAGGTCGGCGCCGTGGCCGGGAGCCGCCCGGCCCGCTCCCGCTCGGCGCGGTCGGCCTCGTCGCGGTTCTCGTCGTCTACCACCTTCGCGACTTGGAGAACGCGGAGTTGCCGCCGGGCCGTTGCCGGATCGTTCGAGGTGGGAATCCGAACCCCGCTCGCGGCCGCTTCCGCCGCGATGGCGCGCAACTCCTGCTGCGCGGTCGCGGCCCGGGAGCCGCCGCGGTTCGAGCCGGCGCGGTTGATCTCGTTGACGATCTGTTCGAGGGTCGCCACGCGATCGGCCATCCGCGCCGACACGGCTTCCGCTGCGAGCTTCATTCGCCCTTGCCCGAAGTCGCGCTCTACCGTGGTCGAGCGGATGCCCCGCCCCTTCGCTACTGCGTCGATGAACTGCTGTGCCAGCGCGTCCACCGTCCGCTGCATGTCGGCCCGCGCTTCGAGCGAGAGCGGCACTTGCGGGTATCCCTCAGTCTTGAACGGCGCCTGTGTGCTGTGGATCAGCGTCGTGCGGACGCCGGCCATCTCTTCGAGCTTCGTTTCGTCCACGTGCCCCGACAGCACCCCGATACTCCCCACCTGCGCCGACGGACTGACGACGATTTCCCCGGCCTGCGAGGCGAGCCAATAGGCCGCGGACGCCGCGAGGTGGTTCGCCACTGCGACTACCCGCTTCTGCTTCGCCGCGCTCGCGATCTTCGCGGCGGCCTCGGGAATGCCCGCGACGTAACCGCCGGGGCTGTCCACATCGAGGACGATCGCGGAAACGTTCGTGTCGCGAACGGCCGCGTCAACGGCCGCGCCGATCCGATCCGCGCTCGTGCCGCCGGAGTATTCGGAGAAGAGAGACGGCCGCGGGGTGATGGTGCCGGACACGGGCACAACGGCCGCGGTGCCGAGCAGTGTGTAACCGCGATCCTGCCCGGGGGAGCCGCGCCCGCCCGCCGCGGTCGGCCCGTCGTCCTCGCGGTCGAAGTCCAGCCCGTGCCCGCTCTTGATGCGCTCCCGAACGACGTGTTCGATCTGCGCGAACTTCTCCGGCAGGATGGCCCACACTGCCCCGTACAGGTGCGACAGCACGAACCCGAAGTTGCCCGCGCCCTTGTTCCGCCCGCTCATCGAATCACCCCGGTGAAGTAGACCACGCGGCCCGCAACCGCGTTCAGAATCTCACGCTCGCCCAGCAGCACGCCCGGCCGCAGTCGTTCGGCCAGCACCCGCACCGCTTCAGCGTTCCGGCGCAGCACGTCGCGGCAGAGGTCGAACGCGGCCAGTTCTTGCCCCACCGACAGCCGGAGTGCCGCGAGGTTCGCCCGGTCCGTCGCGGCCGGTCGCCCGTAGGCCGCGAACGCGCTGACGCCCGCGAACATCGTGGCCGCTTCCGGTCCGGCCAGAATCACGGCGCCCCGCTCGACAACGGCCAGATGCGTCATCAAAATCATCGAGGCGCCCCGGCCGTCGGGGTGGACCGTCGCGCCGTCCACTTCCCCGTCGAGCGCCAGGGCACAAACGCAATGTCCCGATTCATGCCAAGCGGTCGAACACGCCACACGCCGGCCCTCTCAGTTCATGAACGGGTACGGCTCGCCGTGCGTCTTGTTCCACTCGCGCGCCTTCTGAACGAATTCCTCGCGCCGCCGCTCGTCTTCCGCCCGCGACTCAATGACGCGCTGAAGCGTCACGTCCGGGGGCGGCTCCGGCGGCCCGTGCTCGATCAGGTTCAGCACCTTCGCCACCACCTTCGCGCCGTCCTCGATTTCCGGGAACCGCTCGAACTTCACACCGAAGTGTCTCCCGGCCTCGGTCATGGTCGCGGCGGCCTGCCGCATCAGCGCGAGCGCGTCGCCCAGCGCCGCAACCACCTTCCCCCGGAGCGGGTCGATTACCGCCTCCGTGTGGGCCGCGCACTGCCGCCCCCGCACCGCTGACCAGAGCGCGTCTACCTTCCTCTCCGCGGCCGTCGTCGCCTTCTCCCGGAGCGCCACTTCGGCCCGCGCCTCGGCTAGTTCCCGTTCGAGCGGTTCGAGCGCCGCGAGGGTCGTCGCCAGTTCCTTCACGGCCGGGTCGGCGTCGTCCTCGCTCGCGAGCCGCACCACCGCGGCGCGTTCCGCCGGTGTGTTCGAATCGACCGCGCCGAACTCCGCGATACGCCGTTCGAGGTCGGCCACCCGCGAGCCGGCCGCCCCGAGCTTCGCCCGGAGCCGGTCGTGTTCCGAGTGCGCCGCGCTGTACTCGGGATCGTCCATCGGAACCGGGAGCCGGTCGCCGCCCTTCGCTTTCTTGGAACCCATCATTGCCGTCTTCTCGGTGTCGCTATTCGATTCCCCCGCGCCGCACGACCGACGGCGCGGGGGTGGTGTTTCAGAATCCCGGCGCGGGGGATGAGTCCTCGAACCGAACCTGCCAGTTCCCGCCCTCGCCCTCTGCGGCGCCGAGCAAGGCGACGGCTTCCGCGCGGGTGTCGAACCGGCCCTTCTCGGTCCACTCCCCGCCGCGGCCCGTCTGGCACAGCACGAGGAACGCGCCGCGCGCCTCGGTCAGTTGAATCTCGATGTGGGCGCCGTCCGTCTCGGTGACGTGCTTCGCGATCAGCGCCCCCGCGTCCTGGCGCGTCGCGGCAACGCCGATCGACTCCCAGGAGTCACGCCACGAAGCGCGGAACCAAACCTTGAAGCCTTGCGCCATGTCGCCCGCCCTCGTGTCGCGTTCAGGTTCACCGCGCCGGCTCGCGACAGGGAGCACGGCGCAGATTTGATCACTGATCCCGGCGCTGCAACTCGGCTTCGAGTTCGGCCACGCGCTCCCGCGCGCTCGCAATCTGTTCCGGTGTCGCGGGGCGATCCCCGAACGGCCGCCCCGCGTGAGGGTCCGACAGCCACTCAACCCGTCCCCGCTCGATCTCGATTTGCCGCGCCAGCACCACGGCCGGCATGGTCGCCAGTTCGTCCGGGTCCGGTTCCTCGAAAGCCGCCGGCTTGATTCGCATCGTGGAACCGGAGCGGAACCGGGCCGTGAGCGGGCACCGTCCGTACTCGATGTTCTCCGTGCGCCACCGCAGAATGAATTCCCTGCTCGGGTCGCCGGTGTTCCCGGCCGCGGTCCACGCCAGCGTGATGATCTCGCGGACCGTCAGCACGTCGTTCACTTCCACGTCAACACCCCCGGCCGGGTCGCCGGCTGTTCGGGTAGCGAGGTCCGCGAACCCGGCGTCAGCCCGAACTCGCGGGCGAGCCGATCGAGGCACGCGGTAGCCGCCGTCAGCGCCCGCGTCGCCCGCGTGTGCTCCGGCGAACCCGGCACCGCGGACCGCAACGAGACGCGCAGCCGGCGCACTTCAACGACACGTTCGGCCAACTCATCCAGGAGCCGGCCGTCGAGGGCCGTAAGCCGCGTTCCGAGCAGGGCGGCCAGGGCATCCCGTTCGGTTTGCACCTCTGCCGGGAGCGATTCGGCCGGCGCGGGGATCGGTGCATTCAGCGCACGTTCTTCACGCTCCCGCGATCCGTGTCGCGATGGGCGATACGAGCCAGAAGCTTTGAGAGCGTCGATACTTAGGCGCTTCCGCGGCACGTCCTACCCACCCCGAATGACACAAAAACCGATTGAAAGTCCCGTGAGATACGCATCAAGGAGCCGTCGGTGGCGGCGCGCCTCCTGCAACAAAAAATCCGCCCCCACCCCCTAGCCGTTGTCAGAGTGTTGCCCCGCGGCCGGGTGCGGCTTCACCTCGCGACCGAACGCGCCGTCATGCGTTGCCGTCTTGCGGTTGTGGCATTCGCGGCAGGCGCTTACCCAGCGCGACTGATCCCAGAAGATTTCGGGATCGCCCTTGTGCGGGGTCGCGTGATCTACGACGGTCGCGGCCGTGAGACGCGGCGGGGTCATGGCCGCACAATAGGCACAGGTCGGGTTCGAACGCAGGAACGCGGCCCGCGCCTTACGCCATCGGTGGTCATACCCCCGCTCGTGACTCTGCTGCCGCTCCGGCTTGGCAGTGAATGTGCGGGCCGTGTGCTTCGGCTTGTAGCTCTTGGCGCGTTCAGGCACTCGGCACCGCCTTCCCGCCGAGCAGTTCCACTACCTTCGCCACGTCGCCAGGGGCCACGATGAAGTGGCCGCCCACACGCCGCACGAGGGCACGCAGTTGTTCGTTCGCTTTCAGGCGCCGACGGATCGCGTCGGTAGACATGCCAACCCGCACGGACAGGTCGAGCAGTCCGGCGGGCGCCTCGGTGGTGTTCGTCGTCGGGTTCACGTTTGGTCCCTCTATCTATCCGATGCCGTTTGGGAATCGGCGCGCCGATGCGACAGCGGGCGGGTGATGTGGTCTCCGGTGTCGCGGGGTTGCTCGATGTGCTTTGCGGGGAGGTGTCCTACTGGCCTCCTTGCGGTGGTGGGCGGGGGCGCACCGACCCCTTTGCGGAGTCGGTGAAGGTCCCGTTCTCCCCGCGTATGGAGCCAGCGGTAAGCGGACCGTCCCCGGTGTTTGGTTCGGGCACCCGGAACTTTCACCCCGCCCGCCGTTCAGCGTTTGCCCCGCTTTGAGTACGTCGGACACCAACGGGCACTGACGGTACGGCAACCCGCAACCGGGCCACCGCTGCGCCCCCACGATGCCGGGGCTGGCCATCATCTGCGTAAACCGGCGCTCGCGCGCCTCGTGGCTCGAACCCCGATGATGGGGGTTGTTCGGTAGTAGTTCGTCGGTCTGGACTATCGCGGTCTCTTGCACCTCAGTCCGTAACTGCTGGCCCGCACCACGGGGCCGCGTCTCGTCTTGTACTTGGGTCGCGGCCCCGCCACTCTGTCGAGGATGCCCCCGCACGACACGCACCGCGGGCTTGCGGTGCGCCCCCAGGCCGATGGCTCTACGTGCTGGTGCCGCCCACAGTCCCGACAAGCGCCTTGCGACATGCGACACCTCCCTTAACGGCTCAGCCGGCCGCCCGCGCGGGCGAGTTCCCGTCCTGCCGCTTGGCGTCGTCGGCCACCTGCTTCAGCCGTTCGGCCAGCACCGGGTTCGTGCTCGCGGTGAGCTTGGACAGCCAGCCCGCCAAGAGCGCCCGCGAGTTGTAGGGCAAGGTGTTCAGCCGCCGCTCGATCGGGCACGGCTCGGCAGATGTGGTCTTAGTCTTTGGCGTCATCTGGCACCGGACTGTGGTGGTCTCTAACAGTCCGATGCCGTTCCGGTATTTCACCCGGGCAACCCGGCCACCCACACTTCACTTCGTGGGCAACCTGCGAAAGCATTTGGCGCAGGTTGCCCCCAGCGCACGCCACAGTAGCGACCGGGTCCGCAGGTTGCCCACGGCTTGCGGCACATTTGCGAGAACCGGTCGCGGCGCACAGAACCTTGCGTTTTCGCCTTGAAAACGCACCGCCCGCGCCCCGGCGATGATGTCTGCCATTAGCCGCCCAGCCGCGCGGGGGAGGCGCCTACCATCGGGTAGGGAGACGTGACGAGGCTACGCCAACCGCCGGTAGCATCGGGCCGTGTAGATCGTCCTCAAGAGAAAGGAACAGAACCATGCTCGTGTCTGAAAACGCGCAGGTCGTTGGGGCCGCGCTGCTGGGGTGTGTCGCGCTGCTGATCGGGTGCGCCGTCATCCTCGGTATCTGCTTCGGTGGCGCGGTGTGGGTGCGGTCGAAGTGGTTCTCCGGCGGGATCGAACCGCCCCCGGAGCCACCCCCGCCGGAGTTCCGCCCGCGTGGGCGGAAAAAATGAGAGCCGTGCCAATGCGGTCAGTTAGGGGAACCTTCCGGACTAGTCCGGAAGGTATGGAAGAGGTGCTGTACCTGATTGCGGTACGCCATCAGTAGCCGCGCGTCCTCTGACTCATGGCGTTGCTCGGTGGCGAAGAGGTTGAGGTCGAGAACGTCGCGGATGGCATCGCGGATGATCGTTTGGAGTACGTTCGGTTCGAGCGACTCCAATTCGTACACGTTGTTTCCGTGGGCCGCCTTGTAGCCCGCGGCCCGGCTCGAACTGTCCTTCACCGGTAGGGGTGCAAGGTTGTATTGCGTCACCTGCTCCGGGTTGACTCCGACCTTGACCACCGTCAGGTTATCGACGTAGTGCTCGTCGCGGAGACACGCGCCCCACGTCTCGGAGATGTTTTCCCCTTCGGGGTCCAAGTCGCTCGCGATCAGCAATATGAAGTGGTCCTTGCCAGACGCGAAGTACCGGTCCGCGGTCTCATCTAGCGACGTGATTGAAGTGTAGCCGCGACCGACACCAACGGGTACGTGATAGTGACTGGCGGCACGGGACGCGATCTCCTGAACGGTGATCTTCTCGACAACCAGTTCGACGTAGGCCGGTTGGCTTTGAAGGAGGTTCCGCTTGTAATTGCACAGGAAGTTGTCAAGTTGCTCACGGACGTAGGCGCCGGAATTCTCCCACTGTTGCCATCCCGTTCGCGGCCGGGTCGGGTCGTGCATGCTCTCCCACGGCACGAGGTCATTCAGCCGCGCCCGCCCCAGCAGGTCCGAGAGGTCTTTGTAAGCCTGCTGGGTGTTCGCGTAGGGCAATTTACTCTGCGTGTTCCTGAAGACGTTGCGGGTGAGCAGCCGGTAATGAATCTGCCGAAGTGTGAGTGGCCAATAGTCTCTGTACTGCTGAATCACGGCTTGCGCGGCCTCTAACATAGCCCGCTTTACGTCCGTGATCTCCGATCGCCGGGCCGCGATGCCCTGCTTCAGTACCCGTAAGCCCGTGTCACACACCCTCTTGTGAACCTTTACGGACTCGATCTTTCGGTAGGCCAGCAGGGTATTGTGGGCATCGTCCGGACTAGTCCGGACGATCTCTTCCCGGATGGACTCTTGGGCCGATTTCACCCGCTGATTGTTGAACGAAACGAGGTACGCTTCGAATCGCGGGTCGGTAGAAAGAATGTTGATCCGCCGGACGGGAACCTCTGCGAGTCTCGCAACGATACAGCCCGCCCGTCGCCGGTGGCCGGACACGATCACGTCATCGATCGTCGCGTCGATGGGCTGAAGTAATCCCTTCTCGCTGATGTCCTTACCGAGTTGCCGGATTGTCGGGTCGTCCACCGACACCGGCTTGTAAACCACGTCGTTGACGGCCGCCGGCTTCAACCGCTCAATCGGAACCATCTCGATAGTTGGGCTTTGCGTGATGGCTTCCGGACTAGTCCGGAAGGTTGCCGCCGCGCGAGACTTACGGGGGGATTTCGACGCGCTAGACATGCTGTGCCTCTTGGTAACGGGCGGCCGTTCCGCTGCGGTGGTGTGAGGCACCGGCACCCGCAGCGGAATGGCCTTCACGCGGTAGCAACTCCGCGTGCCCATGTATCCGATTCCACCCGGGATCACGGACGCGGGCGATGTCGGTAAGCCAGTCCCGGCGCCGGAAAAAGAGAACGGCCGGGAACCGCCCCCGGCCGTTCCTCGTCGCAGTCGTTGATCGTCAGAACCCGCCGAGCGACGCCTCCAAACTGCTACGCACGTTGTCGGTCCCGTCGTCCACCACGATCCGCATTGCCAGCAGCGTGTCCCACAGGCGAGACGAGCAGCCGCCCGCGTCGTCGTTGCGCCGGATGTGGATGCAGTAGGGGCAATCGCACTCTGCCCCGTGGTGGTCGGCCAGCAGTTCGCGGAGTGCATCGGCGCCGTCGCAGAGCGCGGCGAGCGCCCGGGCCACGAGCTTCGCCGCGGGGGTTTGCGCCACCCGCGCGAGCGCCCGCTTCCGGATCGCGACGCACGCATCGTGCTCGATGCACGCGCCGTGACACGGCCCCTTTTCCGGGTCGCGTGCGGCGAGTCTTGCCACCGCCGAGCACGTCGGAGCGTTCTTCATCCGGTTAACCGTTGTCGTCCTTCGCATTGGGCGTCTCCTGGTAGCCTGTGAGATAGAGGGCCGGCGCGAAGTGCGACCGGCCCGCGGTCGTCTCTGTCACGCGATCTTCAGTTCCCCGATCTCCGCTTCCTCTGCGATCGTCGCGGCCAGTTCCACCGGCTTCGGCACCGGCACCGCGAGCTTCACCTTCAGCAGCCGCGACGCCTGCCCCGGTTCCGCTTGCAGGTCGGCCGCGTCCTTCGCAACCTCGTACTCGCCGCTCTCGTCTACCATCACCCAGAGTTCCACTTCCACCGTTTCCATCTCCCATTACCTCCGCGAATAGGCGAAATCACAAAAGAGCAGAAAGCAACACTGAAGTGATGCGAAGTATACTCTAGAACTCTTTGCAGTCAACAACCTGTATCGATTTTGCGGAGTAGCGCGAGTAGACTGAATTGGCTCTACAGAGTTCCCATCACCGTAGAGGAATCGAAATGTCCGCGTCGGCTACAGTTGCTCGCATGGGTCGCAAGAAAAAGCAGCCGGGCGACGACGCGAAGGGCGATGCGGGAAAGCAGGCGCCGCGCCGTGCCGTTCAATTGCCGTTGAAGTGGTACGAGGTCGCGCAGCAACTCGCCCGGAAGAAGCCGACGCCTACGGTCTGGTATCTCGTGGAACTCATCAAGCGCGAAGCGGAAGCCGCGGGCTTCACCGACCTTCCGCCGCCGCCGTGGGAAACCGAAGACAAGTGAGACGAAGAAGTGAAGAAAGGGGCGGGCCAGATGGCCCGCCCCTTCTCGTTACCACAGCGGGCCACTACCCCTTCCGGCGCCGACCCTTTGGAACGACGGGAGCCGGCGCGAAGAACTCTGCGACCGCGGCATCGTCCGACAGGACGCCTTCGACCAGTGCCGCGTGTTCGGGGTTACGCAGGTCGAGTTCGCCCACCCCGTCGGGCCACGCCGCGGACGCCACGCGCGGCGGGGTCGCCTCTTGGCGGTTGTACCTCTGCCGAACCTCGATGATGTAGTCGCGGTGCGCGCCGGGCGCAAACTGCACCCGGGCCGCGCACCGGCGCAGTCTCCCGTCTCCGACGAACAGGCAGGTAACGGATTCGATCGACCGGCGAAGGGCACTGCGGACCTTCACCCGAAGTTCGTCCGAGCCGTCCGCTGCCAGCATATCCGCGAGGGTGCGGAACTCGCCCCACGCTTCCGAGATTGGCGACGAGGCTTCGCGCTGCGCCACCGCCACCGCTTCGGCCTGAACTCGCCGGAGCGCGTTCAACTCGCCGAGTTTCGCGGCAACGGTGTCAACGATGTTCGGGTCGTCCATCTTCGCTTCCCACAGCCGGATAAGCGCGTCCGTCTCGGTGAGTCGGCCGGAGGCAATCTCCACCTTGCGCCCCGCGTCGCTCGCGCCCTCGATATCGCCGGCCTTCACCTCAACGAGTTGGGAGAGGACGCAACTCTCGAACACGGCGGCCGGGAAACTCACCCACACGCCGGCCCGCCCGTTGTTCGCGTCCGCCGGCACGAGTTGAGACGGCTTGCCCTTCGGGTGCCGGTAGGTAATAGCCCCGCCGTTCCGCGCATCGGCGATCAGCCCGGCGAACAGGTTGACGTGCTTCCCGCGCTTGCCGCGGACCTTGCCGCGCGTCTCTAGCCCCTTCTGCACCGCGTAGAACGTCGCCTCATCGACCACGGGCGGGAAGTACCCCGGAACCGGTTCACCCTGCGGCTTACGGCCCTCACCACGGCACTTGTAGGGGACGTAATCCCCGATCGCTGCACGGCTTCTGAGGATGGAGTAGATGGAGGTTTGGCACCACTCCATCGCGCGCTTCTTGAAGAACTTGCGACCGATCACCGGAACCTTCTCGGCATTCAACCTCTTGGAGATGACGCGCACCCCCATGCCATCGCGGGACAGCGTGAACAACCGGCGGACCACACCGGCCTTCTCGGGGTTCAGCACGAGCTTCCCGTTGGCGTAGTCGATCCAGCCCGGTAACCGTCGCGTGACGATTCGCTGCGCGGCCTCCCTCTGCTTCCGCGCCCACGCGGCCCCGACCCGATCCGACTTCATCTTGCTCTCGGAGTGCCCGCGCGAGAGTTCGACCACCGCCAACACTAGCGCCGTGATATCCACCGGCTTCGACAGCACCGATTCGACAGGCCGCAACTGAACGATCTTCACCCCGCGGTTGACCAGCGAGAGCACGAGTTCGACCGCCTCGCCCAACTCCTCGCGCGTGAGGCGGTCCAGGGATTCCACGATGAGGAACGAACCCGCGGGAACGCGACCCGTCTTGACCGCAGTGAGGAACCCGGCGAGCGCGTGAACGTCCGGGTTCCTCCGGTGTGCGCCCTTGAACGCGGACACCCCTTCATCTCGGAGCCTGATAGACTCATCGAGTTGGACGGCATTGCGGGAGCACCAAGCCGCGGTCGCTTCAACCTGTCGGCGGATGCTGTCCCCCGTAGCTTGCTGGGGAGAACTGAATCGGAGATAAGAGTACGCGGCCGGCTTCATGGCTTCCCTCTGTGGGGCGGGGTAGCGTCATGGCTAATGGTATCAATTTTGTTCAGTATTTCAACATCGAGAAGATGGGCCGGTTCCCCAACGGGGGCGACGCCCTTCTCACCACGCGGATGGGCGTCTACTCGAAGCTCGCCGCGGTACAGCAGGCCAAGGGCGGCACCGTCTACGTCATCTCCGGGTTCGGCAAGCCCAAGAAGTACGTGCTCTGGGAAGCGTTCACGATCGAGGAGATCACCAAACAGGACGATCAGTTCGTCGTTTCGGGGCCGGGCAAGGTGCTGCTCCCGCCCGCGGGGCTGAGCGGGAAGGAGTTCGAGAAGTTCAAGACCGCGTGCGCCAACTTCATCGGGTTCCGCAAGATCGACGACCAGAAGTACACCGACACCCTCAAACAACTCGCCGACGCGAACGCGAAGGCCAAGCTTTCTCCTGCGTGTGAAGCCTTCTGCGACGAGCTTATCAAGGTGTTTCCCAAGATGGGCGACTCCTACTACTACCGCGGGCACACCCGGCACCACCTCGGCAAAACCGCCGACGCGAAGGCGGACTTCGAGCAGGCCATCAAGCTCGGGACGAACTTCCCTGATGAGGCGCGGGCCGCGGTCGCGAACGCACCCCTCGCTACCGCTTCGGATAGTGGAGCGACCGCCCCATCGGCGGGTAGCATCGCGTCGCAGGTGGTGTCGAAGGGCGTGTTTGCGGGGAAAGCCCCGGCGGGCGTGTCTGTCGGGGTGTGGCAAGGGGTTCTACTGAGGCGGGGCGCGGAAGACCTTCGCCAGAAACTACTTACGGCCTACGGCGGCAAGTGCGCCCTCAGCGGGACCGACGCGGAGGCCGTGCTGGAGGTCGCGCTGATCGACCCGGACGGCCCGGCCGAGCCGAAGAATGCCCTCCTGCTCCGCGCCGACCTCCGCACCCTGTTCGACCTGAACCTGCTCCGCGTACACCCGAAAACGCGTAAAGTATTCCTGGCAAACGTGATACAGAACGGGGCCTACGCCCGCCTTTGGGCGCGAACGCTTCGCCCGCCGGGGCAGAAGGACGCTGCTCCCAGCTTCGCGGCTCTCGAGAAGCGCTGGGCGGCGAAGTGACTGCCCGCCGATGTGTTTTCCCACCCCATTCCCACCCCAAGGTACCCTCCCATGCGTCTCCTCTTCGGCACCCTGTTCGCCCTCGCCACCTGCACGGTGGTTGCCGCGGCAGACGAGTTCAAACCCGAACCGGGCTTCAAGCTTATCTTCAACGGGAAGAACCTCGACGGTTGGCAGACGAAGGCCGCCGGCAAGGACGGCAAGCCGATGCCCCTCGACGGCAAGACCGACGCCTACGACAAGCGGTACGTCGTCAAGGACGGCGAGTTGGTTATCGACCCCGCGGTGAAGGGCGACCGGTACATCGAGACCGCCGCGCCGCTGAGCGGCGACTTCACCCTCCGGTTCGACTTCAAGCCCGACGACAAGTGCAACAACGACCTGCTGTTCCGCGGCACCAAGTTCGACATCAACCCCACCGACAAGAAGCTCAAGGGGATCAAGGTGAACGAGTGGAACACGATGGAGATCGACGTGAAGAACGGGAGCGTCGAGTACAAGATCAATGGCGAGAAGGTGGACACCAAGAAAACGACCGCGGACAAGGGGCCGTTCGTCGTCCGTGCCGAGATCGGGGGCATCGCGATAAAGAACATGCGCGTGACCGAGAGCAAATAGTGTTCAGTTTTCAGTGTTCAGTTTTCAGTCAGGCGCTGGCCGGGCCACCGAACCTGGGAAACCGGGAGCGTGTCCGATTAAACTGCTAACTGAACACTGCTAACTGAACACTGAACACTCCTATGCAAACCTGGTTCACGGCCGATACGCACTTCGGCCACGGCAACATCATCAAGTACTGTCAGCGGCCGTTCATGTCGCGCGAAGAAGTCGCCGCGACCCGCGCCGACCCCCGCGCGAAGCTCCGGCTCTCGAACGAAACCGTCCGGCGGCACGACGACGCGATTCTGCAAGCCATTAACGAGCGCGTCCAGGCCGACGACCACCTCTGGATCGTCGGGGACTTCTGCTGGGGCGGGTTCCCGGAAGCGCGGCACTACCGCGACCGCATTCACTGTCAGAACGTGTTCCTCGTGTGGGGGAACCACGATCGCGGCGACATCGCCCCCGTGTTTTCCGACACGATGGAGCAGGGGATGGTGCGGGTCGAGGGCCAGGAGATCTGGCTAAACCATTACCCGATGCGGAGTTGGAACAAGGCGTTCCACGGGAGTTGGCACTTCTACGGCCACGTCCACGGCCGGTTGCAGCGCGAGGACGACCGAAACCCGAGTACGTTGGTGAAGGATGTGGGCGTTGACGCGTGCGACTACCGACCGTGGAGCTTCGCGGAACTGCGCGAGTACATGGCCCCGCGTGTGGCCGTGTTCAACCGCAACAAGGAGCGGTTCCTCGCCGGCGCCGACGACGGCACGCTCCCGATGTGACTATTGGGAAAGAAGTTACGCCGCCTCGGGGCGGGCGATCTGGATCGGGGGGAACAGCCACCCGGCCGGCTGCGGGGGCGCCTTCGGGCCGAGCGGGCCGGCCGCGCTGCCCTCCCACTGGTGGTCGCGCAGCGCGCCCAGCACCCGTTCGGCCAACTCGAGTGCGTCGCGGCCGTCGGTCCCGCTCACCCGCGGCTTGCGGCCCGTCCGGACGCAATCAACGAAGTGCTTCAGTTCCGCGGTCAACTGATCGAACTTCCGGTCGGTGTCGAGGTTCAGTACTTGCAGGTAACGGCCGAACACCTCGTCCTTCAGCCGGGCCTTCGCCGCGGCGTCGAGTTCGTCGGCGCGGATGCCGTACTGCCGGAGTTCTTCGCTCTGCTGCACCAGCGTCAATTTTCGCGTCACGAAATCGATGCCCGCGTATCCCTCCGGCGCCCACACGCGCAGGCGGCGCTTCGGGTGCCGCGTGATCCGGCTCGCGGTGACGTGGGCCACGCACCCGTTGGCGAACTCCAGGCGCGCGTTCACCATGTCCTCGTGCCCGCCGAAGATGGCGGCGCCCACGGCCGACACCCGGGTCACCGGGCCGCCCACGAGGGCCAGCAGCAGGTCGAGGTCGTGAATCATCAGGTCGAGGACGGCCCCGATGTCGATGGAGCGCCCGGTGAACGGCCCGTGCCGCTCGGCCTCCACGAACTTCGGGCGGATCGGGCGCCGGGCGAGTTCCTCAAAGGCCGGATTGAACCGCTCGATGTGCCCGACCTGCAGCGGTACGCCCGCCTGTTCGGCCAGGGCGATCAGGTCGTCGGCCTCCGCGAGCGTCCGGCAGACCGGTTTCTCGACCAGCGCCGGGATCCCGGCCTTCAGGAACGCGGAGGCAACCGCGTGGTGGTAAATGGTCGGGGTGACGACGCTGACGGCATCGACGCGGCCGATGAGCGGTTCGAAGTGGTCGTAGGCGGTGGAGCCGAGCTTCGCGGCGACGGCCCGGGCCTGATCCGGGTTCGAGTCGACCACGCCGACCAGTTCCACGTCCGGCAGACTCGCCAGGATCCGGGCGTGGTGCTGTCCCAGGTGTCCGACGCCGATCACCGCCGTCCGCAGCCGAGTCATAGGTCCACCGTCGAAGGTCGGAAGGTCGGAAGGTCGTAAAGTCGAAGACGTCGGTCCGGCGCATCGTCAGGCGGCTTGCCGCGCCGACGTTGCGACTCTACGACTTGCCGACTTTCGACTACTCGCCGCTTCGGAGAGGGTCCGGGCCAGGTCCACGTTCAGCGCGTGCCCGGAGCGGTAGGCGACGACGTGGCCGGCGAGGTCAAACCCGCACAGCGCGAGGTCGCCGATCAGGTCGAGAATCTTGTGCCGGGCGGGCTCGTCCGCGAACCGCACCGCGTTGCCGATCGGCCCGGTGCGGCCGAACACGAGCAGGTCGGCCGGGGTCAGGTGCCGGCCGACCCCCATCGCCCGCAGCCCGGCGGCCTCCGGTTCCGTGAGGAACGTGCGGCACTTCGCCAACTCCAGCGCGAACGTCGCCGGGCAAACGGTAAGCGTGTGGGCCTGCGGGGCGAGCGGGGCGCCCAAGCCGTAGTCGAGTAAGTAACTGACGCGCAGTTCGGTCCCGTCGGCCGGGTGCAGGGTCAGCGTCGCCCCGGGCGCCCGCACGGTCACCGGCTCGTCGGTCGCGTAGATGGGGCGGCGCCCGCCCTGGTTCACCGGGCGGGCCTTGGTCAGCGCGGCCACGAACTGCGCCGCGGAGCCGTCCAGTCCGGGCGGTTCGGGGCCGTCGAGGTCCACGACGCAGTTGTCGATGCGGAGCCCGGCGAGGGCCGCGAGAACGTGCTCGACGAGCGTGACCCCGGTTTCCGGCGACCCGATGGTGGTCCGGCGCTGGGTGCCGGTCACGTTGGCCGCGCGGGCCTCGATTGTGGGCTTGCCGGGCAGATCGACCCGGCGGAAGACGACCCCGGTGTCCGTCGGGGCCGGGTTGAAACGGGCGAGCACCCGCGAACCGGTGATGAACCCGACCCCGGCGACGGAGGCGGAGGCCGGGCCGGCGAGGGTCCGCTGGTACCTGTAACCGATGACGCGCACGGTGTAAGCCTTCCTGGCTGGGTGCCGGCCGGGTCCTCCGGCCGCGCGGCGGGCGCACTCCGTGTGCCCGCGTCAGTTCCGCGCCGTGACCCGGTCGCGTCACCTTTTATCGGCTCCGCGACCGGATCGGGTTCAACGTTACACTTTGCCCCTTCGGGCGGGCTTAAAAACTCGTGCGATCCGCCACTTACGGCTTGCCGGGGATGCCGCTCGGGACCGGTCCGGGCGTCGGGAGGCCGGGGGCCGGGCCGCCGGGGGCTCCGGGAGCCGCGGGCGCTCCGCCCGGGGCGCCCGGGTTCGGGACGTCCAGCTTGCTCACGTCCACCGGCTTGTTCTGCGCGTCCGTCGGCGGGTACCACGCGTTGAGCGTCTTCACCACCACCGCGGTGATGTCGGCGTGCGCCGCGACGTAGAACGGCTGCGCCGCCGGCGGCTTGAGTTTGAGTTCCTTGATGTACGGGCTCTTCATCTCTTCCGCGGTCACCGCGTCCGGGTAGGCGAAGACGACGTGGTAGCCGTTCATCTCGGCGGTCTTGTCCACCACCATCTTCATCTTGTCGTACAGGTCGCCGATGATCGCGCTGGCGTCGTCGTTGAGCTGCTTGTTGATCTTGCGGTCCTCGTCCTCGATCATGCGGGCGAGGGCGAGCATCCGGGCCTGCTTGGCGTCCTTCTCCGGGTGATTGGGGTTCTTGGTGAGGTCCTGTTGGTGCTGGATGTACTCGCTCCGGAAGACGAGGAGTTGCTTGGACATCTCCATCTTCTTGTTGTTGAGCAGCCACACCTGGTACTTGGCCTGGCCGAAGTCGCGCATGACGGCGGCCATGTTGAACACGGCGACCGTGGGCCGGGTGGCCGGCGCGGCAGCCGGGGGCGCCCCGGGCGGGGCGCCCGGCTGGGCGCTCGCAGTACCGGTCAGGTACAACATGCCGGCGGCGCCTAACACAGCCGACAGCAGCGAAAGCTTGTAATTCACTCCGGGCCCTCCTCTGTTCCGCTCCGGTCGCCGCGGGGGTTCCGGTCCCCACAGCCACACCGTGATACCCGCTTTACAGGCAACACCACACCGGCCCGCGACGCGGGCTTCGCGGGCGTGTCCCGGCCGCTGGGCACTCGCCCGGACCGGTTCCGCCCACGTTCCCCTCGGTGCCGTGGCGGGCGTAAATACCCAATCACCGGGGGGGCGTCAATGCGAACGGTCCGGTTCGCGCGGGCGTGGCGAACGGGGCATAATCCGGCCGAAAAGCCGTACCGCGCAAAGATTTCCGGCGCGCGGCACGGGCCGCCAATCGAATTTCGCACCGGAGCGCGCCGGGCACGATCCCGGTCGCGGGGTCAACCGCGGGGAGCCGTTCCGCCGATGGTATTCCTGCGCGGAACGGTCCCGCGCCCCTCTGCCAAGGACGGCCATGAAAGCGGTTCTGCGTCTGTTCGTTCCGCTGGCGGCGCTGGCGACGGGCTTCGCCGCGATGTCGTTCTCGGGCGGGTGCGGGTCGAAGGCGCCCCCGCCCGGGCCGGCGACGGTGCGCGGCCGGGTGATACTCAACGGCCGGCCGGTCGCGGGCGGGCTCGTGGTATTCACGCCCGACGCTCAACGCGGCGGGCGCGGGAAGTCGGCCGCCGCGGAAACCGGGCCGGACGGCGCCTTCGCCCTTCAGCTCGACAATTCCCCGCAGATCCCCGCCGGGTGGTACCGCGTCTCGCTGGCCCCGCCACCGGTGGTGCCGGACCCACTTTCCGCGGGCCCCGGACCGGTGTTCCCGGCGAAGCTGGCCCGCCCGGACCTCTCCGGGTTGGAGCGCGAGGTGCAACCCGGCAAGGAACACGTCTTCGAGTTCGCCGTCTCTTCTCATCGGCATTGACCGTCTTCCCGCGAAGGTGGTAGAACCCGTCCCGCCCCACGGGTCGAACGGATTCACCGCTGCCCGGCAGCCCGCAGGAAGCGATCATGGCTCAGGTGCTCGCAGCACCGGTCTCCGCGCCCGACGCACCCACCATCGTGCCGGACGTGTCCGTGTGCATCGCCAACTGGAACTGTGTCGAACTGCTCCGCCGGTGCCTCCGGTCGCTGTTCGATCAGCCCCAGGGCGCGTCGTTCGAGGTGGTGATCGCGGACAACGCCTCGACCGACGGCGCCGCGGACGTGGTCGCCGCCGAGTTCCCGCAGGTGGTGCTGATCCGCAACCCGGACAACCGCGGGTTCGCCCGGGCCAGCAACCAGGCCGCCGCCATCGCCCGCGGCCGGTTCCTGTTCTTCCTGAACAACGACACGCTCGTCCCACCGGACACCCTCCGGCAGTTCCTCGAACTCGCCGAAGCGAACCCGACCGTCGGGATGTTCGGCCCGCGCCTGCGCGGCTCCGACGGCGCGTTCCAGATCTCCTACCGGCGCCGCCCGACGATGGCGGCGCTCCTCCACCGCGTCAGTCTGCTCCGCTGGACCGGGCTGTTCCGCAAGGCGTACACCGACTACCGCCGGGCCACCTTCGACCCGACCCAGGTGCGGTCGGTGGAGGTGCTGATGGGCGCCGCGGTGTTCCTGTCGCGCGCGGTGTTCGAGGAGTGCGGGCGCTGGGACGAGGGGTACCACTTCGGCGTCGAGGACATCGACCTCTCGACCCAGGTGAACCGGCGCGGGCCGGTGGTGTTCGTCTCGTACGTGGAAATCGTCCACCACGGCCGCGCCGCGGGCCGCGACAACATCCACTTCTCCGCCCCGAACGTGGCGATCGGCTACGTCCACTACTTCCGCAAGGCCGGGGCGAGCCGGCTGGCGCTCTTCGCCTACAAGGCGCTGGTCACGGTGGACGCCCCCGTGCAGATCGGGCTGAAGCTGTTCGAGGCCGCCTGCCGGTACGCGACCCTGCGCCCGGCGAAGGCGAAGAAGAGCCTCGTCGCGGTCCGCGGGCTGTGGGCGTTCCTGCGGCGCGAACTGGTGCGGTTCTGGAAGGCGTAAACGGCAACGGCACGGCCGGGCTGAACCCGGCCGCTCGCGAGGAACACACCATGCGCACCCGCGACCTGCTCCGCTTCGTGCCCGGCATCGGCCGCCTCGTGCGCTCGCTCGACGTGCGCGAGCGCGAGAGCCGGCTGTTGACCGAAGAGTGTCAGCGACTCGCGAACGAAAACCACCGGCTGAAGGCGGTCTCCGGCGAGCCGAAAGCGAGGTCGGCCCCGACCGCGGACGAGCCCCCGCTACCGCCGGAGGTGCTGCGCCTCATGGTCGCGGGCACCGACGACACGGAGTGGTTCCGGGCCGCCGGGCGCCGCGCCGCGGACTCGCTGACGGCGCTGCTGGCGAAGAACGGCGTCGCGATTCACAAGTGCAAGAGCGTCCTGGACTTCGGGTGCGGCTGCGGGCGCGTGATCCGGCACCTGCGGCACCTTCCGGCAGCGCTGCACGGGTGCGACACCAACCCGGTGGCGGTGGACTGGTGCGCGGACAACCTGCCCTTCGGGCGCTTCGACGTCAACGCCCTGGAATCACCGCTCGACTACGACGCCGAATCGTTCGATCTGGTTTACGCGCTGTCGGTTTTCACGCACCTGCCGCTACGGCTTCAGTTTACGTGGATGACCGAGCTGCGCCGCGTGCTGAAGCCGGGCGGGGTACTGGTGCTCTCGCTGCACGGCGACGCCCTGATGGGCCGCCTGACCCGCGCGGAGCGCGCCGACTACCGCTCTGGGCGCCTGGTGGTCCGGGGGGGCGATCTGATCGGCACGAACCACTGTGCCGCGTTCCACCCGCCGGCGTTCGTGCGGGCCGAGTTCGCCCGCGGCTTCGCGGTGCTCGACATGGCCCCCGAAGGTGCGACCGGCAACCCGCCGCAAGACGCCTGGGTGCTGCGGAAACTGTGACCCGTTACATCGAGGCGAAGTCGGTCCAATTGTCGAGGTAGCGGGTGAGCACGGGGAACTCGGCCGCCTTCGCGCGGAGCACGGCCTTCGCCTTCGCCACCAGATCGGTTTCCTGCTCGATGTTGATGTCCCCGGTGAGGATACGGGTGCGCAGGAACACGAAATACGTGTCGAGCGTGTCGCACAGGCAGTAGTCGTTGATCTCGGCGAACTTCCCTTCCTGGTAGAGCCCGTAGACGTCCTCCCCGGTCACGCCCATCTTCCCCGGTTTGCCCAGGAGCTTCGCCAGAAGGTCCAATCCGCCCGCCATGCGGCACGCGCCGAAGTTGGTGAACCAGTCCATCAGGTCGATCGGGCCGCGGTAGCGGTCGCGGGCGAGGTAGTGGTCGCGGGCCGAAATGCCGTAGCGGAACGCCGCCAGTTCCAACAACGGGAGGTCGAACCCCCGGCCGTTGAAGGTGACCAGTTTCGCCTTGTAATGCGTCACCCCGAACCAGAACTGGTTGACGATCTCCCGCGGGCGGAACTGCGGGGCGTCGAGGCACTTGAAGTTGATGAGCGAGAGGTCGGGGCCGACGCGGAGCACGCACGCGGCCACCGGGACCTGGAAGGTGACGGGGATGAAATCGGAGCCGTCGCGCCGGGTCTCGCGGGCCTCGTCGCGGGCGCGCGCGACGGCGGCTTCCGGCGACAGCCCCGCGCCCGCGTACTTCACCGCGGAGAGCAGCCGGCCGTCCGGTACGCTCTCGGTGTCCACGACGAGGAACGCGGTCCGCGTGCCGTTGGTGTCGAGGCTGGCGCGGGTCGCGAAGGTGTCGGCGAGGCCCATTCGGGACTCCGGCAGAAGGGTACACACCGGTTCATTAGGAATGTCGTCGGAATGCGACCGGTGGTCAACATCAACCGCGGCGCCCCGGGCGAACCGGTCGGCGAAGGCGCGCCGGGGATACCGGCCCTGCGGACTGTGCGGCCCGCGCGGCGTCCGTATCCTCTCCGCATGAACGACACCCCGCCGGCATCGTCAAACGAACAGGGGGCCGACGCCCCCCGCTCGCCAAATTCCAAGGCCAACCACGCCGCGCTCGGAATCGTCTGGCTCGTCGTGTTCATCGACCTGCTCGGGTTCGGCATCGTCCTGCCGGTGATGCCGCGACAGGCCGAACCGTACCTCAACCAGCTCGAACTGGCCCCGGCCGCGCGCGGGGCAGTTATTGGGGTGCTGTTCTCGGTGTTCTCGCTCATGCAGTTCGTGTTCTCACCCGTGTGGGGCCGCGTCTCGGACCGAATCGGCCGGCGCCCGGTGTTGCTCATCAGCCTTCTCGGCTCGGTCGTCTTCTACGCGCTCTACGGGTTCGCGGTCACGCTCCCGGCCAGCGAAGCGGCGCTCGCGCTCGGCCTCATGCTGCTCTCGCGGGTGGGAGCCGGTATCGCCGGGGCGAGTGTCGGCACCGCGGCGGCCGTAATCGCCGACTGCACGCCCCCGGACAGGCGCGCGAAGGGGATGGCGCTCATCGGAATCGCGTTCGGCGCCGGGTTCACGCTCGGGCCGCTCATCGCGTACTTCGGGCTGGAGTTATTCGCGCAGCAGCCGTGGGGCGTGGGCGCACTGGCCTCCGGGCTGTCGCTCGTCGCACTGCTCATCGCCATCGCGATCTTCAAGGAGACGCGGAACCCCGAGAACAAGGCCGGGAAGGACTTCTTCAGCGTCGCGCGCTCGATCGAAGTGCTGAAGATGCCGACCGTCGGCGTGCTGGTGCTGACCTACTTCCTGGCGATCTTCGCGTTCGCCAACTTCGAGGCCACACTCGCCCTGCTCACCCAGGCCGCGTTCGGAATGAACGACCGCGACAACTTCCTGGTGTTCGCATTCATCGGCGGAGTGCTGACGTTCGCCGGGGGCGCGTACCGGCCGCTGGCGAAGCGGGGGTCGGAGGTCAAACTGCTGGCGTTCGGCGTCGCGTGCATGATCGTGGGCCTCGGCACGCTCGCGGTTGTGGCCTATCTGGCCCTGGACCCGGAGCGCCGGGCGTCCGTTCCCCTGAAGGCGCTGTTCTACGCGGCCACGTCGGTGGGGGTGATCGGGTTCGCGTTCGTCAACCCGTCGGTGTCGGCGCTGGTGTCGAAAAACGCCGACCCGTCGCGACAGGGCGAGGTACTGGGCGTGAACCAGGCGTTCGCGTCGCTGGGCCGAATCCTGGGGCCGTTCCTCGGATCGGTCTTGTTCCAGGCCGAATCCTCGCACACACTACCGTACCTCGCCGCGGTGCTCACGCTGCTGGTGGTGATGGCGCTGCTGCCGAAGATCAAGAAGTAAGAGTTCACCACAAAGGCACAAAGCAAGCAGGAAGAGGCACAAAGAAAACCGAAGAACGAGTTTTCAACTTTGTGAGACTTTGTGCGATCTTTGTGTCTTTGTGGTGAAATGCTGTTCCGGAAGGGATTCCGCATGTCGCTCGACCGGGTGGAGGCCCGCCGCATCGCGATCATCAAGCCGAGCGCGCTCGGCGACATCGTCCATTCGCTCCCCGTTCTCACGGCCCTGCGGAAGCGGTTCCCGGACGCCAGCATTACCTGGGTGGTGAACAAGTCGTGCGAGGCGCTCCTGACCGGGCACCCGGACCTCACGGACACGCTCCCGTTCGACCGGGCCGCCCTCAAGGGGCTTCGCGCGATCCGCACTTTGTGGAGTTTCGGCCGGGAACTGCGCCGCCGCCGGTTCGATCTCGTGATCGACATGCAAGGCCTTTTGCGCAGCGGAGTTATGACGCGCGCGAGTGGGGCGCCGGTCCGCGTGGGGTTCGCGAACGCCCGCGAGGGGAGCCGGTTCGCCTACACGCACAAGATTCGGTGCCCGGATCTGACTTCGGCGCACGCGGTCGATCGTATGTGGGCCGTGGCAAAGGAGTTCGGCGTCGGGGACGAGCCGAAAGTGTTCCGCGTCCCGCTCCAGCCGGCTGAAGTGAGTGCGGCGCGGCAGGAATTGATCGCGCTGCCGCGCCCGGTGGTCGCGGTCGCCGCCGGGGCGAAGTGGACAACGAAACGCTGGCCGCCGGCGCACTTCGCGGAGATGCTCAACCGCGTGCATTCCCATTTCGACGGCTCGCGGTGTTCCTGGGCGCACCGGAGGACGCGGGGCTGTCGCGAGAAGTTATCGCCGGGTTCCGCGGGCCCTCACTGGACCTCACCGGCAAGACGACGCTGCCCCGGCTCTCGGCCGTGCTTTCGCTCGTGGACGCGATGCTCGCCAACGACACCGGGCCGCTCCACCTCGCCGCGGCTCTGGAGCGCCCGTGTGTGGCCCCGTACCTCTGCACGCGGGTGAACCTCCACGGCCCACACACGCAGTCCGCGAACTGCGTCGAAACAACCGTGGCGTGCGGCGGCAGCTACCTCAAGAAATGCAGTAACATGATCTGCATGGCGGAACTGACCGCCGACCGGCTCTGGCCGAAGCTCGCGGAGACCCTCGATTCGTGGAAACGCACCTCCCGTTCCGCCTGATCCTCGCGAGCGGCTCATGGGGCCGCAAGTGGCTCATGGAGCAGGCCGGTTACCCGTTTGAAGTGAAGCCGTCCAACATCGACGAACCGACCGAAGCCCGGCTGGGCGACTGTCGGCATTACGTTGGCGAACTGGCGTGGCTGAAGGCCGCCGCGGTGGCGCGCCAGACCGACAACGGACTAGTAATCGCCGCGGACACGGTCGGCTGGCTGCACGGGAAGGTGATCGGCAAGCCCGAGGACGAAGCCGACGCCCGCCGGATCATCAAGTCGCTGTCGGGCACCGTTCACGAACTCTGGACCGGGGTGTGCCTGTGGCTGCGCCCCGGCGACTGGCAGTTCTGCTGGCAGGAGCGGAGCCTCGTCCGCATGAAGGCGCTCACCGACGCCGAAATCGAAGCGTACCTGAAGACGCGGAAGTGGGAGGGGTGCAGCGGGGCGTACTCGATCGAGTTCCCGCACGACCCGTACCTGACGATCGAGGACGGGAGTGTGAGCAACGTCGTCGGCCTCCCGATGGAGTCGCTGGAGAAAGCGCTGGGGTGGGTGAAGCAGATGCGCTGAGTGGAGCAGAAGACGTAAGCCCGTTCAGCGATTCAACTTTCGGCGGGCGACGATGGACTGGGACGCATTCGATGAACTCGTCAAGCTGACCGCCGCCAAACTGCGGGAGGGGCGCGGTAACCGGGCGAAGATTCGCGCCGCGATCCGGTCGTACATCAACCGCGGCTACCGGCTCATCCACTCACCCATGATTCTCTGGGATTACTTTGCCATCAGCGATCCGGGGATTCCGCGTCAGGCGGGCTACACCGAAGAGGAAATCAAAGACGCGGTGGCGCTGTTCGAAGACCTGTCAGAAGCCAAGTTCGGGGCGAGTGACGGCACCTGACACATAACGACACGTCACCTCCCGAGCACCGCGTCGAGCGCCCGGCACCCGGGGACGTGTGGTTCCTCGCGACAGTGGCGCAGTAGCGCTTCGTCGCAACAGCCGGCGTCTTCGAGGGCGTCGGCGAGAACGGGCATGTCGGCGAAGTTCCCGGTCGCGGCGATCTGCTCCGCGATGTGCCGCACCGCCCCGTAGTTCCACCGCAACCAGTCCGGTTCGATCGCAATGGGCCGGAACGGGTTCCCGATCACATCGCGCACCAGTTCGGCCATCACCTGTCGAATCTCCGCGATTCGCGTCTTTGTTGCGACGGCCTGAACGCGGCGCAGGATGCGGCCGGGCACGAGCGTATCGTCGGCGTGCCAGTCCACGCGCCCCAGTTCGTGCCGGTCTTCGTCGGGAAGCAGCCGCAGGACCGCCTCGCGCGGGCCGCGCGGGGGCGGGCGCCGGCAGACGCGGTCGAGTTGGTCGCGCACCTCGCGGTGGGTTTCGCGGCGCACGTGTGATTCGACTGTCGCGGACACGTGGTTCACTGCGCGCCAGCCGTAAGTGTGGTGGAGCGCGGTGCGGACGACCTCGTTGACGACGCGCCCGCCCGGGCCGACGAGGTTCATCGCGTAGGGCGTCAGCCCGCCGTAGGCGAAGAGCGGAAGCCCGTTGGGGCTTGCCCCGGCGAGCGCCAGGATCAACCGGGCGTGTGTGTGCACCACCGGCCACCCGGCCGGTGGTGCTTCCACGGTGACGCGCCGCACGGCTTCGACGATCTCGCGCCCCGGGCCGCGCAGGCTCACGTGCGGGGTGTCGAGCGCGTAGGCACATGCGAGGAGCACGTACCGCCGACCGCTGCCGCGATCGCGGAACCGCTTCACCAGCCGCACCGGGTTCGGGCACGCGAGCCACTCGGCTTCCGTGAGGCCGAGCGTCTGCGCCAGGTCGGGGGTTGTCATCGGCCGAAGGACAGCGCCCTCGGCCGGGAGGTTCGGGCGCGAGGTGACGGCTCAGGGAATCCCGGGTGGTACACGCGGGGGCGCGGGTGACGGCTGGTCGTTGAACCAGAACTCCCGCCACACGTTCGGCTCAGTGACCGATTTCTCCGCTGAGTAGTAGTCGTGAAGCGCCCCTTTGACTTTCGCACCGAGTATGACCGGGAGCGTCAGCGTGTCGCCGACGGCGGAGAGCACCACATCGCCCGCGAAGAAGGGGTATCCGTACAAGGCCGGGAAGCCACAGTTCATCACACCCGGCGGCGGGTGGAACGGCTCCGCGGCGATCTCCACACCGCCGTAAGGGGTTGCCTCGCCCACCCCACCGCGCTTGAAGTTCTCGACGGTGCCGCAACCGGTGAGAGCGGACACGAGCGCGCCGATCGCGAGAACTCGCCTCATGCTTCGCCCCGCGGGTGTTGGTAGAATCGTCGGGCGAATACCTCTCCCGCTTCGCGCCGTCAATCACAAAGGGCATACCAATGTCATCCCCTTCGCGCCGCGAACTCATGGCCGCGGTCGCCGCCATCGGCGTCGGGAACGCGACCTTCCACCGGGCCGTTGCCGCGGCCGCCGCGGCGCAACCGGTCGAGGGTGTCACACCGGAGATGGTAAAGGGCGCGGAGTGGGTCGCGGGAATCACCCTCACCGAGGCCGAGCGCAAGACCGCCGCCGGGGCGCTCACGCGCACGCTCCAGAACATCGCTGCCCTCAACAAGTTAGAGCTGGGTAACGCCGTCGGGCCGGCGATTCACTTCAACCCCACCCCCGGCGAAACGCCGAGTGGTGGTCGCGGAAAGGTCACGCTCACCACCCAACCCGGGCTCCCGCTGAAACCGGAGAAGGACGATGACCTCGCGTTCTTCCCGCTCACGAAGCTCGCCGAACTACTTCGGCTGAAACAGGTTACGTCCGTCGAACTCACGAAGGTCTACCTCGCGCGGCTGAAGAAGTACGACCCGGCACTGCTGTGCGTGGTGTCGCTCACCGAAGAACTCGCGATGAAGCAGGCCGAGGCCGCGGACAAGGACATCGCTGCCGGGAAGTACCGCGGGCCGCTGCACGGCGTTCCGTGGGCCGCGAAGGACCTGATCGCCTACCCCGGGTACAAGACCACCTGGGGCGCGGGGCACTTCAAAGACCAGGAAATCAAGGAGAAGGCGACCGTGGCCGCCCGCCTGGACGACGCGGGCGCGGTTCTGGCGTGCAAAACGACGCTCGGCTCGCTGGCGTGGGGCGACATCTGGTTCGGCGGCACCACCCGCAATCCGTGGAACATCAAGCAGGGCAGCAGCGGCTCCTCCGCGGGCACCGCGTCGGCCGTCGCCGCGGGGCTGGTCGGGTTCGGCCTGGGGAGCGAAACACACGGCAGCATCGTTTCGCCCTCAACCCGTTGCGGCGTAACCGGGTTACGGCCGACGTTCGGCCGCGTGAGCCGGCACGGGTGCATGGCGCTCTCGTGGTCGCTCGACAAGATCGGCCCGATGTGCCGCAGCGTCGAAGACTGTGCGCTGGTGTTCGGCGCCATTCACGGCACCGACGGCAAGGACGCGACCGTGCAGGACCGGCCGTTCATCTGGCCCGCGGACGTGAAACTGAAGGACCTGAGCGTCGGGTACGTGGACGGCACGCTCCCCGACGCCGACCGGAAGGTGCTGACGGACCTCGGCGTGAAGTTGGTGGCGATCGCGCTCCCGCAGGCGACCGCGGGCCGCATCATCAGCATGATTCTGGACGTGGAATCGGCCGCGGCGTTCGACGAGATCACGCGGGCGGACGTGAAGGAGGGCATCGGGCTGTGGGGGCCGACGTTCCGCCGCGGCCGGTTTGTTTCGGCCGTGGACTACCTGAAGGCCCAGCGCGCCCGCGTGCTGCTGATGCGCGAGATGGCAAAGGTGATGGAGAAGGTCGATCTGTACGTGAACGGCAACGACCTTCCGATCACGAACCTGACCGGCCACCCGACCGTCTGCTTACCGAGCGGCTTACGAAGCGGTACCCCGTCGGCGATCACCTTCACCGGCCGTCTGTTCGGCGAAAGCACGCTGCTCGCGGTGGCAAAGGCCTACCAAGACACGACCGGCCACCACCTCAAGCGCCCCCCGCAAGAGACGTGGATCGCGGAGAAGAAGGAGTGAACATAGAACTTACGAATGCTAGACTTTCCATCAGAGTTCGGACGCTGTTGCGACTCTCGTTGGAGCGAGCATGCCCGACCTCCTCTTGTGTCCAAACTGTCAGGCAAAACTCGAACTCGCGAGTGCGCCTCCGGTCGGAGCGGTCGCCCGGTGCCCGCGGTGCAACGGGGTCGTTCCCGTTGCTCCCGGACCGACGGACGAGAGAACGCACACGTTTGCCGGGCCCGAAGCAACGGGTGACGCCGCGCCACCCACCCCGGAAACCGTCACCTACCAAACAGAACCGGGGGCGCCCCGCCCACCCGCCCGGAGCGAAATCGACTTCCTCGCTCCGCCCGAACAGCCCGACGAGATCGGTCGGCTCGGCCCTTACCGTGTCCTCGGTCGGCTCGGTTCCGGCGGCATGGGCATGGTCTTTCGCGCCGAGGAGCCGCAGCTCAAGCGCATGGTGGCTCTGAAGGTAATGCTGCCGCGATACGCGTCCAATCCGGCCGCCAAGGCTCGGTTCCTGCGCGAAGCGCACGCACAGGCCGCGGTCGAACACGAACACGTCGTCGCCATCTTCCAGGCGGGCGAACAGAACGGTGTGGCCTACATTGCCATGCCGCTCCTGAAGGGCCAGACGCTAGGTGCGGCACTCAAGCAGAACCCCAACCCGCCGCTCAAAGAGGTTTTGCGCATCGGCCGCGAGATGGCCGAGGGACTCGCCGCCGCCCACGATGTGGGATTGATTCACCGCGACATCAAGCCCGCGAACGTGTGGCTGGACGGGCGGCGCCGGCGGGTCAAAATTCTCGACTTCGGGCTGGCCCGGGCCGTGGGCGCGTATGAACCGTCCGGCGACACGGAAGAGTTGACGCACCCGGACACCGAAGTGCTCTCCGACGGCCCCATCACGGTGCAGGGCGCGGTGATCGGAACACCGCTCTACATGTCGCCGGAGCAGAGCCGCGGGGAGGCGGTCGATCACCGCACCGATCTGTTCAGCCTGGGCGTCGTCCTGTCCCAGATGACGACCGGCGCGCTCCCGTTCACGGGTCCGACGACCACGGTCGAGGGCCACTCCCCGCCCGCGCCGGCCGTTCAGAACCCGGCCGTGCCGGTGCCGCTTTCCGATCTCATCATGCGCCTGCTCGCGAAGCCGGTCGCGGATCGCCCCGTCGCGGCCGAGGACGTGGCCGAGGAACTGCGGGCACTCGAATCGGTGTACGGTTCAACCACGGAACTGGTCGCTACGCCGGTGTCGGGAGCAAACGACCCGTGGGTCACCATCGGCGACGAGCCGGGCACACAGTCCGGCACCGAACCGGGTCCGCCGACCTCCCGGGCAGTGAGAAAACAGTCGGGCCTCTGGCAGTGGGCAGCCGTCGGTGCGGCGATCGGCCTGGCGCTAGTTGGCGTCGGTGCGGTCGCGCTGAAGTTCGGGCGGCCGCCCACACCGGAACCCGAGCCCGAGCCGAGCACCGTTACGAAGGCGCCCACACCCAAAAACCCAAAACCCAAAGAGCCCGAAAAAGTCAAAGAACCAGAGCCCGAGAACCAGCCCGCTCCGCCGCCGATGCCCGGCGCGCCCGGCTTCGGTGTACAGAACCTCGCCACGCTCGTGCCCGTCCGCAACTACGATTTCAGGGCCGGTAGGCCGTTCAACGGCACCGCGCCGGGGGCCGGACCCGGGGGCCGAATCGAGTGGGGATACACGAAAAATACCATGTTCTTCAAGGCGCCGGGGGGGGCGAGATGGTTTCAGTCCTACGGTCCGACTCCTCCGAATGCCGGTGTCGAGATCCGCGGGCGAGTGAAGAGCGAAGCCGGCTCTTGGGCATTCGACCCCGTTGGGGGGTGCCTCATCCATGTCGATCACATCGGTGTGCTGACTATCGACTTTGGCGCGGAGGCGAAGGACAAACGCGTCGTGCGACACGAGGCTATCAAAAAGCAAGGAGAGTGGAACACGGTTACAGTTTTGATCCGCAACGACCTGATGGACTTTTACGTCAACGGCGAAGAAGTCGCGACCGAAGTCCCGGTGCCGGGGCGGAAGGACAAGAACCTAACCGTCGGAATCGAAGGCAGAATCGAAAGCAAAAAGACGAAAGCCGACGTCGAGGTCGAGTACGAACGCATCACGGTCTGGAATTTGAATGCACCGTTGAAGAAGTAAGCGTCTCGCGTCCGCTGCTTACTTTGCGGGCCACTTGTAGTTCGCCCAGTCGATCGTGTCGAACCAGTCGGCGCCGGTTTTCGTCAACTTCGCCAGTTCCGCGAAGTGGGCGGCGTCCGGCGCCTTGAAGTTGAAGCACGACTTCCCCTGCATCCGCTTCTTCAGGGCCGGGGACATCGCCGCGAGAATCTTCGGGTTGCAGTACGCGTACATCAGGTGGTAGCTCACGTACCCCTTCCCCAGCCGCACCGCGGCGAAGCAGACCGGCTTCTTGTTCGGGCCGATGTGCTTGGTGTCGAGGTAGTACCACTGCCCGTCGTCCTTCATGACGGTCATGGTCTGCGCGTAGGGCGTGAGGATCGCCCGGAGTTGCTTAAACGCCGCCGCGAAGTCCGCGGGCTTCGCAGCGGACGCGACGGGCTTCTTGGCGGGCGCGGCTTTTTTGGGCATGGCTTTGTCTTGGTAGGTGCCGCTTGCCGAGCGGCACTGCTTGAGAGTTCGATCAGATAGACGCGCCAAGCAGTCCGCGGTGGGTCGCGGTGCCGCTCGGCTCGCGGCACCTACCAAATCATTTGAGCATCTTCTTCACCACGGTACCGCCCACGTCGGTGAGCCGGAAGTCGCGGCCCTGGAACTTGTACGTCAGCTTCAGGTGGTCGAGCCCGAACAGGTGCAGGATCGTCGCGTGCAGGTCGTTTACGTGGATCGGGTCTTCCACCACGTTCCAGCCGATGTCGTCCGTCTTGCCGATCACCTGCCCGCCCTTGATTCCCCCGCCGGCGGCCCAGATCGAGAAGCAGAACGGGTGGTGGTCGCGCCCGGTCACGTTCGGGCTGCCGCCGCGGTTCTCACCCAGTGGCGTGCGCCCGAACTCCGATAGCCACAGCACTAACGTGCTGTCGAGTAAGCCGCGGCGCTTCAGGTCGGTGATGAGAGCCGCGACCGGTTGGTCGGCCATGAGGCAGTTGTGCGGTAGCTCGTTGTCGAGGTTCGAGTGGTGGTCCCAGGAGGCGTGGAACAGCGACACGAACCGCGTCCCGCGTTCCACCAGCCGCCGGGCGAGCAGGCAGTTCGCCGCGAACGCCCGAAACTCGCCCTTCCCGCCGCCGCGTGAGGCCTTGATCTCCGGTTCGGGCCGGTCCAGACCGTATTCGTCCAGCGTTTTGCGGTCCTCACCGCTGAGATCGATCAACTCCGGGGCGGAAGACTGCATCTTGTGAGCGAGTTCGTAAGCCGAAATGCGGGCGTTGATCTCCGGGTCGCCCACGGCCGCGTGGCGGATACCGTTGAGGTCGCGCACCGCCTCGACGGTCGCCCCCTGCATCGCCGCGGAGAGGCCGGGCGGGTTGTTGAGGTTCAGTACCGGCTCGCCCTTGTTGCGGAACAGCACCCCGGCGTGCGTGCTCGGCAGGAACCCGCTCCCCCAGTTCGACGTGCCCCCGGACGTGCCGCGGCCGGCGTTCAGCACCACGTAGCCGGGCAGGTTCTTGCTCTCACTGCCAAGCCCGTACGCCATCCAGCTACCCATACTCGGGCGGCCGAACATCGTGCTCCCGGTGTTCATCAGGAGCTGCCCGGGGTGGTGGTTGAACGCCTCCGTGTGCATCGAGCGGATCAGGCACACGTCGTCCGCGACCGTGCCGAGCCGCGGCAGCAAGTCGGAAAGCTCCATCCCGCACTGGCCGTGCTTCTGCCACTTCCGCTTGCTGCCGAGCACGACCGCGGTGTCCTTTTGGAGGAACGCGAACCGCACGTTCTTGGTGAGCGAGTCCGGGAGCTTCTGTCCGTGCAGTTCGTTGAGCTTCGGCTTGGGATCGAAGAGGTCGAGCTGCGACGGGGCACCTTCGAGGTAGATGCAAATGCAGTTCTTGGCCTTCGGAGCAAAGTGCGGCGCCTTTGCGCCGCTCTCGGCCGCGGTCAACCGCCCCTCTTGCTGAAGGAGCGAGGCGAGCGCGAGCAGTCCGACGCCGTTGGCGCTGGTGGCGAGGAAGTCGCGGCGCGACTGGGTGAGCGATTCGTGAATGGGGTGCATGAGTTACTCTCGCGTCACGAATTCATCGAGGTTCATCAGCGTGCGGGCGAGTGCCACCCACGCGGCGGCTTCGGGCGCGGGCACGTCCGCGGGCTTGTGCGCTCCGAGCAGCTTCGCGGCGCCGTCGGGGTCGTCCGCGGCGAGCGTGCGGAACTGTGCGAGCAGCTTCGCGAGCCGATCGGCTTCCGCATGCACCGGTGCGCGGCCGAGGCACAACCGGAAGGCGCGCGTGACGCGCTCCGCGTCAGTCGCGTCCTTTTTCTCCGCAAGTACACGCTTCGCCAGTGCTTGCGCCGACTCCACGAACACCGCATCGTTGAGCAGGGTCAGCGCCTGAAGCGGGGTGTTGGAGCGCTCGCGGCGGACGACGCAGACGTTCGAGTCGGGGGCGTCGAACCCGGTCAGCATCGGGTACGGGCTGGTGCGCTGGAACCAGATGTAGAGCCCGCGCTTGTACCGGTCCGGGCCCGTGGATTCGACCCAGCGCGCGCTGTTCGCGTAGGTCAGTTCCGAGATGCCCGGGGGCTGCGGGGGCCGGATCGACGGCCCGCCCACCGTGCGGTTCAAAAGCCCGCTGGCCGCAAGTGCGTTGTCGCGAAGCAGTTCCGCTTCGAGGCGCAGGCGCTGCTGCCGGGCGAGTAGCACGTTCAGCGGGTCGCGCTTCTGAGCATCGGCCCGCGCGGCAGAAGATTGCTTGTAGGTCGCCGACGTGACGATGAGCTTTTGGAGTTTCTTCAGCGACCAGCCACGATCCTTGAACTCACTCGCCAGCCAGTCGAACAGTTCGGGGTGCGAAGGCTTCTCACCCTGCGTGCCGAAGTCGTCCGGTGTTGCCACCAGTCCGCGGCCGAAGAACTTCGCCCACACCCAGTTCACCGTGACCCGCGCCGTCAGCGGGTTGTCGGAAGCGACCAGCCACTTCGCCAGATCGAGGCGGTTCGCGGTGCCGGTCGGTTTGGGAAGTACACCCGGCGTTCCGGGCTTCACTTCCACACCCTTCCGCAGGAAATCGCCGCGAATCATCACGTGCGTGGGCCGCGCGGGGCCGGCTGCGAGCGTCGGAGCCTTTGCCCCGGAAGGAGCCTTCTTCAAATGGGCTGCGAGGGCCGCCTCGCGTTTCTTCAGGTCCGTGTCCGCGGCCTTCTTCGCCTTCGCATCATCAACGGCCGCCTGGAGTTTCGTCTTCTCGGCGTCGAACGCGGCCTGCTCCTTCTTCAGCCGCTCGTCCTCGCCCGGCAGTGGGGCGGCGATGTCCACCTCGCGGTCGGAGTTGAAGAACGCAAGCAGTTGGTAGAACTCGCGTTGCGACACCGGGTCGTACTTGTGGTCGTGGCACTGCGCACAGCCGACCGTGAGGCCGAGCCACACTTTACCCGTGGTGCTCACGCGATCCACCACCGCCGCGACGCGGAACTCCTCCTGATCGACCCCGCCCTCCTTGTTGGTGAGCGTGTTCCGGTGGAACCCGGTGGCGATCTTCTGCTGGAGCGTCGCGTTCGGCAGAAGGTCGCCCGCGAGTTGCTCGATCGTGAATTGATCGAACGGCATGTCCGCGTTCAGGGCGTTGATGACCCAATCGCGGTAGCGCCACGCGAACGGCCGCCCGGTGTCCTTTTCGTAGCCATCGCTGTCCGCGTAGCGAGCCGCGTCGAGCCAGTGGCGCGCCCAGCGCTCGCCGTAGTGCGGACTCGCGAGCAACCGGTCGACCACCTTTTCGTAGGCGTCGGGCGAAGCGTCCTTGAGAAACGCATCGACCTCCTCCGGGGTGGGCGGGAGGCCGGTGAGGTCGAACGACAGCCGCCGGATGAGCGTCGCCTTGTCCGCCTCCGGCGCGGGCGCGGGTGCCAGCGTGGTACCGTCAAGTTTCGCGAGCACGAAGGCGTCGATGGGGTTCGCCGGTTGAACGTTGTGTCCCGGCACGACCGGCTTCAAGATCGGCTGAAACGCCCAGTGATTCGACTTCCCGTCCTTGTCCAGAACGACGATCGCGCCGCCCCACTTCGCCCCCTGGTCGATCCACGCGCGGAACTTGCCGATTTCGGCATCGGAGAGCCGCTTGCCTTCGCCCGGCGGCATCTGCTGGTACGGATCGAGGCCCACGAGGGCGTGAATGAGGTGACTCGCGGCGCTCTTGCCCGCGACGATCACCGGGCCGGTGTTCCCGCCGTCCTTCGCGTGCGCCCCGTTATCGAGCCGCAGCCCGCCCTTTTGCCGGGTGGGGCCGTGGCACTTCACGCAGTGTGCCGCGAGGATCGGCTTGATGTCCGCGTCGAAATCGATCTTCGCGTCCGACGCCTTCGGCAGTGCAGGCGGCTGTGCGGGGAGCACAGTCGGCGCGGCACTGCCGGGAACCGGGAGTTTCGGCGCGTCCGGCTTCTTGTCGTCGGCCGCCGCGACAGCGACCAACGCGAACGCGATGGCGAAAATAGCGAAGTGGGTGTGTTTCGGCATGGCAGCGGAGAGCAGCGAAGGCGGGACTTCCTCACATGCTAAACCGGCCGCGCAAGCAGAGCAACGCTTTCGGCCGCATTCCGGTTATCGCTGTTGCGCAGACTGCGCAAGGCCGGTACCCTGCGTAGCAAACTTTCGCGCCCGAAAGGCCGAGGAAAGAGGCAAACTCTGCGGGTACGGTGGATACGTCGGATTGCGGAAAAAACTCTGAGAGTTAACCATGACGGGTCTTCTTCACCGGGCGCCACTTCTTGGTGTGACGGCACTTGCGGTTCTGCTCGCGGTCCCCGTTGCGAGAGCGGACGACGCCCCCGTCACGGTCGCGCAGCCGCAGTCGATGAACGACCTCGTGCGGATGTCGGCTGCGGACCTTCAGGCGCTGTTCGCGGCGTCGCCGCCGGCGTCGGTGCCCAACGGGTTCGTACCCGGGCGCGCGATCAAGAACCCCGGGTCGCGGCGGACGGTCTCCAACTCCCGGTTCACCGGCATCGCGTGGAAGGGGAAGGAGTTCCGCAACGACGGCACGATGATCAACCGCCTGTTCGGCGGGCTGAAGGCGATCCCCGCGGACGTCTACGTGTCCGAGAGCCTGACGGACGGGCAACCGGCGCTGATCCTCGACTACTCGCGCTCGAAGCTGTGGCCGGACGTGCGGGACGAGGTGCGGGAGGTCTCACCGGGGCTGTACCTGGGCATCATGTACAAGAACGGCCGGCACATGAACCCGCCGATGTTCTTCACGCTCGACGCACGGAAGTGAGGGGATCAAGGACCGGGCAGCGGAACGTTTCGCAGGTCGAGATGGGTTTGGACTTTCCAGCACAGTGGGATCCGAAGCTTGGAATTCACGTGACTTGAAGTCGCGGC
>JADMIO011053066.1_pt1 | contig 64556 bp, 48 predicted proteins | sample 8958161 | NCBI WGS metagenome assembly JADMIO01 (sample SAMN16585339, study PRJNA669376) | soil metagenome | isolation source: Crop rotation soil | place: USA: Cullars Rotation, Alabama | collected 2011 | reverse complement strand
TAACATTGGTTGATATAGCACCGATCGATAATACACCGTTCGCTGAACCATCGTTGCCAACACCCGTTCCAAAATATTCTCCAGTATGAACATAATTTGCAGGAAGAACTGCTACAGCATTTGCTGCAGCTGAAGTATTGATCACCACACTATAAGTGCCGGCATCTAAACCACTGAAGCTATAAGTACCATCAGTTGCAACAGCCACTGTTGATTGTACCGCATTCGATGCATTTAATAATTGAGCGTATAAAGTTCCGGCAGCATTTGCTCCTGTGCCATTCACGGTTCCATCTAATAAAGCATTTGCATCATCCAATACATTACCACTGATAGTGATCGTACTGAAAGTCATACTTGCTGTAACAGCACTGCTTGATAAGTTTGCAGCATCTACTTCACTGAATGTAAAGCTTACAGTAATAGCACCATCATTCGGATCTAATTGTAATAATGTTGGATTATAATTTTTAATAGTATCACCTGTAACTACCGCAACATTATTATAATACAATGTGCCGTTTGTTGGAAGCGTATTTACAATTATAGTATTCGTTCCGCTTGTTCCGTTATACGTTCCATCTTCAGCATCACTACCTGTTAATGCTGATACGGTAACTTTTACAGTACCACCCGGATTAACCTGGCTGCTTGCAATTAGTTCATCAGCTACCGGTAATTGTTCGATACCAAAATTAGCATTGCTAACAGTTGTTGATATAGCACCGATCAACAATACACCGTTCGCTGAACCATCGTTGCCAACACCCGTTCCAAAATATTCGCCAGTATGAACATAATTTGCAGGAAGAACTGCTACCGCATTTGCCGCTGAAGAAGTATTGATCACCACACTGTAAGTGCCGGCATCTAAACCACTGAAGCTATAAGTACCATCAGTTGCAACTGCCACTGTTGATTGTACCGCATTCGATGCATTTAATAATTGAGCGTATAAAGTTCCGGCAGCATTTGCTCCTGTGCCATTCACGGTTCCATCTAATAAAGCATTTGCATCATCCAATACATTACCACTGATAGTGATCGTACTGAAAGTCATACTTGCTGTAACAGCACTGCTTGATAAGTTTGCAGCATCCACTTCACTGAATGTAAAGCTTACTGTAATTGCGCCGTCATTCGGATCTAATTGTAATAATGATGGATTGTAATTTTTAATAGTGTCTCCTGCAACTACTGCAATATTGTTATAATACAATATGCCATTTGTTGGAAGTGTATTTACTATAATAGTATTCGTTCCGCTTGTTCCGTTATACGTTCCATCTTCAGCATCACTACCAGTTAATGCAGATACAGTTACTTTTACTGTACCACCCGGGTTAACCTGACTGCTTGCAATTAGTTCATCGGCAACAGGTAATTGTTCGATACCAAAGTTTGCATTGCTAACATTGGTTGATATAGCACCGATCGATAATACACCGTTCGCTGAACCATCGTTACCAACACCTGTTCCAAAATATTCTCCAGTGTGAACAAAGTTTGTTGGAAGACCTGCTGCAGCATTTTCTGTAGAAGATGTATTGATCACTACAGAATATGCACCTGCATCAAGATCTGTAAAGGTATAAGTACCATCCCCTGCAACTGCTACAATTGCCTGAACTGCATTGCTGCTATTCAATAACTGAGCATACAAAGTACCGCCTGCATTTGTTCCAGTACCATTTACTTTTCCATCTAACAAAGCATTTGCATCATCATACACATTACCACTCAAACTGATTGTTGTAAAATTCATTGTAACTGAAGCAGGCGCACTTGATTGTAAAGCAGCATCTACTTCTGCAAATGTGAAGCTTATTGTTACCGCTCCATCGTTAGGATCTACCGTTAGTAAGCTTGGATTATAATTTTTAATGGTATCTCCTTCAATTACAGCAACATTGTTATAATATAATGTACCGCTTGTTGGTAATGTTCTGATAATTACTGTATCTGAATTATTAGTACCTGTGAAGTTGCCTTGTTCAGGATCGCTACCGTTTAATGTAGGAACCGTTATCTTAATTGCACCACCAGGGTTAACCTGATCTGCTGTTGTTACTACATTAGCTGTTGGTAATTGTTCAACACCAAAGTTTACATTGGTTACATTTGTTGTTGACAATATTACTGTAGCAGAAGTGCCATTTACATTACCATCATTACCAACACCAGTACCATTGAACTCTCCGGTATTGATCCAGTTAGCAGGCAATGTTGTTAAAGTAGATGCTGATGATAAATTATTTACAATAACACTATAAGTTCCACCATTTAATCCGGCAAAACTATAAGTACCATCTGCTGCAACTGCTGTAGTAGTAATTACTACACCATTGATATCTAATAACTGTGCATACAAAGTATTGTTAGCATTTGTTGCAACGCCATTTACTTTCGCATCTTGCAAGGCATTTGCATCATCATATACATTACCACTCAAACTGATGGTTGTGAAAGACATAGACACTAAAGCATCTGTAGCAGATTCTTGTAATGCTGCATCAATTTCTGCATATGTAAAGCTTACTGTTATTGCTCCATCATTTGGATCAAGCGTCAATAAACCTGGGTTATAATTATGTATAACATCTCCTGCAACTACTGCCACATTATTATAATACAATGTGCCATTTGTTGGAAGTGTTTTTATAATGACAGTGTCTAAGCCACTTGTACCATCAAATATTCCTTGTTCAGGATCAGTACCATTTAATGCAGGTACTGTTACTTTTACTGTACCACCAGGATTAACCTGGTTTGCAGCAGTTACTGCATTAGTAGTGGGCAACTGTTCAACACCAAAGTTGATGTTGGTTACATTTACTGTAGACAATATTACTGTAGCCGAAGAGCCATCTACATTGCCATCGCTACCTGCACCAGTACCATTGTGTTCGCCGGTATTTATCCAGTTAGTTGGCAATGCAGTTGATGTGGATGCTGATGAAGATGTATTGATCAACACACTATATGTTCCACCGTTCAATCCTGCAAAACTATACGTACCATTTGCAGCAACCGCTGTTGTTGCAATTACATTATTACTGTTATTTAATAATTGAGCATATAAAGTATTACCTGCATTTGTTCCAGCACCATTTACAATACCATCTTGCAAAGCATTGGCATCATCGTACACATTACCACTCAGGCTGATCGTTGTGAAATCCATGCTAACTAAAGCTGAAGCACTTGATTGTAAAGCTGCATCAATTTCTACATAAGAAAAACTTACTGTAATTGCTCCGTCATTCGGATCAACCATTAATAAAGTTGGATTATAATTTTTAATGGTATCTCCAGCAGCTACCAGCACATTATTATAATATAATGCAGCATTAGCCGGAAGAGTTTTGATGATCACAGTATCAGAAATACTTACGCCATCATAAATTCCTTGTTCAGGATCGCTACCATTTAATGTTGGTACAGTTACTTTAATTGCACCACCCGGATTAACCTGGCTTGTAGCAGTTACTGCATTAGCAGTTGGTAATTGTTCTACACCAAAGTTTACATTATCAATACTAGCTGTAGATAAAGTAACTGAAGCTGATGTTCCGTTTACATTCCCGTCATTACCAACACCAGTACCATTGAATTCGCCGGTATGTATCCAGTTAGCAGGCAATGTTGTTGATGTAGATGCTGATGAAGAATTATTGATGATAACACTATATGTACCGCCATTCAATCCTGCAAAACTATAATTACCATTTGCTGCTACCGCTGTTGTTGCGATCACGACATTGCTGTTATTTAATAATTGAGCATACAAAGTATTACCTGCATTCGTACCATCGCCATTCACCATTTCATCCTGTAAAGCATCAGCATCATCGTACACATTACCACTAATTGATACTGTTGTGAATTCCATACTTGCTGTAGCCGCTCCACTTGATTGTAAAGCCGCATCAACTTCTGCATATGTAAAGCTTACTGTAATAGCTCCATCGTTAGGATCTACCGTTAGCAAGGTTGGGTTATAATTTTTTATTGTATCTCCTGCAACTACTGCTGCATTATTATAATACAATGCACCATTTATTGGAAGCGTTTTTATGATCACTGTATCTGAATTTCCTGTACCTGGGAAACCACCTTGTTCAGGATCGCTACCATTTAATATTGGTGCTACTACTTTCACTGTTCCACCAGGGTTTACCTGGCTTGCAGTTGATGTTGCATTTGCCGTTGGTAATTGTTCAATACCAAAATTTACATTGCTGATATTTGCTGTAGATAAAGTTACTACTGCAGATGTTCCGTTTACAAGGCCATCACTACCTCCACCTATACCATTATGCTCTCCTGTGTATATCCAGTTAGCCGGCAAAGTTGTTGACGTTGATGCTGACGAAGATGTATTAATGATAACACTGTAATTACCTGCATTCAGATCAACAAAACTAAAAGCACCATTCGATGCAACAGCTGTTGTAGCAATCACAGCATTACTGCTATTTAATAATTGTGCGTATAAAGTATTACCTGCATTGGTACCATCACCATTTACGATACCATCCTGCAATGCATTTGCATCATCATATACATTACCACTTAAGATCACTGTACCAAATGGCATATTAACAGTTGCTGCAGCGCTTGATTGTAAAGCCGCATCTACTTCAGCATAGGTGAAGCTAACCGTAATAGCACCATTGATCGGATCTACTGTTAGTAAGGTTGGGTTATAATTTTTTATTGTATCTCCTGCAACTACTGCAACATTGTTATAATACAATGTACCGTTTGTTGGAAGAGTTTTAATGATCACTGTATCTGAATTTCCTGTACCTGGGAATGAACCTTGTTCTGGATCATTACCATTTAATGTTGGCACTGTTACTTTTACTGAACCACCCGGGTTTACCTGGTTGCCAGCTATTACTGCATTAGCAGTTGGTAATTGTTCTACACCAAAGTTTACATTAGTAACATTTGTTGTAGATAAAGTTACCGAAGCAGATATACCATTTACTGTACCATCACTGCCAATACCTGTACCATTGAATTCGCCGGTGTTCAACCAATCTGTTGGAACGGACGGCGCAGAAGAAGCTGTTGAAGAAGTATTCAATACAACATGATATGTCCCACCATTCAATCCTGCAAAAGTATATGTACCATTTGCTGCTACTGCTGTTGTTGCGATCACAGCATTGCTGTTATTCAACAATTGAACATACAATGTATTATCTGCATTCGTTCCAAAACCATTTACGTTTTCATCCTGTAAGGCATTCGCATCATCATACACATTACCACTCAAGCTGATCGTTGTGAAATTCATACTTGCAACTGCATCATCGCTTGATTGTAAAGCTGCATCAACTTCTGCATATGTAAAGCTTATGGTGATAGCTCCATCGTTAGGATCTACCATTAGTAAAGTTGGGTTATAATTTTTTATGGTATCACCTGCCACTACTGCAACATTATTATAATACAAAGTACCATTTGTTGGAAGTGTTTTAATGATCACTGTATCTGAATTTCCTGTACCCGGGAATGAACCTTGTTCAGGATCAGAACCCGTTAATACCGGAGCTGCGACCTTAACTGTTCCACCGGGGTTTACCTGGCTTGCAGCGCTTACTGCATTTGCTGCAGGCAATTGTTCAACACCAAAATTTACATTAATTACATTTGTTGTTGACAATGTTACAGCAGCCGATGTGCCATTTACATTACCATCATTACCTACACCTGTACCATTGAATTCACCTGTGTTGATCCAGTTAGTTGGCAGGCTTGTAACAGTAGAAGCTGAAGAAGAATTATTAATGATAACACTATATGTTCCTCCATTTAAGCCGGAAAAACTAAATGTACCATCATTCGCTACTGCCACTGTAGCAATTACTGCATTGGTGCTGTTTAATAATTGGGCATACAAAGTACCACCGGCATTTGTTCCTGGGCCATTCACTTTTGCATCCTGCAAAGCATTGGCATCATTATATACATTACCACTTAATGATAAGGTCGTAAAAGTCATGCTAACAGATGCGGTTGCACTTGATTGCAACGCCGCATCTACTTCTACGTATGTGAAACTCACTGTACCGGCTCCATCATTAGGATCAAGTGTCAATAAAGCCGGGTTATAATTTTTTATTGTATCACCTGCAACTACAGCAACATTATTATAATACAATGTACCATTGGTTGGCAAAGTTTTGATGATCAGTGTATCTGAATTTCCTGTACCAGGGAATGAACCTTGTTCAGGATCAGTACCATTTAATGCTGGCACTGTTACTTTTATTGAACCACCAGGATTTGTTTGACTTGATGATACTGCATTTGCTGTTGGTAATTGTTCTATACCAAAATTTATATTACCTGTACTTGTAGATAATACTATTGATGCTGATATACCATTTACTGTTCCATCATTACCAACACCTGTACCATTGAACTCGCCGGTATTGATCCAGTTAGCCGGTAATGTTGTTGATGTAGATGCTGATGAAGATGTATTGATCAATACACTGTATGTACCGGCATTTAATCCTGCAAAACTATAAGTACCATTTGCGGCAATTGCTGTTGTTGCAATTACTGTATTACTGCTATTTAATAATTGTGCATATAAATTATTGCCTGCATTGGTTCCTGCACCATTCACCATTCCATCCTGCAAAGCATTGGCATCATCATAAACATTACCACTTAATACCAGTGTTGTAAATGTCATACTAACAGTTGCGGCTGCACTGGATTGTAATGCCGCATCAACTTCTACGTATGTAAAACTTACTGTAGTAGCTACATCGCTAGGATCTAACATCAGTAAGGTTGGGTTATAATTTTTAATTGTATCGCCTGCAACTACAGCCACATTGTTATAATATAATGTAGCATCTGTTGGAAGCGTTTTTATTATTACGGTATCTAAATTTCCTGTACCAGGAAATGAACCCTGTTCAGGATCAGATCCATTTAATGTTGGCACTGTTACTTTTATTGAACCTCCCGGGTTTACCTGGCTTGAAGCTGTTACTGCATTTGCCACAGGAATTTGCTCAATACCAAAATTTATATTTGTAAGATCAACTATGGCCGTTGATATGCTTATTGAACCATTAGCCGTGCCGTCACTGCCGCTATTATCACAACAATCTTCCCCTGTACTTACCCAACCCGATGGCAAACTTGATGTTGTGCTACCGGATACATTACTCAATACGATCGTATAATTTGTATTAGCCCCTACTTTTAAAAAACTGTATGTTCCGTTTGCTGCAACTGCGGTGGTTGCCTCAACATTATTTCCTCCATCAATTAGGTTAGCATATAATGTACCCCCAATATTTGTTACAGTTCCATCAATAACGCCGTTTCTCATACCATTAGCATCATTATAAACTTTCCCACTAATGTTCACTTGTTTCACCGGTATTTTAATGGCTACCTGGAAAGGACCTGTAAAATCTTTTAAGTCCGCTGTTGCTGAAGTAGATGCTTTTGATTTAATCAAAAGCGATTTTATACTTAAGCCCAGATCATCACTGCTCACTGCAGCAACAACTTTACTTAAGTTTATACCAGCTTCTACGAATTGAGTTGCAGAATAAGAAGTAGTACCGAAAGCACCAAAAGGTACACTAACAGTACCCGAATTTGTCATTGCATAACCAGTTGCCCCGGGATCGAATGCCACATATTCATAACCGCCTCCGGATTTAGCAGACCATTTACTATAAGTGATCACACTTGACCCTCCACCATTATTATACAAGACGGTGATATTAATATCACCAACCGTTCTACCTCCATGAGGGCCGGCAGAAGTGAATGTGAAGTTTGCATTTTTTGTTAGCGTATTTTGCAATAATTCAAAATCAATGTATGCAGTACCGGTAGTAACCATCCTATCAGCTCCAAGCATCATCCAATAATCGCCATTGCCGTCTTTTTCAAAAAACACCAATCCATTGTTAACATCATTTTTATTTGGTACTGAACCTATAGCCCAACTCCATTGAGTATTCGGATTATCTTCTGCTTTGGAAGAAGAAAAGTTATCATCGTTCCCACCATACGCATCTGATATACGATAAGATTTCCCTATATATAAAGAGTTCCCGCTGTTATCAAATACGGAAGTACCGGTACCACCTGTACCAGGCGCCCAATCACCAGCATTAGCTGTAGGCGTGTTTGCTTTCAGATCCCCATCAATATGAAATCCACCTGTAGGGTTTGTAACTGATATAACCTGGCTTAATACACTTGTGTTACACAAGAATGTATTTATCAATAACATCAGTACAAGGGTTTTGACCAATGCTGTTAGTTTTATAGAAGGTTTATTCATTGTAAGGATTTTAAGGTAGAAGAAGGTTTGTGTAGTTTTAGTTGGATTTTATTATTGGATATTTAAGGAATATGTTATAGAAAAACTTTATTATGTAAAATCGTATCCTTATTAAAACAACCACTTAAATAAATTGAGGAAAAATTCAGCAAGTGAACAGCAGCGTAGCTTAGAGGACTTTTTGCCATGGGTTTATCAAAGGTTTGTTTCAAAAAAAGGTAAGTACAGTACTTATTAACGTATGAAATATGCATTTATTTTATCATAAACGTATTTTTTTCAATGGGTTATAGTAAAAAGCCCATTGAATTACAGTAGATTAAACGAAAAAGCCCTACTAAGAATTCTTAGCAGGGCTTAAATATTTGTAGTAAAATGTGAATTAAAGCATCTTCTTCACTTGCTCAATTATTTCACCTTTTGTGATAGGCACACCCATTATTTTGTTATAAGGCTTAGCGTCTACAAAGTAAACATCACGAATAATTTTCACCAATTGACCATTATTGATCTCCGGTATTAACACGTGATCGAAATTGTTCAAGATCTCTCCTAAGTTTTTAGGGAAAGGGCGTATATAACGTAAATGTGCATGTGATACTTCAACACCTTCGTTCTGTAATTCTTTTACCGCACTTTTGATAGCTCCGTAAGTACTTCCCCATCCCAGTACCAATACTTTTCCTTTTTCTGCACCACTATCTAGTGTTTGTAAAGGAATATGATCTGCAATTTTATCAACTTTAGCTTGACGAGTTAATACCATGTGCTGATGGTTATCACTATCATAACTGATGTTACCGGTGATATCCTGTTTTTCCAAACCACCTACACGATGCTCTAAGCCTGGTGTACCAGGGATAGCCCAAGGACGAACCAATCTTTCATCTCTTTTGTATGGTTGTAATTTTTCTTCGCCTTCATCTAATCCTTCTTTGAATTTAACTTCAATTGCCGGAAGATCTGCTGATACAGGAAATTTCCAAGGCTCGGCACCGTTAGCAATATAACCATCACTCAATAAAATAACCGGGGTCATGTGTTGAACAGAAATCCTTACTGCTTCGTATGCTGCTTCAAAACAATCGCTTGGTGTAGATGCTGATACTATCGGCATAGGGCACTCGCCATTTCTGCCATAGTAAGCCTGCATCAGGTCACTTTGCTCTGTTTTGGTTGGCAAACCCGTACTTGGACCACCACGTTGAATGTTTACGATCACCAAAGGAATTTCCAGCATTACTGCTAAACCCATCGCCTCTGCTTTCAATGCCATACCGGGACCACTTGTAGTAGTAAGACCTAATGCACCACCATAACTTGCACCAATAGCCGAAGTTATTGCAGCAATCTCATCTTCTGCCTGGTATGTACGTATACCAAAAGATTTGTATTTACTTAATTCGTGTAAGATATCTGAAGCCGGAGTGATAGGATAAGATCCTAAGAACATATTCAATCCGCTTTTTTGCGAAGCTGCGATCAAACCATAAGAAAGCGCCTGGTTACCCATGATAGAACGGTAAACACCTTTATCCATCTTAGCTTTTTCTACTGTAAATCTTGTAGTAAAAGTTTCGGTAGTATCACCGAAGAAATAACCTGCCTGTAATGCTTTGATATTACTTTCAAGGATCTCTGGTTTTTTACCAAACTTATCTTTAAAGAATTGAATGGTTGTTTCCATATCCCTGTTGTACATCCAATATAAAAAGCCCAGTACAAACATATTTTTTGCACGGTCTTTTTCTTTTGTACCCATGGTAATGTCTTTCAATGCCTCACGGGTCATTTTAGTAACATCCATTTTGTACACGGTATAAGGATCTAGTGTAGCATCTTCTAAAGGATTTACTCCTTCAGGGTAATTGGCTAAACGAAGGTTCTTTGAATCGAAACCATCTGTGTTTATAATTACGATACCACCTTTCTTAATTACTTTAAGATTTGTTTTTAATGCTGCCGCATTCATTGCGATCAACACATCACACTCATCACCTGGGGTGAAGATCCTGTCGCTACTAAAACGTAACTGGTAACCACTCACGCCTGGGATAGTACCTAACGGGGCACGTATTTCCGCAGGAAAATCCGGGAAAGTTGCAAGGTCAATACCTAATAATGCTGTGCTGTTGGTAAACTGGCTGCCTGTTAACTGCATACCATCGCCGCTATCGCCGGCAAATTTGATCACTACGTCTTGTAAAACTTGTTCGGTTGCTGAACTTGTACTCATAATATCAATCGTTAAAAGTGGGTGCAAAGTTACGTTGAAATTTGATTTTTTTACGCTTGATTTGTGATTTTTAACGGGAACGTTGCCAAAGTCTGCACAAGCGAATTCCATCAATTTAAGCGGAGACATTTCCCATATTGAATAAGAATTATAGGTGATCCGTATTTCGTAGTTGCGTATATTTGGAAGCGATCTGAACGCCAAGTTTCCAACTTTTCGTAAACATTGTCAACTGCTTATGCCTGTTTTGTCAGTAAAACGCTATGTGATTTTTTCTTTGATAACTATCTGCTGCAATCTTGTGCAGGCACAATGCCCGGCTACTATCCCAACAGAAATTGATACGATCATCGTAACAGAAAGCCGATGTCAGACAACAGGTACTGCCCTGGTTAAAGTTAAGGACGGCGCTGCGCCATATACTTACAGTATCATCTCGGGCCCCGTTTTGACTCCCCCGCAATCGGGCAATCTATTACAATCATTGAGTTCAGGTGATTACGTTGTAAAAGTGACGGATAATTGTAATCAGTCTGTAACCCAAAATTTTACTATTCCTGGTTCGTATACATTACCGCTTTTTTCCGGCAGCACTTTGCCCCCGAGTTGCTATGGTGTAAATGATGGATCTATCACCTTGAATGTAACAGGCGGAAGGCCTCCATTTAGTTATTCATTAGTAAGTCCTCCAGAATTTGCAAGGGCAGCACAAATTTCATCAACATTTAAAGATCTTTCTGCAGGTAATTACACCTGCATGGTTACGGATTCATGCGGCAATTTTCAAACAAGAGAGATAAGAATTTATGATACAGCCAGTTCATTTACTATAACACTTATCAAAGATTATTTTATAAAACCTGCATGCGACTCTTTTGGTGCTGTTTATTCGATAACCCCAAAACAAACAGGTTTAAAAATACCTTATGTTATAAATTTAATTTTGCCGGGAGGGAATACCATTTCACATACGGTGGATAGTAGTCATTTACAATATGGTATATTGAAAGACACATTTTATTTTAAATACCATCATATTAAAGGAGCCTTAGATATTTTTCAGATCTATGGCTATGATAAATGCGGAAGAGGAGCGACAAATGTGTTTGGGTTTATGAAGTTTCTTGATCTCGCTGTTTCTACAAGGACAGCTGCTGGTTGCACTTTTCAATATGTACTGGATTCAGCCGCAGATGCCTATAACAAGTCGCAAAATTTTTGCCCAACCACTACTTATACGCTCATAAGCCCCAATGGCGTTGTACTGGCAACACAGATCAATAATTCATCATTTTCCGGTTACCCGGACGGTAATAATTACAAGGTGATCCGGGAAGATTGTTGTTCTAAGGATAGTATCACGTTCAATTGGAAGCAAACAGCACCAATAAAATTAATATCCAATTATTTTGTATATGGTGCCGACAAAACCGGTACCGCAATTCTCAATATATTTTCTTCTACCCAAACAAAAGGAATGGTGATCATAGCGTCAGGTCCACCTTCTATTAATTTACCGGATGGAACATCCATCAATTGCACCTACCCTGATACAATTCCAAATGTTCAATTTAACATAGCTCCGTATGGTGCTGCAATAAAATATTTTACAATGGGTACCTATAAAATCTATGCTATAGATACCTGTGGGCAAAAAGATAGTTTGACATTTATGGTGGGGCAATATGCAGTTAGGTACACCTCTATTACCGCCCAGGCAGCAGGAGGTTGTGTAGGCAAAAATTCAATTCAGTTCGATGTGTTCGGAAATGGGTTTGGCAGGATAAATTTAAAAGGATACGAGGATGATGCAAACGTATATAATTATACAGGTTCGCTTTTTGTAAATAACAGGTTTACAATTTCTGATCTTCCCTCCGGATCTTATTATATCAATTATATTTTGTGGGATGGGGCTATGTACCGTCTTAAAGGAATGTCAGGCCTGCTTCCGGATACTATCAATTATACCAGGTTCTTTCCTAAATATATTCAACCAAAATTTGCCGGCCCACCTGCTATTGCAGTTTGCAATGATGTAAGAAATGTTATACTCCTTCCCGATAGTTCTACAGGACTGGCTCCTTTTGGATACAGGTTTAAAATAAGCGCTGGCCCTATTGAAACCTCCTGGCAAGAAAGCCCATTATTTACAGATCTTACAAAGGGTACTTATACCTTTATGATGGAAGATCTTTGTCATAATAGCTTTTCTTCAAGTGTAACAATTGATACGCTTGCCCTCCCGGCAATTTCTACTATCGGGAATACCTGCGAAGGAGGAATGGCAACTTTTACTGCCCCAGACAACCCTTATTATTCATATAGTTGGCAATTACCCAATGGAACAACATCCAATAGCAATTCGATTACTGTGGATCCGGTAACACCGGCTGATACCGGTATGTACAAAATAGATATTACTTCTTCCGTCAATGGATGTGTTGATCATTCGAGCCAATCATTGAGATTAAGTTTCTGTTTTATTATCCCCGTTAAATTAATCAATTTTAGCGGTGTATCGAATTCAGATTTTGTATCGCTTAACTGGGAAACAACCAATGAAATAAACAGCAGTTATTTTATTGTTGAAAAAAGTGTTGATGGGATAACATACAGCCCCGTAGTTACGATAAATGCAGCAAGACTTAATTTCAATTCTTATCAAGTAAAAGACATGGAGCCCTTTTTGGGAAATTCATTTTATCGGCTTAAAAATGTTGATATAGATGGCAGCTATACTTACTCTAAAGTAATTTCCATACATCGCAATAAGGAAGCAAATATTTTTATAAATCCTAACCCTGTTATCAATACCCTGAAATTGGAATGGTATAGCAATGTAGCCGGAAATGTTATGATTTGTATTACTGATGTTACAGGCAGAGTGCTTATTACTAAACAAGCGACTGCTACTAAAGGCATGAACAATCGATTGCTACATATTGAGTCATTGGCTGCAGGCACCTATATTTTATTACTGAAAGAAAATAGCGAAGTGAGAAATGTGAAATTTGTGAAGTATAAGCAGTAGAATGGTTAATTTTTTTGAAGAGCATGAAAATTAAATCCCTCATAGAATTATTTGAAATACTTCCTGAAAATGAAAGGATCATTGTGGATGTACTTCGACAAATAATTATTGAGCATTTACCTGCTCACTGCAAAGAGAAAATTTCTTATAATGTTCCATTTTTTTATGGCAAGAAAGGTATTTGTATTGTGTGGCCGGCCGCTGTTCCGAGAGGTGGTATAAAGAAAGGTGTGCTGTTAGGTTTTTGGTATGGGAATAAATTAAAAGATGAAGACAATTATTTAACACACGGCACCAACAAGCAAATATTTTATAAGATATTTTATTCGCCTGAAGAGATCAACGAAAAGGCAATTAAAAAATTATTGAAAGAGGCAGTTGCGTATGATGCGTTAGGGACGAAGATTGTTTTTAAAAAGAAAATTGTCTGAATCAGAATTTTTAGAATTAGATAATTTCGAGAATTGTCTTTTTAAAATAAAAGCTTTGTTTGTTTTAAATACAGCTTATCCTGATAATCCTATTATCCTGTAAATCCTGATCCAGGCACACTACGCTTCAATAAAAGTTGCACAATGGTATACCGATGAAAGGATTGCGACGCAACGATGATGCTATGAAAAAATGAGGCTGGTATCAAAAAATCAATTCTTCTTCATATAAAACCAATACCCTTTTCTTTTAATAACAGTATTACATGATTGCGATGCAGTTGGATCGAAGATAAAATGGTTTGCATCGAAATTGCGGCAATATATCTTTCCTGCATATGGACTATATTGATACAAATAAACATCTCCCTGGAGCTGGCATGAGTTTATTTTTGTTGTTGCACCAGTGATCAGATCAATTTCATATTGCACCGGCACAGTATTAAATGTAGGATCAAGCGTAGTGGTATCAATGATATTTGCGGCCAGGTACAATTTATTTCCATTCAGTGTAAGTTTATACCCTGCTTCAAAAGATACGGGTGAAGTAGAGGGATTCATATCTGTGCTTGTTCCTGCCACAGGATCGTAAGCATATATTTTCAAAGTACTGTTATGCCAAACCAATTTATTATTCCATGCCACCATTCCTCCGGCATATAAAGTAAAAGGCGGTGTTCCGGGGCCTGCAATGTTTGCCGACCATGTATTGGTCAAAGTATTGTACCGATATAATTTTGTAATATTTGTATAAGTAGAATTGCTGAAGCCATTCAGCAAATAGATATCTGTACCTATTGCCGCTGTTGAATGATAGGCATTCGTTACAGGAATACTTGCCATAGCCGACCAGGTATTGGTGCCCAGATCATATTTTGCACAATCGCTGTAAAATATTTCACCTCCGGAATATTTCCACCCACCGGTTACATACAAAACACTACCTACTAATGTTACCCCACAATTGTACCTTGTTGTTAATGGGCAAACGTTGGGAAGTTTTGTCCAGGTTTGTGCAGCGATTGAATAATCATATACATATCCATCGTTACCGAAATAAATAAAGTCTTTCCCATATATTACTGCCTCGGCTGAAGCCGGCGGAGGCAAATAGGGAGGTGTAACACTTGTGGGAAAACCCACCGACCATGCCCCGGAATAATTGGTTGAAACAGTGATGGAGGCTGTATCCCAAAGGTCCATCTGACGCAAAACTGAATAACCGCCAGCTTTTATTGATGCGGTATCGGCCGCCTGTGAAATAATAACTGCTTTGGAAGGCAATGATACTAACGCATTCCAGCTTGATCCATTTCCTACTTCTATATTACCACTGTTGTACCGTATTGAACCGGCCTGGTTGTTATTGCTGTTACCAATTTTAATAGCTCCATTCACATCTAAAGTTTGCACCGGAATATTTGTTCCTACCCCGATATTTTGTGCATTGGAAAAAATAATAATGAATACAAAAGAAAGAAGTGTATATATTTTTTTCATGGCCGTAGTTTTAAGGCAGATAAATTTACATTTTTCAAAATCTTTTACAAAATCATTAACAGCGAAAATTTGCAAATGGGTTGTCAGTAGATATATCTTCATATCTCAAACCAATTTATACCCCCAACTTTTATGGACCCCGACGCTGAAGCTGAGCAGAGAGCTTCTACAATTTTAAAAACAACCTTTATTACCGTTGTTTTTACCGCCTGCCACAGTTACCAAACCGAAACAAACGCATCCGTTAGTAACATTCAATTTTCTTTGCCTGATTCAACAGAAAAAAAGAAAATTGTTTTAGCAACAAAAAAGAAAAAACCGAAAACAATTTATCTCACTTTTGATGATGGCCCTAACAAAGGCACGAGAAAAGTAATGCATATGGTACAGGAAGAAGAAATACCTGTTACTATGTTCCTGATAGGAGAACAGGTGTATGGCAGCAGGGAACAAACGGCAACGTATGACAGCTTACTGCAATGCAATTTTGTAGAGATAGCAAACCACAGCTATACGCATGCTCATAATCAATATGCAAAATTTTATACAAGACCCGATAGTGTTGTGAATGATTTTGCAAGATGTGAAGACAGCCTGCATTTATCCCGAAAGATCGTTCGCACCCCAGGAAGAAATATATGGAGGACAACAAGTATTACCGATACGGATATTAAAAATAGTATAGCCACTGCCGATAGTTTGCAAAAAAATGGATTCACTGTTGTAGGCTGGGACCTTGAATGGCATTTTGATAATGAACTGAATTTAACAAGCACCGGCGACGAAATGTTGCAACAGGTAGATAGCATTTTTTCGAAAGGAAAAACTAAAACACAAAATCATTTGGTATTATTGGCACATGACCAAGTATATGCTGATGCTGCTGACTCTGCGGAATTGCATAATTTCTTACAGAAACTAAAGAATAGAGGTGAGTATAATTTTGAGGTGATATCGAATTACCCGGGAGGAAAGCAGTAACAAGCTGCAAGCTACAAGGGACAAGCAAAGAGATTTGGGTCTTCATGCTTGTCCCTCGCAGCTTGAGGCATGTAGCTATTTATTCTCTTCCATCTAATAAATTGCCGAGGCCTCCTAAAAGGCTTCCTTCTTCTTTACGCCCTCCTACACTTCCGTATTGCATGATACGCCCTGCCAAACGGCTGATCGGCAATGATTGGAGCCATACCTTTCCCGGACCTTGCAACTTTGCAAAGAACAAACCTTCTCCACCAAACATCCAGTTCTTTACGCCACGGATAAATTCAATATCGAAATCTACTCCGGCAGTATAAGCAACTACACAACCGGTATCCACTTTTAAAATTTCTCCGGGTTGCAGATCTCTTTCAACAATATAACCACCGGCATGAGCAAATGCTAATCCATCACCTTCAATTTTTTCCATAATGAATCCTTCGCCGCCAAAAATACCTGTGCCTAATCTTTTCTGAAACTCTATTCCAATACTTACGCCTTTGGCCGCACATAAGAATGCATCTTTTTGAGCAATGATCTTACCTCCTAATTTTTGAAGATCAAACACAATTATTTTTCCTGTATACGGAGCTGCAAAGCTTACTTTTTTCTTACCCTGACCAGCATTTGTAAACGCTGTCATGAACAAACTTTCGCCAACTATCAATCGTTTACCGGCGCTTAATAGTTTACCAAATAATCCGCCGCCCTGCTGCTGACTGCCATCACCAAAAATGGTCTGCATCTCTATCCCGTTATCCATCATCATAAAACTGCCGCTTTCCGCAATAGCAGTTTCATTCGGATCTAATTCAATTTCTACAAATTGTAATTCTTCCCCGTAAATCTTGTAGTCTATTTCGTGGTTACTTATCATGGTTATAAATTTTTCTCAAAAGTAGTTGATAAAAATGTTCTGCATAAAAAAAGCCCTGCAGTTTTTACAGGGCTATATGTTAAAATATCAGGTGGCTATCTTTTTATAAAACTAAAGTTCTTCACTTCATTTGTGTTGGTGCGTATTTGAATATTATAAATTCCTTTAGGTAATTTACTTACTTCAATATCCGACACATTGGTTGAATTATTGGAACCCTTTTTCTCCATTAGCTTTTGCCCTATAGCATCTACGATAACAAACCCTCTGATCGTTGTATTTGCCGGCATCCAAACAAACAATCTATCTTTTGCCGGGTTAGGGAATATCCTCATCACATCTGTATTGCCTTTTAAGGCAAGGGTAACGATCTTACTGTAAGCATATTTCCCATCATTATTAATCGCTTTTATCCTGTAATAATTAACACCATTATCCAATGCATTATCATCAACAGCATAATTATTGGAAGTTCCGGCTGCAACAGTTGTCACATAATTAAAATTGATACCATCTTTACTTTTTTCAAGCTGATATTGTTTAATATTTGTTTGCTCTTCAACATGCCATAGGATTTTTCCGGTAGTATTGTTCAACTCAGCTTTTAATGAACTTATTTTTACAGGCAACACCGCTCCGCATTGTGCAATGACCAGTGTTTTGGCATTTGTAAAACTACAATCAGATACTGAAAAATCCACATCATCTTCAGCCACGATTATTCTATAGGTCCAGCCATTTTGAAAATCTGTGATAGGGGTAGGAACAGGTATTAATGTTGCTGTGTATTTATTATTGGCATCAAAAACACCGGTGCTTGCCACCGGATAAACATCTACATAACCCTCTCCGTCATTTTTATCAACCTGCCATTTATACTTGTCATATAATTTACTTGCATCTGTAATTGTTGCAGTTAAAGACGTGGCAGGATTAATACAGGTAGTTACAACAGGATTCATTGTAATAGTTGGAATACAAACACCCACAACAATATCATCAATTACCCAGTCATTACCATCACCACCAGGGTTATTATTTCTGATACTGAATTTAGCATTAGTACCAGAAGATTTAAAAGTGAATCCTACATTTACCCAATCCGACCCTGCAATATCTCCGGTACTGAACTTACCTACGCTATCAATTAAAAATGTAAGATCAGGTTTTATAGCGCCGCTTTCTGGTTTTATATTTCTAACCCAGGCACTGAACTGATATGTTTTATTTGGACACAATCCTGCAATAGTTTTTTCTGTAACAATGTCCTGATCAAAACTTGCATTAACGATCATCATATAACCATTCGGATCTCCTGTATGATCAGTAGTGATCGTCCATTTGTCAAATACCTGACCAGCGCCATCGTTATAAGATGTTGTTCTTGCAATCGCATAAAAACCATCATCCGGGCTTCTGTGTGCCAACTGCGTATATCCATAACTTGTTTCATTAGCAGGTAATGCCGGTCCGTTTAATGAAGCGCCTGCGCCAAAAGTTCCATTTGGAAATTTATTGGGGCCGTATGCATTGGTACAAAGCGTAGCTGCAGGACATGCTGTGCCACTATTTCCTACTACAATTGTTTTTGTAGAAAAGCACTGGCTACCTGAAGGGCTTTTTATTATCACATAATATGAACCTGGTTTTAAGTTTGTTATTGTGTTAGCAGTTAAACTTGAAACCACTTTAAAAGAAGGCCTTGCAGCCGACAACCAGCTAACAGAATCTGTAGCTGAAACACTACCCAGAACGATCTGCCCATTTGCGGTATTGCAACCTGTAGCAGAAGTAGGTGTAGCGGTAAAGCCTGATGCATAGTTTGACCGAAGTACAAATTGTTTGTTGGTACATATTGTTTGAGTGGCGATATTTCTAACAATGACATTATAAGTTCCTGCAGCTTTGCCGGTAACATTATAATCTGCATTACCACTGGTGTGTTGAAACCATGTTGCGCCACCATCGTAACTACTTTCATACAAAGCCGGGCTCTGAGCCGGTGTTACCGTTATAGTGAATTTACCGTCGGTACTTGTGCAGGAAGTTGGCAATGGCGTGGTATTTCTAATGGCTACACCATCAGGGCATTGAGCCATTAATTGTAAAGAGCAAAGAAAACCCAATGCAAGCAGGTAAAACTGTTTTTTCATCGTAGCAAAAGTTAAGTGGTTATTTAAATACAGTTATTCAATAAATTTATTGAAACACTATAGGCTTTTAAAAGAGATAAAGGAATTTGACAGCGATCGTTTTCGAAAGGATTTGGAGCAATAAAATTCAAAGCCAAAATACTTCGGCAAAAGCAAATCTTTTTTGAATTATCAGCAATTTATAACAAATATGTCAAATTTACACATAAAAAAAAGTGAAGCGGCCTACAATACTGTAGTAGCTTCACTTTTTTGCTTTTATTGAACTTTAAAGCAAGGTTTTTTTCTAGCGTTTTTTATATGTTCCGTTCCATACTTTTTTGCCTTGCAATCTTCTAACCAGGTACATTATTCCTACAAAAATGAAGAAGAATGGACCAATGAATAAACCAAATAAGGCTATATACTTCGTTCCATAAAATTGTTGCATTGGCCTGCGTAATCTTTCAGAGATCAGGTACATACTTGGCACCATGATCAATGTAAGGAAGAATGCGAAGATCAGTCCGAAGATCATTGTCCAGCTTAAAGGCCCCCAGAATACCACACTATCTCCACCGAAGAAAATATGCGGATTTAATGTTTGGAAGAAGGAAACAAAATCAATGTTAAAACCAACTGCCAAAGGCAATAAACCTAATATGGTTGCAACAGCCGTAAGCATTACCGGTATGATACGAATCTTGCCTGCTTCTATTGCTGCTGCTCTTGTACGCCAGCCCCTTCCTCTCAACTCATCAGTAAATTCTATCAATAAGATACCATTCTTAATTACGATACCTGCCAATGCTATAATACCTACACCTAGCATGATGGTTGCGATCGTCATACCTGTAAACGCATACCCCAGGAATACACCGATCACACTAAAGAATATTTCTGTGATAACAATGAGTGGTTTACTAATACTGTTGAATTGTAATACCAATATCATAAATATGATACCCAATGCCATTAACAATGCGGTGCCCAAAAAAGCCTGTGTTTCTTTTTCCTGTTCACTTTGTCCACTCAGCCTTAAACTAACATCAGAAGGTATCTTGGTCTTGGTTTTAAAATCATTGATCTTGTCCTGCAACTGTGCATTTATCGGCCCCACCATCGTTGGATCCAATACATTACTTTGTAACTGGATGGTACGTTTTACATTTTTACGTTTGATAGCACCGGCTCCAATTCCATAATCCACCGTAGCCACAGCACTGATCGGAACACTTTTTATTCTCATGGTATTCATATCCATAAATGTGATACGCATATTCATGATGTCTGTTATATTGTTCCTAACAAGATCGCTTGTACGCAGTTGGATCTTATATTCATCTTCACCATCTTTTAGTTTACTTACTTCTTTACCAAAAACAGCTGTACGGATCTCCATACCAATTTGCCCGGTGCTTAATCCTTCCATCATCGCTTTTTCTCTATCTACATTGATCGCAATTTCAGGACTGTTCAGATCCACATCCATTTGTAAATTCTCAATTCCTTCAATTTGATTGGTATCTAAATAATGAGATAGATCACTTGCAACTTTTGCAATGCTTTCAAAATTATCTCCCTGCACTTCAATATTTACAGGAGGATCAGTTGGCGGTCCACCATCTTCCTGTCCAACCTCGATACTTGCTCCCGGTATCCCTACCATTTGACGACGAATTTCTTCCATAAAAGGACGGGTTTCTTTTCCATGCCTTTTTTCATATTCAACAAACGACACCTGAATCCTTCCAAGATTCGGTTGTACGCTCCTGTTATTGTCTCTCGGATTATTCGCACTAACGGCAACGTTAGTAATAATACTTTCTACAATGCCATCTTTTACAACAGGCAATTCATTTGCTAAGATTTTATGTACCCTGCTTTCTAATATACGTGTCACACTATCCGTATATTTTATATCGGTACCAACAGGCATTTTTAAATACACATAAATAAAATTAGGATCACCACTTGGGAAGAAGGTTGACTTATTGCCCCTTATTCCCAACAAAACAATTGACAGGATAAATATGATGAATAATGAGATGAAGGCCTTTACCGGTCTCCATCCTACCAATATCCATTTTAATAATCTTTCGTAATGATTCATCAACCATGGTAAAGCTCTTTTCTGAAAATTATGGATAGTATCATTCAATACATACGTATTTAATATCATCAGGCCAGCCATCATCAACAAGAAATTTGCTGTGCCATGTAATCCCGGCAAATGCAATAATATTCCTGCAATTGCAAATACCAGGAACCATTTGCTTGTCCAGATATGTTTCTTTGGTTTTTCAAACTCTTTGCCTTCAGGCTTCATAAAGCTTACTGCAAAAACCGGGTTGAAGATAAACGCCACGATCAATGATGCTGCCAATGTAAGTATCAATACTGCAGGCAAATAGATCATGAATTTTCCGATCAATCCTTTCCATAATAATAGTGGGAAGAATGGCGCCAATGTTGTTGCTGTACCAGCCAATACCGGGATAAATACTTCCCCTGCTGCTTCTTTAGCACTTCTGATGATCGGAACTTTTCCGTTTTGATAGATACGATGTGTGTTTTCAATTACCACGATCGCATCATCCACTATGATCCCAAGACCAAGCAGTAACGCAAAGAGTACAATAAAATTCAATGTGACTGTACTACCAATAATACCACTTGCTATCGGCAGTGCCATAAATGCAACGAACACACTCAACGGCACACTTAACGCCACAAAGAATGCATTAGTAACTCCCATAAAGAACATCAGGATGATCAATACCAACACAAACCCAATGATGATAGTATTTACCAGGTCATTAAAAGAAGTTTTTGTCGCTTTGCTCAGGTCTCCTGTAAAAACAACTTTAAGATCTTTAGGTAATTCTTCTTTTACCTGCATATCTGCAACGATACCTTTTACTTTATCTGCTGCATTGATCAGGTTTTCTCCGGCACGTTTTACAATATTTAATGTAACAACATTTTTACCATCAAGCCTTGCAAAGTTTTCAGTTTCTTTTATTGTATCTACCAACTGTGCAATATCTTTCAAATAAACTGTAGCACCTTGTGCACTGCTTCGTACAACGATATCGTTTAAATTTAATGCGCTTGCAAATTGCCCTTTTATTTTGATCGTACGCTGCATGTTGCCTAATTCTATTGTACCGCCGGTGATATCACGGTTCTCTCTTGCAATAGCATTTTCAATATCCATGAAGCTTATTCTTGCTAATGACATTTTGTTAGGATCAACATTCACCTGTATCTCTCTTTCAGGTGCACCAACAATTTCAGCACGGGTAATTTCAGTCAGTTCCTCGATCCTGTCCTGCATTTTATCTGCATACTGTTTCAATTTAACACCATCGTAATCACCACTCACATTTACAAACATCACAGGCATTTCGCTAAATGCAAATTCCGCTACGTTTGGTTCAGAGGTAAGATCATTCGGAAGATCGGTCTTTGCTTTATCGATCGCATCTTTTACTTTTAGTTTGGCTACTTCTGTTTTTACATCTGTATCAAATTCAATTACGATCAAGCTATAATCCGCCTGCGATGTACTTTGAATTTTATTCACCTTCGCCCCGCTGATACCTTTCAATTGTTTTTCTATCGGGCGTGTTACAAGGTTCTCAATATCTTTCGGCGAATTACCTGCATACACAGTAACTATAGAAATTGTAGGCACTACAATATCCGGAAATTGCTCCTTAGGCATAGTATTGAACTTCCATATACCTATAAACGAAATTATTACAGCAGCTATGTATATAGCAGTCCTATTATCTATTGACCAGCTTGTTAATGGAAATTCTTTGAATTTCGATTTTGCTTTTTCTATTATGTTCATAAAAATATCTTTGTTGTCATCAGTTAGTTATTGATTCATCTTCAGTGGCGTCGCACACTTTTACATTTTTTCTCTATTCAGCTTTGTCCACCTATAGTTTAACATCAGTAGAGATCAGCTGTCCTTCATAAACATTTTGAAAGCCATCTGTTATCAATGCTTCGCCGGCTTTTAATCCACCTTTTATTTCTACACTTTCGCCATATACTTCACCGATAGTTACAGGTACTTTATGTGCTGTAGTTTTGCCGTTACTGCTTTTTGATAATACATATACATATTTACCATTTTCGTCAGACTGTACAACATTCACCGGGATCACTACTGCGTTTGCAGCACTGTAATCTAATATTTTCATAATAGCAGTTTGGTTAGGCTTTAATGTTGCATCAGCCGGGATCTTCGCTTCTGCAGTAAATCCTCTTTGCGTAGGATCAATTGACTGACTTATTAAAGAAAGAGAAGAGCTGATCTTTTTGTTTGCATCAGGAATATATATTTCTACCGGAGAACCTTTACGCATTCTTGTCAGATAATTTTCCGGAACACTTGTAACTACTTTTAAAGAAGAAGTATTTACAATTTTAATTTGAGGACCACTTAGAGACATCCCTTGAAAAATTTCACCTACTCTTACAGCTACTATATCAGCCACACCATTCACATCACTTACTACATTCGTCATGTTTAATTGCTCTTTTGCCGTTTTAACGTTTTCCTGTGCGGCTTTTAAACCATTCTCTAACTGTTCAACATTAGATTTTGATTGAAGCAATTGTACTTCTGTACCAATGCCCTGGTCCCACAAATTCTTCTGACGTTGATATACATTCTTAGCAAAGGATAATTGTGTTTTAGTTACTTCCATTTGTTGCTGTGCTGCCACAATTTGCTGACGAATAATAGCATCATCCATTTTCAATAACAACTGACCTTTTCTCACCGTTTGTCCTTGGGTTACGTATAAAGCTTTCACTTGCCCCGGGCCCATTCTTGGAGAGATATAGGAAATGTTATCAGCATCTACCTTACCCTGCAGATCAATATAGTGCTTAAAATTTTGAGTGGTAACAGGTGTTGTACTCACTAATTTTATCTTTGAAGAGTTTGCTGCATTTGTATCGATCTTAGCCAACTCATCCTGCAATTTTTTTATTTGCTCTTCATTTTTGGTCTTCTCTGCTTTTAGTTTTTCTAAAGCTGCTTTTTTATCATTTAAGCCTGCCGTATCATCTTTCTTACTATTACCACAAGATGACAACAACATAACTGTTGCAGTACCAAGTATCAATAATTGTTTCATTTGTATATTTTTAAAGTGTTTTTTTAGCATGTTAGTTTGTTTGAAGTGTTATAATTTTCCTGCCGCTTTTAACCAATCGATCTTCGCTGTAATTGCATCATACAAAGAGCTATAGTAACTCGTTTGTGCAACTTTTAACTCCGATTGAGCGGTATAAATTTCCTGGTTAGTGCCAAGCCCTTGTTCGTATTTCTTTTTAGTAGCGTTGTATACTTTTTCTGCCAGTTCAATATTTTGTCTTTGATTATCCATCGTTAACAAAGCACTCTTCATTTTGATATGTGCATTTGCCACATCATAATCGATCGACTGTTTAGTTGCTTCTATATTATTTTTAAGTTTTTGTCCGGCCAGTTTAGCACTTTCTATTCTAGCATTCTTTGCAAATCCGCTAAAGATCGGTACGTTCAATTTTATACCCACCAATGATGTTGTGAACCAATCTCCTTTACCAAAAAAATCAAATTTTTGGCGTTGTGCATTTTTACCATAAGAAGCAAATGCAACAAGGGTAGGCCATTTGCTTAATTCATGGCGTCTAACATTATAATCATTCAATTTGGAAGCGGATGCTAATAATTGCATTTCCTTTCTGTCTTCATACTTAAATGCCGTATCCAATACATTTGATTTTATTTCATCTTCGCTTAGTGTGTCCGTAAGTACCAGTATTTCTTTTTGAGGCATATTGATCAAAAACTTTAACCCTGTATTACCGGCATCCAATTGATTTTGTATCCTTTCTTTTTCAGTCATCAAATTATTTAATGTTACCTGTACTTTATCTACATCCAATTTTTCTGCGAAGCCATTTTTAAAAATTTCCCTTGTATCATTCAGCAGTTTATTAAACCTTTCAATGTTTGCGTCTATGCTTGCCAATTGTTTTTTACCAACCACCAATTGATAATACACTTTATAGATATTCGCTTTGATCTGCTCCTGTGTAACTTCTGCCGTTTTTGTTGCCACTCCCATTGCAGCCTTCCTCGCTTTTAATCCAATAAAAACCTGCCCATCGAATAATATCTGCGACAGATCCAGACCTACATTAGCCGTCCATGGCGTACCAAATTGTGCAGCTATCACTCCAAAGTTGCCGCCGTTAGGCATTTGGATGGTGTTTCCACTTCCATCTTTTACACCTTCGTCTACCAATACCTGGTAGGTGGCAGGGCCGATGAAATTGGGGATCGATTGCACGGGTATGTCAAAAAAATAAGTACTACCTGCGCTTGCACTTAATTGCGGATATGCAATACCGGAAAGCTCTTTATTTGTTTGTTGTTGAATCTTAATATCCAGCAACGCATTTTTTACCTGTACAGCATTTTTTAAACCATAATCTACTGTCTGCTTTACAGAAAACTCATTTGTCTTTTGTGCCGTTGCAACACTGCTGATAATTAGAGCAGCTGCAACTAATAATCTTTTATGCCTATTTCTTTCCATCATTAGTTAGTTTTTTTGTTCTCTCTTGTTGATATTTTTGAATTAATTTATAGCCTTTGGGTGATGATATGCCGAATAAATAATGCTCCCCTATCAATTGCATCAGGTCTTTTAAGTGATAATCTTTTGCCAGTGGAAAAACTTCAATATTAAAGATCAGCATCATTGACTCCAACCTAAATTTGGCCAACACTTCTATATTGATATCATCCCTGTACAAACCTTCTTCTATGCCCCTGTGCAGGTTTTGAGCGATGAGTTTTAAAATAAATTCATCTTTATGCTTTTGAAATATTTTAAAGGCATTCGGATGAAATTTATGCATCTCGTATAATACCATTGGATTCATGTCCCTTAATTGCTCTGCCACTGTATCGATGATCTTAAACACTTCATCAATAGCATTGGTAGCATCAACCGCACACATATTGCAATCTTTTTCACTGTGGCTGACATCAAACTGCATCACCGCTTCTACCAATTCATCTTTATCAGAAAAATGCTGATAGAGTGTTTTTTTACTCATGCCCAGTTTAGCTGCAATATTATCCATTGACACAGACCGAAATCCATAACGAATAAATAGCTCAAACGCTCCCTCAATAATTCTATCTTTTACTTCCATGGTTTTTAAAATACAAGACGCAAAACTAAGAAAACTTTTGACACCACCAAAGTTTCCGTGATATTTTTTTGTCTTTTACTACAATTTTTCATTTATGTATATAGCCACTCAATCTATTACCTTTGAGTATATAATACATTTAATATGAGAAAAGTTTTTACTTACAAAATGTTTTTCCAATACTTTTTGCAGGGAATATTGGTATTGGCCCCTATTTCTATTACAATCTGGGCAGTAATGGGGATATTCAATTTCATCGACGGCATACTACCCAATATCATACATGGCTTTGTACCATCCATCATGGAAGATGGCCATGGCAATGTGGTGAGGGTACCCGGCTTAGGATTTGTTGTAGTAATCAGCCTGATACTTTTTGTAGGATATATCTCGTCTTCATTTGTATTTAACAAACTGGTGAGTGTTTTTGATAAATTACTTGAAAAAACTCCGGGTATAAAATTCATTTATTCTACACTAAAAGATTTTTTTGAAGCCTTTGCAGGAGAAAAAAAGAAGTTCACTAAAAATGTATTGGCGAATATAGATGACAATGATGTGTGGCGTGTAGGCTTTATCACACAAGATGACATGGAAGAATTTGGATTCAAAGATTACCTGGCCGTGTATGTTCCAATGGCCTATTCCGTTGCCGGAAATGTTTACATTATTCCCAAAACTAGGATAAAGCCTATTACTAATATCAGTGCTACTCAAAGTATGAAATTTGCAGTAAGTGGTGGCGTTACAGATGTGGTGGAAGAATAATGGTAATAAGAAATAAGGAATGTAAAATAAGGGATAAGAAAGTTAAAAATTTTTTTATCCAGAATAACTTAAACTTATAAAACTATTAAATAAAAGTTACTGCTGGCATAAAAAAAAACTGTAAATTGAATGATTAATACTTTCAAATGAAAAGAGCTATTACTTCCTTATTTCTTATTTCGTTGTTTCTTATTTCTTATTTCCCATGTTATTGCTGGGGATTTTTTGCCCATCCTAAAATTAATTATTACGCAGTTTTTTTATTACCACCGGAGATGATGGTATTATATAAGCCAAACATTAATTTCTTGGTTGAACATGCCGTTGATCCTGATAAAAGAAGGTCAGCCGTTAAAGACGAAGAATCCAGGCACTATATAGATCTTGATTATTACGGAACCTACACCGGGGATAATCCGTATCCAAATTTACCACGCAAATGGAAAGATGCCGTTGCTAAATTCAGTGAAGACACTTTAAAATCTCAAGGTATTGTACCCTGGCATATACAAGTAATGCTTAGCAGGTTAACTGCCGCCTTTAAAGAAAAGAATTTCAGCAAGATAATGAAGAACAGTGCTGAGATAGGCCATTATATCGCTGACTCACATGTACCCCTACACGCTAACAGTAATTATAACGGCCAGTTTACTAATCAAAAAGGCATACATGGTCTCTGGGAAAGCCGGGTGCCGGAAATATTGGCTGATAAAGAATGGGATTTTTTTATTGGGAAGGCCCAATACATTGCAAATCCTAGTGAGTATATTTGGAAAAGAGTGATTGAAAGCGCTAAAGCTTCTGACTCTGTTTTAAATTTTGAAAGAGAGCTCACGAAACAATTTCCAACAGATCAAAAATATTCTTTTGAAACAAGAAGTGGGAAAGTGATCCGTCAGTACTCTACAGGTTTCAGTATGGCCTTTAATAAAAAACTGGATGGGATGGTTGAAAGGAGAATGCGCTTGTCAATTTTTTCAGTGGCAAGTTTTTGGTACACAGCCTGGGTGAATGCCGGCCAACCTAACTTAAGATCTTTAGTAAACCAAAAATTCAGCGATGCAGATGCAAAAGAATTTGAAATGCTGAATGATCAATGGAAAAACAGTGATGGTAAAATGATCGGAAGAGAAGAATGATAAGTTTTCTTAATCTCCGTTTTGCGAACGTTTAATTTCTTCTTCAGACCCTGATGTCCTGTTACGGGCTCCATTTACTTGTTTATTACCTAACCTGTAACTAAAGTTTATTTTAAACTGGCGTGACTCTCTTTTAAAATAATAATGGCCACTTTGTCCTGCAAATGCAGAATACCCTTTATCTATATTTGAAAAGAATACATCAGTTACCGCCAATTTAAAATTGCCCCTACCCTTCATTATTTTTTTTTGTATCCCTATATCCACATTAGACCTGTAATTAGATTTGATCGTTCCAACATAAGTAGGTGAATTATATGTTGCATTCAATTCTGCTGCCCACTCATGGCCAAGTTTAAAACTATTATGTATTCCGATTATGCAGGATAATATTTTAGTATCGATGATACGATTACCTCCTCCAAAATCTGCATTAAATGTTGTGTAAAATATATTGGCATTAAAAATAGCAGTGTACCATTTATGCTGGTATTGATAGCTTTCGAACAAACTCAATAATTTTTGGCGGGCTATGTTTTTTACTGTCAGATAATTTTTGCTTTTGTCGATCGTATCAACTATTTGTCCTAGCAGATTATTGATCAGGCTATAACTCAATTTCGATATTAATTTATTTTTATAAGTATTTGTTATGCTTCCGGTATAGGAAAATTGCGGCACCAATTCAGTATTGCCTTTTCTAAAAGTATATTCATCCAGTTTAAATTCAAATGGATTCAGGTCCTGGTAATTAGGCCTGTCCACTCTTCTGCCTGCCGAAACATTCCAAAGCATGCCGGGCTTTTTATTAAAAGACACAGAAAATGACGGGAATAAATTTAAATAGGTCCTTGAAAAACCGGTTACTATATCATAATTAACTGTACCGTCAGATCTTATCGGGTATGATACTCCGGTAGAATAAGTGTTTTCAGCTCTTAACCCAACCTGTAGTTGTACATTTTTCCAATTACGATTATAATGTACATAGCCTGCAGTAATATATTCCTTATAATTGAACTGGTTACTTTTTGTTGTATCCAATTGATTGCTTGGCCAGAGTGAACTTACTATATTATAACGCTCAAAATCATTATCAGATCTTACAAAAGAACTTTTTACACCATATCCCAATATCCCTTGACCAAATGGCTCTTCATAATCAACCTTTAATGAGTAAATATCAATTTGAGCTTTTGACACCAGGCTATAAATGGCTTCACTTAATTCAGTGCTCCATGTATTATCGTAATAAATATTGGGCTGAAATAAATTCCTTCTTATATCAAAATGTCCATAATCAAGATCAATATTCAATTGATTTTGATTGTCGCCTGAATATTTATAATTACCATTAAAATTTACATTATTTACACGCCCGGTCTGCATATTATCAGACACTAATATTTTATTTACAACACCACCCGGTATATATGTAATGGGAGTTATGCTGTATGAGTTGGGATCGATTGTTGAAAAATTACCGTTTGCTAAAACTCCGATGGTGCTTTTTTTATTGATAAAAAAATCGACACCGGCTTTAAACCCATGCGTAGTATTTAATATTTTTTTTATAGTTACCAGGTCAAATAAGGTATCTAATTGCGTTCTTTCAACTCTGAAGTCAGTAGTACTTAATGAATGATTGATGTTATAGTTGCCGAAAAAATTAGATTTTTTATTACGATGATTCAAAGCAATACCTCCATTATATTTCCCATATACACCAACGGCATAACCTGCATTGATCGATCCATTAGTCCCTACCGTTTTACTTTTAATCAACCGGATATTAATGATGCCTGCATTACCTGCTGCCTCATATTTGGCAGAAGGATTAGTGATCAGTTCAAGTAATTCAATTTGAGATGATTGAAGTGATTTTAAATAACTACTCAACTCTTCCCCTGTTAGCGGGCTCGGCTTCCCATCAATAAATATTTGCGTTCCCGATTTTCCACTCATTGAAATATTGTCATCCTTATCCACTGTTATGCCCGGTGATTTTCTAATAAGCTCTAATGCATCTGACCCAATTGAATTAACTGTTTCTTCTACATTCACGATCATCCTATCCAACTTGATCTCAATAATAGGCTTTTGGGATTTAATAATAATTTCTTTTAATCCGGTCGTTCTTCGCTGTAAAAAAAAAGCAGGAATGATCATTTGATCTTCCTTATTTACATTGAATGTTAAGGAAGCAAAATTTTTATACCCAATAGCAGAAACACTTATTACATACTTGCCGGGTAAAATATCTTTAAAAACAAACTGGCCATTATTGTCGGTTATTTCAAATTTATGTATCCTTAAATTGGCGGCATCTAATAAAGAGACGGAAGCATTATTCAAAACAGCAGAATCATTACTTTTAACAACCCCTGAAATTTTTTGGGCACTGGTATAAGTAAGATATCCTATGCATATTAAACATAAGTAGATCTGCTTCATCAATCGGTTTGGTTATTTATTTTACGAAAATACTGTAATAAAGACAGTATATATTACGCAATATTAATATTTTCTCCACGAAACCTGCGAACTTCATGTTTGTACTACACAATAATTGATACGGCTATTATTTACTAATAGATTATTTTTGCAAAACATTTTTCAATAAATAATCAATCAGAGTGATACATAATTTTAACGCAGGCCCATCTATTTTACCGAAAGAAGTTTTTGAACAGGCGTCACAGGCGGTGCTTAACTATAATAATACCGGCTTATCTATTTTAGAAATAGGACATCGAACCTCTACATTCCAGGCAGTAATGGATGAAACTATTGCATTGGTAAAAGAATTAATGCAACTGGATGCTGACCATGAAGTGTTGTTTCTACACGGTGGCGCATCAACGCAGTTTATGCAGGTACCCATGAATTTGCTCGACGATAAAGAAACAGCTGCCTATGCAGACACCGGTGTATGGGGAATAAAAGCGATCAAAGAAGCAAAATTATTTGGTAAGGTGGAAGTAGTATGTACCGGTAAAGAAAGCAATTACACCATCATTCCAAAAGATTTTGCTGTACCTAACGATGCAAAATATTTTCACATTACTACCAATAATACCATTTACGGAAGTCAATGGCATAAAATACCTAAAACAAGTACCCCTTTGATAGCGGATATGAGTAGCGATATCCTCAGCCGTCAGATGGATTTTAATATGTTTGACCTGATTTACGCCGGTGCTCAAAAAAATATGGGTGCAGCTGGTGTTAATTTAGTGATAGTAAATAAAAATATTTTAGGCAAGATAAAACGTGCTATTCCTACTATAATGGACTACCGCAATCATGTAAAAGAAGGTAGTATGCTGAATACACCTCCGGTGTTTGCTGTATATGTATGCATGCTTACGCTTCGTTGGCTAAAATCTATCGGCGGTGTTGCTGCAGTAGAAAAATTAAATGATGCCAAAGCCGCTTTGCTATATAAAGAGATCGACGAGAACCCACTTTTTACGGGTACTGTGGCCAAAGATGACAGAAGTAAAATGAATGTTTGCTTTGTGATGAAAGATCCTGCACTTGAAGAAGCTTTCTTAGCTTTTACAAAAGAAAAAAATATTGTTGGGATCAAAGGACATCGACTGGTAGGCGGTTTCAGAGCGTCATTGTACAATGCATTGCCTATAAGCAGTGTGGAAGTTTTGGTAAATGCGATGAAAGAATTCGCTTTAAAAAATGCATAAAAAACAATTGCCTACATTTGCGGCAAATTTCATCAATAACACATGGTCACTATACACCCTTTTAAAGCTCTGAGGCCCGAAGCTCAACATGCAAAACAAGTAGCATCACGTCCTTATGATGTACTCAATAGTAAAGAAGCAAAAATTGAAGCGCAAGGCAACCCGAATTCATTTTTACATATCACTAAAAGTGAGATCGATCTGTCGGAGGATATTGATATTCACTCTGAAGAAGTATATAAAAAAGCAAAGGAAAACCTTGATGCATTTATCAGCAGAAATATTTTATTTAAAGAAAGCAAGGCCTGTTATTATATCTATCAATTGATCATGAATGGTAAAACCCAAACAGGTTTAGTATGTGGTAGCAGTGTGGACGATTACGAAAAAGATAAAATAAAGAAACACGAGTTTACCCGCCCAGAAAAAGAACAGGACAGGATCAATCACATAAAAATTTCCGGCGCACAAACAGGGAATGTTTTTTTGGCTTATAAAAATGTTGATGAGATCGACAATGTTATAGAAGATTGGAAAAAAACACATAGCCCTGTTTATGATTTTGTTGCTGAAGATAAGATACAACATAGTATCTGGATCGTAAATGATGATGCTGCTATTAAAAAGATCAGCACATTATTTAAAACACAGGTACCTGCAACATATATAGCAGACGGGCATCACAGGGCAGCATCTGCAGCTAAAGTGCGTAAGGCATTAGGCAGCGAAGCTACGTCAGGTGCTAATATTTTCTTAACTACTTTATTCCCATCTAACCAGTTGTACATTATGGATTACAACAGGGTGGTAAAAGATCTGAACGGGTTAAGTGCAGAATATCTTTTAAATAAAATAGAAGAAAAATTTGTTGTCGAAAAATGTGCGAAAGCATTTTCCCCTGCACAATTACATGAGTTTGGGATGTATGTAAATAAGCAATGGTATAAATTAACGTCGAAAGAAAATACTTTTACTACAGACCCGATCGGTATTTTAGATATAAGTATTTTGTCAAACAATATCCTTGATCCGATCTTAAATATTAAAGATCAACGTACAGATAAGCGAATTGATTTTGTTGGAGGGATACGTGGTTTGGGTGAATTAGAACAAAGAGTGGACAGTGGTGAAATGGCTGTTGCTTTTAGTTTGCATCCTGTAACGATTCAGCAATTATTTGATATTGCAGATAGCGGTAATGTAATGCCGCCGAAAAGCACCTGGTTTGAACCAAAATTGAGAGACGGACTGCTTACACACCTGATATATTCTTAAAATTTTAGTTAATAAACTATTTTAATATGAAAGAGGCATTTAAATAGTGCCTCTTTTTTTTATCTTTACAGGAATGAAAAAATATATAGGATTTATTTGTGGTGCTGTTTTACTCTGTACTACCCTGCAATCATCTGCACAAGATGATAGTAAAGAGGCCCTCAAAAATGCAAAATATTTTATATCGCAGGGTGATTATGCTAATGCGATTTTAATTTTAAACCGTGCTACATTAAATGATCCTAAAAACATTGAGATCATAAAAAATCTTTCATTAAGCTATTACATACAGGCAGATTATAAAAAAGCATTAGAAGCCATTAAACCGGCGCTTGATATGGATGCGGTGGATGACCAATGCTACCAGATCGCTGGAAATATTTATAAGGCTTTGGGACAGGTAAAAGATTGCGAAAAACTATACAATAAGGGTATTGATAAATTTCCAGACAGCGGAGCACTATACAATGACCTGGGTGAATTATTGGGTAATTCAGACGGAAGCGATGCCATTAAAAAATGGGAAAAAGGTATTGAAGTGGATCCAGATTATTCAAAAAATTATTTTAATGCCTGTAAGTATTATGACATGACCAATAATAAAGTATGGTGTGTTTTATATGGTGAAATATTTATTAATATAGAACCATTGAGTAATAGAAGTGCAGAAATAAAAAATATCTTACTGGATAATTATAAAAAAATATTTGCTGAAGCCGACCTTACCAAAAGCAATAAAGAAAAAAACAAGTTCACCAGTGCTATCGTACAATTCTTGAATAATCAAACCAGTGTTGCCGGCCTAGGTATCAATCCAGAATCACTAACTATGATACGTACCCGTTTTATTTTGGATTGGTTTCAAAATAAGTCAGATAAATATCCTTTTAAATTATTCGAATTGCACCAACAATTGATAAAAGAAGGCATGTTCGATGCTTATAATCAATGGATATTTGGTGCAGCTCAAAACCTGGCAGCCTACCAGGTCTGGATCAATAACCATATGACTGAATATAATGAATTCAGCCGCTTTCAAAAAGGCCGGATATTTAAAATCCCCACTAACCAGTATTATCACTAACATTTCTTCCTACATCTTCACACAAGAAAATATTTTGTTAAAATAATCAATGTTTAAACATTGATATCAATAATTACCCTATCTTTGTGTTCTAAATTTAAACTAAATGAAAAAAATTATTTTATCCGTTGCTACATTAGCTGTTTTAGCTGCATGTAACAACACACCAAACGCAGATAACGCTACAGCAAGCGATAAACAAACTGCTGCTACTGCAGACGGAACAGCCTTTGTTATTGACAATAATACCACTGTTGGCTGGACAGGCAGTAAACCTACCGGTGCTCATACAGGTACATTTAATGTAAAAGAAGGGTCATTATCGGTAAAAGATAACAGCATTACTGCCGGATCTTTCCTTATTGATATTACATCACTAAGTGATAAAGATCTTGCCGCTGACACAGTTAGTAAAGGAAAATTAGAAGGCCACTTGAAAAGTCCTGATTTTTTTGATGCTTCAAAATTTCCGACTGCTAAATTTGAGATCACAAGCGTTGAACCATTCAAATATGACAGTACCACTAACAAAGATGTAGTATTGAAAGATGCCACACATACTATTAAAGGGAATTTCACATTAAAGGATAGCACAAAAAACATTTCTTTCCCGGCTAAAGTAACTATCACCGGTGATAAGCTAAATGCTGTAGCTGATTTTAATATCGACAGAACACAATGGGGTTTGAATTATAAAGGACCTAATAATCCCCAAGACTGGGTTATCCGTAAAGAGGTTAACTTAAAGTTGAATATAACGGCTACTAAAAAATAAGTTTTCATTTAGTAGGTTTTATAAGCCATCTCTTAACCGGGATGGCTTTTTTTATTTATCTTAGTATAGGGTAATTATTTTCTTCTAACGAGTAACGATTGTATATGAACGAAAACTTCAGAATATTTGATTTCCTGCAATACCAGGCTGATAATTTTCCTAAAGAAGATATGCTGGCTGCTAAAGAAAATGGCCAATGGCATACTTACAGTACAACTACTGTACAGCAAATTGTTGATCAGTTAAGTGCTGGGCTTTTGAAGTTGGGTATCAGCGGAAACGACCTAACGGTTGACACACAGGATAAGATCGCCTTGATCAGTAAGAACAGGCCTGAATGGATATTTTTAGACCTGGCTTGTCAGCAAATCGGTGTTTGTCTTTGCCCTATTTACCCAACTACCAATGTAAAAGAGCTGGAATTTATTTTTAATGATGCCGCTGTAAAATTGGCTTTTATTAGCGGAGAAGATATTTTGGAAAAGGTCAATGACATTAAAGATAAAGTACCAAGCCTTCAAAATATTTTTAGTTTCGATGAATTACCGAATGTCGATCATTGGAAAAAAATACTGGTCGATAAAACAGATGAGGTACAACAAATAAAATTGACCATTCAACCCAAGCACTGTGCAACAATAATTTATACCTCAGGTACAACAGGCACTCCAAAAGGAGTTATGCTAAGCCATAAAAATATTGTTACTAATGTGATCAATTCCCGAAGAAGCTTTCCATTTGAAAATAATCCTGCAGGAAAAGCTTTAAGTTTCTTACCACTCAATCATATTTTTGAAAGAATGGTTTCTTACATCTATATCACCAGCGGCATTTCTATTTACTACGCAGAAAGCCTTGAAACCATTGCTGAAAATTTAAAAGAGGTACAACCTTCTTTATTTACAACCGTACCAAGGCTGCTTGAAAAAGTGTATGAAAAGATAATGGCTAAAGGCGCCGAATTAAAAGGCATAAAAAGAAAATTATTTGATTGGGCAGTAGACCTGGCCAATGAGTATGAGTTAACAGGCAAAAGCATCTTCTATAAAATACAATTAGCCATTGCAAACAAACTTATTTTTAGCAAATGGAGAGAAGCATTGGGCAATAAAGTGGAGTTCATTGTTACTGGTGGTGCTGCTTGCCAGGTAAGATTGATCCGGATATTTACTGCTGCTAAGATCCCAATCTATGAGGGATATGGGCCAACAGAAAACAGTCCGGTGATAAGTGTGAACTGTAGTAAAAAAGGCGGAACAAAATTCGGTACCGTGGGTTTAGTAATAGATGGGCAACAGGTAAAGCTATTAGATGACGGAGAGATCTGTGTAAAAGGCCCTAGTGTAATGATGGGATATTATAAACGGCCAGACCTAACTGCTGAAACATTGGTGGATGGCTGGTTGCATACGGGAGATATCGGCGTATTTGAAGATGGCAAATACCTGAAAATCACTGATCGCAAAAAAGAACTTTTTAAAACGAGTGGTGGCAAATATGTTGCTCCCCAGCCTATTGAAAATAAAATGAAAGAAAGCCCTTTTGTAGAACAAATCATGATCGTAGGGGCCGAACAAAAATTTGTAGGGGCATTAATAATCCCATCTTATCCTACCTTAAAAGAATGGATGAGGTATAAAGGAATTAATTTTACCACGAATGAAGATGTGATCCATCACCCCAAGGTGCTGGAATTATACAGAGAACTGATAGATAGTTTTAATAAATTTTTTAATCATGTAGAACAGGTCAAAAAATTTGAATTATTAGCCAATGAATGGACCATCGACAGCGGTGAACTTACTCCAACGCTTAAGCTTAAACGAAAAGTGATCATGGAAAAATACAAAGATTCTATAGAAAGGATCTATGGGTGATATTTGCATAACAAACTACCTTTTCCTCAAAAGCTTAAGGCCGGCACCTACGATTTTTTCAGCGTTCTTACGAACGCCACCTATCACAGCAAATTCAATAACGGTACCCAACAGATCTTTAAAGATACTGTTTGATTTGCCAACCACTATTTTTTTAGATAATGCACCTGCGCCAACAGCAAGTGACGTACCGATAGCAGTAGACGCCATTTCAGGATGTCCGGCAATATTCCTTGCAGCAGATTTTAAGAGATTGGCCGGCGAAAGGCTTTCAATTGCCTCATTAAAATGTTGACGTATCAGCATTTTTTCCTGTTCGCTTTTTACTTTCAAAAGCGCAATAGCATTTTTAAGTTCTTCAGCATTAGATATCTCAGTATCCATAAAAATTAGTTAAGCATGTTTTTGATCATTGAGTTCTTTACAACACTTTTTACCAATGTATTTCTTCCGAAATACAGGATCAATAAGATCAATAAATAAAATCCTGTAACAATAAAAAAACCAAGGTATAATTCACCCAACATTGTACCCACCCAAATAGCAGTACCAATACTCAGCAATACTATTATAAGGCATATAACAACTCCCATGACAAGCCTGGAAACAAAAGAGGAAGCAATATCAGAAGTTTTGTTTACTACTTTCAATTGTATCAACTCGGCTTTTGTTTCCAGGAAATCAGTGGTCTTGTTAAATAAATCCTCAAACGCATTTGTCTCATTATTCATAATTCTTTTTTTTAAAAGTGATAGCTTTTAAATTAAGACATTGAGTGTTTAGCTTCGGCTTTAAATGAAGCAGCTTTTTCTTTGCCTTCATTAATAGCATCTTCTGCTTTGCTTTTTACATTTTCATATTCATCAGCTACCTCATCAATCAAAGAACTAAATCTTGATTTGATGCTATCTGTAAGGTCTGTACCTTTTTTAGCGATTTTTTTACGGGTTTCACAACCTTTATCAGGTGCAAATAAAATTCCTAAAATGGCTCCAACTGCTAAGCCGGCAGCAAGTCCTGTAATAACTTTTCCTGTACTCATAAAAAATAATTTAAAAGATGATTAATAGATTTCTTTTCTTCATAAAGCCAACATCAAGCCAACTATAGAAGTATAGGAACTTAATATTTGAAACTCAATACAGTATTGATTTTTATAAAATATAAGCGCATATAAATATAATTAAAATCTTTTTTGTGTGCAATAATTTCTACATCATTTTAAATTACAAGAAAGGCCGCTATTTAAAATATAGCGGCCCTTTGTATATATGGAGGTAATATGCTTAATTAAAATACCTGCGTAATGTCCAAGCTATTGTCTCATGTTCTGCCATTACATTGGTTAAAAAATCTGCTGTTCCTGCATCTTTATATTTATCAGTACAATCATCCACCCCTTTTCTTAAAGTGCGTATTACAGCTTCGTGATCATTCAATAACTCTTTAAGCATTTCCTGTTTTGCCGGATATTTTCCAGGAGATTCTTTTAAAGAAGCATGTTGCAGAAATTCTTTAAAAGTGCCAATTACAGGCGCTCCTAATTTATTAATGCGTTCTGCAATTTCATCAATACTTGCTTCCAATTTATCATATTGGTCTTCAAACAATTTATGTAACTCCATAAAACTTTCACCTTTCACATTCCAATGAAATTTTCTTGTTTTACTATATAATACCATTGCGTCTGCAAGTATGTTTGAAAGTAAAGCCGTTATGGCTTGTAAATTTTTATCGGTAATACCAATATTAGGCTTCATAAGTGAACTTTATTAGTTAGAAAAATGTTTTATTATTCGTTATCTTTAATAAGACAAGTATTATACCATTTGATTTTGATCTATCGATAATGTATAGTATGATTTCTTTGAGGAATTATTTCCACGTTTGTAAACTTAATATTACTTGAAACAAAACAATTTTATAAAAAAGAAGCTACCCAGGTTCACGACCGACTACAGGTTAATTACAGGATATATCATCGCTTTCATTTTACTACTTGTTAGTTACCTGATCACATTCTATTCAAATAAAGAGTTAATCAAACAAACGCAACTTGTAAGTCATACACATAAAGTAATAAGCGACCTCGAAAATTTATTATCTGCTGTTAAAGATGGTGAAACAGGATTAAGAGGATTTCTCACTTCAAAGGACAGTATTTTTTTAGACCCATTTTATAAAAGCCTTTTAAGCACAAACTCCATGTTCACTACTGTGCAAATGGAAACCCGTGAGGACGAATGGCAACAGGAAAAACTAACTATACTAAAGTCGCTTATTACAAGAAAGTACGATAATATAAAGTTTGCGATCAGTCATTTTCTTGCCCACAATTATACTATAGATGAAGCGTTAACAGAAAACACTTATACTGGAAGAGCTGTAATGGATAGCATCAGGTTAGTAGTAGCCAATATGCAGGTGCATGAAAATGCACTATTGCAGGTGCGATCAAAAAAAGTTGACAGCAGGTACATTGCATTCAACACTATTGTAATAACATCTCTTATACTGGCATTCATTTTTGCGGCTTTTGGGGTAATTACTTTTATAAAAGAAAACAATGCCAGACAGGCAGCAGACAAAAAAGTAACACAATACCAGGATGAATTAACAGAACGCATAGACGAATTAGATAAAGCGAATCGAGAATTGGTGGAAATGAGAAGAGAAGAAAAATTTTCCGCAACCGGAAGGATTGCCCGTACTATTGCTCATGAGGTACGAAACCCTCTGACTAATATTGACCTGGCTGTATCACAGATAAAAGAAGAGTCGGGCAAAGAAAGCGAGGATATTAATTTTTTATTTGATATGGTAACAAGGAATAGTAGTCGTATTAATCAACTCATTACTGAATTATTAAATGCTACACGTTTTACAGATCTTAAATTCAGCAACGCTTCGCTTAATACATTATTAGATGAAGCAATTAATCTTGCTAAAGACAGGATAGAATTAAATCATATTACCATTCAAAAGCAATATAGTACCGATATAGCTGACCTACCCGTAGATGCAGAAAAAATTAAGATCGCTTTTCTTAATATTATTATTAATGCAATCGAAGCTATGAACGATAAGGAAGAAAAAATATTAACGCTTCTTACAAGAAGAGAAAATAATAAATCCATTATCGAGATCAGCGATACCGGTTCAGGAATGAATGAAGCAGCTTTGAGTAAATTATTTGAAGCTTATTATACTACAAAGGCTAAGGGTAATGGCTTGGGATTAACTAATACTCACAACATCATACTTAACCATAAAGGCAGCATTAATGTAAAAAGCACTGTTGATAAAGGCACTACATTTATTATAACCTTTGACTCACCTCAATAATAAATACGTCAAGTCTGTCTTTAAGCAGCCCCTCTTATTACTTTTAATAAAATAGCGATAATAGCAATAACTAATAGAATGTGGATCAAGCCTCCTGCATGATATCCTAAAAAGCCAATAGCCCATGCTATGATTAATATAACCGCTATTAAATACAATAAGTTTCCCATGATAATTTAGTTTAAAAGTTTATGTAAAAGAATCTGAAAAGAGTAATGAAAAAATGCTGCCAGAATTTTTATATAGCTAAATCAGTGTAATAATAGCTTAAATGATGTGGGATAAACCATTATGTGTAGTTAGTTGTAGACAATTTTACTCATGTTAAGGATGGCTCTTGCTGAACTAATTTTTCCAATGTCTGATAAATCAGTTGTTTTGTAAAAGGTTTTGCAATAAAAGCGTCTACCCCCTGGTCAATAGCTTTCAATCTATCGGAATGATTGTCAAAAGCAGTCATCATAACCACTTTCATTTCTGAATTAGTAGATTTAAGATACCGGATAAAATCTATCCCTAATCCATCAGGCATATGATTGTCTAAGAAAATAATTTCAGGCTTGTGTTCTTCCAAAGCCAGAACAGCTTCAGACAAGGCATTAACATAGTTGACCTCAAGGCGTTTACCCTTTAAGATAGCACTTAGTAAATAGCATATATCTATTTCATCTTCAATTATTAAAGCTTTTAGCATTTTTTTAGCCTGAACATTAGTGATACTTTATTTTTTTATCAGTCTTCGTTGAATTCTTTATACTGTTTCATCTTATTGTACAAAGTTTTACGGTCTACGTTTAAGATCTTCGCTGCTTTACTCTTATTGTAATTAGCTTTTTTCAAGGCCATCACAATAGTTTCATACTCAGCATCAATACTAACAGACTTTAAGGTCCTTTCATTTATTTCTGTTACTCTTTTTTTATCTCCTATCCTGGGAGCATCATATTCATAGTGTGTTTCACTTTCGCTATTGAATAGATCATTGCCATCAAACATCAGCTTACTATGATTGACCAATTCGAATGGAAGAGAGGTTAATTCTACAGTATCCGTTTCCGTTAGCAAAGCAGCTCTTTTGATCACATTTCGCATTTCCCTTAAATTACCAGGCCAATGATAGGTTTTAAAAAGATGCTCTACTGCTTCTGAAAAGCCTGTAATATTTTTTTCCAGTTCTATATTTGCTTTAGCTAAGAAGAATTCAGCAAACACCATTGTATCTTTTTTTCTGTTACGAAGTGATGGCACTATAATACTGAATTCATTAAAACGATGATACAGATCTTCTCTGAATTTTCCTTTTTGAGTGCTATCATACAGCATTTCGTTACTTGCTACAATGATCCTTATATCTAACTCAATTTCTTTAGTACCGCCTACTCTACGCATGGCTCTCTCTTGCACCACCCTTAGCAATGCAACTTGCACATCATATGAAAGATTAGCTACTTCATCTAAGAACACCGTTCCTCCATTGGCTAATTCAAGGCTGCCTATCTTTTGATTCAATGCTCCTGTAAAGGCGCCTTTTTCATGTCCGAACAATTCACTTGCTGCCAGTTCTTTAGATAAAGCTCCGCAATCAATTGCTATAAATGGCTTATTGTTCCGTTTACTTTTCTCATGTATATGTTGTGCCACCGATTCTTTACCACTGCCACTTTCTCCATAAATGATCACACTGTAATTGGTGGGTGCTACTAATTCTATTTGTTTTAGTATCTCACCAAACACACCATGAGTGCTGAAAATATATTTTTGATTGGCTACATCATTTTCTTTTTTAGGCTTAGCTACTTTATTTTCCTGTTTAACACCATTATCAGAAGTATCAATTTCGCCTTTTGATGCAATTGCCTTTTTTATCGTCAATAAGATCTCTTCAGGGAAAAGAGGCTTGGTAACATAATCATAAGCGCCATGTTTCATTACATCCACAGCCATCTTTACATCGCTATATCCAGTAATAATTATTACGGGCAAGTTGATATCTTTCTCTTTAATTTTTAATAACAGCGTTTTCCCATCTGTATCCTGTAACCTGAAATCACATAAAACCAGGTCGGGAATCTGAAGTTCCAGTGCTTCCAATCCTTTCTTACCACTATTGGCAAATGCTACTTCATATCCATGCTTTGTAAGAAAGCGATGCAATAATTTGCACATATCTGCATCATCGTCTATTATTAATATATGTTCCATTAATTAAGGTTTTTTCATTTATGATTGATAAGGTTATCTAAATCTCTTCAAATTAGTTCAATTTTACTAAGATGCCGTTTCTTTTATTTCTATCAAAAAGCATCTCCCTTTAGAGATGCTTTTTATTTGCCTCAATTTTAAAACCCAAAACCCAAGAAAAAGGTAATGGCGCTGTTCTTCGAATCTCTGGTAATATTGCCCGACAAGCCAGTTTTACCTATTTCATTTAAACCATACGTATACCTGGCGCCTAAAGTAACATTACTAATATCAAAAGCAGCTCCGGCAAAAACACCATAATCTATTGACTCAAAATCATCTTTATCCAATTCTGTAGCTCCGGTGATATTACCATTATCATCTACATCCTGCACTTTAGCTGATAGCAAAAAGGCTGCATAAGGCCCAGCTTGGATGTTGAAATTTTTTGCCACATTAATTACCGCAGCTAGCGGCACTTCAAGATAATTTAAATTAAAGCGGTACTTACCACTATATAATAAGTTATTATAATTCACTTGTGCTCCTTTCATGCTATACAATACCTCTGGTTGAAAGGAAAAATGTTTTGTCACCGGGATCTTCGCATATGCTCCAATTGAAAGACCAGGTTTAATATTTTCGTCATCTACATCATTTACATACAAATTTGTTAGGTTCAAACCGGCTTTAAGGCCAAATTTAGGGGTGGGCTTAGTTTCCGAACTGGTTTGTGTTTCCTGTGCAAATAGGCTAACTGATAAGCCAATAGCCAAAAACACCAAGGTCATTTTTTTCATAAATACGTTTTAAATGAAGAATTGCAAAAAGACTGTTCTTTTTACAGTATACATCATGTTTATTTTAAAAAATCATACCAAAAAAATTAGCGTAGTATAAATTGATGGTTATTACAACTTTTACATTCTTATAAAATCCTGTTAGTTGCCAAAAATGCCTTAAATCATTAATTATCAATTGGATCTTAAAAAACATATAACTACTAGCATTAAAAAAGATTTCTAAAAAAAGTGGGGAATTAAAAATGAATGGGGATTATTTTCCCCACCATTTATAGTAAAGAATTAAAAGGTATTGATTGGCCAACTACAATAAAACGGCACAATTTTTTAACCAGTATATAAAAACAAGTATATGAATATCCCACAACAATTACAGGAACAACTGAAATATCCAATACTTCAGTCGATAGATCCTAATACAGGCCATCCACAAGATGAAAATGTTTTTAATGCATTAACGCAGGCTACATTGATTACTTTTTTAGCCGGTTTATATAAAGCAACCCGTACAAAAGATAATGCTTCAATGATCAGTCATCAGCAAAATGATGGCGAGTTGCTTACTCAGATTTTTGGTGCTCAAAAAGAAGCAGTAGATACAATTGTTGCCTTTACACAACAGCCAACAAACGTAGTAGAACAAACATTACATGAAGTAGCTAACGGTTATCTTGAATTGATGAGAGCACCGGCGCATAATAGTACAGAAAGTATCAAAGGAGATTCCCTGTATGACCTAATGACATCTCAGCGTAATGAAATTCTTAAATATGTACCATCTGGGTTAACATTAGGGCATCTATTGAATGATGAAACTATTGAAGATAATACGAATAAAATGCAAGGGCCGATCTCTACTTTGATGCACAAAATTGAAGGAACGTTCTCTAAGTCGGATTAGCGTAATATGAATTAAAGATTCATCTCAATGCACGCTTATTTTTTATGGTGGCCTCGCCTAGAATCGAACTAGGATCTGGAGCTTCGGAAACTCTTATACTATCCATTGTACTACGAGGCCAATACATTTACGATTTTGGATTTACGATTTATGAACTCTGAAAATCGTAGATCGTACATCACAAATCGTAAATCGAAAAATTATTTTCCAAACTTCACAATATTACTACCGAATATTTTTACTGCGATCGCTAATAATATCACACCAAAAAATTTACGGATAACCGACATACCGCTTGGCCCTAAAACTTTTTCTATCCATTTGAGTGATTTCAACACCAAATAGATAACAATACAGTTGATCAATATACCTGCTAAAATATTTACATCTGCATAGTTTGCTTTTAAACTCATTACAGTCGTGAGTGTTCCGCTACCTGCTATTAAGGGAAATGCAATAGGCACTACACTTCCGGTCTTGGCATTTTGATCTGGTTTAAAAAACTCGATCCCTAAGACCATTTCTAATCCTAAAATAAAAATTACAATACTCCCAGCAACAGCAAATGATTTAACATCTACTCCTAATATTTTTAAAAGCTCTTGTCCAACAAATAGAAACAAGATCATTAAAGTACCCGATACCAATGTAGCCTGGGTGGATTTTATATGCCCTCCCATTTTATCCCTTAACGAAACAAGTATAGGCACAGAGCCAACCACATCAATTACAGCAAAAAGTGTAAATGACACGGTAAGAATTTCTTTTATGGCTATCTCTGAAAAATTCACGACAGGGAAATTTTACGCAAAGATATATATTTGTTTTAAGGAGTAACAAAGACGATCAAAGGAAGAAAAGTCAGCGATGAAGTTTGGATTGGGTAATGTGCTTATTTTTAAAATGATGATATTCATTTTTTAAATCAGCCAGGCATGTATTACAAAGGCAATCCGAATATATAGATTGGATATATTCCCTCTCTGCATCAGACAAATTAATGGCCGAACAATGGCATAAGTTGATGGTACCAACTTTACATTCGAAAGCGGCATTGCATCTGGAACAAATTTTATTTTCGTGTGCACACATAATATTTCTATTTCACGAATTAAAACGGATTACACGAATTAATAAAATTAGTGTAATCCGTAAAATTAGTGTAATGAATTAAAGCCTAAAGCTGATACCCCCTGTAAGGTTCAGACCCTGGGTAGCATATCCATATACTTCATAATAATCTTTATCCAATAAATTTTTAGCATCTACAAACACTTTAATTTTCTTAGGTAAAATATCAAATGAAGCATACGCATTCCATAATAAATAACTATCGAGATCAACTACTGAGTTGGTATAGGTCATCGGATTATAATAATTATCGGTTCTTTTTCCATAATTATATGCATTAGTGCTTACAAATAATCTTGATGTAATTTGGTAGCTGATAGTAGTTCCGAAAGAATGTTTCGGCCTTCTTACTAAATTATAATAAGTAGTATCCTTACCTCCGTTATCAGCAGTCAATTCTCCATCAACAAAAGCGTAAAATAATTTTACGTGTAGTTTTTTATTTATCCTTGCGGTGGCTTCTATTTCGATACCATGATCATTCTGCTCATTATAGTTCACATATTTATAAAAAGAAAAACCATCTGATTTTATCACATCTTTTGTTTTTCTTGAAAAGTAAGTAACCCTTGCATCAATTTTATCAAAAGATGCCTGCACACCACCCTCATACGTTAGTGAAGTTTCAGGTTTCAACGCTTTATTACTTCCATATTTTCCAAATAATTCAACCAGTGAAGGCGTTCTAAAAGCAGAAGCCACATTTGCAAATACTTTTATATTTTTATTAATTAAGTAAGAAGGGTTAAAGCTGTAAGAATAGTTTTCTCCGTATATAGAGTGCTTATTATAACGACCACCTAATTCTACATTAAAGCCACTAAGATCCTTTATAAAAAAAGAAAGATAAGGACTAAAAATTTCCATAGATGCGGTATCATATAAAGATCTCAAATGCCTGTAATCAACGCCTCCTAACACCTGGATATGGTTTGATACATTATAAGTAGAATAAATTTCAGCAGTACTGCTTCTCCCTTCGAAATTTGCATCAGGATAAGCGCTCTGGTACAATCTTGATGTTTCATCATGAGCATACTGTGCTGTTACTGTCCCTTTTTTATAAGTACCCTGAAAGATCGTTCCTACAGAAAGTACAGAAGAAGTGTATTTATTTACAGCATCTGTAAAAGCATCATCGTCATAGCCTCCATTAAAATATTGATACCTGAAATAAGGTTTAAAATGAAAATTCTTTGTAATGCCTGCATCAAAATTCAGGTAAGCTCCGTTGGAAACAAATCCATCTTTATCAAAATTTTGTGTACCTACAGTATCTTTTGCTTCAGATATTCCTTCAGTTTGTTTATGTATAAACCCAACATCATAAGATGATTTTTCTACAGTGCCTCTTACTCCAACATTTGAATTAAATGTATTGAAGCTACCTGCAGAAACATTACCATATACACTGGCTTCTTTATCGGCTCCCTTTTTTGTAATGATATTAATTACGCCTGCAACAGCATTACTACCGTATAAAGTAGATTGTGCTCCTTTTACAATTTCTATTCTTTCGATCTGTTCAATAGGAATCAGCCTTGGATCAAAAGCTCCGGTAACACCGGATGCATCTGCCAAAGGGATTCCATTGATCAAAATAACGGTGTAGTTGTTGGTTGTACCACGTAAAAAAATCGATTTGTCTTTTCCTGGATTGCTGGTAGCACCATTCACAACCAATCCTGTTTGCTCTGTAAGCAGCTGTGACAGGTCTTTTCCCATGCTGTTATCCAATGTACTTCTTCCGATAACTGTAATTACTTTACCTGTTTGCGATTGTTTAAAGGAAGATTTAGTAGCTGTCATCACTACTTCGTTTAAACTTTTGGTGCTGTCCTGCGCCTGGATCTGACTACTGATGAATACAGCAGCCACAATAAAAATTTTCTTTTTCATTTTTGAAAAATGTTTTTTGGTGACTGCTTCCGAGAAATTAAAAAAGAAAGAATATAAACGCTTTGCAGCTTTTACACTCCATGCCTTTCACCCGAAAGCTTTGAATGATTGTTTGTTGACTGTGGCAGGTCTTCTGGCTTGCTTTAATCTAATTACCTTCCCGTTTTTACACAGTGGTTTGAAGAATTCGATTTCCTGATCGCTTGTAGAAAAATCAGGCAGCTTACAGCTACGGGGATAGCGCCGGAATCACACCGGACTTCCCTTTTAATCCCGACTATCGGGAACCAAAATCACGGCAAATGTAATACGATTGAAATTAAGATGTTAAAATAATTATTCTAATAATGAACTATTGAATATGATCGTTTCTCCTTTTTCTCACTTTAAAATAGAGTATCAACCCAATTACTACTACAGCTATCTGAGACATAGCCCAAAACATAGTACTAAAATCTCTCACTTCTTTTCCGCCCCAATCCATAAAATGGTGTTTATGAAATAATGCAAAACTGTATCCTTCAACAAGGTCGTTATCATTTACATAAGCAGCCATCTTTCCGGAACTTGTTTCTACATAAAACCGTTCTTTGCTACTGGTATTATACTTTATTCGCCAAACAGGCAAACGCTTATTCACAAAACCATATTCATCTTCAAATTTTGTAATGGCTTCAGTTTTCACGATCTCTTTTGCTTGGTATCCACTAAAAAGCGAGGCTAAATAATTAGCATATTTCGTTTCTCCATCGTTGAGCAATGAGTAGTCATTTGTACTCACATATAAGCCAGATGGCCTTGGCACAGTTTTGTTCTTCATCAAATCAACGCCATTGACTGTTTTCCCTGACTGATTAAATACCTGCCAATAATTACTACCATCCATTTTTACTAATGAAATATTTGTAATTGTTTTTACCCCTATTGCAGCTTGCAGCTGATGTATATCAAATGCGGCGTCTGCAGGAGTAAATATATTTTGAGTAAAAAATTTATCTCTTGTATCCGGAGTGAATTTTTTAAACACATGAAATGCTCCGCTGCCGGTAAACATTAATGTGAACAAAGAAATAACAATAGAAACCCATCGATGGTTTCTTCGTGCAGCCACCACCGTATTACCGTTGGGCTTTTTTGTTTTAGTGATACAAAAAATATAAATGCCCATTAAAGTCGTTAAAAAAGCCATCAACATAATGGCAATTTCTATCACCAGTTTTCCTTTGCCAAAAAAATCAAGCCAACCCAATGTGTGAAACAATGAAAAGAATTGATCGAACGCCGCTCTTTTATTATCCATCGCTAATGCAAAACGATCTTGCTGTGTCTCAACATATATCCTAATGCCATCTGCTCTATTAAAACTTACTTTGTACGCAGGCAATAAGCGATTGATGTATTTATATTCATCATTAAAATTTTCGACCAATTGTACCTCAGTAACTTTTGCACCTGCTGTATCATTTAATATTGTTGCAGTAGCATTTACGCAACAATCATGTGATGTTTCTGCTCCATTATTATTTAAAGATGGGTCATCTATTTTTTTAGATCCTTTTACGCCAATTAAAAAATATTTAGCAAGATAACGGGCATATAAATCATCTCCATTTTTTAATAACAACCCATTTTGAGTGCTGATATATTTTAAAACATGTTGCCCCGGTAACTGCACCTGGTAAAACCAATTACCTGCCAATTGAACAATACGAAAATTGCTAAAGCTGTCAATGTCATTTTTTATCAATGCCTCATTCAATGAATATTTTATTTTGCTGCTATCAACCGGCAGAGGTGATAAAAACTGTGTACCCACCTTAGGCCTTACGGTTGTCATGATGGGATGCATAAAACCGCTGGCTGCCCAAAGCACCACAGGAATTGCAATGATCAAACTAAAGGTTCTATGCCACTTATAAATATTTTTTCGGATCATATTGTACTTTATTTTTTACCGCCAAAATTGTATTGGATGCCCATTACAAAAGTTCTTGGAGCCGCCGGGGTATACGTTGATTTATCTGTAACATTATTACCTGTGGTGGCGCTGGTTGCATATAATGCATCAGCAATATTCATCACATTGGTATATATTTCTATACCTTTCCATTTGTAACCTGCACGAAAATTGAACACATCATACCCCTTATAAAAAACCGTATTCACCTGGTTTTGATACCAACCATCTACATGTTGCCATTCAATAGCACTGCGAAAATTTGTCAACCATTTTGGATAATAAGTAAACTCGGTATTAAAGGTAGTTTTAGGAGAGGTGGGCATTTCGTAGCCATCTAATTTTTTTAATGCATCAGATGTTTTAGTGCTGACTAAAAAATCTTCGAAGCGATGTAAAGCTGTACTTCCACCAAAGCGAATATTATATTCTTCGGTTGGTTTTATTGTAATGCCGTATTCTATTCCACGATGTAAGGTCTTTCCTGCACTTTGATAGTCGAAAGAATTATCCGGCTGACGAATATTCAGCAATTCATTTTTACCATCCATTTTATATAATGCGACATCTACATATATTTTATGTTTCCATAAAGATGCCCACCCACCTATTTCATAATTATTAAATTGCCCCGATGTTAGGTTATAATAAAACTCTGCCGGGTTTGTATTTGGCTTTTTACGAAACACAGATGTCAAGGCAGGCGGAGCAAAGCCTTGGGAGAAGTTTGCATACAACCCTATCCCTTTACCCATATCATACGTAATACCAACCTTAGGTGTCAGTTGCTCATATTTTTTACTTCCAGAGCTTTTATCTAAATAGTTATCATAAGTAAACGACATCATATCATAACGTAATCCTGCCGAGAGACGAAAGTTTTTAAATAGTGTTGCATCATATTGCATGTACACGGCACCGTTACGTATGTTAGCATTGTAATCTGCTAATTTAATATCCGGCCTTTCTTCCTGTATAGTATATTTTTCTACAGATTTCCCATCTTGTCTTAATTGTGCATTCAAATTAACCTGGTAGCTCCAATATTCATTAGGAGAAAAATCAAACATACCGCCTAACTGTATCTTCGATCTAAGAAAATTAAATTGCTGTGAATGTTGAGCAACCACACCATAGCTTGTAAAATTGTTTGAATTGATCTCTCCTTTAGCAGTGGTTTGACCTGATACCCATTTTATAGCATACGCAGGGTTTTGACCATGTTTATTGATCCTGTTAAAAACAGTAATAAAACTTTTTGAATGATGATTCCATTCGTGTTCCAATGTGATCCTGCTACGGCTGGCCATCGATTTTCTATAAGTAAAATCTGTAGCGCTTACATAAGTTCTGCTATAGAAAGCAAGGCTATCTACACTTCCCGCTGTTTGAGAATAATAGTTGGCATACATAAATGTTCCTATCAATCTTGTTGTCGGAGTAAAATGATATTCAACTCTTGTATTCCAACTGCTTTTAGTGTAATCAGAGCTTGCCATCCAGCTATTATTTTGATCACTTACCAAGCCTCCTGCATAAATTCCGAACTTGCCCGATCTAGCGCCACCGCCCAATTGTATCCTTTTGTAACCAAACTGATCCGCCTGTATGCCGATCTTTGCAGTAGGCACAGCCGTTGGCCGCTGTGAAATAAAATTGATGGCTCCACCTACCGCCTCCGGGCCATAGATACTCGATACCGGACCTTTCACCACTTCTATAGAACTTACTGTATATTGATTGATCTCCAATAAAGCATTGTGATTAAACACCCCCATTGGCCTGATAGGAATTCCATCTTCCATATATAAATAATAGTTAGATGTGCCCATTGGTTGACGAATGGCCATTGCATGTTGTTCATTATTGTAATTCACCATCACCACTCCCGGCACTTTATTGATCACTTCATAAATACCTGTTGCTTTTGCTTCATCAATTTGCTTCGGTGAAATTTTATTGATTGAGATAGGGGTTTGTGAACGCAATGATGACTCACGGTTAGCAGTAACCACCACTTCCTGCATTTTATTAGCATCAGGCTGTAACGCAATTGAATTAATTTTAGCAGATTGCAATTTGACCTCTACGGATTGATATCCTAACGCAGAAACTTTCACTGTGATATTCTTACCCGAATCTGTGATCCTAAAACCTCCGTCATTGTTTGAAACAATGGAGTTAACAGCCAATACAGTTTTTATAATAACTCCACCAACAGGTTCTTTTGTAACAGCATCAAACACTTTACCCGTAAAGGTTTGCGCTGATGTTGCCAATAGCATATGCATTGATATTATTATCGCTATTGCTTTTTTCATTTCTTTAATAATTTTTTATGGGGCAGTAGCAGGATAGCTAAATTTATCCTCCTGCTTGCGGTATTGTGTATATGATAAAAGGCTTAACCTTATGGGTGTATACCTATAGCCCAACTTCTACGCACTATTTAAAAATACTTGCATAGTTATTGACGCTAATCAATATTGAATTCAAGAAAACAGAGAGAGGGTTATACTTGTGGGGGATGAAAAATTTCACCAACAATATTAGTTGGAATATTTATACTATTTCGGAGTGAATATTTTTCTCTATTGACAATCGATGTATAATAATAGGTGTGTCTGTTTTTCATCTCAGCAAAAAACAAGACTTCATTTTTATCTTTATTATTAGTTAGATTATTTGTCGAGCCTTCTTCTTTATCAGTTTTGGCTAATTGTTTTTTTAAAAAACATTTCCCTTTACAACATGATCTTGGCTTTTCCCTGTTCTCACACAAATTCTTAGCTATATATTCCCGGTTAAGTTCAAAACCCAACATCAACATATAGCGACTGCAATTTTGAGCCAATAAAGCAATTAATAATATAGTTACTGCAAAAAACCTCATGTTGGCTGCAAAAATAGCATCGAAATAGCTATTAGCCTAAATATTGATGTTTAACATCTATAAATAACAATATTTACATTATTTGTTATATACCATCTCTTTAATTAACTTTTTTTTAAAAATTGACGGTTTTTTTCGCATTTTTTTTTACCTTAGAGGATTAGTCTGGTTAAAAGTGATCCTTTTTTTTGCAGCATTGACAACTGCTAATCATGATTAATTCTTTATCCAAAATTTATTATTAAAATTAAAAGCAAATGAAAAAAGTACTCTACACATCATTATCAGCAATTGGCTTGCTGCTTTCTACTCTTACTTCGACGGCCCAAAGTGTTGGTATTGGCACTACTACTCCAAATGCTAGCGCAAGGCTTGATATTACGGCAACGAATAAAGGTTTATTGATCCCAAATGTAAACCTTACGGGTCCAAATGATAATACTACTATTGCATCACCTGCAAAGGGTTTACTTGTTTGGAATACCAATAGCATTATGGGTGAAGGCTACTACTATAATAGCGTTACTCCGGCATCTCCTGTTTGGCTTAAATTATCAACAGGATCTGGCGCTGCAGGTTGGGCACTTACTGGAAATGCAGGCACTGATACTGCTGTTAATTTTCTTGGAACAACAGACGCTATGCCATTACATTTTAAGATCAACAATCAGTTTTCCGGTCATTTAGGACCAGATAATATTTATTTCGGACGAAATAGTGGTGAATTATCTGATCCAGCTACTGCTTATAGCAATATAGCAATAGGTTTTCAGTCACAAGTTTATAATACTATAGGATTTGATAATGTTAGTGTAGGTGATTTTACATTATATAATACGGATGATTATCTAGAAGGAACTTTTGGTGCAGGTGTAGGTGGTGGAAATACTGCTGTAGGAAGTTGGGCTTTAACAGATAATGCTGATGGTATCTATAACACGGCTGTTGGATCGTATTCAAATGCATATTATAATGCGGATAATCCTGATGCAATTAGCACCAGCGGTTTTTTCAATACTGCAATAGGATCTTTTGCATTATGCTATGATACCACCAATTTAGTAGATGTTGAGAATTCCACTGCTATCGGATATGGTGCTACTGCTGATGTAAGCAATATGGTTAGAGTTGGAGATGATTTTGTAGAACAAATTGGCGGTTTTGTAGAATGGAGCACATTAAGCGATGGCAGATTTAAAAAAGATATAAGAAAAGACGGCGGCGGATTAGATTTTATAATGAATTTACGTCCCGTAAATTATCATTATGATTTTTCTAAAATGAACAATAACAGAATAGAACAATTAAGATCAAAAATAGCTGCCTATAAAATAAAAAAGGGAAAAGGTGAGAAAGTTACAGCTGAGAATGCTAAAGCTATAGCTAATGATACCCGTATGTTAAAACTTCTTACTTCTGATAAGCACAAAAATAAAATTTCTAAAAATGAGAATAGAGTTTTCAATGGCCTGATAGCACAGGAAGTAGAAGCTGCTGCAAATACAGCTGGATATGAATTCAGCGGTATCGTTAAGCCAACAAATTCAAATGGCAGGTATGCTTTAAGATACGCAACATTTGTAGTTCCTTTAATTGAATCTGTTCAGCAACAACAAAAAACAATTGAAGCACAAAACAAAAAAATAGATGACCTTACCAAACGACTTGAAAAGTTGGAATTGCTAAGCAAATAATTTTAATAAAAAGACCTTCCAAAACGGAAGGTTTTTTTATGAGCGCACTTTTGTACTTTTGACCATTATTCATTTTTAATTAACAGTAAATGGTTTTTGTAACCGGCGGCTCCGGACTAGTTGGAAGAGAATTGATTGCACAACTATTACTGCAAGGCAAAAAGATAATTGCTATCTATAATAAAACCCCACTCCCTGAGTTTAATTCTGATAACTTACAGCAGGTGAAATGTAATATCCTTGATATTACAGAACTGGAAAATGTATTGCAGGGTGTAGAGCAAATATACCATTGCGCTGCCATTGTAACATTTAACCATAAACGAAAAAGAGAACTCTTTCAGATCAATATAGAAGGTACTGCCAATATTGTAAATGCAGCTATTAATTGCGGTGTAAAAAAAATTGTTCATGTTAGTAGTATAGCAGCATTAGGCCGCATGAGAGAAAATGAAACGATCAACGAAACAATGAACTGGACCGAAGAAACGGGCAACAGTAATTATGGCCAAAGCAAATATTTGAGTGAGCTGGAGGTGTGGCGTGGCATTGGCGAAGGACTTGATGCAGTGATCGTTAATCCCACAGTTATCTTAGGCGCCGGCGACTGGGATGCAGGAAGTTCACAGATATTTAAAACTATTTACAATGAGTTTCCGTGGTACAGCGATAGTGTAACCGGATTTGTAGATGTGAGAGACGTTGCCAAAGCTATGATACAATTAATGGACAGTAATATTAGCGGGCAACGATTTATTATTAATGCGGAGAACAGAAGTTATAAAGATGTATTTGCGCTCATTGCACAATCATTCAACAAAAAACAACCGTATAAAAAAGTAACGCCATTATTAGCGCAAATTGTTTGGAGACTTGAAGCCATTAAAAGTATGTTTACAGGCAAAGATCCATTGATAACAAAAGAAACAGCTTCTACTGCTTTAACCTCAGTGCAATTTGATAATACTAAGCTTCAAAAATACCTTCCGGGTTTTACTTACAAAAAAATTGAAGACACTATTGCACATACCTGTGCCACTTTTATGAATAAGCGCCAAAATAATTAACGATTCCTTATAGAAAAAAATACGACCTTGGCGTTAATAATTTCCAATCAAATGAAAAAATACATACTGTTTTTCGCCATGCTATTTATTGTTGGCGCTGGATTTTCACAATCAACCTACTTTACTATTACAGGAAAAATAGTCGATGCAGTATCAAAAGCTCCGTTACAGGCAGCTTCGGTATTTGCCCAAAATACTACGTTTGGCACAGCTACCAGCGCAGAGGGAAATTTTACTATGTACTTACCTAGTGGCGGATACGACCTGGCGGTTACATATACCGGTTATGAAACTGAAACAAAAAGGATCTCTTCTGCAGATGCGGATAATAAAAATATTGTTATCGAGTTAAAACAAAAAGATAAATCCATGGACGCTGTAGCAATAGTTGCCAGCAATGAAGTAAAAGACGGATGGGAAAAATATGGTTACTTCTTTAAAGAAAATTTTATTGGCAGTACACCCTTTAGTCAAAATTGTACACTGCTAAATAGAGATAGCTTAAAATTCTTTTTTAGTAAAAGAAAGAACAGGTTAAAGGTTTTGTCAAACGGACCACTCGAAATTCAAAACAATGCATTGGGCTACAAAATAAAATATACACTAGATTCCTTTACTTACGAATATGCGACACAGGTAGCTACCTATTCCGGCTATCCTTTATTTGAAGAAATGCAAACAAATGATGTGAATCAGCAAGCGGTGTGGAAACAAAACAGGATGAACGCATATAATGGGTCTATCCTGCATTTTATGAGAAGTATTTATGGTAAAACCTTAAAAGCGGATGGATTTGAGATACAATTCATCGTATCAAAAAATACGGATACAGAAAAAGCAATTACACCTGCAGATCAGTATGGCGCTATTAATTATAATAAAGATGATAGTACACAAACCGTGGACTTCTCTCCTAATCAACCTGATGTAGCCGTATTGTATAAAAAAGAAGAACCTCCTGTACAATACCTTGCTCAAAATGAAGATGCGCCAAAGAAATTTGAGTTATCAGTTATAACGATCAACCCTGCACAATCAATTGTGATCGAGCAAAACGGCTATTATTACGATCAGAATAATATTACGATCAATGGTTACTGGACATGGGAAAAAGTAGCTGATATGCTACCTTATGATTTTATCCCAAACCCCTAAAGGGGCTTTCCCTTGTTAGATTATGAAATTTGTTTAGTTACTTTTAGCGTAATGCGTTTTGTAATTAAAATCAACTTTGCAGTTCCTCCGCCGCGGCGGAGGCGGAGGGAGTCTATTTCCCCATTACCTTTTCCCAAAGCAAAGGAATACGTTTTATCCAAACCAATTCTTTCATTTTATCCTTGGCTGTTTCTACCGGGCTGCCGAAATAAACAGCATTTCCGGCTATTGTATCTTTTACACCGCTTTGAGCGTATACCGTTGCATTGTCACCAATGGTCAATGTTTTACTTACTCCAACCTGCCCCCAAAGTGTAACGCCATTGCCAACCTCAGTAGCACCTGCGATACCCACTTGGGCAGCAAACAGGCAGTTTTTCCCGATCACCGTATCATGTCCAATATGTATCAGGTTGTCGATCTTTGTTCCTCGGCCAATAACAGTATCATGACTTACCCCACGATCTATCGTACAACCGGCCCCAATATCTACAAAATCCTGGATGATCACCCTACCACAATCAGGCATTTTTTTATACCAAATATCCCTGTCCTTTTTAGTGTTATAATAGAACGAATTACTACCTATAACAGTTCCCGCTTGTATGATTACATTGTCTCCAATGATGCAAAAATCCATGATGGTTACATTAGGATAAATGATGCAATTTTTTCCGATCAAAACATGATCGCCAATAAAAGTATTCGGATAAATAAAAGTTCCTTCGCCAATTTTTGAAGTATCACTGATCATTTTAGTAGCAGGTGAAAACGGACGAAAATGTTCAACGATTTTACAATATGCATCAAAAGGGTTTTCAACCACCAATAAAACTTTATCATCAGGATGATCAACTTTTTTATTGATGATGATAAATGTTGCATCACTATTAATACACTTGTCATAATATTTTGGATGATCAACAAAAACAAGATCACCTGGTTCTACTTTATGTATTTCATTGATTCCGGTAGCCAATAAATTTTCATTGCCAACTAATGTTGCATTGATAAATTCTGCTACCCATTTTACTGAAACCGGAGAAGGAAATTGCATACGCTAAAATTTTGTCAAAGGTAATGCCCTTTGTGATTATTGCCGATACAAAGAATTAATGCCTGTTTTTAGCAAAAAACGGCCGCTTTCTAACAAAATATTTTTTACTTTTTTTGAGGACATTTTATGCCCTAAATGAAGGCAATAAACATTCATTAAAACAACAAAGCATTGAAAAAAAATTATTCATACATCAAAGTTCATTTCGATGAAATGCAGTGATAACAATGGTTTCATAGCATTAAATTAAAATGATCAAAGGAATTTATTTTTATTCTGCAAATAAAAATCGATCGTGATAGCACAAAAAACACGCTGCCTTATCCACAGCCAGAAATAAAATGTTAATAAAATAAGTAGCAATATTTTTTTGTTTAGAAAAAATTATTTTTAATATTGTGTAAGGAAATTTATTTCCTGGTACTTACTAACCCATCCATATAATAAAGCTCGGCTATCAAATGTCGGGCTTTCTTATTTTTATGATCACTCTTTTTATTGCACGAACATTCATTTTAAAATAAATTTATCGCTTTATAATATTCAAATGCAGCATAAATATTTTATCATTTACAAGCCATTTAATGTGCTGTCTCAATTTACATCGCAGGAAGGAAAGCAAACATTGAAAGATTTTTTTAAAGTACCAAAGGATGTTTACCCGGTAGGAAGATTGGATTATGACAGTGAAGGATTATTGATACTTACCAATGACACAAAACTAAATAATCAATTACTCAACCCAGCATTTATGCATCATCGTGAGTATTGGGTACAGGTAGATGGAGCCATTACAGATGAAGCCGTTGCAGCTTTAGAAAAAGGAGTGGTCATAACAATCGATGGCAAATGGTATTCCACCAAAAAATGTATGGTTGCCCCATTTAAAAATGAGCCAAAAATACCCGATAGAAATCCTCCGATCAGGTACCGGAAAAACATTCCCACGAGCTGGATTAAAATAACCCTTACCGAAGGTAAAAACCGGCAGGTTCGTAAAATGACCGCATCCGTAGGTTTTCCCACGTTAAGGCTGATAAGGCACAGTATCGAAAAATGCAAGATAGAAGACCTGCAGCCGGGAGAAATGAGAGAAATTCCTCAAAACGAATTATTCAAAATGCTTTTTGACATTCCCAAATAGTGTCAATTTTACCATAACTTGCATTTTTAGTCAATTAAACTGATACAACCTCACGATGTTAAAATCAATGACGGGCTTTGGACGAGCCGAACAAACTGTAAACGATAAAACCTTTTTAGTAGAAGTAAAATCTTTAAATGGCAAACAGTTTGAAATGCAATTGCGTTTACCACCTTTGCTTCGTCCTTACGAATTTGATATCAGAAATATTTTACAAGAGCAATTAGTTCGTGGCACTGTAGAATGTATTGTTACTATCAAACAAAACGGCACTTCCAAGCCGGTAAATATTAATACCGATCTTATTAAAGCATATTACCACCAGATCGAGCAATTATCTGCAGAGTTAAATATTGATACCAATTCAGTGTTGAGTGCATTATTGCGTTTACCTGAAGTAGTTACCCCGACCAACGACATTTTAAATGATGCTGATTTTGCAGAATTTAAAAATGTGCTGCAAGCTGCTTTAACAGAACTGGATAACCATAGACTTGCTGAAGGAGCAAGTTTGGAAAATGACCTGATCAAGCGTATCAATAATATCAACGAGCAGGAAGAGGCCATCGTTAAATTTGAGCCTAACCGCATTAAAAGGATACGTGAAGAAATCGCACAGTTGTTAGAATCACATGTAGGTAAAGAAAATTATGACAATAACCGCCTTGAACAGGAGTTGATCTATTACATCGAAAAGATCGACATCCATGAAGAACAGGTGCGTTTAAAACAGCACTGTGATTATTTCAAGCAGTTATTGAATAATGGAGAAGTTGCTAAAGGCAAAAAGCTATCTTTTATTATCCAGGAAATGGGTAGAGAGATAAACACTACCGGCAGCAAAGCCTACGATGCTGATATACAAAAATGTGTGGTAACCATGAAAGATGAATTGGAAAAAGCAAAAGAGCAGATCTTAAACGTGCTATAATAAGCCAGCAATAATTATTTTTGCATATGATGTTGAAGTTTAGATCATTCCTGTTGCCAATAGCTTTCTGTTTATTCCTCATTACGTCCTGCACAAAGCTGGATGTTTTTGAAAGAAACACCTCCATCCCAAAAAATAAATGGGAGTATAATTTTAAGCCTACATTTAATTTCAATATAACCGATACTGTTTCAGAATACAATTTATATGTTGTGCTTCGTCATAATGACGCATATCGATATAATAATATCTGGCTGAACATTGGAACACAATCTCCAAAAGACAGCATGCGTTATCAACGCTTTGATCTATTATTAGGCACCGATGCAAAAGGATGGGAAGGCAGTGGTATGGATGATATTTGGGAGATCAGAAAATCTGTTACCAACGGGCCATTTAAATTCAATAAACCCGGCACATACACATTTTCGATAGCACAGGTAATGAGAGAAAATCCATTGCCCAATATTTTGAGCGTTGGTATAAGAGTAGAAAAAGTGAAATAATGCTACCTGGTCGGACCGTTAGGTCAGACCTGCATTTTACCTTCATTAAATTACATCAATGCCGGCCCATAAAAACAAATGACAGTTATCCAAAAATATAATTTCATTTATTTTGTATAAAACAAAACGCCTTCGATTTATTTTCATCGTCTACTGGGTCTTACTGGTATATATCGTTGCTGCATTGGTTTGGTGGTTCATTGCATTAAATAACCAGAACCATCAAATGGCTTTTTACAAATTATCGGAGATCAATAAAGATCATCCACGATATGAAGATCTTACCCAAACAATAAAAGATGCTGAGAAAAGAAAAACAGCCCAATACCTTGGAGAAGGAAGTATTTTTTTGTTGCTTATATTAGGCGGGGCCTTTTATATTTTCAGGTCTGTTAAAAGGCAATTGAAATCTACTCATCAACAGCAAAATTTCATGATCGCAATTACGCATGAATTGAAAACACCCATTGCAGTTACTAAATTAAACCTGGAAACATTACAGAAAAGAAAACTGGAGGAATCTCAACAACAAAGGCTGATACAAAATACCATACAGGAAGCCAACAGGCTAAATGCCTTGTGTAATAATATGTTACTGGCATCCCAAATAGAAGCAGGAGGATACAGGATCACCAGGGAAGAAATTAATTTCAGCGAATTGATCCATGATTGCATTCATGACTTTTCAATCCGTTTTCCGCAGAGAAACTTGCAGCACTCCATTACAGATGAATTATTTATAGAAGGCGACAGACTATTACTGCAAATGGCGATCAATAACCTGATCGATAACGCCTTAAAATATTCGCCTAAAGAATCCCCCATCTATATTGACCTGGCCTTACTCAATAATAAGATCGCTCTATCAGTAAAAGATGAAGGCCCCGGAATTCAGGCATCTGAAAAGAAAAAAATATTTGACAAATATTATCGTGTCGGCAATGCAGCTACAAAAGGAGCAAAAGGAACCGGGCTAGGGTTATTTCTTACAAAAAAAATTGTGCAGCAGCACAATGCAAACATTTCCATGACAGATAACATACCTACAGGTTGTATTTTTACCATTCATTTCAGGAATGCATCATAATGGCAGAAAAAAAGATATCAATATTATTGGTTGAAGATGAAGAGAATCTTCAGGAAGCATTAAAACTAAATCTTGAATTAGAAGATTATGAGGTGACAGGTGTATACGATGGCGTAGAGGCATTGAAAGCTGTTCAGCAGGAACATTTTGACCTGATCATCTTAGATGTGATGCTGCCCGAACTGGATGGGATAAGCGTTTGCGAAAACATACGATTACAAAATAATGATATTCCCATTTTAATATTAAGTGCAAAGAACAGCAGTGCAGATAGGGTATTAGGTCTAAAAAAAGGTGCCGATGATTATTTGACCAAACCATTTAACCTTGAAGAGTTATTATTAAGGGTAAGTAAATTAGTAGAAAAAAGCCAGCGCATAGCCATTAGGAAACCATTGGAGCAACAATACCAGTTTGGCAAGAACCAGATAGATTTTAATGCATTAGAATGTATCACTAAAGATGGCGAAAAGATCACTTTGACCAAAAAAGAGATCATGTTACTAAAGTTATTGATCGAGAATAAAAACGAAGTAGTAACAAGGGAAAAAATATTACAATCAGTTTGGGGATATAACGTTTACCCTACCACGAGGACGATCGATAATTTTATTTTAAACTTCAGGAAATATTTTGAGGAAGACAGCCGTAATCCAAAATATTTTCATTCTATAAGAGGTATTGGCTATAAATACACTGAAGGATAATTAGAGATCACCTAACTGTGGCCTCAATACAATATCTTCTACTACTGCTTGCGGGGAAAGTTTTGTCGCCGCAACGATCATTTTAGCTATATCCTCTGCTTCCATGATACGGTTGGATGAATTATCAAAGCCAGCCCAGGAGTCAGTCATAACAGCTCCGGGATAAACAGCAGTCACTTTAATATTGTGTGGCTGCAATTCCTGTCTTAAATTTTTACTAAAGCCCATTAATGCAAACTTGCTGATGCCGTAACTACCGCCACCAGGATAAGCATTCAAAGATGCGATAGAACAGATATTAAAAATATGTCCGCTTTTTTGTTGAAGCATTGTAGGAATGATAGTCCTAGTAAGATGATAGGCGCTATACAAATTCGTATTGATCATTTGTTCCAGAAATCCATCTTCTTCATTATAAACATTGCCCGGAAAAAAAGTTCCTGCATTATTTACCAATACATCAATTGTTTCAGCAGAATCTATAACCCATTTACCCAAGGATTGCGTATTTTCTTTTATTGAGAGATCGATCGCTTTAATTTTAACCGAAATAGAAGGATATTCAGCAGCAAGTTCTGTAGCAGTTTGTTTTAAAACAGCTTCATTTCTTGCACATAAAAAAAGGTTGGCCCCTTGTGCCGCAAATGCATTAGCAACGGCCTTGCCTATTCCTTTTGATGCTCCTGTAATAACTATATTCATCTTAAATTGTTATGTTGTAATTTTGCCTAAAGTTACTAATCAAAAGCATCCCGTCATTCATCAGTTTAACTATGCCGCAATACAAACATTTATTTTTCGACTTGGATCATACATTATGGGATTTTGATACGAATGCAAAAGAGACCCTCACGGAAATTTATGCATTGTTTGAATTAGAAACCAAAGGGGTCACTGTGTTTGATGATTTTCATAAACACTACCTGCACCACAATGAGATATTATGGAGTAAATACCATAATGGATTGATCACTGCTGACGAATTGAAATGGAAGCGTATGTGGCGTACTTTACTGGAATTTAAAATTGGTGATGAGCAATTGTCGAGAAATTTATCTGCTAAATTTTTAGAGTTATTGCCGGTTAAAAAAAATTTATTTCCGCACACTAAGGAAATTCTGGATTATCTATCTTCTAAAAACTATGCACTACATCTTATTACGAACGGATTTGAAAAAGTACAATGGCTTAAATTAAACAATAGCGGATTAGGAAATTATTTTACTCATGTCATCACTTCAGAAGCAAGTAATAGCTTAAAGCCTAAAAAAGAAATTTTTGATTTTGCAATGAGTAAAGCTGGTGCCTCTTTACAAGAAAGCATCATGTTGGGAGATAATTTAGAAGCCGATATACAAGGCGGCATCAATGCCGGCATGGATACAGTATTTGTCAATCACATCAATGCCACAACTGATCTCAACCCCACTTATACGATCAGCAGCTTAAAAGAACTGGAGAACATCTTTTAATAAAAAAGCCTTCCTGAAATCAGGAAGGCTCAATCATTTTTACCACACAACTACATTGCTGCTGTAGCTTTATCCTTTTTTTCACACTTTTTAGAGTGGCAACAACCTTTTTTTCCTTTCTTTTTCTTTTTTCCACCATCATTTGTACTTGCAAATGTTACTCCTGTTACCAATAAAGCTGCTGTAGCTAATAAAAATATTTTTTTCATATTGACTTTTTTTGTGGCAATAAAAATAGGCTGTAAAAGAATTACAGCCTATTTATAAATGTTAAAATTTCTTGTATTAACAACCGGTTATTCTCTACAATGTAGCGATAACAGTTACCCCCCCTTGAACCACCTGGTTCAATTCTACATTTATTTTTGTACCAACAGGCAATAAAAGATCTACCCTACTGCCAAATTTTATAAAACCCAACTCATCAGATTGCTTTACTTTTTGACCTACTTCCAAATAATTTACAATACGCTTAGCCAAAGCTCCTGCAATTTGTTTTACTAAGATCTCTGTATTGCCTTTTCTCAAAACCACACTATGCCTTTCATTTTCTGTAGATGATTTAGGATTCCATGCTACTAAATATTTCCCTTTGTGATATTGATTATACACTACATCTCCTGTAACAGGGTTCCTGTTTACATGCACATTTGCCGGGCTCATAAAAATAGATACCTGCAATCTTTTATCTTTAAAATATTCAGGATCAACAGTTTCTTCAATTACAACCACTTTGCCATCGCAGGGAGAGACAACAGAACCGTCATTGATGGTATGGTTGCGATCAGGTATCCTGAAAAATGACACCAAAAAAAGTAACAAAAAAAGTGTAGCAAAGAAAATGATCCAGCTTAACCATTCATATGTTGAGCCCAAAAAATAGAAGCAGCTGAAATTAATTGCTCCGAAGATCAAGGTGCCTATTGCAATACTTTTATATCCTTCTCTGTGAATAGTCATGTGGTAAAATTGAGGTGCAAATATAAGCCACAAGGGGCAAGCTGCAAGGGGGGAGCAAAAAATGAGTGTACAAATTATAGAGCATTGAAGCTATACAAACAATTGCACATATAACCACACAAAAGGTGTTGCTACCAGCAAAGAATCGAATCTGTCTAAAAAACCACCATGGCCGGGCATTATAGAACCGCTGTCCTTCAGATCAGCCATCCGTTTTACTTTCCAGCACAGTGGGATCCGAAGCTTGGAATTCACGTGACTTGAAGTCGCGGC
>JADMIO010932595.1_pt1 | contig 64557 bp, 49 predicted proteins | sample 8958161 | NCBI WGS metagenome assembly JADMIO01 (sample SAMN16585339, study PRJNA669376) | soil metagenome | isolation source: Crop rotation soil | place: USA: Cullars Rotation, Alabama | collected 2011 | reverse complement strand
CGACAACTTGTCCACGTGGAATTCTAAGCTTAGGATCCCAATGTGCTGGAAAGGCATGAACGGTATGGCGTCAGCTCTTCCACCGTTTTGGTTGACGAGCAACGCGCGCAGATCGAATGAGTCGCCTTCGAACGAGAGCGCGAACGCAACGCCGTCGGGCCACTTCATCTGGCCGCCGTCAAACAGCAGAGAGCCAAGACCTGATAGAGCAATCGAGACTGGATCAGGCGCCGTTGGCTCGTCTTTCGCTTCACCCGGCGCTGCCACCGGATTCACGACCTGTTCGGTTAGCGTGAAGTTGTCCGGTGATTCTTCCTCCTTCTCCTCCTCCTCATCCTTCTTCGACTCGGCTTGAGCCTGAGCCTGCTTTTCCATTTCTATTCGTTCTTGCTCAAATCTCTTCCGGCTCTCCTCTTCCTGTCTTTCAAGTACGTTCGTGTCGAGGTAGATGAAGACAAGTTCTGAGCTGAAGCGGTTGTGGGCGGCGCGGAAATTAACGTCTTCAGCGAGAAGCTTGCTTCCGGCCGGCTTGAGCTGCTTGCTGGTCCATGGCTTAGGACTAAGGACGACGAGCGAGCCGAAGCGTTGGAGATTGAATTTAGGAGCAGGCGGCGGCTCTTTTTTCTCCGGCAGAAAGTTCACCGATTTATCCGGCGATGGCAAAAGCTCGGGCTGCGACGGTGACAACATCTTCGTCAGAAACGTATTCAAACTAACGCTAAACTTCGTCGCCTCCTCAGCCGAAGCAAACTCGATTGCGATCAGCGCCTCGGGAAGATCTTTGGATCTGTTGTTGGGCCATGTCGCCACCAAAAGACGCGAAGTCATTACCTCTTCTGAGTGAGTATTTAGCCATCTCACGATCGCTCGGAACTCTTTCGGTGGACCAGCGAGTTTCATAACCGGCTCGAGTAGCTCGTTAATAGCACTCGAGCGAATGAGCTGTCCGGCGCCTCGCACCTCGCCGTAGATGACGTACGAATCTGCCGGCACGAGCGTGTCGAAAGTCGGTGCTGGAGCTTGCGGGGCTGCGGCTTTTGGTTGCGGCTTCGGAGTTGTTGGTCGCTTTTGCTGCGCTGTGGCTGTGAGGGTGATAAGGATGAGCAAAATTACGACTGCCGGGTATTTATATTTCATGGGAGTCCGACCTTGCCTTTAGCATTCAAAATTACGTCTCTGTGAGGGCTTTGCACGAAAAGTAGTCCCTGTCGGGATTTGAAGTCTTCTCTGCGATCTCTGCGTATCTCTGTGAACTCCGCGTAACTATGATTATGAGAAATATTTAACGCAGAGATCACAGAGATACGCAGAGGTCGCAGAAGAATCAGTTGGTTGTAAAAAGCACTTTTCGTGCAAGGCCCTCTGCGACCTAAACACTATAGCTGCGATCGGCCACTGTTTTCCAAGCTTTTTGGTCACCTTCATTCCTGGAAGATCGGGCGCGCGAGTTTTGCCGCGTCGGAGCCGTGTGCGTTCTTCAGGTAAACAACGACGAGGAGCTGTGCATTCTCGGGGTCAGGCGGCGCGTCGGGCTCGAAAGCAATGCCTACGAACCAGCCTTGCGTGCGAAAGCCACCGATCTGAGTTGACGTTCCGGTCTTGCCGACGATGTAGACGGGAAGGGAATCGAGGTTTGCTTTTTCAGCGGTGCCGAACGTGACTGCGCCGCGCATTCCATCGAGCAACATCGATCGCTCTTTGTCGTCGATGTGAATCTGTGCGCGAACGCTGCGGACGCCGTCGTAGTTTGGTTTGAGTAGTGCGCCGCCGTTGAAGAGTGCGGCGTACGCGGTTGCCATCTGTACAGGAGTGACTTGAAGAAATGAACCTTCGCCGAGCGGACTCTGCAGTTGCCATTTGCCGCGCGCGATGATGCCGGCCGATTCGCTTTGACCCTCGATGCCGGTCGGCCGGCCGAAGCCAAACTCGTGGAGTAGTTCGGCGAAGTTATCGCTGACGAGTCGCTCGCCTGTTTTGGCGAAGAAGTAGTTGCAAGAGTAAGCCAGAGCTTCAGCGGGATTGAATGGCGGCAGCTTCAGTGGATGGACGCAGGCGTCGATCACGTCAGTGCGTTTGTATTTTCCGCGGCAACGAATGCGTGTGTCTCCAGTGATCACTCCGGCGCGCAGAGCGGCGAGAGCAGTGAAGGTTTTGATCGTGGAGCCAGGTGGAGACGCGCTTTTGAAGGCGAGGTCCGGGTTGACTACGGCTCGGATGCGACCGATCTGTGGATCGAGAACGACGATCGCGCCCTCGCGTGTACCGAGTGCGGTTGCGGCAACTAATTGATCACCATCGTGGTCCAGGCCGGCGTTCAGTTCGGGTTCGGTTGGTGTTACTTGTTCGGGTGCGTTGGTTGAGCGTGCGAGAGAGAAGTAGGAGAGGATGAGGAAGGCTGGTATCAAAAGTAGGAGGACCAGCCCGGGTGTTGGGTTTTTAGCGAGTCCAAACATGGACCGCATTATTGATTTTCATGAGTTATCGGAACACGAGTTTGGTATCAGTGCGAGATCAGGTTAGCCCCGCGTGTTGGGTTCGTTTTGCACGGTGCTGTAAGGTGTGGGAATCCACACCGGTTTTCTTCTTCTTTGCGCCTTTGCGACCTTTGCGCCCTTTGCGTGAAAACCCTCGTGAGCGCTTTAGAAGAATTTCACGCAAAGGCGCAAAGGCGCAAAGAAAAGACTGTTGCAAATTCCCGCGCTCGCGGGTAGATTGATTTGGTTGCTTACAAGGTAGTGGGTGCTCTCCCGACAGGGGGAATCCCTGCCTTCACTCAATGCGGGGAGGATTAAACTGTGCCGACCGGAACTTGCCCGGAATGTGATGCTGATGTCCACGTTGATCTGGACACGGACAAGGGCGAAATAGTGTCTTGTGAAGAGTGTGGGACAGAATTGGAGGTCGTGGGCCTCGATCCTGTTGAATTGGATATCGTAGAAGAAGAGAGTGTAGACGAAGACGAGGACGAAGACGAATACTAAGAACGTCTTCCTTCTTCTCTGTGCAACCTCTGTGTTCTCTGTGCCTCTGTGGTTAACTCACCACGGAGACACAGAGAACACAGAGTTTGCACAGAGAAGAGCTACTTGCTAGCTGCTCGATACTCAGAACGACTCTGTCTCAGAGTTAAACCCCTCGGTCCCTCGACTCTGATCGTGTGTACTTGCCCATCTCGTCTCTTTTCCTCGGGCGGATAAAAGGCCAGCACGTAAGCGGAGCTGACTTCCTCTGCGAGCGCGCGAAACAACGGGGCATAGTCTTTCTCGTTCGCGTAAACATTTCGACCACCCGTCGACTCCGCCAGCCCGCTCACATCGAGCGGCGTCGGCAGTGGCGTCTGTGTTGACGACGCCATCATGCGCGAATACGACGGCATGGTGACGACAAACACACTCACATCGGCAGCATTGGCGCGTTCGATTACTGTCTGCGACGAGACAGTGTCGCCCACCGGAAACCCGTCTGTCACCACCAGCACCACCCGCTTCATCAAACGTTTCTCGCGCGTGCGCGGCGCGTTTCTCACGAGCATCCGGATCGCATCGTCAACCGCGTCGTAAGTGTGCGTTGACAAGCCGCTGGTTGCATCACGTCCGAGCCGTTCGAGCGCTTCGTCGAGCTTATTGGGATCTGAAGTTAACTTCTGAACGGTCTTTACACGCATGCCGAAAGTCGTCACTGCGTAAACGACCGGGTGACTCGCGAGCTGATTTGAAAACGACTGGAGCGCGCTGCGAAGACGGATGAATTCGTCAGTCGTCATGCTGCCCGAAACGTCGAGCGCAAAAACGATTGCGAGTGGTCTCGACTCGCCCTGCCGTTTCTCGATCTGGAAGAACGAAATCGGTTGCTCAACTCCGTCCGAGTAGACCTTGAAATCTTCCTGACGCAGGTTGCGAATCGGGCGGCCCTCGACGTCCATGGCTGTAACGTCGACTGACACGAGATCGGTATCGAAGCGCAAGACATCTTCCGGTTCCTGCTCTTTTGGAAAGACTTTCCGGGGCCGCTGAGTTTGATTTGCGGGTTCCTGATTTTGAGGCACACCGGGCGCGGCCAGTGCGAACAGCAGAAGGAGAGGAAGGGATATTTGCGCTATAAAAGCCGCCGGTTTTTTCATTAATGCTCTTTCTTTGGGGCGTCGCTCAGGATTATACGGGCGCGACCTGTGGAAGCAAACGGTGATATCATCCCGAGCGTCTTAATCCGTAGATCTGGACCTATTACGTGAAGGATTGCTTATGAGATTCAAGAAAAGTCTGTGTGTGGTCGCTATTGTGCTGGCGAGCGCGACCGCTTTGATGGCTCAGGATAAGTCGCTGGGCACGATCAAGGGCAAAGTTCGCGTCGAAACGGGTACGCCGGCGGGCGTGACCGTCGTCGTGCGGCAGGGCGAGAGCGAAGTCACACGCTCGACCACGAGCAAGGACGGGGATTTTGTTGTCTCGAAGCTGAAGCCCGGGATTTACGGGTTGACCTTTCGCAAGTCGGGATTGAGCGTCGGCACGATCGAGGATGTAGAGGTCAAAGCCGGCAAGACACGCTCGCTTGGCGATCGCCTGGTGTTGACTATCGACGAAGGCTCGATCGCGTTCCTCAGTGGCAGCGTCTTTAGTGCGGAGGGTCGCAGCGTGCCGAATGCGAAGGTGGAGTTGTCGCGGATACTTGAAGACGGGACGACGAAGAAGATCGATGGACGAGTCACGACCGAGACTGGTTCGTTCAAGTTCCGGCTATCGCCTGACGCGGCGAAGTATCGCGTGAGTGTTAAGGCTAATAATGCGGAGCCGGTGACGAAGGACGTAGACATCGATGGCGCCGCCGTTTACCGGGTCGCGCTGAACCTGCCGCCAAAGTCTCAATGAGTACAGAAGCTCAATGAGTACAGAAGAACGTGAAGAATTCCTGACTGCCAAACAACTCGCTGCGTTCTTGCAGGTCAGTGAATCGACCGTTCGGCGCCTTGCAGCCCGGCGTCGCATTCCATCAGTCAGGCTCACACCGCGCATTATCCGCTTTCATCTCGACGCCGTTCGCGAAGCGCTCGACGTGCCTCGCTATCGCATTCGTCACGGTGAATACACCGAGCAGGTTGACGATGCCCAAATGTCTTTCGACGAATTCTTCTTAACGTGATCCGCGTTCATCCGCGTGTATCCGCGGCTATTTTTTCTTCCCACGCTGCTGCGGATTGAACTCAATCCATTTGTCGTTCTGCTTGATATAGACTCGCGGCTGCTGAATTCTGAATCCTTTGCTAAACCCCGGATTCGCTGCGAGAAACTTCTTCACGGTTGCTTGATCACCCGTGGCCACGCGCCACTTCCCATCCTCGCGTAGCAAATACTGCTGGACCACGATCTTTCCTTCAGCCTGTATCGGAGTCACGACACGGCCGTACAGCACTGTATCGACCACCGCCAGATTGCCCATGACTTTCGTCACACCGATATCCATGCGATCAAGTTGATAAAAGTCCTGGGCGCGTTGCAGCGCACTCACAAAACGCTCGCGCGACATCCGAGTACGCGCAGAGCCAGGCAGCAGATCGTAGAGACTCTCGTAGTTGTGAGCCTTGAGCTGGTCGAAGACATTTTGGACCGTGGCGCGCACGTCGGTCTGATCCGACGCCTTCACGATCGCGCCCGAAGAAAAAATCGCCAAAATCACAAAACTAAGAACGTACTTCTTCATCCTCATCCTCTTGGTTCTCTTCATCATCGCTCGGGAGCGTCGCACGCAGTTGCTGCCGGTAGTTGAGAAACCAGCACACCGCTCCAGCCGCCGCCGCCACGAACGCCTTCTCGAAATCTCCGCGAAACACAAACACCGCGGCGATCACGCCACCCACACCGGCCAAAATCATCCACAACGTCTTCACTTCACATTCACCGGCACGGTCACATCCATTGCGCCGGGCGCGTAGCAAACCTTGTCGTCACATGCCTGGACGCGCAATTTTGCCGAAAGGTTGTGTTTGCCCGGGCTCGTATGCTTGCCGGCCTTGAGGTGTACCTTCAACTCCGTCTCGCCTTCGTAAACTTTGAGCGGCGTTTCCGAGAAGGCGAAAGTTTTAATCAGCGGATCGGGATAGGTGATGAACTCGATCGAGATACCGTCTGCGGCTTTGAGCTCGATCTCTGTCGGCTTAAGGTACGACTGGCTCGGCGGATTAGCGTTGACGTGATAGCCGTTCTTGATCTGTAGTCGTACGGGCACGACACCCGACTCACCCTGCGCGAGCGTAGTTTCCTGCGGTAGTACTTTGACGACGTCGACTGAGTTGATTCGTGGCGACTCGGTTTCGGTTTTTTCGGGTGCGGGTTGTGTTTGTGTGCGCGCACACGCCGTCAACAAACACAACCCCACCAGCAAGATTTGTTTTCTCATAAGTTGTAGACAGGATTTACATGATTCTTCAGGATTAACATGTAAATCCTGTCTAATCTTGGTAATCCTGTCAAAAGCTTTCACTCGGCTGCGGGTGTCGCCAATGCCTGCGCCAGCCGCATCCGCTTCGCGCGCCTGAATAGATACCTGAGCACCAGCGCCGAAGGTAGTAGCACAAACATCGTGACCGGCACCATCATGATCAGGAAACGAGTAAAGAACAACACCAGGTCCGACGCCAGACTGATGCTATCAGAAACCGCCTCGCGCAAGCTCTGTCGAAAGCCGGTCTCCGTGACTGATATCACCGGCTTTGGCGCCTGAATGTTCACATTGATCGTCGACAGGCTCGAGCGGTTTTCCAGAAAGCGCTTGCGTCCTTCCAGCTTCTCGATGTCTGTGCGAACTTCGGCAATCTGTCGTTGCACTTCGAGCGCGTCGGAAATCTTATTTGCCCCGCGCATGATTTCCAGGAACTGAACTTCAAGTGCTTTTTGAGTTTTGATTCGGGCTTCGAGATCGATGAAGTCTTCAGTGACGTCCTGGCTGGTGACGTTTTCTGAAGGCGTGTTGCCGGCGAGTTTCTTGATCTCGTCAAACGCGCGGCCGAATTGATTCGAAGGCACTCGGACCACGAGTTTGATATCGAGCGTACGCTGCGCGGGATCGTTACTCTCACGTTGTTTGGCCTCGGAAGTAACGACGAATCCGCCGTGCGTCTCGGCGATAGATGTCACCTGGTGTTGGGCGTCAGTAGTTGAAGGAACCTCGATCGTGATCTCGGCATTACGGATGATCTTGCGATCTTCGGCTTCAGTTGTTTCACCTGATTTGTCGAGCTGAGTCAGTGAGACTGGTTGTGATTTATCGCCGTAGCTTTCAGTTTTTACAGGCTCAGTCTGCGCTACTCGCCCCTCCCTTTGCGCGACCGCCTGAGTATCAGCCAACGGCGCACGTTGGGCCCGGGAACACGAGAGTGAAAAACTTACCAGAGCTAGCAAGAGAATGATCAAAGATTTCATGATTGGCCTCCATGCAGTATCGGGATTACAGCGTTTGAACGTCGATACTCCCCACACTTGCACGCCCATCGGCTCGGGCCAACGTGAGTTTCCACAGTATATGTTCGTGGTAACCGTCGGATCTTCGTGCTTTATATGAGGGCTATAAGCGGGTGAGGTTCGTATAGGCGTCGAAGGCAGAATCACTGCTCACGACAGGCATTTTCTCAGAAATAGCCTGCGCAATGAGCAAGCGATCGAATGGATCACGATGATGAAACGGCAGCGTCGATACCGCCGCGAGGTGGGTTATCTCAATCGGAAGCAACTCGAACCCATTTATGCTGAGTTGTTGCGGAATCAACTGATCGAATGGAGCCGATAAACTAAGCTTCCCGATACTCGATTTAATTGCAATCTCCCAGAGACTGGCAATACTTATGAATTTCCTGTTCCCCTCGTCCTCGATCAGTGCTCGATCGTTGGCGCTCAGATGTGGGCTTCCCATGATGAACCAGAGAAAGATGTGAGTATCGAGCAGCAGCTTCATTTACATGTATTCCGCAAAATCTTCTAACGGCTCATCAAAGTCATCCGATATTGAGATCAAGCCTTTAGCGCTACCAAACTGTGCACGGGGTTTGATTCGAGAGATCGGCACCAACTTCACAACATGCTGAGCGTCTTTGGCTATAACAATTTCTTCACCATTGATGGCTGCATCTATCAAATCCGGTAAGTTTGACTTTGCTTCGTCGATATTTATTTGATGCATGTCATCTATACCTCCCGATTGAGAATAACACGGTTTGGCTCTAGTCCTTTTGTGGCTTTTTGTGGCTACTCTTCTTCGTCGCCATCCCTGCCGTCGGGTTTTTTGATGCCGAATTTTTCCAGACGGTATTGGAGGGTGCGGAAGGTGAGGCCGAGGAGTTTGGCGGCCTTCGTGATGTTGTAGTCCGTCTGCTCCATCGCCTGTGTAATCAAACCGCGCTCGACGTCTTCGAAGTTAATCCCCTCCGCCGGTAGCTTGAACGCGCCTTCAGATGCTGGCCCAACTTCCTGGCGCACTTCCGTAGGCAGATCTTCAGGTGTGATCAGGTCGCCTTCACTCAACAATATCGCGCGCTCAATCGCTGACTCCAACTGCCGCACATTCCCGGGCCAACTGTACTCGTTCATCAACTTCTTGGTCTCCATCGTCAGCCCGGTTATAAGCCGCGACGTGTTCTTCGTGTGCTTCTTCAAAAAGAAATCGATCAAGACCGGAATGTCTTCACGTCGCTCCCGAAGCGGTGGCACGTCGATCGATAACACATTGATGCGGTAATAAAGATCGTCACGAAAGCGACCATCAGCCACCATCGCACGCAGGTCGCGATTCGTCGCGGCAATCACCCGCACGTCGACACTAATCTCGTGTGTACCACCGACGCGCCGAATCTTTCGCTCCTGGAGCGCGCGCAAGAGTTTCGCTTGCATACCGACATCGAGCTCCCCGATCTCATCAAGAAACAACGTCCCGCGATCGGCGATCTCAAACAAACCCTTCTTCTCGGCATGCGCGCCAGTGAACGATCCCTTCTCGTGCCCAAACAACTCCGACTCCAAAAGGTTCTCGTTAATCGCGGCGCAGTTGACGGCCTGAAACATCTCCGTCACGCGCGGCGACTGATTGTGAACCGCCCGCGCGATCAACTCCTTGCCCGTGCCTGACTCGCCCCGCACCAGCACTGTGGAATTCGATCGCGCCACTTTCAAGATCATCTTCTTCACCGTCTCCATCTTCGGAGACGCGGAGATGATCTCGATATCGATCGCGTCGAGACGATCGAGCGCACGATTGATCGTCTCGAGCAGCGCGGCTTTGTCGTAAGGTTTTTCCAGGTAGTCGAACGCGCCACGCCGCAGCGCTTCCTTCGCCGACTCGATCGAGCCGTGCGCAGTCAGCAGGATCACGATGATCGATGAATCGTAAGCAAGCAGGTGTTGCAGCAGCTCGATGCCGTCCATGCCCGTCATCTTCAGATCCGTCAACGCGAGATCGAACCTGCGATCTTTGGCAAACTTGAGCGCAGCTTCACCCGAGGCCGCGGTGGTAACGTCGTAGCCTTCTTCACTCAAAATCATCTCGAGAATCTCTCGCTGAGATTTCTCGTCGTCAACTACCAGAATATTCTTTCGTGGCATGTCTGTTCTCACTAGCCGGTAGAATTATCGTAAACGTGGTGCCGCTGCCTTCCTTTGATGCGACATTGATCGTGCCGCCGTGATCGTCGATCGCTTTCTTCACGATCGCGAGTCCCAAACCCGTGCCGGTCTCCTTCGTCGAAAAATACGGCTCGAAGATTTTAGAAATGTCGTCCGCGGCAATGCCGTCACCGCTGTCAGTGATTTCAACCTTAACAGAGTTCGGCTCAGGGTTCGAAAGCTTGATCGAAACACTCCCGCCCTCGCCATTGATTGCTTCGACAGCGTTGATAACGAGATTAGTGAAGACCGAGCGTAGCGACTCGCGATCCGCCATCACCGCCGGCAATGCGCCGTCCTGAACGATCGTCGTCTTGATCCCGCACTCTTCAGCCCGGCCTTCAACGAGACGCAACGCATCTTCCGCCTCTGCACGAATGTCGACACTCTGCAGCTCGAGTTTCGAGGGACGCGAGTACTTCAGAAAATCGCTGATGTGACGATTGATGCGCGCGACTTCAGTCTTCAGTTGATCCGTAAGCCGGACAAACGTTTCTCGCTTCTTCGGATCGGCTGGAGCAAACGACGAGCGCAGGTGATCGAGCGTCAGGTTGATGTAGTTGAGCGGATTGCGAATCTCGTGCGCGATCGCGGCGGCGAGCCGTCCGACGACTGCGCCTTTCTCGGCCTGGTGGAGTTGCATCTCGAGCTCGCGTGCGCGTCCGAGTTTCGCAGTCATCTCATTGAACGCGCCGGCGAGTGCGCCTATCTCGTCGAGGCGCTCGATTGGAACCTGAACGTCGAAGTTTCCACCCGCAACTTTTCGCGCTGCGATAGAGAGCTCTTTAACAGGGCGCGTGAACTTCCAGACAAAGAAACCCGTGACGAGCGTCGTTACGAACAGCACGGCGAGCGTGTAAAGCGCCGAGCGCGACGACTGTCGCTCCAAAACATTCGTGAGCGTGTGCGCCGAGTCGAGCACGACGATGATGAAGCGGCGACCTTTGTCAGTCTGAACAGGAAAATAGAAAGCGCCTGCTTCTCCGAAGTCGACATTGGTCGAGGGGGGAATCCACGAGGGGAGTTGTTCGTGCGCGTTCGTATACTGCACCGCGCTTCGGAGCGGAAGTAGCTGAATGTCTTTGAATTGGACGTAGCGCGTGGTTTTGTCTTCGCGCTCGCGTGGATTGAACTCCGGAATGATGCTGTCCAGGACGTTCCCATCGTCGTCGACCACGAGAATATTCTTGACGCGAACGTTCTTGTCGTTCAGGAGCGGCTCACGCAGTCCGCCGACGATTTGGTCGAGGTACTGCTCGCTTTGCAGAGCCTCGAAGCCGAGGGCGATGCCTGTCATGATGGCTTGTTCCTGCTCGATGATCATGCGCGCGTTGGCGCGGACCTGGCGCAGGTTGAAGTAATACTGGACGCCTAGGGTGAGACCGAGCATGAGCGCCAGCAGCAAAAGAAGCCGGGCTCGAAAACTTTGTATCGTGGCCGGAACCTTCATGCGAACACCTTCATGTGAAACCTAAGAGGGGCTAATCGGCATCTACGTTGTCACTTCTGGTAAGAAAGGCGCGTTAAGCCTTTATCCTTACTTTAAGGTCCGCGAAAAATCAGGAAAGCCGCGAACGGGTTTTGGAATACAGCCGGGCTGTAGCACGCGGCGTTCCAGCGAATTATGTAAAATCGGTTACTTTTTGATTGCCCACAACTTAAGGATGATGTTATATTTGCGACGGTCTCAAATCAATGTCCCCAAGAGACCGCCCGTTAGGGAAACTCTTCCCGCCCTCAAAGTTGCAGCAGAAGGTTTGTTCGAAAACACGATATGAGGCGTTTTTTTGAAAGAGCTAGGCACTGCAAGCAGGATTACGGTTTTCAAGATTTACAATACCTAGATTGAGAGGTACTGGGCCTGATGACTCTGCATTTCGATTCCCCTAAGTCGCGCCGGCTTGTTTTTGTTGCATTCGTCTTCATTTGTCTGGTTTTTTCCGGTACAGCGTTCGGGAAAAAGAAAAGCTCTGCGGGCCGGGGCGCCCGCGCTCAGAAAAGTAGAAACGCATCGGCGAGAAACCGCTCCACGTCACGGCGTGGCGGGCGTCATGCTGCGGTTGCGAGAGGCTCACGTCACAGCCGTGGTGGACGAATGTCTGCCCGTGAAGTTCGACGTGCGCGAGTGAACACCGCACGCGAACAGGCTTCAGCCGTTCGTGCGATGGAGAAACGACTTCGTCGCCCACTGACCAAACGCGAGCGCGCCATTGCGATGCGTCAGGTTGCAGGGCGTAATCGTCGCGCGTTGCTCGAGGCTCGTCGTCGTGCCGAAGCTGCACGTCGCGCTGCGATCGCGCGTCAGAGAGCGATCGACAACGCTATGCGCAATGAAGTTCAGGCTTTCATTGCTAAAGACGATGTGACTGGTGAAGATCCGGAAGTGCGTCGCGTTGCTATTAATGCGCTCGGTAATCATGCCGGCACAGTCGTCGTGATGGACCCGATGACGGGTCGCGTCTATTCAATGGTCAATCAGGAATGGGCGCTGCGTCGCGGCTTCAAACCCTGCTCGACGATCAAACTCGTGACGGGCGTCGCTGGACTTTCTGAGAACGCGATCCCGCAAGTCGACACGGTGGGCGATGGCTTTCGCCTCGATTTGACCTCCGCGTTGGCCCACTCTGATAACGGATTCTTCCAGCAAGTCGGCACCAGGATCGGCTCGGAGAAGATGGTTACCTACGCTCGTGAGCTAGGTCTCGGTGAGAAGACCGGCATTAATTTGCCGTTCGAATTCCCGGGTAAGCTCCCGGAAGTGAAACCGGATACTCTCGAAAGACGCATGTTTTCGCATGCGGACGGCTTTGAAGTAACGCCCTTGCAGCTCGGCACACTCGTTTCAGCAATGGCCAATGGCGGCAAGCTTCTCGTGCCGCAAATCGCGCACAACGCCAAAGAAGCAAACAAAATGGGTGTGAAAGTGCGACGCCAACTGCCGATCACTACAGACGTCTGGCAGCGCATGGTCCCTGGAATGGTTGGAGCCGTGAATTACGGCACTGCTCACAAGTCATATGATCCAACACAAACAGTCGCCGGCAAGACTGGAACCTGCATCGGGTCGGCTGGCTGGGTCGGATCGTTCACCTCTTACGCTCCACTCGCGAACCCGAGACTCGCAGTGGTCGTGATCGCGCAGGGAACTGACGGCCGTCGTCATTTCCCAGTCCAGGTCGCCGGAGAGATTTACCGGCAACTGAATCATCGCTTCGGAACCGCAATCAACCTGCAGGTTGCATCGACACTCGATGACGAAGAGAAAGAAGTAGCCGATCAGGAAGCCGCGGCGGACGCTGCCGCTAATGGCGACGACACTACAGAAACCACCAATGGAGAAACGACAAACGCGGCAACCGCAACAACAACTCCCGTAACTAGCCCTGTTGCACCTGCTGCCGCTAAACCTGCCACGCCTGAACCACGAAACACGGTGAAGCGCGTGCTCATGCCGCTCGAAAAGAAACCGGTTGAAGCGCCCAACAAAGCAACGACCAACAGCAAATCAACCACGACAAATCAAACTCCCGCGACCGTTCCGCCTGGCGCAGAGCAACGACCCAGGCGAATTCAACCCTGAACGATAACCCTTTAATCTACCCTCTTCTGCTTTTGCGCCGGAGTTTTCCTCCTCCGGCGCAATTTTTTGTGATCTTTTTCTTTCACAGGCGTGCAATGCCTTGACACATTTAATCGAGTTGCAGGAATATTGCGCTCGTTCTATTTACCCAGAGTTCTAAAAGCACCGAGTGTGCGTCCCCTTGTTGCAAAGATCGGCAACCGGTCTTTGTTTCACTAGCATCGTAAAAGTTCTCCTGTGGCGACCGATTTTGGGCCGAGCCCCTGGCGCGACTGCTTAAATTGTTTTTGGAGGTTTGTAACGACTAATGAAAAAGCTGATTACGTTTTTAAGTATTTCTACTACAGTCGCGATCCTCGCTCTGCCCGTCGCAGCGCGTAACCTGATCGCGCAACCGAATAATGCCGTTCAAGACGCTGCCTGCACAGACGAGGGAAAAACCGCTTTGTACCAATCGTTTTTGAAGGACCTGAAGGGTGACCAGGCCAAAGCTTACGAAGAGGCGAAGAAGTATGTAGCGTGTCCTGCTTCTGGTGAGGTCACTGAGGCGCAGCAGAAGATCATCGACTACCTCAAGGGTTTCATGACCAAGTATGAGGCGGCGACGAAGAAGAGTGACTATCGCGTCAAGCTCTACAATGAGAAGAACTATGTCGTCGCCTACGCCATGGGTAAGGAGATTTTGCAGGCCGAGCCTGAGAACCTTCAAGTGCTCGTTGACCTCGGCGCCAATGCATACCTGCTCCCGCCGGTGAAGAATCCTCAGTTGACGGCGGAGGGTCTTGGCTACGCGCAGAAAGCGTTGCAAATGCTTGACTCAGGAAAGACGCTCGAAGACTGGAAGCCGCTCGCCAGCAAAGACGAAGCAGTCGCCTATTTGAACTACAGCATCGGCGCGCTGACTCTCGAAAAAGATCCGTCAGCGGCGCTCAAAAACCTGATCAAGGCGGCGCAGTTCGAGACGCTTTTGAAGAAGTCGCCTTACACGTATGCGTACATCGCCGGTGCTTATGAAACTGGTCCATACGCGAAGATGTCAGAGGAGTACAAGCGTTTGTACCAGGGCAAGGACGAGACTCCTGACAGCAAACTCATGCTTGCCAACATCAACCAGATCATCGATCGCATGATCGACGCTTATGCGCGCGCCGTCGCGCTGGCTACCGCGGCCGAGTACAAAGACGTCAAAGTCGGCTGGAACGAGAGCCTGACCACCTGGTACAAGTATCGCAACAGCGATAAGACCGATGGTATGGACCAGCTAGTCGCCGGCGTTCTGTCGAAGCCCTTGCCGCCGGAGCCGACACCGCTTACATCGTTGCCGGCTACGACGCCCGCCGTCACGACACCGGCAGGAACTTCGGGAGCGCCGGCCAGTGGAACTGGTAACGGTGCGACCCCAGCGAGCACGCCGGCTGGTGCGAAGCCGGCTGGCACGCCGAAACCCGATAAACCACGCAATCGCGGTTAACTACCGCTAACAGAACCGAGCGCGGTAGCGCCGGGTCAACTTCAATAAGCAGGCGTTCTGTTGAAGTTGACCCGGCGCTACCGCGCTCGGTTCTGTGACAAGCTTACGGCGTTTGCTTATAATTCACCGTGTTTTGAAAAATCCCGAAACGATTCCCGATCTGGACCTCCTCGAAACGGTTCTCGCTTACAAATTCCAAGATCGTGCCCTCCTCGAACGAGCCATCACACACCGCTCGTGGGCGCATGAAAAAGTCGCGCCCGGCGACGAGCTCGAGGCCCGCAAACTCCACAACGAATCACTCGAGTTTCTCGGCGACTCTGTCCTGGGTTTGGTAGTAGCGAATTATTTGTGCAGCTCTTATCCCGGCGGCACCGAAGGCGAGTTGTCGCGAATGAAGCATCGGCTCGTCAGCGCGCCGACGCTGGCGCAGGCTTCGCAGGAGCTGAACCTCGGCGACTTTCTTCGCTTCGGACGCGGTGAAGAGAAGAGTGGCGGGCGTCATAAGAATGCATTGCTGGCTGACGTGTTTGAAGCGATCACCGGAGCGATATTTCTCGACGGCGGTCTCGAAGCCGCGACCGGTTTTGTTTGTTATGCGCTACAGGACGAGCTGGAAGGCGCTGATCCGCTGACTGCGGCCAAAGCCGACTACAAGACGATGCTTCAGGAGCAACTTCAGGCCGAACGCCGCGCGGCGCCGCGTTACACGGTAATCGAAACCCTGGGTCCGCCGCATCAACGTATTTTCCACGTCGAGGTATCGTGGGATGGCGGCAGTATTCGCGGGGAAGGGCCGTCGATCAAAGCGGCCGAAGCGGCGGCGGCAAAGGCCGCGCTCGAAGGAATGCGGATTTCAGAGGATTCTGAACCAGAAAGCGATCCGGAGGCCGAAAGTTAGTTTATCCACAGATTACACAGATTCTATCTGCGTAATCGGCGAATAAACCTTGGATATAAACTTGACCACCGCTCGTTACGTATCTAGGATGTTTTTGAATGGCGACTAACCGTACCACTACCAAGCCAATAACAACCACGCCCGACACCACCGAGGCAAAACCCTCCCCGTTGTCGCGGTTCTTCAGCCGTAACGGTCACGACAAGACGCCGCCACCGCCGGTGAAACAGGAGGGCCCGCCGAAGTCGGTATGGCGTGAATACTTCGAGTCAGCAGTGGTCACGGTCATCATGGCGCTGTTTGGCATGACCTTCATCGTGCAGGCTGTTAAAGTGCCGACCGGATCGATGCAGAACACGATCACGATTGGCGATCACCTGCTCGTCAATAAGTTTATCTTCGCACCGGGAAAGTCGTTGCCGTTTCTGCCGCAACGCGAGATTAAGCGCGGCGACATCATCGTCTTCAAGTATCCAGGCAATCCTTACGATCCCAAACGCGACGACAGGCCTGACAACCGTCCGATACTGACCAACTACGTGAAGCGCGTGATCGGCCTTCCCGGCGATCGAATCAGGATTGACGGAAACAATGTCATCGTGAATGGTGAGGTTGTCCCCGAGCATCACATCACCGCGACGGATCACAATCGCAAGGATCCGTTGGAAATCAATAACAACCCGGAACGCAAACCCGGTGAGCTATACGACGTCTATTACAAACCCGGACCCCCGGATGACGAACAGGGTTACGACGCCTTCCAGGGCAAGGATGAGCTCGTCGTACCTGAGGCGAGTTATTTCGTGATGGGCGATAACCGGAACAATAGTGAAGACAGTCGTTACTGGGGCTTCGTGCCTCGCGATCTCGTCATCGGTCGTGCGATGTTTGTTTATTGGTCCTATGACGAGAGCGCCGAGACTACCGAAGGGTTTTTCGGCATCGTCGTCGACTTCTTTAAAAACACACGCTGGAGCCGCACCGGCACACTCGTCAAGTAGGGCCGCATAACAGGAATGATTTATCGAAAGCGGAATCTGTTGTGGGCATGGGTGTGCGTGGTGGTGCTCGCACTCTGTGTTGACGTGCCGGCGCAACGAAAGTCGAAGAAGAAGCCCGCGCCGGCGCAGCCGCCGACTGAGCTTACAAAGCTGCGTGAGGAATACGTCAAAGCGACGAACGAGTATAAAGCCAGTCTCGGAAAGCTGCTGCCGTATTACGAAAACGACGTGAAGAAGGCGGAAGAGAAGCTTGAGCAGTCGAAAAAGCTGCTCGCCGAAGGATTGATCCCAAAGACGCAGCTCGAAGAATACGAGCGCGCCCTCGCGGTTGCTAAACAAAAGGTCGCCGAGACGAATCGCTCGATGACGAGCGCTGACGAGCAGGTCGCCGCCGTGCTTGTGGAAGCAGAAGCCAACGAGCAGATCGCGAAGAACCTTCGCCTCGCAAAGCAGGGCCTCGTGCGTACCGCGGCGTTCACGCGTTACACGGGAGCCGGTGGCTGGAGCCTCGGCGACTCCTGGAAAGTACAACGCTTCTTTTACGACACCTTCAACAAGCAGCTTCCTATCGCGGTGTTCGGACAAGGACCGATTCACGATCGGTGGCGCTTGGACCATCACAACGCGATGGATATCCAACTTCACCCGGACGGCGTCGAGGGCCGCGCGCTCCTGGAGTTTTTGCAAAAGAACGGAATCCCATATTTAGCCTTTCGCTCGGCGATTCCCGGCACCGCCACTGGTCCACACATACACATCGGCAGACCATCTCACCGTTACTGATCAGAACTTATGAAGACTTTCTTCGTCTATCTTTCCATCCTCCTGTTACCAACTGTCGCCACTGCTCAAATGAAAACTGGAGAGTCTCTCACCGAGAAACAAGCTTCGCACTTCGCGGCGCTCGCGTTGAAGTGTGTCAGTCGAGAGTTTCCGAATAAGCCCGAGCACGTCATCAACAACGCGAGTGAGGTCAGCAGCCCGAAGACTTTACATCCGGCGTTCTACGGTTGTTACGACTGGCACTCGTCCGTGCACGGCCACTGGATGCTGGTCCGGCTGTTGAAGATGTTTCCGAACTTGCCGGAGTCGGCCCAGGTGCGTGCCTCGCTCGGCGCGAATCTCACGGCTGAAAACATTCGCGCTGAAGTTGCATACATGAAGCAGCCAAACCGGCAGTCGTTTGAGCGCACATACGGTTGGGCCTGGGCGTTGAAACTGGCGGAGGAGCTCCACTCGTGGGACGACGCTGATGGGAAGAAGTGGTCCGAGAACCTGCAACCGCTCTCCGAGACACTCACCAAGTCGTATCTAAATTTTCTTCCGAAGCAAACCTATCCGATCCGCACCGGCGTGCATCCAAACACGGCGTTTGGTTTAGCGTTCGCGCTCGACTATGCAAAAGCAGTGGGCGAGCAGCAGTTGGAAGCATTACTCAACGAACGCAGCCGGACGTATTACGCAAAAGACGTTGACTATCCCGGCGCCTGGGAGCCAGGCGGTGAAGATTTCTTTTCCGCCGCCCTGATGGAAGCCGACTTGATGCGCCGTGTCATGAAGCCGGCGGAGTTTGCGACGTGGTTTCACCGGTTCCTGCCGGACGTAGCGAAGGGTGGTCCAGCGGCGTTGCTGCAACCGGCGATCGTTACGGATCGCAGCGATCCGAAGCTCGTGCATCTCGACGGTTTGAATCTGAGCCGCGCGTGGTGCATGCGAAGCATCGCGGCCGCGCTGCCCGCAAACGATCCGGCCCGCAAGATCCTTGCGGCAGCCGCCGACAAACACGCTGCCGCCGCCCTGGCCCACGTCGCGAGCGGCGACTACGCCGGTGAACACTGGCTCGCATCATTCGCCGTGTTCTTGCTTTCAGTTCGTTAATGGGTTTTCTCACGCAGCGGCGCTACGGCGCAACGAAGAAAAAGCTTGATGTTTGTGGTTTTCCTCTGCGCCGTTGCGCCGCCGCGTGAGAAAATCTTTCTTTCTGCAAGTCTCCTCAACTTGTTCGTTCCATCACCGCCATGAAAACCATAATCCTTTCCATCTGCGCCTTTGCCTTCCTGCTGCTCAACGCCGTCGCTCAACAACCGGACTACCCCCAACTGAAGAACGACGCGGAAGCGCAGTACGCTCAAGGCTCGTACGCTCGCGCCAATGAGCTATATTCAAGAATCGACAAGAGCAAACTGAACCCGGCGGAAGCTCGTTGGGTTGAGTTTCGTCTTGCCGACACGTCCTGGCGCGCCGAGGCCGCCACCCAAACCTCCGACACAACGCGCCTCGAGCAGGCCCAGAAACAACTCGAAGAGCTGATACGCGTGAAAGAATCCGATCACGATCTCGTCTGGGCCGAAGCTCACGAGTCACTCGGCGATTTCTTCTGGGTGCGCCGTGGCAACACAAACTGGGTCGGCGCATGGCCACACTATCAGCAAGCTCTCGACTGGTGGGCCGGACAGCGCGAGATCAATCTCGCCCGCGATCGTTACATAAGGATCGTCTTTCGCGCCGAGCGCCCACCGACTCAGACCGATGGCTACTATTACACCGTTTACGGCAACTACATCCCGCTCGACGTTCTCGAAAACGCACTCAAGATCAGCACTTCAGCAAACGACATCTCGCACCTGAACTTTCTGATCGCGATGACCATGCGTTACACCGGCGGCAATTACACCGCGCGTTATCGCGTGCCCGATCAGTTTGAAGAAGCACTCAAAGCAGGAAAGACATCCGACTGGTACGACGACGCGCTGTTTTACTACGCCGAGTGGATGAGCAATTACGGCTCGGTCCAACCGCTCGAAGACGGACAGCTTCAGGAGCAACCAGACTACGAAAAAGCACTTGAGCTTTACCGCCGTCTGCTGCGTGAGTTTGCCAAAGGCGAGACTCGTTACTACGACCAGGCGCGGGAACAGATCAAAAACATCACCGAAGCGTCGGTGTCGGTCGCCGTCTCGAACATTTTTCTCCCTGATTCGGAGCTGATGTTTGTCTTGAATGCGCGCAACGTCCAGCGCGTCGATCTCGCACTCTACAAGATCGATATGACGCGCGACGTTCATTTCATCAGCTCAGTTGATGAAGACGACGGTGAAAGCGATTCGTCGCCGTGGATTCAAAGAGTCCCGACTGCCGGTCGTACACCCGTAAAGACGTGGAGCAAAAACATTCCCGACGCCACGAGGCATAAACCTTTCGCGGAGCAGAGCCGGATCGAAGGAAAGCTGCCGGTCGGAGCATACCTGCTCGAAGCAAAAAGCGGCTCACTAACATCACGCGAGATCGTTCTAGTTTCCGATGCGACGCTCGTCCTGAAGTCGTCATCTACACAGGCGCTCGCGTTTTTCACGAACGCATTGACGGGTGCGCCGATCGCAAACGCAAGCGTTGCGCTTTGGGAGAGCTACTATGTCAACAGTCGCTGGCGCTGGCGTCGAGTGCGTCAAACTACGGACGCTAACGGCCTCGCACGTTTTCAACTGAGAAGCAATTCTGACAATCGAAGCCTGTACGCGACGGCCGCGATCAACGACCGCCAGGCGTTTGCTTCGGGTTACGCTTACACAACTTCCCGAAACGATGGCTGGCGCATCTACGCCTTCACCGATCGCCCTGCTTATCGTCCGAAAGAAACGCTGCAATGGAAATTCATCGCCAGACATGCGAATGGCGGCGCCTATTCCACTCCGGCAAACCAGACGATCGAATACGTCATCAACGATCCGCGCGGCTCGAAGGTAAACTCCGGCACAGCGACATTGAATGCGTTTGGCAGCTCGTGGGGATCGTTAGAGCTCGGCGAGCAACTACCACTCGGTGAATACAGCATCACGTTTTGGGAGGGCGGGTATAAGCAACAGATCGGCAGCGCCAAACTATTTCGACTCGAAGAATACAAGCTGCCTGAGTTCAAAGTTGCAGTGAAGACGCCCGAGCAGGACGGCAAGAAAAAAGCATTCCGCGTTGGTGAGAAAGTCGAAGTCGACATTCAGGCTGACTATTACTTTGGTGGTCCAGTCTCGAACGCGTCGGTGGAAGTCGTTGTTTACCAGCTTCCGTTTTATCACTACTGGTACCCGCGACGTGAGTACTCATGGTACTACGACGACATTGAGCAACAGCGCCAGAACTATTACGGCGGCCAGGGCTCAGTCGTCAAACGCGAAACGATTAAAACCGATGCGACGGGGAAGGCGAAGCTCGCGTTCGACACGCCGGGGGAGAACTACGGGCAGGATTACGAATTCCGCATCGAAGCGCGCGTGGTGGACTCATCGCGCCGCGAGATCCTCTCCAGCGATCGAGTACGCGTGACGCGCCAGCGTTACTACGTCTACCCGCGCTCGGAAAAGTACATCTATCGCCCGAAAGACAAAGTCACTGTCGACATCAAAGCGCTCGACGCGAACGAGCAGCCGGTTCAGACCGAGGGAGTAGTTAAAGTCACGCGTGATTACTGGTGGGAAATCTGGATCGATCCGCGTGGCCGTGAAGTTAAAGGCGAAGAGCTGCGGCAGCTACAGCGAGCGGATGTCTTTCCGCCGCTCACGCCGCGAGGCCAGGGCCGATGGCGATTGAAGTTCCGCGGTTATCAACGCGATGAAATACTCACCCAAACACTGAAAACTGACGCTGAAGGCGCCGCGCAACTCAACTTCACGCCCGATCGCGAGGGCTACTATCACGTCGCGTGGCAGAGCAACCAGGGCGCTGATCCGAAGCGCGATCGGTTGCTGCCACCGGTGAAGGCCGAAACGTATGTGTTCGTCGCAACGAACGCAACGACCGATCTGGGTTATCGCCGCGAAGGACTCGAGCTCGTCGTCGACAAAGACACGTTCCGCGCGGGACAAACCGCCCCGGTCATGATCAATGTGCCTGTGCCTGATCGTTACGTTCTATTTAGTGTCGAGGGTGAAGACTTGTTTAGTTATCAGGTGGTCCACGTCACCGGCAACACGAAGCTGATCGAAGTGCCGATCGAAGAGAAGCACATTCCGAACATCTATCTCAGCGCGTCGATGATCAGCGATGCTAATGCTTATTCCGATACCAAACAGGTCGTCGTGCCGCCGGTTGAGCGCTTTCTGCAAGTCGCAGTGAACGCCGATCGTGAGCAATACCAGCCACGCGAAGAAGGCACCCTCGCCGTCAGTGCGAAAGACGCATACGGACGCCCGGTATCGGCTGAGATCGCGTTGGGCCTTGTCGATAAGTCAGTGAAATACATCCAGCAGGACTATGCCGGCGATCCGCGACAGTTCTACTACGGGCAAAAGCGACAGCACATGGTACAAACCTCGTCGACGCTGGACCAGAAGAGTTATGCGCGTTACGTGGAAGTTGAGCCCGGCGAGCTGCGCGATAAAAGAGAAGAAGTGAACGAAGGTGATGTGTTGGCTGTGCGTCGTAAAGACGCTGAAGGTGCGGGCCGGCTTACTGGGGCTATGTCCGTAAATAACTATGCCGTCGATGGAATCGCCATGAAGGAGATCAGAGGATTGCCTGTTAACGGTAGACAGGCCTCAAATTTTACATTACTAACACCGGGCGCCAGTCCGGCTCCGGGCGCTGGCGCCGCCGCTCAGGAACCGGCAGTCCAAGTGCGAAGCGACTTTCGTTCGACGATTCTTTGGCTGCCTGATGTGAAGACTGACGCCGACGGCACAGCTACAGTGAAGGTGAAATATCCTGACTCGCTAACGACGTGGTCCGCAACGGCGCGCGTCGTGACTGCCGGTAATCAATTCGGTATCGGCAACTCAACGACACGAACGAAGCAACCGCTGATCGTGCGACTCCAGGCGCCGCGTTTCTTCGTCGTTGGCGATCAAGTCACGGTGTCAGGCGTTATCAACAACAACACAAACGAAACGATGACGGTCACGCCCGCGCTGAATGCTGACGGCTTGTCCGTAACGGGGTTGCTCGTCGACGGCAAACCCGTAAACAGCGCGCAAACGCCGATAGAAGTAAAAGCCAACAGCGAAGCGCGAGTCGATTGGCTCGTTGCGGTGAATCACGCGAGCGAAGCGAAACTGACAGTGGAAGCGCGTGGCGGCAAGTATGCCGACGCGATGGAAAAGAAGTTCACGATCTTCGAGCACGGCATCGAGAAGTTTGTTTCGCGTTCCGGCAAGATGCGTGGCGAAGGGGTCTCGATCAAGCTCGACATTCCCAAAGAGCGTCGCGCTGATTCGACGAAGCTCACCGTTCAGATCGCGCCCAGCATGGCGACAACGATGCTCGATGCCCTCCCGTATCTGATCGATTACCCATACGGTTGCACCGAACAGACGATGAGCCGGTTCCTGCCGGCGGTGATCACGGCGAAGACGCTGCGCGATCTCGGTCTTAAGCCGGAGACTGCGATGCACAAGATCTTTGGCGGCATCGAAGAGGGGAGTGCTGCGGCAACTCATCCGAACGGCAGCAGAGATTTGAAAGAGCTGGACGAGATTACGAAGAAGAGCCTTCAGCGTCTTTACGACTTTCAACATGCCGATGGTGGCTGGGGTTGGTGGAAAGACGGCGAAAGCGATCACTTCATGACGGCGTACGTCATTTGGGGCATGAGCCTCGCTCGCCAGGCCGGCATCGAGGTGAAGTCAGACGCTCTCGATCGTGCGGTAGCGTTTCTCGACAAGGAGCTGATTGAAGAAGAGTCGAATTACGACGCGCAGGCGTGGATGCTCCACTCGCTTGCCGTGTATCACGCGATGCGAAAGCAGACGGAAGTCGGCAGTTTTCAGAAGGTCGCTTTCGGTAATCTGTGGAAGAATCGCGACCGGCTGAATGCTTACACGCGCGCGCTGCTCGCCCTCGCCGCGCACAATTACGGTTATCGCGATCAGGCAAAAACGCTCGTCGCGAATCTTGAAAACGGCGTGAAGATCGATTCGCGTCCTGACACGTCAATCGTGCAGCAAGGCGCGCAGTCGTCTGATCCGTCAGTGATGGGAACGGCGCACTGGGGCGAGGATGGTGTTTACTGGCGCTGGTCGGAAGGCGGTGTCGAGGCGACGTCGTTTGTCTTGCGTGCGCTACTCGCGATCGATCCGCAGAACAAGTTGATCGAGCCGGTCACGAACTGGCTCGTGAAGAATCGTCGGGGTGCGCAGTGGAGCAACACGCGCGATACGGCGATCGTGGTCCTGACCCTGAACGATTACCTGCGCGTTAGTCGGGAGGTACAGTCCGCGATGAGTTACCAGTTAGTCGTTAATGGAAGTCCGGTGGCGACGAAACAGATCACTGCTGAAGACGCGCTCAGTGCGCCGAGCAAGTTTGCGATTTCACGCGAGCTGCTGCGCGACGGCGCGAATGAGATCAGCATCGTGCGGAATAGCGGCAGTGGTCCGGTCTATTTCTCGGCGGCGGCGGAGTTCTTCAGTCTTGAAGAGCCTTTGAAGCCGGCGGGGAACGAGATCTTCGTGAAGCGCCAGTATTTCAAACTCGTGAATCATCCGACCCTCTTGAAAGGATTCGTTACGGAACGAGTGCCGTTGAACGATGGTGAGACGGTGAAGAGCGGCGATCGCGTTGAAGTGGTGCTCACGGTTGAAGCGAAGAACAATTATGAGTACCTGCTGTTTGAAGATCTGAAGCCCGCGGGACTGGAGGCGGTGCAGATTCGAAGTGGTGAGAGTTTATACGTGCGGCAGTTGAAGTCAGGTGGCGGATTCACAGGGCAGCAGCGCTGGGTTTACCAGGAGCTACGCGATCGCAAAGTCGCGCTCTTTATCGACAAACTTCCGGAAGGCATTTGGGAATTGAGTTACGAGATGCGCGCCGAGGTCCCGGGCCAATTCCACGCCCTCCCGGTCCTGGGCCACGCGATGTACGTCCCCGAAATCCGGACCAACGGCGCCGAAACGCGCCTGAGAGTTACGGATTAATTAAGCCACGGATTACACGGATAACACAGATCAGAAAAATACTTTCTTACTGTGTTCATCCGTGTAATCCGTGGCTAAAACTATCTGATCTCGTCGAGACGCGCTTTCGCTTCTTGTATCAAGGCTCGGACCTTCGCGAGATCGTCGAGCGAGAGCGTCGCGGTGGCGCGGTCGCAGATACCCGTTGTGAGTATCACGGCCGTGCCGCGTGCGGTCTGCCGAAATACACCAATCTCGAAATCGCCCTGCGTCTTGTAGCGCGCCTCAAATCCCACCAGCTTCGTCGCGCTTTCGTCCACGCGCCCGATCGCGTCAATCGCATTGAGCAGCGGATCAATCTCCTCATAATCCACAAACGCACGATTATCGTCAGGACGATCGCCACCACTCTCTCTCAATATCACGGCGAGGCCCTTCGCGCGCGCGGGGTTCCCTAGCTCACGCATCTCAATCGCGTCGACACGCACACCGCGAACTTCAACCGTCGTGATGCGTGTGAACCCCTTGATCACCACAGTGCTATGCCGCTCATCGATCGCTTCGAGTTTGGTGCGGGGCTCGAATGGCTCACAACCTACTTTCCGCCAGAACTCCGGTCCAGGTCTCTGGGCCATCGCCGTGCTCGCGCAGAACAACACTAACATCGAGAATAGAATCGTTCTTAGATACATGGGAAACTCCAAGGGAGAGTAGGTTTGTTGAGCCCTTCACTCACAAGTCCGCCGTGAGTTCCAAAAAATAACACGAATCCGTAGAATCCGTCCCTGATGACTGAAGATTTTTACTGCGACGAGGTATTGAGCGGGCGAACCGCCGTGAAAGTCGTCCGCGAAACCGGCAACGTGCTCGCGTATTATCACACACGCCCTTTCTGGCCCGTACACATCGTGGTAATTCCGAAGCGTCACATCTCTTCATTGATCACATTAGAAGAGAGTGACGATGACTTGCTGCTCGAACTGCTTCGTGTGGTTCGTGAGGTTGCGAAGGATGTGTTGGACGAACACGGCGCATGTCGTGTGTTGACGAATCTCGGAAAATACCAGGATTCAAAGCACCTGCACTGGCACGTCAGCTCTGGATAAAACAAAAAGGCACAAAAGGCAAAATGAACCGTGCCTTTTGTGCTTCTTTGTATTGGCTGACCCGCCGATAAAACTATTTCGCCATCTGAGTGCGAGCTTTTTCCGCACGCGCGGCGCCGATGGCCGTCTCGACCTTCTTCACCTCTTCCGGTGGCGGTAGCACAGCCTTCATGCCGAGCGATTCAATCCAGAGCTCGCGCGCCCAACCTTTAGTGTGATAGAGGTGCTCGTCTTCTTCGTGCTCGACTTCCTCGTGCGCCTCTTTCAGCACTGTGGCGACATCGCCTTTAACTTTCTTCGCCACTTCACCGATCAGATGCCAGTTCTGATGGTCCTTCGTCTCAGCTAACACGACCGCTTCCGCGGCGACGAGCTGAGCTGCTCCAGGTTGACCTTCAGCCAACGCCATCTCCATCGACTGCACGAGGGCTTCGCCGATGTTGCGTACGACTTTGCGGCCCGGTGTTTCCTCGTTCGGATCGAGATCGAGCTTCGTCAGCACGTCTTCCATGATCGTCACGTGGTTTTTGGTTTGTTCGAGATATTCTTCCCATTCTTCTTTCAGATCCTCATTCTCGGCACAGCGTAGTGCCGTGGTGTAAATCTGAACGCCGCCGATCTCGGTTTCGAGTGCCTGATACAAGAGTTCGCGTACTTGTTCGTCTTTCATAATGTGGGACCTTCTGCAAGTAAAGGGCCACGTTAAATAAGTAATGATCAGGTATTGAGTTGTATTTTTGTGAGACAGGATGACGGGATTTACAGGATGAACAGGATACATCGTATGGCAGTTTGATAACTGTCACTGGACCGATCTTGTAAATCCTGAAAATCCTGTAATCCTGTCTAACATGAAACTCTTGAGTCTGGCCCTCCTCGTCTTATTTGGGCTCACCGCCGCGGCCCAGGATAATCACGCGAGGCTCGACGCTCTGCGCGCCGAAGGCTACGAAGCGCTCTACAATCTCGACTACGAAACGGCGCATGCGCGTTTCAAGAAGATGATCGAGCTCGCGCCCGATCATCCCGCAGGCGCGGAATGTTACGCATCGAGTTTGTGGGTGCAGCAGTTAAATGAAGCGTGGAAACTCAAAGCCACGCTTTACAGCGACAAAAGCACCGACAACAAATCACGCGTCGATCGTAAACAGTCGGAAGAGTTTCGAAGCTGGACACGCCAGGCAAAACAACTCTCGCAAGCGCGTTTGAAGAAAGATCCGAAAGACGTAGAGGCGCTCTACTTTCTCGGCGCAGCGGAAGGACTCGAAGCCGCTTACGCCGCCGGTGTCGAACGTAAATTCATGCCCGCATTCCGCTCGGGACAGGACTCGGTGGAGCATCACCGCGCGGTGCTCAAGCTCGCACCCGACTTTCACGATGCTGAGCTAACGATCGGTTTGATGAATTACGTTGTCGGCTCACTTCCATTACCGGCGAAGATGATCGCGGCGTCGATGGGTGTGCGCGGATCGAAGAAGCGCGGTCTCGAAAATCTCGAACGTGTCGCGAAGGAAGGGAAGTGGGCGCGCGATCTTTCGCGCATGATGTTAATCGATTTATATAAACGTGAAAGGCGATTTCAGGATGCGGCTGAGATGGCCCTCCAGTTAGCGGAAAAGTATCCACGCAACAATCTATTCAAGCTTCAGATGACTGACGCACTTAATCACAAATTATGATACGGTTGTGCGGTGGATCATCACAGTGAGAAACTGGTCGGACTCCTCGACAGGATCAAAGATTTCCTGCGCACGAACGCTTATCCCCTCGAGTCTGACTTTCTGCGACGTCCGTTTCGAGAGCTAACACCAACACTGAACGCAACGCGCGAGAAAGTTAAAGCGCTCGGACTCTGGGCTCCGCACCTCCCGAAAGAACACGGCGGCCTCGACCTCACGCTTTCGGAGTTTGCGCTCGTGAGTGAAGAGCTCGGCCGCACACCGATCGGACACTATCTCTTCAACTGCCAGGCGCCCGACATCGGCAACATGGAAATTCTTCTGGCCCATGGCGCGCCCGATCAGAAAGAGAAGTATTTCGAGCCACTCGCGCGTGGCGACGTGCGCAGTTGTTTCTCGATGACTGAGCCCGAGCATCCCGGATCGAATCCGACGTGGATGAGCACGACGGCCGTCAAAGACGGTGACGATTACGTTATCAACGGTCATAAGTGGTTCACTTCGTCAGCGGAAGGCGCGAGCTTCGCGATCGTGATGGCGATTACGAATGCTGAGAACCAGAACCCTTACAAACGCGCGAGCCAAATAATCGTTCCGATATCCACGCCGGGATTTCAGATAGTGCGAAACATCAGCGTAATGGGCGACGAAGGCAGCGATTACGCCAGTCATGCGGAAGTCAGATACGAAAACTGCCGCGTGCCCCAGAGCAATTTGTTGGGCAGGGAAGGCGAAGGGTTTGCGATCGCGCAGGAGCGACTCGGGCCTGGAAGAATTCATCACTGCATGCGTTGGATCGGTATCTGCGAGCGCGCGTTTGATTTGATGTGCGGCTACGCCGCGCGCCGCGAGCTGTCGCCGGGCGTGTTGCTCGCGAGCAAACAGAACGTGCAGGAGTGGATCGCGGAAAGTCGGGCGGAGATCAATGCGGCGCGGTTGCTGGTGCTGAAAACGGCGAATGGGATAGATACGAAGGGCGCCGGCGAAGTGCGGGAAGATATCTCGATGATCAAGTTCTTCGTCGCGGGCATTTTGCAGAAGGTTATCGATCGCGCGATTCAGGTTCACGGTGCCCTTGGACTGACTGATGCGACGTTGCTGTCGTACTGGTATCGCCACGAACGCGCCGCGCGCATCTACGATGGTCCAGACGAAGTGCATAAGATGGTCGTCGCGCGCAGTGTGCTGAAAAAGTATATGAGACAGGATTAACAAGATGTCTCATGATAATCATGTTAATCCTGAAATCCTGTCTAAAACTGACCGACCTTCCTCAGTTCGTCACGGTGAAGAATTACCCGTCGAGCGGCTTCGCGATTATCTCGATGCGCAACAGCTAACGGTCGAACAGTTCCCTTCGGGCTTCTCCAATCTCACTTACCTGATCCGCGCGGACGATCGTGAGCTCGTCCTGCGACGTCCGCCCATCGGCGCGAAGATCAAAACGGCGCACGACATGAGTCGTGAGTATCGCATCCTCTCGCACCTGCACCCGGTCTATCCGAAAGTGCCGCGCCCGCTTCTGTTTTGCGATGATGAGTCGATACTCGGTGCGCCGTTCTACGTGATGGAGCGTGTATCGGGAGTTATTCTGCGCGCGCAGAAACCACATGGCCTCGATCTTCCACAGGGATTGATGCGGCGGCTGTCTGAAACCTTCGTCGACAATCTCGCGGAGATACACGCGCTCGATTACGAAGCTGCGGGCCTCGGTGATCTCGGATCGCCGCAAGGCTACGTGAAGCGACAGGTTGAAGGCTGGACCAAGCGTTACTACAACGCCCGCACCGATGACGTTCCCTCGATCGAGAAGCTCGCTGACTGGCTGCACCAAAATCTTCCCGCTGATTCAGAACGTCCGGCGTTGATTCATAACGATTACAAGTATGACAACCTCGTTCTTGCTCCTGACGATCTGGCGCGCGTGATTGCCGTACTTGATTGGGAGATGGCGACGATTGGCGATCCGTTGATGGATTTTGGGACGAGTCTTGGTTACTGGGTTGAGCCGACGGATCCGGAGGAGTGGCAGCGATATGGGTTCGGGCTGACGAGTCTTCCTGGAAGTTTCACGCGCACTGAGTTGCTGGAACACTATGAGCGACGCAGTGGGCGCAAGATCGACGATCCGGTTTTCTATTTCGCTTATGGACTTTTGAAGATCGCGGTGATCGTCCAGCAGATCTATTTCCGTTATCAGAAGGGACTGACACGCGATCCACGCTTCGCGCAACTCGGCGCGCTCGTGAGGGTGTGCGGTGATTTGGCGGAGCGCGCGATCGAGTTAGACAGAATTACAGGATTTGCATGATTTACAAGATTCAGTCCTGTTCATTCTGTAAATCCTGTCATCCTGTCTAAACTACCGCATTAACTCCTGCGACCCTAATTTAAATCGAAACAGCGCCACCGAGACCGCCAGGTTCCCACCATCATTCACGAAATGCATGAACACCGGCACAACGCGTCCGCCGTACGCCGAGATGCTGCTGTAATCACCAAAGAACGCGCGCTCATTTATGCTAAATATTGGCAGGTCGATCTTGTGATTCACAAACGTGCGGCCACCATCGACGCTGCGCGCGAGCGTCAGACCGGTCTGCGTGCCGCTCCCGTCACGCCGATCGTAAAATACGATATTGACTGATCCATCCGCCGGATCGATCGCCATCCACGTAAAGAACTGCGCCTTGCCATTCTTCAACGTATCATCATTCACACGCACGGGAGCGGTCCACGTCTCACCGCCGTTTCGTGACGACATCACAAACACGTCCGGGTCGCCGTTGCGCGCATCGATCCAATTGACGTAGAGCGTGCCCTTGTTTGGTCCATTGCTCAGGTCGACTCCAGTAACCGGCATGCCATTGGCCCGGTTCAGTCCCTCGATCCCAAAATCCCAGCCGCCCGGAATGTCGCCAATCACTTTGTCTTTGCCAAACGTCAGACCACCATCAGTCGACTTGTCGAACACGAGACCGAGTGGCCCGGCCCAAACGACATAGACCTCGCCATTCGGACCAACTGCCGGCACAGCGCCCTCGACCGTGTTATCGCTATCGAGACAATCGCCGCCTGTATCAGAGATGCGAAAAGGCATTGAGAACGTCTGTCCCTGATCCGTCGAGCGTGTGAAATAAATCTGCGAGCGGTGTTCGGGATCGGCGCTGCCATAAACGTCAAACCTCGTCCACGCGAGATATACCTGCCCCTTGAAGCGCGACCCCAGTGCATTATCAACGACCAAACCGGGCTTATCTTCAAACGGAATGACGGTGTTGACGTGATTGATCGCGGCAGTGCCTTCGCTCCACGTGTTGCCACCATCCTTCGAGACGTTGACGATCATTCCATTCTCGGCGCGCAGAGGCCGGGCGAGTCGAATACCGTCGAACGAGAGGTGAGCGTGATATGCAACACCATCGCTGCTAAACGCGAGCACGTCGTCTCCCTGCGTGAGATTTGTCGGATTGGGTGTCGGTACAGTTTTCCACGTCTTGCCGCCGTCAAACGTGACGTAGTGATAACTGCCTGCGCGTGGCTTCGGCGGGCGGCCCGTCTGAAACGAAGCCGCGATCATGTTGTCGGGGTTCTTCGGATTGATCGCTATCGAGACTTCAGCGGGATTGATCGCGTTTGGCTCAGTGATGCGAACAACTTGCTGTGCGTTTGATGTAACGGAGATGATGGGGAGTAGAAAAAGTATTTTGGTCCACGAGTTCATAGACTCTTTTTACAGGATTTTGCTACATCTCGCACACAAAGAGAGCCGCTTCTCGAAGCTGATCGATCGCGACTCAGCGGACGAGCGCGGTCATTAAGAAAAAATTTAGCCACGGATTACACGGATGACACGGATTGATCTGTGTAATCCGTGTCATCCGTGGCTAACTATTCGCCTAATAAACTAGTGTCTTTGCGTTTTAAAGCGGCGACCACGCGGCTCCACTCGTAACGTCCCTGCGAGATGCGACTGAAGTCTCCACTCTTATCGGTTTCCAAACCATCCAACATCTCATTCGCTTTGCCTGTCGAAATGGCTTTCTGTGCGGCGACGGTCAGCGCTTTGAAAGCTTCGGATTGAGAGCGAGACTTCGTGCCTTTCGCCGCGAACTTCGCGCGCTCGTATGGAAACCTGTAATCGCGCGGATACTGCTTCTCGACCTTCGCGAACGCCTGGAAGACTTTCGGGCGCTCCGAAGCCGGCGCCGACATTCGTCGTTCACGCAGTTTCTTCAGCTCGTCTTCGGGATTGGGAGTTGCTTGCTGAGTCGTCGTCTCAGCGGGCGCATTCCGCGAGACTTCAGTCGTGATCGGAGCCGTCGGTTGTGGCTGACTGACGGGCTGCTGAGCAACCTGCTGCTGCGGCGCTTCAGGAGCAGTTGTAGCCGAAGCCGTCTGTGTTCCTGAACGGAACAAGCCAAACGCACCAAGAGACAACAACGTGAACGCGACGCCACCGATCGCGAGCAGTTTCAAAACTGATCCCCGGCTCGATGAAGGATGTTCCTGCGCGGGCGAAGTCGTCCAGGGCAGGACCGTCGAGTTGTGCGGTCGTGGCTCGTGTTGGAGTGTAAGCTCGTCGTCGAGATCGATCGCAGAGGAAAGTATCTGTCGCGGCTTCTGCTCGTTGCTCATTGAATGCCCGCACTTCCAGCAGAAGAAGTACTTCTCTTCGATCTGAGATCCGCATTCAGTGCATGTTTTGACGCTTGGCGTTTCTTTCTTCGCAGCGGCGGCGATCACAGGGGGCGGCGGCGGCTCCGGTTCTTCACGCTTCGGAGCTGGAGCAGGTGGCGGCGGTGCTGACTGTATGGGTGCTGGCTTTATAACTGGCGCAACGACGGGTTTCTTCTTCGGTTGTGGCTCCTTGACTACATCGAGAGTTCCGGTCGCAACAAGACTCCACCCGTTATCACTAGGCTTCACAAACGCGGGCTGAAGGATCTGCACGTCGCCGGCGTCCGGATTAGGGCAGTGATAGTAATCCTGATAGAACTCGTAAAAGTCACGTTTAGTGGCGAACTTCGACGCTCGCGGCAATACGAATGCCTGGTTCTGATCGGTGACGACCACAAACTCGCCATCCTCGACCGGCACAAATGAGCCGCTCTCGTAATCAAAAGTGACACTTACCTTGTTGGCCGCCCTCGTTCGCTTCAGGTAATTCGCAACGAGTGACGGAAACGCGGGCGCGATATCGAGTCGTTCCTCGCAAATCGGACACGCATTCAGTCCCGTGATGAACGAAGCGTTCACGGCATCGCAGGTGTGCTCATGCAAGTCTGCAGATGCGGGTCGCAAGCAGCCGGGACACGAAGGCTGCGGCACGCCTTCCGCGGTGAGCGTGAAATTCTTGGTTTGGAGCGGCGTGTTCGACTCGAAGCTGATGACGTAGCAATGGTCGCACAGGTAAAGGAGTGAGCTTCTGCGGGTGCAGACGGGGCAGCGCTGCAGGCCGTACTGGTCAAAATCGACCGGGCAGAAATGTTCGCAGTTACAGCAGTATTGCCACTGCAATTCGACCGGAGACGCGGCCCCGCCTTCGAAATCGATGGAGCCGAGCAGGTGACCGCGATTCTCACACTTGATGGGACTTTGTCGAGGAGCGAAAAATCCTCTTTTGTGTTCGGGACAGAAAACTCTCATGTTCGTAGCTCCCTTCAGGGACAGGTGACCGTTCAGGTTGTACTTGGCGCGAAGCATGACATACACGTGCCGGGGGAGTACGGAAATACAGATGAAAATAAACGGGAAGAGGTTTGCGGATTCGTGCATAGATTACGGTCATCCCGCAAATTTTGCAATATGATTGATGAGGCAGTTTTAGACAGGATGACAGGATTTACAGGATATTCAGGATTATCTTGTTAATCCTGCAAATCCTGTAATTTTGTAAGCGACTACTGTCCTTTACACGTTTGCCGGAGGGCATTGAACGTCGCCACATTCAGGTTCTGTTGCTGATTGGGTTGATCGCGGACGTATCGAGTCAGGATGGAGGCGAGTTGTTCGTCTGACATTTTGCCGCTACAGGTCTTTAACCACGCAAGGTTTTCTTCGGGAGCGCCGAAAAATGGGGCGACGAGCATGCCGTTAATCTGGCCTGTGATGTAGGCGCGCTTTTCGGTGTCGCTCATGTCGAGATAGTCCTTGGCGGTGAAGAACCCGGGACTGATCTTTATGGTTTGTTGAGTTGCGTGGACGTTGATAACGGCGATGAGCGCGATCAATGCGAGCAGGTATCTCATGCGGTGCCTCCGTCCGCACAGTCTACTCGACACACAAAAAGCACAAAAGCCTGAATAAGACTTTTGTGCTTCTTTGTGGCTAAGACTACATCGAGATCGTGCCGCAGGCGATCCGTCCGCCCGAGTTTCCTGAAGGATCAGTCTTCATATCGTCCGCTTTCTCATGAATGACCAGCGATGTGCCGCCATTTGAGAAAAGCCCATTAGCTCCATCACCCAACATCACGCGCGTGTCAGTCAACGTAGCGTTTGCTGTTCCCTTGGCGCTCACCGTGAAATTCAGCATGTCGCCGGCGTGCGGTCCTTCCGGGCTCTTCAGACCATGCTTCTTCGAATCCGGATTGAAGTGTGGCCCGGCGGAGGCGAAATCCGGTCCTTCACATTTCGCCATCTGGTGAATGTGAATTCCATGCTGGCCCGGCGGTAAATTTTTCAGATCGAGCTTGATTTTCACGCCGCCCTTCTTGTTGATGGCGGTAAGCGTGGCCGTGCCCACTGACTCTCCCTGAGCATTCTTCAACTCAACCGTGTGACCGCCCATGTGCTGCGCGGACGCAAACGACAGCAATCCTCCAATGATGATCCCGGCAATGATCCACGTAATAAATTGTCTTCGTATCATTTCTCCTCCTTAGTGAGAATGGTTCAACTCTTCACGCTTTCCGGCTTGAGTGCTTTGGCTTTGCCCCCCGCTGGCGTTGCGTTGTCTGAACGCCGCCGGCCAAGCACCAGTAATGCGATAATCGCCGAAAGCACCAGTAGCCATAATAGCGGACGAATTCCGCCAAGCAATCTATGTCCCCAGCTATCCGAATACTGCGCGGAAAACTCGGCAGTGCTCGCAGTCAATGTCGGGCCTTCGAGACTCGTCTTCGACTGCGCGATAATCCCACGCAAACCTTCGAGCGCCTTCTTCTCAACTACGCCGCGCTTGATCTTACCAAATGGTCCTTCGAGACCGTCAGCGCGGGAACGGTTTTCATAGACCAGGTAAGCTGCACCGGGAACATTAACAAAGGCTGTCAGGGCATGAAAAGCGTTGAAGTAGTGGTTGGCATAAATTTGTTTCGATGCGACGAGCACTTGTGGACCAACACCGCTGTTCCGTTTGTAGATCGAAATGTGATTGACGGCGATCACGGGCTTGAGTCCAAACTTGATCTTGGACCAGACGAGCGCCTCTTCGATTAGTTGGAGACCTGATTGTGTATCGGCAAGAAAACTGTTGATATAACCGCCGTCTGAGCTCAGCGCGCGTTGTTCGGTCGCGAGGCTGACGCGTTCGTGTTTGTCGCTGTACTCAATCAGCGCCGCTTCACCACGCGCGCGGTAGTCTTTGATGTAGGCGACGAGCATTTCTTTGAAGAGATTCGTGACTCGGCTCTGGTAGTCAGGCGCGGCCCAGTCGATCTCGTTGCGAAAGCGCTCTATCATCGGCGCCGAGAGTTTCACCTGGCAGTCGCCGGCGACGCACTCTTTCAGATCTTCGATATCTTTGGCTTCCAGCGTCAGGCCCTCGATATCAGCCAGCGCCGGCTCGGGTCCGAAGCGGCCGATCTCGAGTATCGCAGCGTTGCTTTTCTGCAACATGCTGTCGCGATATGACCGCAGAAAATCCTCGGCCGTGGCGTTGATGTTTACGAGGCCCATGACCGCGACTTCGCGTTTATTCGAGGTTGGAGCCAGCCGCACCACCGACTGATTGAGATGTAAAGCCGCAAAGTCGTGCTCTTCGAACGACGCCTTTTCGCGAAGGAGTTGCTGAAACTCAGCCAATGTGGCCTGCGCGAGAGTTGTGCTGGCCGCGAAGCAAACCAACAAGGTACAAAGAAGGTATTGTTTACGCGTTAACATACGTCAACCTATGCACGTATCTTCCCGAGTGAATTCTTTTGTTACGCAAATGCCTGGTCAACGCCGCACATCGCATGAGCCGTGCCAAAGTGAGGAATAAACTGGGGGACGCAATGTATATAAGAATATAGACCCAATTCGGACTGATTCCGTCTAAATTTGGAAGGAGCAAATATGGAGAGTGGAGCGATTTCTGAACTGTCGGCCCTGAAAACAAAACTGCAGGCGACATGGAGTGCGGGGGATTTCGGACAAATTGCCAAGTACTATGCGGACGACGCCGCGGCTTTCATCCAACGGCTCGATCTAAAGCCGGGAATGACGGTTCTCGACGTCGCCTGTGGCACCGGGAATCTGGCAATTCCGGCAGCGCGAACGGGCGCGAATGTAACGGGGGTCGATATCGCGCCGAATTCCGTCGAGCAGGCGCGTCAAAACGCGAAGGCGGAAGGATTGAATGCGAAGTTTGACGAGGGCGACGCGGAAGCCCTGCCTTACGATGATGCGAGTTTTGATGCAGTGGTGACGATGTTCGGGGCGATGTTTGCGCCTCGTCCGGAGCTCGTGGCGAGTGAGTTGAAGCGAGTTTGCCGTCCGGGTGGTGTCATCGCGATGGCCAACTGGACGCCGGGCGGTTTTATCGGTCAGATGTTCAAGATTACGTCGTCGCATGTTCCGCCACCGCCGGGGATGCCGGCTCCAGTGCTTTGGGGTGTTGAAGAAACGGTTCGCGAACGTTTAGGCGAGGGCATCTCGAAGCTTGAGACAAAGCTTCAAAAGATTACCTGGGTGTTTCCTTTCTCGCCCGCTGAGATCGTCGAGCACTTCCGGTTGTATTACGGGCCGGCACAGAAAGCGATGGGTTTCCTGGGTGAAGAGAAGGGCGCGGCGTTGCGAAAGGAACTGGAAGAACTTTGGTCGACTCACAATCAGGCGACTGACGGCACGACCAGAGTCGAAGCTGAATATCTGGAAGTGGTAGCCAGGCGGGCTTAATCAAGCTCCGCCGGCAAAGGGGGAGAGATGATTCGTTCGGTTTTATTGAGTGCGACTCTGATACTTCTCTCCCTTACGATCGTCTCCGCGCAAGACGTGACACCGCCGTTGCAGCCGGCTAGCGGCCCCGGCGGCAAACAGTACGTTCACGCGTCAGTCACGAAAAACCGTTACGGCAAGGGCGCGCAGGAATACTGGATCTTTGAGCCTGCGTCGCCCAAGCCGCGGACTGCGCCCGTCATCATTTTCCTGCACGGCTGGGGCGGGATGAATCCGCTGTATTACGGCGCGTGGCTGGACCATCTCGTAAAACGTGGAAACATCGTGGTCTATCCGCGTTACCAGGCCAACCTGCTGACATCGATCAAAGACTTCACGCCGAATACGCTTGCCGCAGTTAAAGACGCTGTTAATCGTCTAAGAACTGAGCGCGGGCATGTGACTCCTGATTTCAGTAAGTTTGCGACAGTGGGCCATTCTCTGGGTGGTTTGCTGGCGGCGAATATCGCGGCGCTTGCGAGTGAATCGAACTTGCCGCGCGTGCGTGCGGTGATGTCTGTCGAGCCGGGTATAACCGAGGCGCCGATTAACGTTCCGCTTGCTGACTTGAAGAAGATTCCGGCGGACACGTTGTTGCTCGCGGTCGCTGGGGATCAGGACGGGCTCGTTCGCGACACGGATGCGAAGCGGATCTATTACGAGTCAACGCGGATCTCGGCCCAGAACAAGGATTTCGTCATGCTTGTTTCTGATTCGCACGGACAGCCTGCGTTACTGGCGAGTCATCGTGCGCCGACTGCCATGAACAAGGATTACGACAGCGGCGAAGGCGTCGGCGGAGCGCCTGCCGGAACCCCTGATCCGATCGGCGGCGACGCACGCATCTCACGACGCGTCCGACCCGAGACGATGATGGTCAACGCGCTGGACTATTACGGCACCTGGAAACTCTTCGACGGTCTCATCGACGCCGCCTTCACCGGCAAGAACCGCGACTACGCCCTCGGCAACACCCCACAACAGCGCTTCATGGGCCTCTGGAGCGACGGCGTCCCCGTCAAGGAACTCAAAGTCACCGACAAACCATGATAAATTAGGAACCTCACAATGATTAAAAATAGACCTCACTCAAACGCTTCAAAACTGATTCCGTCTCACGGCGGATATCGTGAACTAAAATCTTTCCAACATGCAGAACTGGTTTATGACGGGACGGTCAGGTTCTGCGACAGATTTATTGATAGACGCTCACGCACCCACGATCAGATGGTGCAAGCAGCGCGAAGTGGCCGGCAGAACATCGCTGAAGGTAGTCAAGCATCAGGCACGTCGAAGAAAACAGAACTCAAACTCGTGGGTGTGGCGCGAGCGAGTTTAGAGGAGCTACTCCTCGATTACGAAGACTTTCTGAGACATCGAGGATTAGAGTTGTGGGGGAAAACCCACGCGACAGCACAGGCCATAAGACGATTGGCTTATGAAAAGAATAGGACCTATATGACGTACAGGTCCTATATTGAACAAGCCCCGCCGGAAGTTGCCGCTAACACGATAATCTGTCTCATTCATCAGACCAACTATTTGTTGGATCAGCAACTCCGCCAACTTGAAAAAGCCTTTCTTGAGGAAGGTGGATTCACGGAGCGACTGTATCGCGAAAGGAAGAAAAGACAATAAGTCTTATAGGTCCTATACGACCTATTCTTGATATTTAAGCGTCATTATCGTGTCAATTCCTGCCTATAGAAGATGCAGGGGGGGCACGATATGAATCTAGTTTACAAAATGGTAGCGGTGTGCGCGGTGACGGTTGTTGCCGCGGTTGGAGTTTATAGTCAGGAGGTTAAAAAGGACGATTCGAAGCCGGCGGTTGCCGATCAGCAGACAACCACGACACAGGATTACGTTTTTCCGACGCATCGTGAGCGGTTTAATCGTTATTTGAAGAGCACTGTTGGTCCATTCAGGCTGGCGTGGAGTGCGGGCGCGGCGGGCATCGATCAGTGGCGCGACCATCCGGAGGAATGGGGGCAGGGAATGAAAGGTTTTGGCCGCAGGTACGCTTCCAACCTCGGGCAGAATGCGATCCAGCAGACTGTCACCTATGGCCTCGACGAAGCGTTCGGGCTCGATACCGGTTTCAAGAAAAGCACACGCGACGGTTTTGGCAACCGGCTGAAAGATGCGTTGATCCAGAACGTCACGTCGCGAACGAAGAGCGGCAAGCGCGTGGTTTCGGTGCCTCGTTTTGCTGGGGCTTATAGTGGCGCAATCATCTCTCGCGAGACGTGGTATCCGGAGCGTTACAGTTACAAAGACGGACTCAGAGCCGGGACCGGGAACTTGTTAACGGGCTTTGGAATCAATCTACTCCGCGAGTTTGTATTCAATTGGTGATTAGCCGCAAAAGGGCACAGATGAATCTTCTGTGCCTTTTGCGCCTTTTTGTGGCCTCCTCCTCACAAAGTTCTTGACTGCCGCGCTGGACCGTGCATATTCTCCGGTCCCCAACCACATAACCCACATCGATCTCCCCGAATGGATACGTCTGCCCAAAAGGAGTCAGAACAACATGCGACATGCTCATCTCTCGAGATCGTTTCTGTGGGCGGTGCTGATCATCGCGCTGGCGTCCTCGGCCTGCCAACAGGTCGAGCCCAACACGGCCACCGCTTCAACGCCGTCCGCAGCAGCAAAAAACGACGGCAAAATAGCCATTACCACTTCGTCCGAAGAGGCCCGCAAGGAATATCTCGCCGGACGCGATTTACAAGAAAAACTTCGCATCACCGATTCAATCGCGCATTTCGACAAAGCCATTTCACTCGATCCAAACTTCGCGCTCGCCGAGCTCAATCGAGCAAACGTTTCGCCGACCGCGAAAGAGTTCTTCGATCACCTGAAGAAAGCAGCCGCACTCGCTGACAAAGCGTCAGACGGTGAGCGCATGTTGATTCAGGCGGGAGAAGCCGGAGCCAACGGCGATCCGACGAAACAGAAAGAGATACTCGAGCGGCTCGTGTCTGCTTATCCAAACGACGAGCGCGCACACTTCAATCTCGGCGGTTACTACTTCGGCCAACAGGACTTCGCGCAGGCGATCAGTCACTACAAACGCGCCACCGAGCTCGCGCCCGACTACTCCACGGCCTTCAACATCCTCGGGTACGCCTATCGCCAGAATGAGGCTTACAGCGATGCGGAGAATGCGTTCAAGAAATACATCGAGCTAATCCCGAACGATCCGAACCCGTACGATTCGTACGCGGAGTTGTTGCTGAAGATGGGAAGGTTTGATGAAGCGATCACGCAGTACAACAAGGCGCTCGCGATCGAGCCAAACTTTATCAACTCGCATTTCGGAATCGCCGCGGCGCTGACGTACAAAGGTAAGGCGGCTGACGCGCAGGCGGAGTTACAAAAGATGACGCAGAAGGCGCGCACCGACGCCGAGCGTCGCACGGCGTTGTTTGGTCAAACGGTCGTGGCGATCGATAGTGGTAAGTTGGACCAAGCGCTTGCGGAAACTGACAAGCAATATGCGATCGCGCAGAAGGGCAACGATGCCGCGGGGATGACGGGCGATCTGCAACTGAAGGCAAACATTTTGCTCGAAGCAGGGAAGTACGACGCTGCGAAGCAGGCGTTTGATGAAGCGTTGAAGACGACGACGGGTTCCGGATTGTCGCAGCAGCAGAAGGACAACGCTGAGCGGTTCAGTCATTACAACTTCGCGCGTGTTGCCGTGGCGAAGAAAGATCTCGTGACCGCAAAAACCGAAACTGAGACTTTCCGCAAAGGCGCTGAGGCTGCGAAGAACGCGAACCAACTGAAACTCGCGCACGAGCTCGCCGGCCGTATCGCGCTCGAAGAGAAGAACTACGACGCGGCGATTTCGGAATTCGGTCAGGCCAACCAGCAAAACCCGGACGTGCTTTACCTGACGGCCTGGGCTTACAAAGCGAAGGGCGATGCCGCGAACGCCAAAACATTCTTCACGAAGGCCGCGAAGTTCAACTCGCTCCCCAATTTGAATTTTGCATTCGTGCGGAACAAAGCCGAGAAGGCGCTCGCGTCTTAACTACATTTAGCCACGGATTACACGGATTGAATCCGTGTTGACGAAGTCATCCGTGTTAATCCGTGGCTTGATTTTGCCGGAGCTTTCACTGCCCTGGATGTCATAAACGGTCGTTCAAAGACGCGGAAGAACACCCATCCAAACGCGACTGACAACGGCGTCATTATCAGTAACGAGATTGTGAGAATGTGCAATCGTGTGAAACCAAACCAGTACCAGTGCATCAGCACAAACGAGTGCGTCAAATAAAGCGAGTATGACATCAGTCCGACTGCCGCGAGCGACGGGATCAGTCGCGGTACCGCCATCGATTTTTCCCGCCATCGTTGCTCTGCCGCGACCGCGTAGTTTACAAGGACGAAGAACCCTACGCCCCAGGCCGGGTGCATGATTAGCCAACCGATATCGTGTATCCAACCATTTTGATCGACGAGGGGTAAGAGCTGGGCCAGCGCCATCGCGCAACCTAGCGCCACACCACACGTTGAAAGCCTGTAACACCAGCGTGGAAGTTTTATCAGTCCTAGTGCGGCCTCGACGCTTAGCGCGCCCAACGCCCAGATAAACCAGTTCGTCGCGGCGGCTTCGGTCACGGGAATGTGAACGCTCATGGTCGCGCTCAATGCATGGGCCATCATCACCCAAACAACGCGCGCGGAGAAGGTTATCAGCAACGTCCTGGCCCAACCGTAACGAATGCGCAGGAAGAGGAGCAGGAAGTAAGCGAGGTACAACTGTTCTTCGATCGCGAGTGTCCAGAACGCGCCATTGATCGTGTAGGTCGTTCGCAGGTCGAGGTTGTGCAGCATGAACACGTGGAGCAGAACGTCCCACAAGTAAAAGCTCGTGACGTGAACGGGAGTTTTGTAGGCGAGGTAAACAAGATACAGCGCGAGCGCGGCGAAGTAAGGCGGATACAATCGCCGGACGCGTCGTTTCCAGAAAGTGAAGAAGCTAATCTTCGGTTCGTCGATGCCCGCGGCGCGTGCTTTCGCCCAGAAGAGATGGATACAAAACCCGGAGATGACGAAGAAAAGATAAATGCCGGCAAACGCGAAGTGGACTATGTAACTAGTGACTTGGGGCAGCCACGCCTGCCAACCACTGAACGCCGTCTGTTTCGCGACGCCGAGCGCGTGATACGTGACGACGGCCAGCGCCGCCCCGCCGCGCATCGCGTCGAGAGTAAGCATGCGCCCGACCGTTCTTGGTTGTTGGTAACTGCTCATCGTGGAATGAACGACTTTAAGAACACGCAGTGGTCATGTCATCGCAAAACTGTGTTGGCTGCGTCACGCTTCTGTTTAGAGTACAACCGGCTTTGCCCGAAAGTCAGGTGATACGCTTTCTCTGTGCAAGAGAGAAGAAGCGGGTTAGCAGAGTTTTCGAGCAAAGCCAGTCCAACCCGTAGGTTCTCGCACCGGTGAGTTAAGGCCACCATCGTGTTACGCACCTCAGCGCGTCGAAAGTATCTGCCAGACAAGTTTCGCCCCCAAGTGTTTTGATGGTAGGACAGAGAGTAGATAGATCGGAACAGAATTCATTTCGATTCCGCTGCGCGAGCTTCCGCAAATTTCTGTGAAAACCCTGAATAGTTACGGGTGCTATCGATTCCGCGAGACACTGTGAAATAGCATTAAGGGCCTTGGCTCTAGGATTAGTGTCTGTTATTGACGATGCGATTTCCAGGCCATTCGCCGGCAATCCGGCATTACAGAGAGTCTTTGCGAGATAGGCGAGGGTGGCGTCGCGGACCTCGCCCGATGCATAGCCTTGCGTCGAGTCCCAGGCAAAGTTTAAGAGGATCTCGCGCAAATCCTCCGACATGCACGGCACAAGGGTTGGGATCAAGTCTATTATCCGATGAGGCTGCGGTCGCTGCGGATCGCATTGTTGGAATAGCTCAGACAGCGCTTGCCGAAGGTCTTGGTCCACTCCAGCATGCAAGAGCCGGTGCGTAGCTGCCAGGCCGATGAGTCTCCTGTACGGATCGGCCAACTGTCGTATATTGTCAATTGCAACCTGTAGTGCTGAAGAAATCCGAATTGTCAACGCAGGTCGATTTTGTTTTAGTTGCTCCAGGAGACCGACTACATGCGCCACGCGGTGTGTTGCAAATAATAATGTCAGAGTCTGTTCGAGCATTTTTCTTCGTAGCGATCGGGGTAATAACGGTAGAACAGCAGCGAGTGCTTCCGCACGCGTCCCTTCGTCTTCTATATCTCGGGCAATCCTGACAATTCTTTCCGCATTCTCTTTAGCAAGAGGTTCTTTGGCGGCTTCAGCAATCTGACAGAGAAGGCTTAACCGATCGTGATCCTCACGGTTTTCAAGAATGTCCAACGCCTCCGATGTCCGATCCAGTAAGACCAGTCCAGAACAAATGTTCTTCAGCGCATCAAAACGTGATCGATGATGCTTGATCTGATGTACCCATGTAAGCCCGCGATCTACTTCCCCCAATTCGACGCTTCTCAAAGCCAAGGCCCAAAAAAGTTCATCACGCAGGTCTCGATCTTGCACTCGCATAGCTATCTCACAAACTTGCACGATCAAATCCTCTGGTAGCTCCGACGAGAGTTGCACTAAAGATTCTGACTCCCAAGGGGCTTCGATAACTGTATCTATCACCGTCCTTAATGCTTGGTCTTTCAACCGTTTTGGAAGATGTAGCGCCAGTGCTGCCAACCACTTTGATCCTTGCCGCTCTTCCGTAACAACCAAGCAGAGCGCCTCGACCGCCCTGACTTGGAGCGTCTCTGGCAGGTACAGCGCTGTGCGTGCGAGTGCTTCAGCGCGACTCGAAGGAAATTCAATTGTGAGTATTGATTTGAAGAGCTGGCGCAACTCGCTTTCTGTAAGGTGAGGAACAATAAGGGCCAAAACGTTCTCCCGGATGAGTTCATCTTCGTTGGCTATTGCCAGTACCTGCTGGCGTATCATAGCGGCCGTTGTTTTCGGCACTCGCCGGCAGACCGCAGTCAATAACTGCGCCCGGAGTAGTTTCGAACGACAACTCTCCACCATTAGCTGTGCTTCAGTTAACTGGTTGTCGTTTAGTGCCGGAAGTAAAGGAAACAGCACTTTTACTCTCTCCTCCTCATCTTTGATTCGGCGAGAGTTAGCAAAAGCGTCTTTTAGCAATCGTATCTTCCGATCCTCGCGAAGGGAATCAAGGATGATTGTTACCTCGCGGAGCCACCGGTCGGGATCAGTGAACTCTCTGGCTCCTAGAATTACGAGCAATTGATCGTCCGACAACTCCTTTGCTTGTCTGCTTGCCCCATAGCACCTCCAGACGACGGCTTGGTAACTGTCGTTGGGAACCTCTTCCATTATTCTCAGCGCCTCCAAGAAGCAGTCACTCTGCGAGGATTTCTTCGCTGGCAGCGCAAACTCAGCAAGTAGGCGTGCTCGTTGCAATTTGTGCTCAATGCGTCGGACGAGACTTATGGCTTCATCTTGCTCTTCAGCTCCGAGGTGGCAGAGTTCCTTCGCACAAGCCCGTAAGCCCTCAAGGATCCATGATTCAGGCTGGGACCACTCCTGTGGTCCGGTTTCAGGCAATGCGGTTTGCAGGAACGATTGCCTGACAGCGTGTAATAGCGCTACGACGACCGAGCGCTTCAGTCTTTTTGGCAGGTGGGGCAGGAGCTCAGCACAAGCCGCTGCTTGTTCTTTAGGTGTGCTCACAGATAAAGCCAGCGCTACAGCTTGGTCAAGTGTTTTGACCCGCTCACGTGGAGACATGCAACTACTGAGACGGGCGAGCGCCACTACTCGTTGATCCATTCGCTCCTGTGCGTGAACCAATGCAAGGATCTGCTTTAGATGTGTACGCCGGTTTGCCGGTCGCAATTGGCGGACGAGGACGATTAACAACAATGCCCGGCTAAAGATGTGCTTTAGATTTTGCGCGAATTCAATGGCTTCTTCTAACATCTTATCCGGCAAGAGCGGCGCGAGGGTCGTTAAGGTATCGTTGACCAAAGAATCTGGTCCACGTGAAGTTGCGACCTGGAACGCCTCTTCCACAACTGCATCCCGTTCTGGTTGTGGCAACCGCGATGCGACGCTGGCCAGGACCTCTGCTCGACAATGATAAAAGTCAATGCTTCGCGCCAGCGAAAGAACCTGGGCCAGAAGGGAATCGGGAAGAAGAGGAAGCAGTCTTCGGAGCAGTGCCGCCTGGTTCCACGCGTCTTTCGCATAAGAAATGGAAGCGAGCGCCTGCTTAACGTTCCAGATTCCATAGTGAACGAGAAGGAAGATCAAGCCAGGATAATGATTATGGTCAAGGGCATTCAGCGAAGTTGTGTAGAGAGCGTACCGCAGACTCAGCGAGAGTTCGTTAGATTGATCAACAATTGGTATGGCGGACGCGCTTGGTTTGGGGGACGTTGCGACGGTCCATGCTAACTCCACATCCGCTGCAACTGAGAATGTGTCCCCGGCAGCCTTTTTCGCTTCGAACCAGGCATTGCCACCGGTGGCAGTCTCTATTTGCAGTAGAGAATGCAGCTCCTTTGCTCGTTCTGCTTGCGCCAGATGCAAAGTGAGATGACGAAGTTCGTAGTCGTTTAATCTGATCAGAGGGTTATCGTGCATTGCAGACTGCCGCTGACTTTTTGTTGCCCTTGACATATTATTACTTAGCGTAACAGTACATCACATCGGTTCTTGCACTGCCTTGGAATAGTACTCACATCATTAGTGCCCTGAACGGAAGACGCTAAATGGAAACAAGAACAATCCATGTTTTTGTCAGTTCCACCTGGCTGGACCTAAAGCGTGAGCGCCAGGCTGTCGAAGCAGCGCTACAGCGGTTGCGGGAAATGAAGTTCGTCGGAATGGAGTACTTCGGCAGCCAGAATGACACGACGCACGATATATCACTTGCCGAAGTAGACCGCTCACAACTCTATATCGGAGTTTTCGCTGGCCGTTACGGTTCTGGTATCACCGAAGCAGAATATCGCCGAGCCCGTGAGAAGGGGCTACCCTGCCTCATCTATTTTCAAGCAGACGCCGCAAGCCCAACACAAAAGAAAGAAGATGCTGATAAAAGTTCCCGGCTAGCAGCACTGAAAGAAGAATTACGACGTGAGTATATAGTAACTGAGTTCTCATCTCCGGATGACCTCGCCGCGCGACTTACCGCAGACCTTCATCGATGGCTGATTGACACTATTTATATGCCCGCAGCAGCACAAGCCACCCACAGCGATTTCCCACTCAAGCAGCTAGAATCATTGCTCGCAGATGTTAAGGCTCTCGGGACCAGAAGCGTAGCAATCGGAGGTAATAATGCCGGTACGATCATTACCGGTGACGTAGTCTTCCAGGTTCTGAATGGCGCCCCGTTGTCTCTCGCGCAGCATTTCCGCGAACACCAATTCAGAATCTTGATTGAGGAACGTACTCGTGGGTTCGTGGGCCGCGACTTCATCTTCGAAGCCATCGACAATTTCATCAGCGGCCGGTCTGACCCCGTCTTCCGGTCGGGATATGTGGTCGTTCGTGGCGAACCAGGCATTGGCAAAACGGCACTGACTGGACAACTCGTTAAGCTGCGCGGCTATCTCCACCACTTCAACATCGGTAGTCAGAATATAGATTCCGCGTCCGACTTTCTTGGCAACGTCTGCGCTCAATTGATCGTTCGCTATAAACTCGATCACGCGATGCTTCCGCCGGCCGCGACCCAGGATAGTGGCTTCTTCTCGCAATTGCTCGCCGAAGTTGCGGCTAAGGCGGGCGATCTCCCACTCGTCATCGTCATTGACGCTCTCGACGAGGCGCAGGACACTGCTCTATCGCCGAATGCCAATCGACTCTTTCTCCCCTCCTCCCTACCTGAAGGCGTCTTTTTCATAGTTACTACAAGGGAGAAAGAGGAATACCGCCTGTCCGTCGATCACCGCAAAGATATCTTCATCAAGGACATGGCCGAGCAGAACCTTGCAGACGTGCGCCAGTACATCAGCACTTTTATCGACAAGTTCCGAGACCAGATGAGTCTTCGTGTGAGTGCCTGGACCACCGATGAAGCGGAATTTATAGAGGTAATTACAACTAAGAGCCAGGGAAACTTCATGTATCTGGTTCATGTGTTGAATAACATCCGACAGGGCAACTTAACAAAGGATAACCTCGACAGCATCTATGACCTACCATCAGGCTTGAAGGAATATTATCAACGTCACTGGCGTACGATGAGAAGCCAGGATCCTGCTCGATTCCGGGATTACTACGAACCTGTCGTTTGCATTCTTTCGAGCGCTCGCGAACCTGTGCCCATAGCCCAGCTTGTCGAGTGGACAAAGCGTAAATGGCCACACCTGAATAGCACTCACATACGAGATATCATTCGCGTATGGCGCGAGTTTCTGAATGAAGACCGCTCCGAAAATGGAGTCCCCGTCTTCCGGATTTACCACACGAGCTTTCAGGACTTCCTCAAAGAAGAAGTCGGATTGACTTTCTATCATGAAGAGATCGCTATGACGGCCCTTAGCAAAATTCCGGGTTTCCTCGATGTAAATTCCAGCCGTTCTTGATTCTGTGCTCAAACCTAGTGCCGCAAAACCTATCGGATTAACAGAATATGAAGTCCGTCACCTGGCTACTCACCTGGTGCTTGCGGCCAGGTATACCGACCTCCATGACCTGCTTGGCTCCGAGTCGCCGGAAGGACATAACTTATGGTTTAACGTGAAGGAAGAGTTCGGAGACATCGAGGGCTTTTCCGCTGATGTTCGGCTGGCCTGGGCTCGTGCTGAGGAGGGTTTTCTGTCTGCTGACCAGCACCAGAAAGCGGAGGCCCTTGCCTTGCAAATTCGCTACTCTCTAACGATTAGTTCTGTGCGCAGCCTTGTGCAGAATCTGGCTTCCAACCTAATTAGAGAGTTGGTGGTTGAAGGGATTTGGCGTGCGGAGCAAGCATTAGCTTACGCGCGCCAGGTCGCAGATCCTTACCGTCGACTCAGTATGTTGTCTTTGATCATCCCCCTACTGAGTGAGCCACTCCGGATCAGCGTGCTCAAGGAGGCGTTGAAAGACGTCGACAGCGTTCAGGGATTATACTACCGCGCTGATGCTTTGACTGAGCTTGCTCCACACTTGCCGCCCGATCTTTTAGAAGAAGCATATCAATACTCTCATACCGAGACCCTGGAAAGTTCTTTGGATGACGCACTCACGGGACTGGCTCCTTATCTGCCGGAAGCTCTGTTGCCTGTTGTCTTAAAAGAAGTGGAAACAATGTCGAGTGAAGACTCGAGAATTCGTGTGTGGATAGCCCTGGCCCCACGGCTACAATCTTCCGTGCGCGACACTGTGCTACACAATGTTTGCGCTGCGATCCCTAAAATCACCAAAGCATACTCCCGGACTCTCTATCTGGTCAAAGTAGCCCCGCTCGTATCAAAGCCGTCTGAAAGTCGTTCGTTGTTTATAAAAGCCATGGCTGAACTACGTTCGCTCCCGCGCAACTTGAGTGGCCATCCCGTGCGAATTATTCAGGAAATGCTGCCACACTTACCGGATGACCTTATACCTGAAGCTCTCGAGATGGCCCGAAACCTCTATCTCCCTAACAATCGCGTTGAGGCCCTCATCTCTATGCTGCCGCGCTTGTCACAGAAATTCGCCAAAGAAGTGTTCAGAGATGCCCTCGAGGAAGTTCGCAAACGAGAACATTCTTATGATCGTGCGAAGCTGTTAATCAATCTCGCTGAAACCGCACCGGAGGCGCTGAAGGACGAGCTGCTACAAGAGGCGAAAGCAGCTATTCTAAAAATAGATGACAACGAGAATTCTTCGTGGTTAACAACGCTGCTCGCACGCCAATTTGATAGCGTGACCCGGCAGCAGATGTTGAGAGCAGCCTTGCAAAAAGCGCGACTGATCAACGACGAGACAGAACTGGCGATGACCAGATTTGCGCTCGGACGATCTCTGTTACCAGAGTCATTGCCACTGTGGCTTGACCGTTTGCGAGCCGGCGGCAGCGGAGGTTTACTTCTCGCTCTTCTGAGCGAGATGGTCCAGCATCTCGACGAGAGGCAGCTTCAGGAAGTTCTCACCATGGTGCGCGAGAATCATTTTGGGAGACAAGCCGCAGCCGCGCTCCGACTGTTAATGCCGCACCTGACACCGCCTCTTCGTAAGAAGACTATTGCCATTGCCATCTCGAATATCGAGGACGTCTCTGAGCGTGCGAAGCTTCTTACCGACCTGCTCCCTTATTTGGAAAGAAATCTTAAGCGGAACGTGATAGACACGGTCATGCCGCTCGTTACAGAAATGTACTATGATCGCGATCGAATTCTTGACCACCTTTACCCACACATGACGAGTGATCATCTGTTAACGATTTTGAAAGAAACTTCTGAAAAGGAATACCCTGAAGGACGAGTTAATAAGCTCGCCAGTCTGATCGAGTATCTGCCGGAGCCGACGCAGCCGACAACGGCATTGATGGTGTTGAAGGATATGTGTGAGTTAGATCCCATGTCGCAGGCCCGACTGCTGGTTAAAATCGGCCGCTACCTTCCTCCGTCATTACTCGAAGAGATTCTGGTTAAACCACCACTGAATGACACTTACTACCGAGACGAATCTCTGGTCGAATTAATCCCTCACCTGCCTGATTCTCTGATAAAGAAGTTAGTGGCCGAGTCGCTGAAAGTTCGCAATCGCCGCTATCGTTTTTGGTTTTTAGCAGATATTTATCCGCAGGTCGGAGGTGAATACCTGGACAAAAAAATAAAGAAAGCGCTTGACAAGCGCTATCACTACATACCAGAACGGATTCTTACGCTCAGCGAGTTTTCAATGCACGTATCCCAAAACCTCATTCGCGGGCTTCGGTCGTGGTCTCAAAAAGTGAGCGTAACGATTGCTAAGATGTTGGTGCGATCGCAACTGGCGGCATACGCACTGGAACCGAGTCGAACTAAAGTGCTACTGACGGCAGTGGAGGAATCGCGTGAACTCAGAGATGCGTCATTGCGAGTATATTGTCTGGCAACTTTAGCACCGTGTTTTGATAACCTGTACAAAACCGAATTATACGACGAGGCCTCCAGGGAACTTTTAGCAATTACCGACGGCGACAAATTCGCTGCTTCGCTGAACGACGTGGCACCGAACCTCGCAACGGAGCTGCTTCCGGCCCTCATCGAGAAGACTCTAACATTAGGCCAATCTCTGTGGGTTGATTGCCTGAGCCTCCTTATTCCTTTGGCGTCGCAGGACCAGCAGCTCAAGATTGCTTACGCTTTACAGGATTTTACTTTTGCGAGGAACGAGAGTTTTTCGTCTTTCGGAGATTACTATTCTGCGGCTGCAGCGCAGGTTGTTCCACGGCTAACAGACGAAAACTACGAGTTGGCGCTCGCCGACGCAAAAGGGCACCCTGTACTTGAGCGAGCGGAACGCCTCGCGGGTCTCCTGCGGCCGGGCGAGCATTTTCCTGATGAAATAATCTATCCGCATTTTAGCGAGCTTCTTCACCTGAGATCGGAGCAGGACCGACTCAATCTCCTCAGAGATCTACACTCGCAGGGTCACCTTGTGGCTAAACTTGGAGGTGCTGGGGCAATTGCAAGCACGTTCGAATGGATAGATAAGGTCGGTAAATGGTGGCCTTAAATCATGTGCTACGCTTGCGCCGTTTACCCTTTTCCAGGTGTGCTGCAAATTCAATTAAATGTTTCTTCGCAACAGCAATTCCCGATCGCATGTAAAACTCGACAACATCGTTGATACATTCTCCCATCACATCTGAAGGTATGGTAGCTATGAGTTTACTGGCTTCCGGTTCCTTGCCGCTTATGAGCAGCACGCACGCCAGATAGCCTTTTGTCTTTTCATCCCCTGGCCAATGCAATAATGCTGTTCGCAAAAACTTTTCTACGAGAACTTCATCTCCCCATAGTACAAAGGCACCGGTCTGCCAGAGAGCCGCATTGATCTGCTCGATAGTTTCTCCATATGGATCATGAATAGCACTGGAAAAAGTAACTGCATCAGGTTCCAGGTCTGCGAGGCTACGATAGAGCATAGCCAATTCATTATCATCGGCAGTTCGATTGATAATGAGACCGCGTATCAGTCTCAGCCACGATTCCCCATTCTGCTGATCGAGCGGGATCAGCGAATCACGATGCACAAGTTCTTTAGCAAAGACGGGTTGAATACGCGATTTGCACTGCCGGCACGAGGTTACATCAACAATTCGAGCAACGCGCACTGAACTTCCACATATTGGACAGCAACCATATTGATACTTCTGCCACCGGCGAGCGCGTGCACTCCAGCGTGCTGTGACTTTCATTGCCGACGTTTCAAACTCAAGGCCTTCTACACTCAAGATGTAAAGTAACCCCGCCTCATCAATGGCCAGTACTCGCTGGCCTCCCTGTAGAGTGAGAACCTCTGAAAACCTTGCCTGGGCTGCGAATCTAACTAGCTCTCTTTGTCCGACAGTATCCAGCATCCGAATCAGATTTTCGACCACGATCAAAACATGCCGGCCATCCGGAAACCAGACAACGGAGTGAACACTCCCATCGATTTTCATTTTCCAGACTTTCTTGACCGCAGCGTGACTGAGCTTAACGTCATAGCGTTGCCAGGTATCTTCCTTCACTCTCACGACACCAAGGCCATTCAGTGAGTTAACCGTTCTGACATCGTCTCTTCGGAAAAGACGACTAGTATTTATCTCCTTAAACGACTCTAGCTCCGGGTCGTCGGACGAAAGACGTCCGAGTTCGCATCCTCTCTGAACATCCCAGAGCAGAGTGGCCTCATCGACTATGTGTTCAAAGCTGCCACCCTCAGAGATGAGTCGTTTCCCATCCAATGACCAGCGGCAACGATCAATTGGCCCTATATGGCCCAGCAGCGTGCGGTATTCTCCTAGCTGTCTACGACTCCAGACTACCAACAGACGATCGCTGCCGGCGGTGGCAAAAAGCTCACCATCTGGTGACCAGGCGATATCGTTGATTGCCCCCCACACAACCCTGTGCCCGCCGGCTGTGTACGTCACATCGCCACTGTGCGCTCGCAATACGGCCAGTTGCTTTTTCTTTTCGAGGTCCCACAGGATTGCTGTTCGATCCAAAGAGCCGGTAGTCAGGAATAGATTATCAGGCGACCACGCGCACATTGTTATCTCGTCTTTGTGACTTGAGAACCGCGCCTGTTCGTCGCCGCTATGGACGTTGATAATTGCAACACTATGATCTTCGTGCGCCAGGGCGGCTTGTTTGCCGTCGACGGAAGGATAAATCCCCGTCACAAGCTCCGGCGCATTACCGCTTTTGCGCGCGTCCCAAACAATCAACGTTTTGTCTTTTGAGATGGATACAAGACGTTGCGCGTCGCTACTCCAGCAACACGAGACCACTTCGTTTGTGTGCCCTCTCAGAGTAGTGTGTGGCCTCAACAGCGTCATGTCCCATATCCGCACCGAGTTATCCTCACCTGGAGTCATGACGCTGCCCGATGTTGACGCCAGCCAACGCGAATCCCGAGACCATTTCAGGGAGGTGACGCGGTCCTGATGGCCCATCAACACGACAATCTCTTCGAAAGATTTCGAGTCCCAGACACGTACTGAGAAATCATTATCGTAGCTACCAAATCCATGTCCGCCGCCAGTGGCAATGTACCGCCCGTCTGGTGACCAGGCGCAGGCATTAGCACCTTGTTTGTGCCCTTTGAAGGTGGTCCAAGTATGAGTGTTTCTTTGGACAACCCAGCGCGCGTCTCCCAGCTTGCCTACTCGCTTTCCGCTTTGAAGATCCCATACGAAGAGCGGGTGAGACCCTAAAGCTATGTAGCGCCCATCGGGTGACCATGCCACGCACTTGCTGGTAACCTTCGGCGCGAGACGTTTCCGCCTGCCGGTATCCAGGTTCCAAACAATCAAGCCGCCCTCATCGCCGGCGATAGCTATACGGCGGCTGTCTTCAGACCAGGCGCAACTTTTAATGCTTGTTCTGATCGTGATCGTCTGGCCGGTGGGAGCGCCTGTTTCTGCGTCAACGATCATTACCTGTTTGTCGTTGTGGGCAAGGAGCAGTTTCCCATCCGGCGAATAACACAGCGGGCGGGCATTCGGAATCGTCACGGATGAAACCAGATTACCAGTACCGATATTCCATACTTTGATCTCTTTATCGTCACCCGCCGACAGCACTTGGTCGGCTCCAACCCAGGCACAACAAGCAATCCAGTTAGTATGTCCGCGCAACCGGAGCAACAACGGTCCAACTGACGACGCCTTGTTAATCCATCGGACGCGCGGTCGTTCTCCAGTATTCGCACTTTCGAGCAGAGACACGGCTGCTTTATGTACTGGAGAATCGTCAGGCTGATTCTCCGCCTGTTGCATCACTCCGCCTGGAAACTGTTTCAAGTAATCGAATTCAGAGCGAATGAAGTCAAGGTGAGCTTGAATAGCCGTGAGATCAGACGTATTTGTGTGTGGCTTAACACCCGTAAGTGTTAGAGAATAATCTTCTATGATTCTGTCGGAAGCGCCGCGCTCAAACACTGCCTCTGCGAGCTCGAGATCGACGTACACCCGCAAAACCATATCCCACAGCCCGGCCTCGGCTAGGTGATAGAGGAGAGATTTCAACTCGTATGTGCTCAGAGCTTCGTACTTATTGCGCATCTCTCATGAAAGACCGAAGTAAGCCTGCTTCTGGGGCGAGACTGCGTTATAACTTAACCCGACTTAGGGCTGCTGTGAATAATTTGAACGCGACATGAAGTCGCTCAGTTCGTGCACCAAGCTGGCAAATCGTCTCACCCGCCTGCGCGTCGCACCAGCACCTTCCAGTAGGACACGGGCCAAAGTCGCGAGATCAGTGAGATCATCTTAGCGTCGGAGCCGATGAGGATGCGCGACTGGCGGCGCTCGATGCCGCGTACGATTGTTTCGCCTGCGATCTCGGGAGGGAGGCGCAGAAGCTTTCGGTATTTCTCGTGACGCCGCGCGATCTCGTCTTCAGTGATACCCGCAGGCACGCGTGCGTTCTTTACGATCGAAGTCGCGACGCCGCCGGGATGGACCACACTCACGCCGATGCCCGAACCCTCGAGCTCGTGACGCAGCGCCTCGGAAAATCCACGCACCGCAAACTTACTCGCTGAATATGCTGTTTGCTCGGGAGGCGCGACGAGGCCATACACGCTCGAGACGTTAACCACACGCGCGTCTTCGCTCGCTCGCAACAGTGGCAGGAAAGCACGCGTCATGCGCACCACGCCCCAGAAGTTGATCTCGAAGAGCCACTCGAAGTCTTCGTCTGAGACTTGTTCGAACGTGCCGCCAACCGCCACGCCCGCATTGTTGATGAGCACGTCTACGCCACCATGTTCCGCCGCGACAGCATCGGGAAGCTGAGCCACTGCAACTCGATCTGCGACGTCGAGGCGATGTCGAGACACGCGAACACGGTGGACCAGCTTCGCCGTCTCTGCCATCCCAGCTTCATCGACATCGGCGAGGGCGAGGTTACAGCCGCGATGTGCAAGGGATACGGCGATCGCGCGTCCGATGCCGCTCGCGGCCCCGGTGACGACAGCCGTTCGTCCAGCAAGTTGCATGCGCTCAGCCACTGGTTCGAAACTCCATCGTGCCGTCGTCGAGGCGGCCGTACCGCATCATCCGCAGATCCTTCACGTAATTCTGGTGCAGACGCCAGGGCGTTTTTGATCCCTGACGCGGCAGCGTGTTCAGTGCGCGCAGCACGTAACCGGAGTTGAAATCGATCACAGGCTCCTCACCGATGTCAGGATCGTTCACGCGCGGCGTACAGATGTTGTAACCGTGATGGTCCATGTGGTTCAGAAGTCTGCAAACATACTCGGCCGTGAGATCGCATTTCAAAGTCCATGAAGCGTTTGTGTAGCCGACAGCGAAGGCCAGGTTCGGTATATCGCTAAACATCATTCCTTTGTAGACGAACGTCTTCGGCAGCTCCACGGGCGTGTTGTCTACCACGAGCTGCATCCCGCTGAATAGTTTCAACACGAGTCCCGTTGCAGTGACGATGATGTCTGCATCAAGGTGTTCGCCTGACTTGAGCAGTACACCATCTTCAGTGAACGTGTCGATATGATCGGTCTCAACCGAGACGCGCCCGTTGCGTATCTCGTCGAAGAGGTCCGCGTCGGGCGCGAAACACAGGCGCTGGTCCCAGGGATTGTATGGCGGCGTGAAATGTCTCGAGTCGTATTTCTCGCCGAGATTTTTGCGGACTCCTTTCGCCACCATCCACTTGAAAAGCTCAGGTCTCTTTCGCGCGAGGCTGTAAAAGAACGTGCCAGTGAGAACATTCTTCCAACGGGCGAGAACATACGCGGCGCGGTCCGGTAGACGCCGGCGCAGCCAGTTTGCGATCTTGTCTTCTGCGGGACGCGAGACAACATAACTCGGCGAGCGTTGCAGCATCGTGACGTGCGCCGCGCGTTGGGCCATCGCGGGGACGAGCGTGATCGCGGTAGCGCCGCTGCCGATAACCACGACGTGCTTGCCCGTGTAGTCGAGATCTTCAGGCCACTTCTGCGGGTGTACGATCGTTCCGCGGAAACGCGCGAGGCCGGGCCAGTCAGGTGTGTAACCGTTCGCGTAGTCGTAGTAACCGGTGCAGAGATAGAGGAAGTTGCAAGTGAGCTGGGATCCGGTTTCGACGTCGACAATCCAACGTGCGTCAGTCGATGACCACGTTGCACGCCGCACACGATGGTTGTAGCGGATCGTTTTATCTACGTCGTACTCGGCGGCTGTCTCGCGAATGTAGCTCAGGATTGCGGGACCGTCGGCGATGGCTTTGGCGTCACGCCAGGGGCGGAAGCGATAGCCGAGCGTGTACATGTCTGAGTCGGAGCGGATGCCGGGGTAGCGGAAGAGGTCCCACGTACCGCCCATCGCCTCGCGGCCTTCGAGTATGACGAAGCTCTTGTTGGGACACTGCATCTTGAGGTGGCAGGCTCCGCCAATCCCGGACAGCCCCGCGCCGACGATGATTACGTCCACGTGCTCCATGGCTCGCGAAACTATCATATCCGCCACAAAGAAGCACAAAAGGACGCAAAATTTGGTCAAACAACCTGTGCATCTTAGGCGTTTTATGGCTTACTAGCGGCGTGAGCGAGGAGACAACATGACTTTATTTGATCTTTTGATTCTGTTGATTGTGGCTGGGCTATGTGGCGCGCTCGGTCAGGCGATCACTGGTTTCTCGCGCGGCGGCTGTCTCGTGTCGATTGCGCTTGGGTTTGTTGGTGCGATCGTTGGCATGTGGCTGGCGCGGACCATGGGCCTGCCGGAACTGTTTGCCGTGCGTATCGGCACGACGAACTTCCCAATCGTCTGGTCAATCATCGGCTCCGCATTGTTCGTGGCGATCATTGCGCTACTAACACGACGGAATTACTAGCTCACTTCGGAGCAACGCCGCTTTGCCTCAAAAGTCGGAATCGCACTTGGATCGGGTCAGTACAGGGAGCGGTAGCGACCTGGTCCAACCGCAGGAGTCAAGAATTATTAGGAATATCGCATGCTGATCACAGACCAGGTCGCTACCGCTCCCTGTACTGACCCGATCCAAGTGCGATTCTGACTTTGAGGCAAAGCCGAGCAACGCTAGGAATTAGCCATGTCGACGGTAGAAGAAATATTAAAGGCCATTAAGGAACTCTCACCGGAAAAACGAGATGAGGTGCGAAGGCAACTCGTTTCGTTATGGCCATGGAATTCGCGCTACTCCATGTCAGCCACTCTGCCCATAAAGCGTGCACGCCCCAGACGGCCACCGATCCGTATAAAAGGGAAACCAATTTCGGAAACGGTCGTTGAGGAACGACAGTAGTGGCGGATTATTTTTTGATAGCGGCGCTCTCGTGAAAGCCTACATTGCTATAGACGGTGATGCCGGTGCGGACGAAGAAGATCCCCCTCCGGCAACTCCAACGGTTGCAACGGACGAATCATGCCGTGTTCGTAAACTGCTTCGATCTCTTTAGTCATGGCTTTTCCGGTTGACTTATACACCGGTAGCTATCCCAGCTCCGCCAACGAGTGCAGGGCGGCGAAGCGTTCCTTTCGATCCGGAGCGAGCAGGAGTGCTTGGACCGGATCCTGAAGGGCGGATGTCAGGAAGTCAGTGGTTCGCTCCAGGCGAGTCGGGCTGCCGATGTTTTTGATGATCGCATACTCCACCGCCGGCTTGGCGAGATCGACAATCAAGGTCGAGCCACCGCGGAACTTCTGCGGCTGCGACGATCCGTCAACTTCGATCTTGCGCGACTGCGTGAGGGCAACGACAACTTGCGGCCTGTGATTACCGTCTGGACCAACCCGGTTAGAACGACGCAACGCATGCACTTCGAAAGACGCGGTGGGATCGAGACTGAAATTTAGACCAAGCGTGGTGGCGAACTCAGGTGACTCCCGGAAGATCTCCTTTAGCCTGTCATGCAAGAGCTCGCGTTGTTTCCTCGTCACGTGAAACAGCCGCTCACGGTCGGTGATGTAAAAACAAGCGTCAGCGTAAGTTTTAAGCTGTCTCAGAATCTGCTTGTACTGCGGCGGCGGCTTCTCGATGCTCACGCCTTTCCAACGCAGCGTATCGACTGAGAGCGTATCGAGATCTCGCGGATAGATGCCACGCTTTCTGAATGCCTCAACAAATGCGACGCGGTAATGGTAACGATCGTCCTGGACCAGATCCGCGTCGGCTGTGATGAGGCCGCGCAAGTATTCACCAAACGTGACGTCAACCGGCGGGAGGTAGTCGAGCGCTCGAATACACATATTGAGAACGTGACCGGCCGCCTTCGAAGCCTCGTTTGCGAGTCGACGAACGAGGTCCGGATGAATTGCGCCGTCAGGCAGAATTCCGGTTCCGCCCGTGTAGATTCGCAACAGGTCAGCCGTGCGCGTTTCGTAGATCGCGGTAAACGCGTCGAACACAGCGGCGACGAGAATCGACCCGCGTTGATGTGGCTCCTTCACTTTCTGGTAATCCGCTGGATCGGGTTTCAGCGGCACCCATTCGCCCGCATCGTTGAAGCGTCCAATCGAATCACGCAACGCGCCACGCTTGCCGGTCGCGCGTCCGAATTGCAGCGCCAGACTGCCGAGCATCGACTGCGTCCGCAGGTTACCGCGGGTGCGACCGATCTCAGTCTCGAGGATCTCGGGTATCGTGAAGTGCTGCATCAACGCGATGATGTCCGCGAACGCTTCGTGCAACGCGAGCACGTCGTCGTTGGTGGGCTCGCCGAAGCGACGATGCATGCCGTCGAGAATCGCGTGCGTCGTTTCATGGGCCACGATGTCGTGCGATAGGCAAGCGTAGACTTTGCTGCCGGGCACATGATCGCCGGGATCAGTCGCCGAAGCCTCGAAATATCCAAACAGCAAACCCACAGCAAGGGGACTGTAATAAGCATTCGCCTGGCGCAGCGCGTGTGGCGAAATCGTTAATCGACGCACAAATTTGCTGTCATCATCATCGTCTTGCGGATTGATCTCCGGCCGCCAGAGAACCGGACGCCCGAGCGCGTGCTCGAAGTGCTCGATCGTCTTCATCCCGACGGCATAGACCATCTGCTGATGAAAAGCCGCGTTGCCTTCAGAAGGCTCCCAGCCGTCTGTCGCGATTAAGCGAGGATCGTTGAGATCGACTGGCTCGTACGTCTCGCCCGAAGCATCTTCATCAACGACGTGCAGGTACTCACCCTTCGGTCCCTTCTCGAGTTTTTCCCAACGCACTTTCAGTGAGATCTCGTTCATGCCCGCAGTGGCGAGACGCGTCGACAAACTCGGATCGACTGCGTACGTGCGGATGCGACGGAACGGCGGATCGAAAGGCTCAATCGACGGCTGGCACGCCGCAGGTGGCTTCGCGACCACGTTCAAAGGGACATTGATCGCGGAACTTCCAAACATCAACATGTAACGCGAAGCGATATGTCTCCTCAGCGCGACGGACGCTTTGTCGTCCTGGATTAATGCGTCCATGAACTGGCGCAAAGTGTCCTTCGGAATATCCTGTGCTGCATCCGGATCGGGCACGAGTCGATTCAACGTCTGGTTGTAAAGCCAGCGCTGCGCCAGCTCGATCTCAAACATGTTTTGGCGTGGTGGCGGATCGGCAAGACCGAAACCGGTGAGCACCCGCAACACTGCAAACGAATCATTGTCGGCTGGTGTCTTTGGCAGATTGAGCACGGGCGAGACGCCGAGTGCGGCATGAGCTTGCAGGATGCCATGGCCCATGCGACTTCCATCCACGCCTTGTTTCTTTGCAGAGCTGAACAACGCGTGCCGCACTGCTTCCACTCGACGCCAGTCACGCGACAAAGAGGTCTTGTACTTTTCCATCCAGAGCGCGACGGCGGCGGCGATCTGCGGCGTCGCGGCGGATGTGCCTTCGCCGTTTAGTCTCAACGTCGAGCCGCAACCAAAGACGGCCCACGGAATGTTTGGCGTGTAAGTGGAGAGCGCGTCAGTCATGCTGCTGTCTGGTCCAAAGTTTCCTTGAAGCTGTCTGGAAGTGAGATCAATGTAAGGAGCGTCGTTCGCCATGACGCCGCAAACGGCGAGAACGCGATGGTAGCGTGCAGGATAAACAACGTGACGCGTAGGCAGGCCTTCGACATTGTTACCAGCCGCGGCGCAGATACAAATCCCGGCTTCGTAAGCATCGTTCACCGCCTCGTTCCACGCACGCGACGGCGCGCCGCCCATGCTGATCGAAATCACGTCGACCTTTTGCTCGATCGCGTAACGCAGCGCTTGCGCAAACGCACTCGTATGGAAGAGCACAACGGAATTCGAGATGCGGAGCGGGAGAATGTCTGCGCCCGCCGCGCCTCCGAGTGTCTCGTTGAATTGCGCGATGTGGCTGCCGGCGAGAATGCTGATCGTGCCGGTGCCGTGTCCGGAGTTGTCGGGGAACGCATTGCCGCGATTCGGATCGTCGGCGCTATTCGGATCGTTGTCGCCGTCTACAAAACTTCGCTCAAGGTTCTGTAAGAGATTTTGCGGCTGCGACTCGTGCCCGCGATCGTATCCGGTGTCGATGTGTGCGATGCGTGTGCGTGGTGGATTGAATGGAACCGCCTCGCGAGCTTTACGCAGTTGCGTGTACTGGTCTTCGAGGTGCCATGCAAATCGATCGGGTCCGAGGATCTTGCCGCCAGTGTCTTGTTGTGGAACCGGGCCACAGGATGCCTCCAACGCCATCATGGGCCCACCGCCCGGGTTCTTTTCGTTTGTGTCGAGGAAGCTCTGTTCGAGATCGGGCTCTGCGAACATGACCGCGGACTCATCGACACCCAACTGGTTTGCGACCTGGCTGTGCGCGAGATCCCAGGGCGTCGCCGCACTGTCGGGCAGGTCTGCGAGAAACCATGCGGGCTCGGCGCCAAGACCGAATGCCGCGGTTTGCGGTGCAGAATCGAAGAGTGGACGCAGGTTTGCGCGCGGATCAGCGGCCGCGAGGGATGCTGTCGGGAGAAGTTTTACGAGAAGACGATTATTAGCCATGAGTCTCTCCGGTAATAGGACCTATAGGACGTATATGACTTATTTAAGATTTGCGTCGCACCAAGCGCGTGCTGTGGCGACGCCGTGCTCGACTTCGTCTCGGAAGCGGCGCTGGTTGAAGTTGAACAGGTAGTGCAGTGCGACTTCGGATTTGATCTCGCGAACTGTGATCGTTCGGCCGAATTCACCCGGCGCACCGCTTTCCACTGCAGCGTTGTTGGTGGCGATACGAGCCAGCACCTGCTTGTAAGCGTTGTTTGTTGTCGCTTCGAAGATGCCGAAGAAGTTTCCGATGAAGCCGTTGCGCCATACCCCGCGCTGACTTGTGGTCCAGATCACCCAGAGCTCGTCTGCGCCACGCCTGATCGCTTCTTCGAGATTCGTGGCGGTGTTCAAGACCGCATCGATGTACGTGTCGCCGTCGATACGCACTGGCGGAAACCACAACGGCAACGATCCAGCGGCGATCAGAAGGTCTTCCGTCAGCTCCCCAGTTTCAACCGGACGCAGAATGTGTTTCGAGAAGTTGTAGACGTTGAATGTTCCCACGCGTGAGCTGGCGCGAATCTTTTCGAAGTCGAGGCCCCACTCGTGAAAGAACTTCTTGCGAAAAGGATTTAGTTCAAAGAACGACTCGGCGTAGAACACCTTGAGCAACTGCAGCCAATTGACGTCGACCGCGGCCATTGGTTTGAAGCGACGCCAGTTGTCGGCGATTTGAGTACCGGAAAATCCCTGCACCCACATCGCGAGATTGAATGACGCAGCACTGACGCCGTCGCCATGATCAAACTCGATGCCCGCTTCATCGAGCCAGACCTGAAGCACACCCGCTTGAAAAGCGATCTTGAGCCCGCCCCCCGCCAGCATCAATGACCGCTTTGTCATTTCGCGCCTTTTTGTGGTCCTCCAGCATCTTCGATGATCACGTCGGCGGCTTTTTCACTGATCATGTAGATCGCGGAGACGATGAAGTAGCCGGGAATTTTAGGAAACACGGAGGCGTCGACCACACGCAGGCCCTGGACTCCACGCACGCGGAAGCGACTGTCCAACACCGCTGTGGGATCATTGTCAGCGCCGATCTTGCAGGTACAAGACGCATGATGGCCCCATGCTTCGTCCTGGATAAACTGTTTGAGTTTGTTCGCGTCGAGATAGTCCGCGCCGGGCACAATCTCGGTGTGTTTGCCGACGTATCTGTTCATCTCTCGAACAAAACCAACTCCAGCCACGACGGCATCGAGATCTTCACCCTTCGCATCATTACCTTCAGTGAAGTAGTGAAAATCGATCATGGGCCACTTGCGCGGATCGTTCGATTGCAGCGTAACGCGGCCCGCGTTGTTGTTCGTGTAGGCCTTGAGCACGGCCCACGTAAACCGCGTGCGTAGTCGCTCAAACTGTTCCGAGTAACCGGGCACGTAGCCTTTGAAGTATCCGGGCAGAGCGAACACGTAGAGATCGGGCTCTTTCAGATTTGGGTTTGAGCGCATTATGACGCCCAGCAGCGCGCCGTTCGTCGTGTAAATCCCGGTGCCCGATTCCCACATCGTGAAGTACGGATCCGCCGGGCCACCATCCTGTGGCGGAGCAAAAGTCGCCCCTTCCAGCAACGCGAACGGTTTCTCAAACTCCGCAACCACGCCGACTTCGTAACGATCCTGCAAGTTCTCGCCGACACCCGGCAGATCGACAACGACGTCGATATTAAAGTCCTGCAACTCTTTTGCTGGTCCAACACCGGAAAGCTTTAACAACTGCGGAGTGTTGAAAGCCCCCGCGCAGACGATCACTTCGCGTGACGCAAACACTTCACGCTTCACCGGTTCGCTTACGTTACCTTTGCGCGCTTCAGGGTCGGCCTCGTAAAGATGTTTGCCCTCCAAAACCTCAACGCCGATCGCGCGCTTGTCTTTGAAGAGAATCCGGGACGCCAGCGAGTTAAGCTGAATCGTGAGATTGTTCGGGAACTCCTGTTTAGTCTTCAGCAGAAAGTCACGCGGGCCATTGCGCTTGCCGTTCGAGACTGCGAGTGGCGTAAACGCGAGTCCCTCGCGCGCGTCGATGTTGCTACGAAAATCGTTTGGATCGAGCCTCGTGATGATGCTTAAAAGCGGTTGACCCTGCCGTCCCTTCAGAGTTTGCTTGATGGCTTTGATCAGAATGCGAACGATCGCCCAATCTTTCAAAGCAAGCCGTGGATCGGCCTCGCTGGTGTTGAGCCACCCTTCGAATCCGTGACCGTGACGCCAGTCGCGCCAATCTTTCCGGCCGTGCCACAATCCGATAGCCGACCAGCCCAGACCTCTCAAGTAGTATTTGAAGCTCCCAGGCTTCGGAACGTAATGGCAGTTTTCGAGACGCGTGAAGTACTGGTTCATGTTGTCGGCGCGCCACGACGAGTCTCCAGTGAGCTCGGCGATGTAATCCCAATCGCTATTCTGCGGCGTGACCGTGATCATCGCGTTGTGCGCCGTGCAACCACCGAGCGTGCCCGCACGTGGATACCAGACGCGCGGCTGTCCATCGACTTCGACAATCTTCGAATCCTTTTTTTGAAGGTCGGGATTTTCGTAGTGACGCACGAAGTAGTCCCACTGGCAGTGCGGATATTCGGTCGAGAGCCCGTGGAAGATCGGCACTTCATACATCAGCTTGCCGAGCTTGTCGTCAGCACACGGATCGCCGCCTGCTTCCAAAAGCAGTACCTTGAATCCGGCGCGAGCAAGACGTGCGGCGAGTGGTCCACCTCCTGCGCCCGATCCGACCACGATGTAGTCAAACTGTGCGGTGCTCATGTTTTTGCCCCTCAGAAGGTTTTCAAAAACTCGATCAGGTCGCGTTTCTGTTGCTCGGTTAATGGTGAGTCGTCGCCGTAACGACCGGTGCCGAAGTAGTGACCGCGATTCACAACGTAATCGGGACACTTGCTCAAAGCGATCAAACTATCAGCGAGGGGCATAAACGCCTGCTTGACTTGATCGTCAGTCGCGTTGGGCGGCAGGGCTTTTAGTTTCTGCTTGATCTCCTTCACGAGGCCTAGCAGTTTCCAGTCGTATTGCACTCGTCCCCAGAAACCCAAACCTTCGGGACGAAGATTCAGGCTGGCAAGGAGGCCGACGGGTGTGTCAGGCGGGATTGGTCCAATATCGACGCCGCCGTCATCGCTGAAGATGCTTGGAAAGAGGATATCGCCGAAGCCTTCGACGAGGTTTGGCACGTAATTGGGTGCAACGCGAATCGAGCTGCGCGTTGTGGTCCGATCGATCACGCCGACGTCCAGGCCCTTCGCCGAGAGGATCGGATCCTTGTCACGTTCCCTCAGTAAAAGCATCTGCTCGATCGACGCCTGGAACGACTCCATGCGTTTGTCGACTGACGGTTCCCACATGAACGGGCCGACTGAGTTATTCAACAGGAACGGAGCCGTGGACCACAAACTAATCAGCGAGGCGGGACGAGTGTAGCCGCGCCCGCCGCCCGGCATCTCATACGTTCGTTCTTCGCCCGTGATCGGGTGAACGACCTTGATGCTGCCGACTGAAGGCAGGTCTTTGTAAGTATCAGACGAGAAGTTGTCCCAGATGTTGTCTCTGATCGCGTTGGTTGCGAGTGGACTGCAAGCGTTGGTCTGGAGCAGCGTCACCGGCACGCGATGTTCCGCGGATAGATAATTTCCGTCGAGAAAATCAGGCGCATTTACGATCGCGCGCATCTTCGACTTGAACTCTTCGGTCTTGGTCCAGTTCCAGTATTCGTCCCAACACCTCAGGTAGTTTGGTCCAGAGCAACCGTTGGTCGCGTAGATCTGCTTGGGAGCGTCGGGCGTCGGAAGCTTGCTCGAATGACAACGCGCGCACGTTTCCGCGAAGACGTTCTTACCGTTGTTGATGCGTTCGACGTAAGCCGCATCTGTTGGATCGCCGTTGTTGAGGTACTTGGAACCTCCCGGCGCATCAATCAACTTGTGTGGCGTGGCGGCTTTCAGAAAGAAGAGCGCCAGGTCGACAGTCTGCGCTTCGGTTGCTTCCCAGTAGCTCGAGTTTTTACGCGCGACTGCGATCTCGATCGGCGAGACTGTCTTGCCACCGACGAGCGGATTGAAGTGCAGCAACCACTCTTCGCTGAACAAGCCGATGTTCAGATAAACGCGATTCAGTGCGCCCAGTGCGCCGACTGAGTCAGCGCCGTCTTTGAGCACACGTGGCGAGAAGCTCGTGTTCGGCGGCACGAAGAACTGCGCGAGTGGATTCCCGGGCGGCACGTAGTCGTTCAGTTGTTTGTTGTCGTTACTGCCTGGTCCAAGTGTTTCCTTGCCGAAGCGCTTTGCTTCTTCGAGACGTGGACCGAGACTGTAGATCGCGTTCATCGTGCGCGGATTGTTGATGTTGTCAGACGAGACGAGGGATGTATCGAGAGAACCCGGCCGCGACGTGTGGAACATCTGGAACGTGTAAGTCGAGTAGTCAGCTTTCCAGCACAGTGGGATCCGAAGCTTGGAATTCACGTGACTTGAAGTCGCGGC
>JADMIO010828199.1_pt1 | contig 64562 bp, 37 predicted proteins | sample 8958161 | NCBI WGS metagenome assembly JADMIO01 (sample SAMN16585339, study PRJNA669376) | soil metagenome | isolation source: Crop rotation soil | place: USA: Cullars Rotation, Alabama | collected 2011 | reverse complement strand
ACGTGCACGAACCCGCCGGCGCGTTCAATGATGCGGTGCACGATCGACAGACCTAAGCCGGTTCCTTTGTCCTTCGCCTTCGTCGTGAAAAACGGTTCGAAAATGTGGGCGCGCGTTTCCGGACTCATACCGACGCCTTGATCAACGACGTCGATGACGGTGAAAACGCCAACGTCGTCCGTCCCTTCGGCGACCACCGCGAGGCCGACCGAAATCGCGATCGGTCCTCCGTGCGGCATTGCATCGCGGGCGTTCAAGACGAGATTGAGAAGCACCCGTTCGAGCCGTTCGCGATCGACGAACACTAAATCCGCGGACGTGCGTTGGAAGGAGATCGGGTAGCGTTCGCCGACGGTCGTTTGCAGCATCGGAATGATCTTTTCCACGACGGCCGAGGCATCGAGCACGCGCGGCGTTTGTTGCTGGTTGCGGCCAAAGGTCATGAGTTCGGTCGTCAGCGAATTACCCCGTTCGACGGCTTCGAGAATCTGCTTCGTGAGCCGAAGAATGTCTGGCGTGACGCCGGGCTTTTTCGTGATGAGCTGAGCGCCAGCGAGAATGACTGTAAGCAGGTTTTTGACATCGTGGGCGATTGTGGCCGCGAGATGGCCGACGGCATCGACCTTGTGCAGTTCCGCCAGATGGGCTTCGAGCGCCTTGCGCGAGCGTTCCGCGTCGAGCCGGGCGGCATTTTCGAACTTGAGGGCGATCGAATCGGCCACGCTGGTGGCGAAATCGCATTCGGATTGAGTCCAGCGCCGCGGTTGGCCAATGTGCTCGTGACAGACGACGCCGACGACTTCGCCGCCGCGAAAAATCGGGGCGTCGAGCATCGACGTGATGCCGAGCGGATCGAGATAGGCGTTCTTGAGCCGTTGCGTGCGCGGGTCGGTGAGCGCTTCAATCGCGGCGATGGCGCGCTGCTTTTCCAGGGCCTGGAAGTATTCGGGGAAATCGTCGGCGCTAAGAATCGCCCCTTCGGAATGCTCGCGCCGGTTGGCCTGGTAGACGTCGAAACAGCGGATATTTTTGCGGCCGTGAATGTACAACCAAATGCCGACGCGTTCGACATTGAGTGTCGCGGCCGCCGTTTCGGTGATGGTCGCAAGGGCCGCCTTGAGCGCTTCGCCGCCCGAAACTTGCATGCGGGCAAGATTCAATCGCGCCCGCTCGAATTCGCGGCGTTCGTCGGCCGGGGACGGCGTGGCGGCACAAGCGGCATCCATTAGCGAATCTCCCGGACGCGGCGACTCTTGCGGGGACTCGAATCAGAGCAGAAGAAGAGAAGGATTAAGAGGAAGATTAGGATTAGGAAGAGGATTAAGAGCAAGATCAAGAGAAAGAGTAGGATCGTCGCTCGGCCGTCGTACTCTTACTCCTAATCTTGCTCTTAATCCTCTTCCTAATCCTAATCTTCCTCTTAATCTTTCTCTTCTTCTGTTGCCGCCGAATTCAAGTCGAATCGCGGCGGCGCTCAAACTCGTCCGTAGATATATTCATGCAGGTGATAAATCGTCTTCTCCTGCGAATTGGTGTGGAAGGCATTGATGTCGCCAATGGAGACCAGGCCGATGATGCCGCCGTCTGCATCAAGCACCGGCAAATGGCGCACGCGCCGCTCCTTCATGAGGAGCGAGGCTTCGTCGACTTCCGTGTCGATCGCGCACGAGACAACGTCGTTCGTCATCACCTCGCCGACAGTCGCATGGGCCGGATCGCGGCGTTCGGCCACGACGCGGCGCAGGACGTCGCGCTCCGTAAAAATACCAATCACCTTGCCTTGATCGATCACCACGAGGGCGCCGATCTTATAATCGTTCATCATCACGGCGGCGTCCAGCACGGTCGCTTGACGCCCAATCGACATGACGTGAGATCCTTTCACCCGAAGCAAATCGCTGACCTGAGCCATGAGACGCTCCTCCCTCGCCGGCGGCGAGGCTAACAAACGAAATGATAGGAGGTGGACAGACCGGATTACGGGCGAACATGGGCTTGCTGCAATTTAGCAGGCCGCGGCCAGATTGCAAACATTTTCTGACGAGAATGAAAGTCCGCTTGCGGCTTAGTTCGAGTTTCGCAGATTTTGAGGTATCGTAGAGGCCGGCTTCGTTGGCATTCTGAGGTGATTACCACACCATCTCAAAAGCCAAGGAAGGCCGGCCATGGATCATCTTACGAACAGCTTCCACGCGTTGCTGGGGTCCTTTCGCGTCGTCTTCACCGAACCCAGTTACCAGATCTTTCTCACGCTGATGACCGGATGGGTGGTTTCGGTGCGGCACCGCTATGTCACCGAACTCATCTACGGCGGCGATAGCGTCGGCAAAGGGCATTGGTCGCGCTTCCATCGCTTCTTCAGCCATTACGTTTGGTCGCTCGACGATCTCTGCCTCGTCCTCGCACGCATGCTGATCGAAGCCTTCGTCGGCGACGGCATCCTTTTTCTCGCCGTCGATGACACCCTCTGCCGCAAACGCGGCCTCAACCTCTTTGGCGCCGGTATGCATCACGATCCCCTTCTGTCCAGCAAGGCCCTCAAGCTCGTCAGTTGGGGACACGATTGGGTCATCCTCTCCTTGATCGTCGCCAATCCTTTTTGGGCGCCGACCAAGGTCTTCGCCTTGCCGATCGGCTTTCGCCTCTACCGCAATCTCCAAGGAAACGCCAAAGCCAAAAAAGCCAACGACACCACCAGCCGTGCCAGCACATCCTCCAAAAAGAAAGCGAAGAAAACGTCCGCCCCAAAAAAGCCCAGGTCACGCAAGACAGCCGTCCGCCGCGCCGACGGTTCCCTCCACGAAACCAGGCCCCAGCTTGCTATACAACTCATCCAGTGGTTCGCCGCCGCTTTCCCCGAGCGAACCATCGTCGTCGGCGGCGACAGCCTTTACGGCGGCCAAAGCGTCCTCGCTCAACTACCCGTCAACGCCCATCTCATCAGCCGTGTTCATCCCAAAGGAGCCCTCTACGAGCCCGCTCCCACGCCCGTCCCCGGACAACGCGGCCGCAAACCCAAAAAAGGCAAACGTCTTCCCTCCATGACCGACTGGGCCAACGACGCCACCCCATGGACCGAACTCGAATTCGACCAGTACGGCCTGCACGCCAACCTCTCCGTTAAGACCCGCCAAGGCCTCTACTACAAGGCCGGCAAGTCGCGCCTGCTCACCTTCGTCCTGATGCGCGACAACTCCGGCAAACGTCCCCTCGCCATCTTCTTTGCCACTCTGCTCGATTGGTCCGCACGCGATATCCTCGGGGCCTATGCACGCCGCTGGGCCATCGAAGTCTCCTTCGAAAACGGCAAACAACTCCTCGGCTTTGAAGACCCCGCCAACAGACTCCCCAAGGCCGTCCAGCGAACCGCGCCCATGGCCATGATTCTCGTCAGCCTCATCACCCTGTGGTTCCACCAAGAGGGCCGACACCACTTCGTCATCCCAAACCGCCCCTGGTATCGTCGTAAGAAAGAACCCTCGTTCGGCGACATGCTGACGACTCTGCGCAAACTGAGTTGGACCGATTTTCTCGAACCCGCGCGTGACGACCCCACCCTCGCGAAAACCCGACTTGCCAAGATGACCGAATTTCTCAGCCGCGCCGGCTAACGCCCGCCCAGTTCGTCACCTCACACCTGACACCACTATCCTCCCACGACATGCCAACCGCAACTCTCGGTAGCCCTAGGGTGCAACTGGCGTTCCTACAGCGTTTTTCGCATTTTTGGAGCAAAAATTGGCACTTCGGAGCCATTAATGCCCATTAATGACGCATTGAACCGGTACTGTCACCTAGCAACTTAGACTGAGCGTTTGCAAAACGCCAATGTTTTTGGCGTCTTTCAGCGTCCGAAAAGTCGTAGGAGCAGCAGCTGCACCCGTAGCCCTACGTATATCCTTTGCGCCAAAATCTGCGAAACTCGAACTTAGCGTTCGCAGTGTTCTGACGGGGGCAATCAGCGCAACGCCAGACATGCGAACGCTAAGCCGCAAGCGGCGGAAAAACGGCCGCATATCGAAAACTTCTTGACAGATCGACTCTCTCGCGACTACTATCGTGTGGGTGGTCTAATCTCTCCAGATAAAAACTCAGGCGGTCCTTTCCCGGTACATCGGGCGACTGCCGATCATCGGCGGTGACCCGCCGACGAATCTCAACCTCTCTCATCGGATTTCTTTTAGATCCTTTGTCGTGGCTCGCGGCCCGTTTTCCGCACAGGAGACGAATCCATGACGCGTTCGATCCGTTCCGCTCAGCGTGCGTTCACGCTCATCGAACTTCTGGTCGTTATCGCGATTATCGCGATCCTCATTGCCCTGCTCGTCCCCGCGGTGCAAAAAGTTCGCGAAGCCGCGGCTCGCACCCAATGCTTAAATAATCTTAAGCAAATTGGACTGGCCTTTCACACATACTACGACGCCAATAACCGCATCCCGTATTTGCGCGGCCCTGGTGGCGACGTGGATGACATGGGCCATACTTGGGCCGTCATCATCCTGCCTTACATCGAGCAGGCCGACGTCTACAACAGTTGGCGCGTCAAGAATGGAACCGGCGCCTACGCCAGTATGCCGGCCGCCATTCAGCAGGCGATCGTGCCGTCGTACTACTGCCCCGCCCGCGGCCCCTCCGGCCGGTTGAGTAAGGCCTCGGGCAGTGTCACCAATGACGAATACGATAGCGCCCCCGGCGCCTGCGGCGACTACGCCGGCTGCTCCGGAACCACCTTCGATCCGATCTCGAACTCCTTCGAGCAAGCCACTGGCGCGGTCATCACCGAACTCAAGAAGCTCACCATCAAGAGCATCACCGATGGCCTGAGCAACACGCTCTACGTCGGCGAAAAACACATCAACCTACAGAAGATCGGCACCCAGACGCCGTACGACTGCTCGATCTTCAACGCCGATTCCGCCAACAGCATCCAGCGCATCGCTGCCCCAGGCTATCTATTGGCGAAGAGCATGAGCGATCCCGAAGCGAGCATCTTCGGCTCGCCGCACACGGGGGTCGTCAACTTCGTCTTCGGCGACGGCGCGGTGCGCTCCATCAGCGTCTCCACGAGCGGCCCCATTCTCGCCAATCTGGCCCACCGCAGCGACGGCAATACAGTCGATCTCAACGGTCTCTAAGGAAAATCACGTTCATGCGATTTACTTGCTTAGGATTGCTGCTGGCGCTGCTGCTCGTCAGCGCCGGCTGCGGCTCTGGTTTTCACTCCGTGCGCGGCAAAGTCGTATATCCCGATGGCACGCCTTTGCCGGAAGGGTGGATTAGCTTCGAAAAGACGGAAGGGGAAAATACCCATTCCGCCGACAGCCCCATCGACGCCAACGGCGCCTTCGAGCTGCGCACCGCTCGCCCCGGCGACGGCGTTCCGCCGGGTAAGTACAAGGTCATGATCAAAGGAAAGGAATGGACTCTCGCCGAGGGCAGAAAACGCGTTTACCACCTGGATCCCAAGTTCGAGAGTTTCGAAACCTCCGGCATTGAGCTTGTCGTCGAACCCAAAACGAACTTCTTCGAAATCAAAGTCACCAAACCGAAGTAGGACGTTCTCCTTGCCGCTTGCGGCTTAGCGTTCGCGTGGCGGCGCGCGCACGCTCTGCCGCAAGCGGCGATCCTTAGAGCAACTGCCGCGCTCTCGGCCCAATTATGATGTCAAATATACTTGACACAATGTAATGTATGAATTACATAAAGTAAAGGAGGGTTGACGTACGAAAGTCACCACCAGGAGGTCGCATCATGTCGCAAACGCAAAAGTACGCTTGGTTCAATCTGACGATCGTCGCCGTGACGGTCGTCACCATCGGCGGACTCGCGCCGCTCATTGGCTATCGCGCTTGGGGCGGGCTTGGCTTCCTCGGCTTTCTCGGACTTGGGCCGATTTTCTTTCGCAAGTGGAACAGCCGTGTCGTAGCCGACGAACGCGACGTCGTAATTCAATTGCGTTCCATGCTGTTCGCCTACAGCGCCTTTTGGGTGGCGTTCGTGGTGGCGGCGGTTTTCCTGGCGCCGCTGTGGTTCGAAGACCGCGTGCCGACGCCCGTGGTGCAGATTAGCGTCGCGGTGGCATGGATGTTGGTGACTACGATGCAGGCGGCCGCCATCCTCGTGCAATATGGCCGGGGAGGGAACGCGGATGCCGTCTAACGAAACCGGAATCCTGCGAAATTGCATTCGCGCCCTGCGCTTTCATAACGGTGAATTGACGCAGCAACAGCTCGCCGACCGCGTCGGCGTCACGCGGCAGACGATCATCGCGCTCGAGGCAGGGAAATACGCGCCCTCGCTTCTCTTGGCGATGCGCCTGGCGGCGACGTTTGGCGTTCGTGTCGAAGATGTGTTTCAATGCGAAATGGGATGACCTGTGGGGCACGTTTTTAGAGTGCCATAGTCTTGACGCCATAGCCCTTGACTGGCACGTTAAAAACGTGCCCCACAAAAGACAAAAGCCATGATGACCGACGCCGCACTGAATCCTCCGCTCCTCACGCCCGATCTTCCCGGCATCGGCGGGCGCATCAAAGTCGAACCTGACGACTTCGAAGTCGAAGAAATTCCCGCGTACGAGCCCTCGGGCAGCGGCGAGTTTCTTTACCTATGGATCGAAAAACGCGACATGGGGGCCCAGTTCTTCACTGGCCATCTGGCGCGCCGCTTGGAGATCCCGAGCGGCGAAATCGGCACGGCCGGCTTGAAGGATCGCCGCGCCGTGACGCGGCAATGGGTCTCCGTCCCCAATCGTGCCGAAGCGAATCTGGCGAAAATCGACGGCGACGGCGCGAAGCTCCTCAACGTCAAGCGCCACGGCAACAAGCTCCGCCCCGGCCATCTGCGCGGCAACCGTTTCCGTATCCTCATTCGCGACGCGGCCGGTGATGCCGCGCCGATTCTCGACCGGCTGCGGCAATCGGGCCTGCCGAACTTTTATGGCCCGCAACGTTTCGGTCGCGATGGCGACACCTTGCAAATGGGCTTGGACATGCTTCTTAAAACGCCGGGCATCCGGCCGATTCGCAATCCGTTCCTTAAGAAGCTGTCTCTCTCCGCGGCGCAATCGGCGCTCTTCAATGCCTATCTCGCGCGACGCATGGCGGATGGGCTGTTGCCGCGCGTGCTGTCGGGCGACGTCATGGGCAAACTTCCGTTTGGCGGTATCTTCACCGCCGAGGACCTCGTCGCCGAACAGGCGCGGTTCGAGCGCCGCGAAATCGTCACGCAAGGCCCGATTTACGGCGCCAAGATGTTCCCCGCGAAGGACGCCGCTGCACAGCGTGAAGCCGAGTTGCTCGCCAGCTTTGGTTTCTCGCGCGAAAACTTCGCCGGCTTCGGCAAATTGATGCAAGGGACGCGCCGGCACAACTTGGTTTATCTCGATGACCTGTCGGCGGAATTGGGACTCGCTGGCGTGCGTCTGACCTTCACCTTGCCAGCCGGCAGCTATGCGACAGTGCTACTTCGCGAAGTAATGAAGACAAACGTGGCAACTGACGAGAGCTGAAAGAGACTCACCGAAGGCCAAAGATCGCAAAGAAAGCCCTGGCTCCGTTTCCTTTGCGTACTTTGCGCCTTCGCGTTGAACTGTTTTAGGACGCAGCGGCTTCCCAAATCGGCCGACGTGGGCGCGGCGCCAAGGCGGGAATCACGGCCCCAAATTCCGTCGCAGCCAAATCGAACCACAACCGTTCGCCGTCGGCGAGGCCGGAAAGTCCCAGCCATTCGATCACGACCGGTTCGTCGCGGCCGACTTCGAATGTCATTGTGGTGGCGGTGCCGTCCATGAAGAAAATTTGGCCGACGTCGCCGCGGCGTTCGACGTAGAAGCGGCGCACGCGATGACCGGGGATGCGGTTGAGATTGTCGTCGCGGCCCTCCAGCGGGAAGCAAATCATCTTAATGAGTTTTTCGCGACAGCCGGCGAGGTGCTTGCCCAGCCCGAACAGACGCAGGCCGTGCTTGCAAAAGGCTTCGACGCCGATGGCGACCGGTTGGCCGTCCGGCCAAAGGACCTCGTAGCCTTCGAATTTCGTCAGTTCGGTGTGCCGATCCCGGCTGGGATCACGACGGAAAAGGAGGGTTAGCGTGCGGGACATCCAGGGCCGCTCTCCAATTTAAAGGAAGAAAATCTCCGCCGACACGAGCGCCACGAACAAGCCTTCCGCGGCCGCCCTGCCGGAATGCAGGGATTCGGAGCCCCTGCAAAGTCTCGCGATAAAATAGAGAAATCAGGCCGGTTCGGCGAGAATTGACCTGGGTTTCTTGGATTTTTTTCAGGACGGGTGTTCACTCAATCAAAGCCCCGAGGTGAGGTACTCCGAACCTCGGGATTTCATCCCGAGGTTCGGAGTACCTCACCTCGGGGCTTGAGGCATCAGAACAATAGACCGCCCTCTCCTTCCGCCGGCCGAGCCGGTGGCGTCAATCCCATATGACGATACGCCTTCGCCGTTGTCATCCGACCGCGCGGGGTTCGCACCAGAAACTGCTCGCGCAACAGATACGGTTCGACTTCGTCGCTGAGCGTGTCGCTGGCGATGTTCATCGTCGCCGCCAACGCCTCCACGCCCGTGGGCCCGCCATCGAAAACGTGAATCAACGTTTTCAAATAACGGCGATCTTGCTTATCGAGCCCCTCGCCGTCGACTTCCGCCATCGCCAAAGCGCGATTGGCGATGTCCGCAGAGATTTCGCCATCGGCTTCGCTGGCCGCGTAATTCCGCGCCCACCAGAGCCGCGAGTTCGCGATGCGCGGCGTCCCACGGCTGCGACGCGCGATTTCCAACGACGCCTCGGGCGTGATCTTCGTCTTCAACTTGTCCGAATTGATGGTGACGATGCGCGACAGCTCTTCAACCGTGTAGTAATCGAGATGTTCCTGCATCTTGAAGCGATCGCGCATCGGACTCGACAACATGCCGCTGCGCGTCGTGGCGCCGATCAGCGTGAAGCGTTTGAGGGGCATCGTAATCGTACGCGCGTGCATGCCGTCGCCGAGAATGATGTCCACGCGGAAATCTTCCATCGCCGGATAGATGAATTCCTCCACGACGCGCGGCATGCGGTGGATTTCGTCGATGAACAAAATCGACCCTTCGCCGGCGTTGGTAAGGAATGGTAAGAGATCGGCCGGCTTGGTGAGCGCCGGACCGCTTGTGTATTGAATCGTAGTGCCAAGCTCGTTCGGCAGCACGGTGGCGAACGTCGTTTTGCCCAAGCCGGGCGGGCCGTCGAAGAGGATATGCGACATCGGCTCTTTGAGCTTCTTGCACGCTTTAAGGACGATTTCGAGCCGCTGCACGACGGACTTCTGGCCAATGACTTCGCGCAGGAACCGGGGACGAAGGGCGGCATCGCGCTGACGGTCGTCGCCGGCGGCGGCGGCGTTTCCTCCTTGAACTATCGGTTCGCGAGCCATGTGTGTGTCCTGGCGGAACTCGGGCGCCTCGTTCCCAGGCTCTGCCCTGGGAACGCGCTTCCTTGGAGGCTCTGCCTCCCGATCTGTGCGGCCACTGCAGGCGGAGCCTGCCGTTCTTCGTTCCCAGGCAGAGCCTTGGAACGAGAGATAACCGCTCAAGGAATCTTAGAGTTCTTTAGTCGGCGAGCCAGGAGCGTCAGCGACTGGAGGACCCGTGTCGCCATCTTCGAGACATGATCCCTCCAGTCGCTGACGCTCCTGGCTCGCCGGCCTCGGCAAACGCCGTCGCGCCAATGTGCAATTCAAAACGAGTGAAATGACGACGAGAAACAAAAACGGTTGCAGCGGTTTCAGCCAATCGGCACGCCCGCGTTCTCTGACGCTTTGCTCCGGCGCAATCGCCGCCGGCGCGGCGGGCGCGGCGGGCATGTCGCTCGACGCGGCCATCGCGGCCGATTCACCGACCCCTTGAAAAACTTGCGCTTCGGGCATCACCGAGGAGTCGATGAACGGCGTTGCCAGCGGCGCCAAGCCAATTTCAATCGCCAGCCGATTATCGCTCGTTTGCGACCGGTCGAGCGGCATCGCGATCACCGCCGGCGTTCGAATCTCGTTGCCGCGCACGGCATCATCGGAAGCGGGCGACACGTCCAGAAACGCATTGAGCGAGCCGGGATTAGCGCCGATGTCGTTCGCGATCGATCGGCTTCCGTCGCCAGGCGGCACGCCAACAGTCGACGTTCGATTGCCGTCGACAGTCACAACGAACGCAACTGTCACAACAGGCGCCGTTGGCGGGGCGACCGTAATCGATGAGCTGACGTTTGGTCCCGCGCTCGGCTGCACGAACGTCGTCAACGTCGGCGCCAGGGCGATCGACGACGATGACGACGGCAACAACGCCACACTGGGCTGATTGCGCTCCGGCGGCGTGAGATTCGGCCCGGCCATCGGCGGCAACGGATAGTCATCGCGTTCGCCGGGAAACGTCGGATCGAAGCCAAGCGGCCCGGCGGTGTCGGCGCCTCTGTTGAGCGGACCTTGGATGGCGCCGAACAGGCCATGAGCATCGTCTTCATAGCCGGCCGCGAAGAAAAGCGTGTTGGCGTCGCCCCCCATATGGCCGTTGCCGAACGACAAGCCCCAAAGATTCGGATTCGCGATCGGATCGCCGTTGTCGTCGGTCAGCTGACCGAGGAAATCACCGGTGAGCGGATCGAACGCGCTGATGCGGCCATCGCCGTTGTTGCCGACGAGCAACGCGCCGCCGTAGATGCCGAACCCGTCGGGGGCGAGCGCCACGCCCCAAGGGAGATCGAGCGGACCGCCGGTCGCGAAGCGCTCGACAAAAGTCCCGTCGATGTTGTAAACGTCGATGAGTCCCTCGCCATACGAAGCGTAGCCGACATCTTCGTAAGGGGCATAGGTGACGAACAGGCGATCGTCGATCAGTTGGACGTTAAACGGGGCGAAACCATCGGGCAGGTTCGGATCGACGAACGCGTTACGGAAGTAGACCGGATTGAAATGATCGTCGAAAACGTCAATGCGACCATTGCCGTTATCGGCGGCGTAGATAAAGGTTTGTCCGTTGCCGTCGGTCGCGATCGCCAAGCCGAGATAGACCGCGCCTTGGCTCGAATTGTCGACGGCGACGATGGCGTTGTCCATGTCCGCGGCAGGCGCCCATGCGGAGATTGTGCCGTCCGCGGTCGCGAACAGAAATTGCCCCGCCGCCGACACGCCGTTCGCGGAGACGACGAATCTGGGGCCGCTGTTAAAGACCGTGCCGGTGGGAATGCCCGGCCCGCCGAATGTCGACGGGATATTGACGACGAGCGGCACGATGTCGCCGCGGCCGTCGAGAAGATCGGAGACGCCCATGCCCGCTTCGGCGATCCAGTATGGCCCCGTCGGGCTATAGGAGAGTCCCCACGCGTTGACGAGATACGGATCGAGCACGCGTGCCAAGCCGGGGACATCGGAGGCCAGGTTGATCTGGACATAGCCGCCGGTCAAATCGCCGGAGGGGACGAAGCGGTCTTCTAAGATTTCCACGGTGGGGCGATAGCGCCGGGGTCGGCGCGCGGCGGGGGCGGCGCCGATTGCTTTCAGAAGATTTCGCCAAGTTTTCATACGTCTCTTTCAGGGCCGCGACGGGCCGAAGTCCCGTTGCAGCCGTTCGTATTCCGGATGATTGCGCACCGCCGCCAACGCGGTATCTCGGGAAATTTTGTCACGCCAGAACGAGCGGCGTTCTTCCGGCGGCAGCATTTCGAGAGTGCGGTCAAGCGCGGCGATCGCCTGGAAACGGTAGACCTCCGCATCGGGCGAATTCGCGGGCACGCGCGCGGCGGCGAGGGCGAAGACGCAGGCGATGTTGTGCATCATTTCCGGTGAATCGGGCACGCGTTCGAGTGCCGAGGTCGCGTCGGCGACGGCCGCGACGGCGTCGCCGAGCATGACGCTCGCCAAGCCGCGGCCGGTGTAGGCGTCGCCGAGGTTGGGATTTCGTTCGAGCGCCTCGGAAAAATCGCGGTAGGCGAGCTTCCAGCCGTCGGCGAAAAAGTGGGCCCAACCGCGATGGTGATAGAGATCGGCGTCCGCGTGGCGGCTGAGAGCTTGCGTGTAGTCATCGACGGCATCCAAATATTTACCGAGGCGCATGCGCGCCTGGCCGCGGCCGCGAAAAACGTCCGCCGACGGCAACTTCGCGTTTCGCACGCAGGCGTCGAACGCCGCCTCCGCTTGGTCGAACCGACTGAGCGCCAGCAGCGCTCGCGCTCGAACTTCCAGAGCGTGCGACAGGAGCGGCGCAATGTTGAGCGCCGCCGCACTCGACGCGATTGCTTTGTCGTAGTTTTTATCACGGAGATGATCTTTGCCGCATTCTGCGTGATAGCCGGCAAGAACATCGGCCGGCGGATTGAGCCGCATCGCCTCGGCGACGAGATCGTCCGCCCGGTCGAATTGCCGCTCGGCGAGCGCGACGTGGGCCAGATTCAAATACGCGTTGTATTGATCCGGCTTGAGCGCCTGGGCCGCGCGGAAGTCGGCGGCGGCGGCCGGCCAGTCGCGTTTCTTGAAATGCAGGATGCCGCGCGTTTGATGAAGGACATAACGGGCGTCGTCCGTAAGCGGTAGCGCCAAGGCCGCGTTGAGGTCCGCTTCCGCCAACGACCGATCCTTCAGCTTTTCGTTGGCCATGCTGCGGAAAAGATAAGCCCAAACGAACTCGGGCTTTTGCGCGAGACAGGCGTTGAACCCCGCCTTGGCGGAGTCGTAGCGCTCGGCTCTTAGGTGACACACGGCAACGAAGAACTGCGCCCAGAAATGCGACGGTTGTGCCGCGAGCGCGCGGTTGAAATGATCCTCCGCTTCTTGCCAACGACCGCGGCGGTATAAGTCTTCGCCGACGAGGAAATAATCGAGCGCGTCCTTCAGTGGCAACGCCGCTGCCCGCGCGCGAGCTTGGCGCGCTTCGTCCGGCCGGTCGAGCGAATCGAGAAGATTGGCCCGGCGCAAATGGTAGGAGCGCGATTCGACGCCAAAGCGCCCGGCGCCGTCGAGAACCTGCAGCGCTTGGCGGCGCAGCGTTTTGTCGTCGGGATCGAGGCTCGCTTGCTGAGCGCACACGCTAGCGAGAATCAGCGTCAGCGCGTAAGAATCGGTTGCCGTCTCGGATTGTCGCACATTGGCGAGATCGTCCGCTATGACGAGCGCTTCGCGCGCCGCGGATTCGGCCGAACGCAGGTGGGCAGCGGCATCGGCGCCCGAAAGCAATGTCCCCTCTTCGGGGCTGACAAGTCCGTAAAACATCGCATCGTCGCGACGCTGCAAGAACGACTGATATTTCTCCTCAGCCCGATGCCGCGACAGCTGGCCGGCGATGCCTAAGTACCAACACGCCGCCACGAGCAGACAAACAGCCGCCGCCACGCCGGCAAGCGCCGCCGGCCGCCGCCGCGCGAAGCGCCAGAGCCGTTCGATAACCGGAATGGGCCGGGCCACAATTGGTTGGCCATCGAGATATCGCCCCAAATCATCGGCCAGCGCCGCCGCGGTGGCGTAGCGTTTCGCCGGTTCCTTCTCGAGGCATTTGAGGCAGATCGTTTGCAGATCGTGCGAGACGTGGCTTTGCAACTTTCGCGGCGGCACCGGTTCGCGCGTGCGGACTTGTTCGAGCGTGTTGAGCAGCGTCGTTCCTTGAAAGGGAACGCGGCCCGTTAATAATTCGTAAAGAATCGCCCCAAGCGCATAGATATCTGAAGCCGGCCCGATTTTCTTCACGAGCCCGGCGGCTTGCTCGGGAGACATGTAATTCGGCGTGCCGAGCACCGCTTCCGTGCGCGTCGGTCCGGTGTCGGCGTCGAGGAGTTTCGCCAAGCCGAAATCGGTGATTTTCGGGACGCCGTCCGACGTCAGCAGGATATTGCTCGGCTTCAAATCGCGATGGACGATGCCCTGCTTGTGCGTATGCTGAACCGCCCGCGCCAGCGTTTGCACAAGACAGGCCGCTTCCCTTTCCGATAACGGCGATTCGGCGGCGCGCATCTGAAGATTTGCCCCGTCGACATACTCCAGGCACAAAAATGGTCGGCCGTCGTGTTCAGACACCTCATGGATTTGCACGATGTTCGGATGCTGCAATCGCGCGACCGCCTCGGCCTCGGTACGGAATCGCGATTTCGTCGTAGCGCCGGCGAACGGGCCCGCCAACAACATCTTGAGCGCGACGTGCCGTTTCAGTGAATGTTGCCGGGCCTGATAAACGACGCCCATGGCGCCGCGGCCGAGTTCGCGAACGATTTCATAGCCCGGCGCCGGGGCGTGACTTCCTTCGTGAATAAGGCTGTCGTTTTTGGAATGAACGGTCTTTTGCAGAAGGGCGGAGTTGGACGGATCGAGGCTCGTCGGCGACGATGGCTGATCGACGGGCGAAGGTCGCGAACCGCCGTCCGAAACCATCGTTCGCGGGCTCTCGAAAAGAGCGCGAAGTTGCCGGTCGAATTGTCGGAAACGCGTCAGGTATTCGGGCAACTCGGGGGTTTCGCCGCGCTCCTGGCGCAACGCCAATTCCTGATAAACGAGATCCAACACGGCCGCGGAATCGAATTCGAGCGAGGGATATTGATCCAAATAAGCTTCAACGCGGACGGCGTCGCCATCGCGCCAGCGCGCACGCTGATCCTTGCGGATCGCCCCCATTAAGCTGGCGGAGTTCGGCATTTGACGAGGTCCACCGTGGCCGGATCTTCCGCACCCGCTACGAAGCCTGGAGTCGCCGACCTTTGCCGTGGGGACGGGTCTGGAGAGCCGTCCTACGAAGGATTGCGTCGTTCCAAGAGGCCCGCCATGAGCGCGAGGAACGCCTGCGATCGCGAAAGTATCAGTGATAAGGCATCATGTCGGGGAGGGGAGATTCCGACCAATGCAAATGTGGGTCAGGATTCGCGGAATGTCAAATGCCGCCGCTTGCGGCTTAGCGTTCGCGCGTTGTTGCTTAATGGTCACCCCACCGTCAGTCGACGCGAACGCTAAGCCGCAAGCGGCAAAGACGGGCGTCCGTGAAATCTTGATGAACGCCCCCGTTAATCCGCTGCCGGCGCTTGCAATCGGCAGATTTCCCCTGTTATGATGCATTTCAGTTCCGAACCCCCCTCCATGGTTTGCTGTCCACCTGACGAGGAAATGGATTCTCGCGGGTTTCGATAAGCGAGGTCGCAGAGGAGGTTCCATGATCGCACACGGCAGCTCGGCATTGGATGCCAGCGTTTTGGTCCTCAACAAGTTGTTCATGGCGGTGCACGTCATCTCCGTGCGTCGGGCCTTTATCCTCCTGTGCAAGGATTTGGCCGAGGTCGTCACCGAGGAGGACGGCCAGTTCCTCACCTACGATTTCGCCTCGTGGCGGGAGGTCAGCGAGTTTCGCCGACACTTCATCAATGAAGACGACGATTGGATCCACACAGCCACCTCGCAGATCCAGGTGCCGCGCGTCATCCGGCTCACCAGTTACGAAAAACTGCCGAAGCAGACAGTGAAGTTCAACCGCCGCAACATCTTCGCACGGGACCACAACCAGTGCCAATACTGCGGCAAGCGCTTCCCGACGTCGGAGCTGAGCCTGGATCACGTGACGCCGCGCAGCCAAGGCGGGCTTAGCACGTGGGACAACATCGTCTGCGCTTGCGTGGAATGCAATGTCCGCAAGGGCGGCCGGACGCCGAAGCAGGCCCACATGAGCCTGATTCGCAAGCCGGAAAAGCCGAAGCGAAGCCCAATGTTGAACCTGAAGTTGACCCACCGCAAGTACCATTCGTGGAAGACCTTCCTCGACACCGCGTACTGGTCGGTGGAATTGAAGTAACCGTTCGCCGCTTGCCGTTTCGCGCTCGCGCCGTTCTGACGATGGCATTATCCCATCGCCGGAATCAAGCGAGCGCGAAACGTAAACGGATCACGACATTTTTCCAATCCCGCAATCCTTTCAACGAACAAGAGTGGTGAGGCCGACGATCGGCCCGCGCCCATTTTTCGTTTTCGTAGAAAGGAGTGCATCATGATGCACAAGGGACTCGTCGTTGCCGCCGTCGCCGCTGGACTGTGGGTAGCGGCCAAAACCACTCATTTCGGCAGCTACGCCGGCACGCTGTGGACGCAGATCCGTAGCGAAGGCAAGAAGCAAATCTCCACCAAGTTCGAAATCGAACGCGCCCGCCACGAGATCACCCAGCTCGAAAAAGACATCACCGGAGCCATCCGCCCGATTGCCGAATACAAGGCGGCGCTTCAGCAGCTCGATAAGGACATTCGCCAGGGCCAATCGAGCCTCTCGGATCGCCGCGAGACGCTGCTGAATCTGACGCACGAACTCGAAAGCAAACCGCCGTTCGTTATGGTTTCCGGACGAAAGCTCACCCCCGAGAAAGCCAAGGCCGCTCTCGATCGCGACTTCGAAGGCTTTCAGCGTTTAGAGAAGCACATCGACAGTTTGCGCAAGCTGCAAGACGCCAAACAGCAATCGTTGGAAGCCTCGCAGGAGCAGCTCGCCAAGCTAATCAGCAAGAAGCGCGAGTTTGAAGTCCGGCTTGCCCAGCTAGAAACCGACGAAGAAACCTTGCAAATCGCCAGCCTGGGTAACAAGATGGCCGTGGACGATAATCGCGCCTCTGCAATCGAAGCGGCATTGTCGGAAATCGAGCATCGGCACAATGTGAAGCGGGCCGAGCTTGAATTCGCCGCGGGCGATGTGATCCCGTCCGTGACGCCGGCGACGCGGCGCACGAACGATTTGGCCGGCGTGCGGGCGTATCTCGAAAGCGCGCCCAAGGAATAACCTGATGTCTACCGCCGCTGCGACTGCTCCCGCGATCCTCTGGGTCGATGGCGTCGGCGGCTTCTTGGTCCTGCGCGGCCCGTCGGCGACCTTGGGACCCGCGTTCGCCGAGCCGGCGCCCGATGTGCCGATCCTGGCCGATCTGTCGCGCAACCACGCGTCCATCCGCCGCGATGGTGAGGGCTATTGGCTGAGTTCCGACCGGCCGACGACGGTCAATTTGGCGCCGGCGCAGCGCCATTTGCTGCATTCGGACGATCGCATCACGCTCGGCGCATCGTGTCAGCTGCTGTTCAGCCAACCCGAGTCGTTGAGCGCCACGGCGCGGCTGACCATTCTCAGCGGACATCGCTTTGGCCATCCGGTGGACGCGGTGCTCTTGATGGCGGAGACGCTGATCCTCGATCGTTCGCCGCAGGCGCACGTGCAAACGGCCGACGTGCGCCAGCGCGTCGTGATTTTTCGATCGGGCAATGATCTGGCGCTGAAGGCGTCGAGTTCGATTCGGGCGAACGGTCAAGCGCACCGCGACCGCGTCACGCTGACGCCGGGCGTGCCGACGAGCGTCGACGATTTGACGCTGACGCTCGAGTCGCTGGAGCGCACGTAGCCCTCTCGCTCCGCGAGAGGAAGCCATCGATGTCGCGCGCGGCGACATGTCGTTTGTTCGGGACACTGTGGCTTCCTCTCGCGGAGCGAGAGGGCTACGTGCGCGAGAGGAATGACCGCCATGCCTTTCACTCATAGTTGCGGCCACAAGCCGCTGCCTGGTTACACGATCAAGCGCGGCATCAGCACCGGCGGCTTCGGTGAAGTCTATTTCGGGCTCACCGACGGCGGTAAGGAAGTCGCCCTGAAACGCCTCGTCCGCCATCAAGACACCGAGCTGCGCGGCATCCGTCAATGCCTCAACCTGAAGCACGCCCACCTCGTTCACCTTTACGATCTGAAGACCGACGACCGCGGCGACCACTGGCTCGTCATGGAATACATCCGCGGCGAGACGTTGCATTCGCTTCTAAGAAAACATCCGCAGGGACTTCCCCACGACCTCATTCGGCCGTGGTTTGACCAGCTGGCGTCCGCGGTCCATTCGCTGCACGAACAAGGCATCGTCCACCGCGATCTGAAGCCCGCCAATGTCTTTCTCGAAGCGGGCCTCGTCAAAGTCGGCGATTACGGCCTGTGCAAATTCATCGGCGGCAGCCAGCACCGCGCCCAATCGCAAAACGTCGGCACGGTCCACTACATGGCCCCGGAAATCGGCAAGGGAAATTACTCGCGACCCATCGACATCTACGCCGCCGGCGTTTTGCTTTACGAAATGACCACCGGCAACGTCCCCTTCGACGGCGAAACGACGGCCGAGATTCTCTTTAAGCACCTCAGCGAAACTCCCGACCTGACGAGGACCCGCCCGTTCGCGCCGATCTTGCTCAAGGCGCTCGCGAAAGACCCGGCCGATCGCTTCCCCTCGATCGCCGAGATGGCGCGGCGCGTGACGGAGACGGGCGCCGCCGTGCCGCGGACAACGTTCGTGCCGGCAGCCCCCGTTACCACGGGCGCGGCGACTCCTCTGCCGCCGTCGGCGGTATCGACCGTCGTGCTATCGTCGCCGCCAGTCGTCCCCGGATTGCCGCGCCGGTTGGCGGTCGCCGGAGCATGGACGGCTTGGTTCGCGCTTCTGTGGGCGGCGATCTTTCTCGACGACGCGGCGCGAATTCTGCCGGCGTTCGTATTGGCCGTGCTCGCCTCATGGGGCGTCATGGTGCTTTCGCGCGCGTGGGACAAACCGGCCGACGACTCGCTGGCGCGGCGGCTCCTGTTCGGGTTGCTCGGCGTCAGCCTCGGTTTGGCGGCCGTGTGGCTCCAGGGATATCACCTCTTCGGATCGGACGGCGACGTCGATCCGCGCTTGCCGCGAATCGACGGTGCGCCGCGCACGGCACTCTTATCGGCGCTCTTTCCCAACAATCAGTCGCTCTCCGTTTTGACCGGACACGTGGCGTATTTTGGCCTGATGTTCGCGGCGCTGCGGTGGTGGCACATCACCGAATACCGCCGGCCGGCGCAGTTTTCGTGGCCCGCCTTGTTGGCGACCGGGACCGTCGCGTACCTCTTGCTCTTTTTGCTGCCGACCGCTGAAGAGCGCCTCGTCGGCTTCGCGACCATGGTGCTGACGTCGGCGGCGGTGCAACTCGCCAGCCCGCGCCGAGATCCGGATCCGGCGCCGAGCAAGCGCGCCCGGTTGCGCTGGGCGTAACGTTAGCCGGACGCGCAAGCGACGGAGCGCCTCGCAAAAATTGTCGATGTGGCGGGACATTCCATGTTTCGTTGTTTGATTCTGACGCTTGGACTTTCGCTCGTGGGGATGGAGCCAGGATTCGCCGACGAAGTTGTCGGGTACGGTCAAAACTCCGATGACGCGAAGGTCGATGCGCGCCGGCACGTCCTGAAACGCCTGAAGGAGCGACTTGCGGCCCACGAGCCGCCGTTCGTCGCCTGGCAACCGACACTCGCGGACGTCGAGACCATGATCGAAGGCCCCGGCCGCGCCGGCCGGGCTTGGGAGGTCGACGGCGTCGTTCAGGAGCGCTGGATTTTACCTGTGCGATTCCCGACCGACGCGGAACTGTCCCTGCGCGATCGCCGTGCGCGACGGCAATTCGAAGCGGCCTTGGCCGCCCTCGCCGCTATTAGCGGCGCCGGCGCATGGTGGACGATTTCCCGCTGGCACGGCGAGCGAAGGGCGTGAGCCGCTTAACCCCTCCGAGGGAATACGAACGCCAGCAGAGAACGCGCCAACAAATCCCGTTGGCGACGCCAAAGCGCGACGGATAGGATAAATGCGCGGAAACGGAGGCTAAGCATGAGTCAAACTTTGACTGTCAACCTGCCCAGCGACCTTTACGTGCGCATCAAAGAACGCGCCGACCAAGCCAAACGCAGCATCGAGGAAGAAACGCTCGAAATGCCGCGTTTACGACGCAAACCTCCCGCGCCGCACAGTCAACCGCGCCGGATTCGTCGGCCACGCATCCCACACGCTGAAGCTGAAATCCGCCCCGCTTGAGATGCCCACGCTCCATTCGCCCGTTCCCGTGCGGATGCCGGCGACGTCGATCTTGCCGTCGTGATTGAAATCGCCGATGAAGACATCGGTATAGAAGAACCCACCCGCGCCGAAACGAACGTTGCTGACTTGCGCCGTCGTGGTGGCTGGCGACAGGCCGACCCACCAATCGCCGTAATCGAGCGTGTGGCCGATCAAGTCCGCTTTGCCGTCGCCGTTGACGTCGCCGAATTTCATTTCCCAGGTGACGAACGGATTCCAGGCCGTCCAGAACGTCGATGCGACCGGCTTGCTAGCCGTGCCGAAATTCACGTACCAATGACCCGTGCGCTGCACGCGGCCGATGAAGTCAAGGAAGCCGTCGCCGTTGAAGTCGGCGGCCTGCACGTCGAGCCAAGTCGTCTTGATGGCGATGTTCCCGTCGTTGAGCGTTGTCCACGGACCGGTCTGGTTGACCAGCTTAGGATTGCCGTTCGCTTGCGTGCTGGCCCGATTGAGTGAGGCGAAAACCTGCCCCGTGCCGCTGAGCCGGCCGATAATGTCGGTGCGGCCATCTTTATTGACGTCGCCGATTTGGGCGTCAACCCACGTCTGAGTCGGGTCCCATTTACCGACCAAATCGGCGAGGCCGGTCGTCCCTTGCGAGAAGCTGGCCCACCAATCTCCTTGGCCCAAATCGCGGCCGAGGATGTCGGCTTTGCCGTCGTTGTTGAGGTCGAAGAACTTCACGTCCGCCCAGGTGACGAAGTGGTTCCACGTCTCCCATTTGTTGAGCACAAAGGTCGTGCCTGTATTGCGGGCGAGCCACCATTCGCCGCTGTCGTTGTCGCGGGCGATGACGTCATCGCGACCGTCGCCGTCGAAGTCGGCGGCGCCGACGTCCACCCAGTTCTTCGAAGGATTAAAGATGCCCTGGTAATTCGTCGTAATAAACTTCGCGCCGGTGCTGGCGGCAACGTACAACTCCCCAGTGATGGCGTCGCGGCCGACGAAATCGTCGCCGATGGTGTTTTGCGCCACCTGGATGGTGAAGTCCTTATCGACCGTTTGGCCGCCGCTCGTGACGCGGGCATGAATGGTATGCGAAGTGGCTGTGGCGTAATTGAGCAGCGTGCCATCCGCGACGACGACGTTGCGGCCATTGAGCGCGAAGCGGCCGCCGGCGTTGTCGGTCAGTGTGAAGGTCGCCGTGCTATCGATGCCCGCGTCTCCCGTGGTCAAGGCGCCGACGATCGTGCCGTTCGCCGCCTTTTCGACCACCGTGGATCCCGTAAGCGACAGTCCCAGATTGACAACTTGCAGATTGAACGTCGCCGTGCCGGCGGCGGTACCGTCATTCACCGTGACCGTGACGGGGAATGTGCCGGTTTGCGAATAGGTATGGATCAAGGCGAAGGTCTTGTCGGTGGCGAGTGTCAAGGAGACGGCGCCGCCGCCGTCGCCGTAGTTCACCGTCGCGGTCCAGGTGTCGGTCCCTGGGTCGGTAAACGAACCGGTGCGCGTGAAGGCGCTGCCGACGATGGCGGACCCATTGGCGCCGGCGGAGACCGTCGGGGCGACATTGGCGACAGTGACCGCCGTCGTCGCGGACCGTGATGCGAAGCCGTCGGAAATCGTCACGGTGATTGTGAACGAGCCGTTTTGCGGGTAGACCTGGCTCAAAGAAAACGTCTTATCGGCGGCTAATGTCAAAGGAACGGGGCCGGCGCCGAGGCCGTAATCGACTGTGGCTGTCCACGTGTTTGTATCGGGATCGGTGAACGAACCGGTCGCGGTGAAGGTCGATCCTTCATTAGCCGTGCCGGTCGGCGCCAGCGTGATAACGGGAGCGGTGTTATTGGCGTCGTTGGCCTTCGTGGCGACGAAGCTGTCGGAATTCGTGGCGACGCCGTCGTTGACCGTCACGGTGACCGTGTAGCTGCCCGCTTGCGTGTACGTGTGTTGCAGCGTGAAGTGTTTGCCGTTCAAAGTGACCGGTTGATCGCCAGTGTTATCGCCGTAATTGGCGGTGACAACCCATGTGTCGTCGCCCGGATCCGTGAAGAAGCCCTCGCTGGCAAGGACGCCGCTGGCTGGAAGCGCGATGTCGCTGCTGAGGGTGAGCGACGGCGTCACGTTGGCAACGGTAAGAGTGAACGCTTGCGTCGTCGAAGTCGTGCCGTCGCTGACGGTCACGGCAATCGTGAACAGGCCATCCTGAGGATAGACGTGATTGAGAGTAAACTGTTTTCCTTGAAGAGTGAGCGGCACCGCGCCGGCGCCGTCGCCGTAATTGACCGTGGCGGTCCACGTATCGGCCCCCGGATCGGTGAACGAACCGTCGCGCACGAGTGTATCGCCTTCGTTAAGCGTCGCCGTATTGGCGCCGACGTTGACGTCGGGGGCAACGTTGACAACCGTCAGGACAAACGAATGCGCCGTCGTCGCTTCGCCATCGCTGATCGAGACGGTGACAGTGAAAGTTCCCTGGTTCGCATAGGTGTGACCAAGGACGTAATGCTGCCCGACGAGCGTCAAAGGTTGGGCGCCGCCGCCATCGCCGTAGTCGACGGTTGCGGTCCAGGTGTCGGCGCCGGGATCGGTGAAACCGCCCGAGCGCGTGAGATGGCTCCCTTCGTCCAGCGTCGCATCGGAACCCGCGTCGAAATCGGGGGCGACGTTGGTCACGGCGACATCCTGAGTCGCCGGGTTCGCGTAGGCGCTGTCGCCATTGAAGAGAGTCACGGTAATCGTCCGCGACGTGGCCCCATTGGCGTAAACGTGCGTCGCCGTTGCGGGAGGTTCGCCATTGGCGGTCGTCGTTTCGCCGTCGCCCCAGGCGATGGTATAACTCGTAACCGGTCGGACGGCGGGGTTGTCGACTGCGAGATCCAGCGTGTAGGTCGATCCCTCGGCAATCGTCGCGGGGCCATCGATGTTGGCGGTTGGGGGGGCGTCAACGACGACTTCCACGGACTTGCTCGCTGCATCGAACGTGCCATCGGCATTCGTGACGCTGACCTGAATAGTGACTGTAACCAAATCGGTGTAGGTGTGCGTGTAAGTCTGGTTGAAACCGTCAAGCGGTACGGTGTCGGACGTGTTATCGCCCCATTGGATGACGACGCTGGAGGCTGGGTCTTGCCCAGGATCGACGAGCGCTCCAAGGTGAAGTTGATAGGGAACATTAACAATGGCGGCAACGGCGCCGGTCAGGGCGACCGTGGGAGCGACATCGTGGACAGTAATGTCTTGCGAAGCGTTGTATTGGCCGTCTTCGTCGTGAGCGGTCACCTGGATGGTCCACTGGGCAGGCCCATCGGCAAAGACGTGCGTGGCCGCTGTCGCCGTCCCGGGTATGGTCTCGGTCGCTGAACCATCGCCCCAATTGATGTCCCACGAAGAGATCGTGTCGGCGCCGGGATCGGTTGCCGCCAAGGCAAGCGAATAAGCGGCGCCTTCGTTGATCGTGGCGGTACTCGAAATGTTCAGGTTCGGAGCGACGTTGGCCACCACAATTGTGGCTTTGGCCGGCGGCGACGCCGTCAGATCTTTGTCTGTCGCGGTGATCGTCACTTCATAAGTTGCATTGTCGTCCGGAGTGAACGTGACCGTCGCGCCCATGCCGCTGACATAAAAAGCGCCATCTTTCGCGACCGACCACGCGAACGTCAGACCGGCCGCTTCATCGTTCGGTCCGGGATCCGACGCGGCGGCGGTGAAGGAAATTGGCGTGCCTTCGACGCCCGCCGCCGGTGCGTTGACGGCCGTTACCGTCGGCGCTCGGTTGCTGACGTCGAACGAATAGGCCGTGGTTCCTACGCCGTTGTCTTTGTCCGTGGCGACCAAGGTCACGAGGTAATTGCCGTTGTCGTCGAGGTTGAACGAAAAGACCGCGCCGGTACCGCTCGTTAGCGGCACACCGTTGCGAGTGACGTCCCATTCGAGAATGAGCCCGGTGACGTCGGCGCCGCCGGGATCGGTGCTCTCGCTGGTGAATGACGCGGTTTCGCCTTCAAACGAGCCGACGATTCCCGGCGTGATGACCGCCGTCGGCGCGACGTTGGCGACGACGATGGTGGCGGATAATGAAGTTGATTCCGCGTTGTCTTTGTCGCGCGCGATCACAACAACTTCGTAGCTCCCGTTGTCGTTCGGCGTGAATGAAACGACAGCACCGGAGCCGGTCGTGAACGGAGCGCCATTCTTCGTCACGGTCCACGCGTAGCTCAACCCCGCAGTCACATCGGCGGAACCGACGTCGCTGGCCGTTGGCGTGAATGAGATTAACGATCCTTCGACGCCGGTCGTCGGCGCGTTCAAGGCGGTTAGCGTCGGCGCACGGTTGGCGACGGTGAACGCATGGGTTTTCGTGCCGTGGCCGCCGTCCTTGTCGGTCGCGGTCAGCGTGACGACGTAGTCGCCGTTATCGGGGAGCGTCAACGAAAACGAAGCGCCGTCGCCGCTGGCGAGCGCTGCGCCATTGCGGGTCGCATCCCAGTGAAGCGTGATGCCAGCCGCGACATCCACGCTGCTCACATCAGCGGCGCTGCCGGTGAACGACGCAGAGTCTCCTTCAAACGCGCCGACCGTGCCCGGCGTGATGGTTGCCGTCGGCGCGACGTTCGTGACCGCGATCGTCGCCGTGGCCGCGAGCGAATCGGCCAAATCTTTGTCGCGCGCGGTGACCTGCACGTCGTAACTGCCGTTGTCGTCCGGCGTGAAGGCGACCGTGCCCGTGCCGCTGGCGAAGGGAGCGTCATCTTTCTTGACCGACCATGTGAGCGTCAGTCCCGCGGTTTGATCTGCCGATCCCGGATCGCTCGCCGTCGGTGTGAAGGAGATAAGCGTCCCTTCGACGCCGCTGGCCGGCGCATTCACCGTGTTGACCGACGGGGCAGCGTTCGCCACGACGATCGTGGCGGAGGCGACTGACGACGTCGCCAAGTCTTTATCCTTAGCTGTGAATTGGACGTCATAGCTGGCGTTGTCGTTGGGCGTGAAAGAGACCGAGGCGCTGGTCCCGTTCGCGAACGGAGCTCCGTTCTTGGTGACGTTCCATGAATAAGTGAATCCGGCCGTCTGATCGGCCGAACCCGCATCGGTGACGGCCGGCGTGAAGGAAATCGCCGTCCCTTCGACGCCGGTGGCCGGCGCGTTCAAGGCGCCGACCGTCGGCGCTTGATTGGCGACGGTGAAGGAATAATTCGCCGTCCCTTGGCTCGCGCCGTCGCTGACGGTCAGCGTCACGAAGTAGGCGCCGTCGTCGCTGAGGGGGAACGAAAAGCTCGCGCCATTGCCGCTCGTCGCCGCGGATCCGTTGCGCAAGACGTCCCAATGGAACGAAGCTCCGGCGACATCTGCTCCACCGGAATCGGTCGCGCGGCCGGTGAACGAAGCCGTTTCGCCTTCGAGCGTGCCGACCGTGCCCGGTGTAATAACGGCGGTCAATTGATTGCTCGTGACATTGATGGTCGCCGTCGCCGGCGCGGAAGCGGCGAGATCCTTGTCGGTCGCCGTCACTGTCACTTCGTAGCTGCCGGCTGCGTCAGGAGTGAACGAAACGGGACCGGCGCCGCTCGCAAAGGCGCCGCCGTCTTTCTTGACCGACCACGCGACGGTAAAGCCCGCTGTTTGATCAGCCGGCCCTGCATCAGTGACCGTCGGCGTGAAGGAGATCAGTGTCCCTGCGACGCCCGTAGCCGGCGCATTCAAATTGCCGATCGTCGGCGCGACATTGGCGACGGTGAATGAGTTTGTCGCCGTCCCTTGGCCTGTGCCGTCGCTGACCGTCAGCGTCACCAGATAGGCGCCGTCGTCCGCGAGCGGGAATGAAAAGCTAGCGCCGTTGCCGCTCGTCGCCGCCGAACCGTTACGCATCACGTCCCAATGCAGTGAAGCGCCTGGAACATCAACTCCTCCGGAATCGGTCGCGCGGCCGGTGAAGGTCGCGGTTTGACCTTCGAGCGTCCCGACCGTGCCCGGCGTAATGATTGCCGTTAACGAACTGGCCGTAACGTCGATGGTTGCCGTCGCCGGCGCCGAGGTCGCCTGATCCTTATCTGTCGCTGTCACGGTCACGTCGTAGCTGCCGGCGGCGTCCGGTGTGAAGGCGACCGTCGCTCCCATGCCATTAGCGTAGGGGGCGCCGTTCTTCGTCACGGCCCACGCGATCGTCAATCCCGCGGCCTGATCGTCGTGGCCCACGTCGCTGGCGGCAACGGGGAACGAAATGAGCGTCCCTGCCGCGCCGGTGGCCGGCGCGTTGAGCGCAGCGACCGTTGGCGCCCGATTGGCGACGCTGAACGAATACGTCGCGATATCTTCGCCGCCATCCTTGTCGTCGGCGAAGAGCGTGACCTCGTAGTCTCCGTCATCGTCGAGGTCGAAGATGAAGGGAACTCCATCGCCGGCAATATAGGGGCCACCGTCCAACCGGACTTCCCAATGCAGGGCGCCGCCGTCGGCGACGTCGGCCAGGCTCGGGTCGGTGGCGCTGGCATTGAACGTCACCGTTTCGCCTTCGAACGAACCGACCATTTCCGGGATAATGGTCGCCGTCGGCGCCACATTGGCAATGGCGATGTCGAACGCGTGCACCGCCGCGCCAAACGCATCGGAGACGGCAAGCTGAGCATGATACAGATTCGGCCCGTCGGCAAGACCCAGGGCATCGAGTTGGGCCGCGTTGAGCGTAAAGGACGCGCCGACGGCGTCGCCGAAGACGCCGTCACCGTTGAGGTCCCACGCGTACGTCAGCGTGTCGTTGTCGGGATCGGTGCTGCCGGTCGCATCGAGCGAAAGGGAATCACCCTCATTGATCGACGTCAATCCCGTCAGCGCGATGACGGGGGCGCGATTCAACGTCGTCACGAAGATATTCGCGAAAGCCGCCGGAGCGCCTGACGCCAAATTCGTGGCGAGACTCGTGTAGGCGACGGAACGGCCATCGCGGCTCAACGACGGGATCACCGAATGGTTGTTGCCGATCGTGCCAGCCGAGTTTTGGCTGGCGAGATAAACCGTGCCCGTGTCAACGTCCTTCAGATAGACGTCTTCGACGCCGTTGTCGTCCCCCGCGAGAAGATTGTCCGCGAAGGTGCCGAAGGCGACGAAGCGACCGTCGCCGCTGAGGGAAATTGTCTCGGTGAGATCGTCCGCCTCGCTGCCGTCCGCCGCCGTGTTGACGCGGACGATCGTGCCGTGCGCCCCCGCCTGCCAATCGCTGCGAAACGCGTCGGACGTGCTGTTCGTATCGCCGGTGACCAGATTGTTTGACGTACTGATGAAGGCGATGTAACGGCCATCTGCGCTAAGGACAGGATCGGTCGAATTGCCGTTGCCGACGGTTCCCGCCCCGCTTTGGCTGACGAGCGTTAACGTTCCACTGACGAGATCTTTGACGTAGATGTCGAACTGGCCGTTGGCGTCGTCGGGAGAGGCATCATTGGCGTCCGTCGCAAAGGCGACATAGCGGCCGTCGTCGCTGATCGAAATCTCGGAGATGTTGCCGTTGATCTGCGCGCCGTTCTCATCCGCCGTGACGACCGTAACGGCGCCGGTCGTCAAGTTCTTGACGACGACGTCCGGCGCGGCCGTCGAATCGTCGAACAGGTTACTCGCGTACGAGATGAAGGCAACGAATTGACCGTTGCCCGAAATTACCGGGTTGTACGAATCATTGTCGCCGAAATTGCCATTGGTATTCGTGCTTATCGGGATGACAAGGCCGCTTGCGGGGTCTTTCAGATAGACCTGTTCGAAGCCGTTTGTGTTGCCAGCGGTCAGATTGGTGGATGTGCTGGAGAAGGCAACGAACGGCGTGACGCCGGTGGGGTTGAGCGCCAGCGTGCTCGAATCGCCGTTGCCTTGAACGCCGGCGGCGCTAGAACTGATGCGCGTCGTCGTTCCTTGGGAGATATTGCGCAGATAGATGTCGCGGAGATTGCCGTTGGCATCGGCGCCAGGAATCAGATTGCCGGCGCCGCTGACGAAGATGACGCTATTGGCGTCGGCGCTGAGTTGCGGCACGTCGAACCAAAGGAAGCTGTCGCCGCCGCGGTCCAAGCCTTTTGAGATCATCGTCACTGTGCCGGCGGAGAGATTCTTGACGTAGACGTCTGCAAGGCTGTTGCCGTCGCCAGCGTTGAAGTCGTTCGTTTCCGATGAGAAAGCGACGCTGGCGCCGTTGGGCGACAACCGGCCGCCGTCGCCGCCGCCGGGGGCTTCGGAGCCGTCCGAGCGCGTGCTAAGACGCGTCGTCGTGGCTTGGCTGATATCGCGCAGGTAAACGTCGTTGGCTTGATTGGCGTCGCCCGCGGCGACGGCGGCCATCGTGACGAACGAGATCTTCGTGCCGTCGCCGTTGACCGACGGATTGAGCGAATCGGAAGCCAGTTCGCTGCCGTCGGCGGCGACGCTGGCGCGCGTGACGGTTTGCGTCGTCAGGTTCTTGGCGAAGACATCCAACTTGGCGTTCGTGTCGTTGGCGATCAGGTTGCTCGCGGCCGACCCGAAGACGACCGTGTTGCCGTCGGCGCTGATGAGGGGGCTCGTCGAATCGTCGTTGCCAATCGTGCCGGTGGCGTCGGCGCTGACGAGGACCAAATCGCCGCTCGTCATGTCTTTGCGATAGATATCGGCTTTGCCGTTTCCGTCGCCGCCCGCGGGGAGAAAATTGGTCGCATTCGTGCCGAAGGCAATGTAGCGGCCGTCAGAGCTGATCGCGGGTCCGGCATCGGAAATGGAATCGGCATCCCCTTTGACGCCGGCGCTTGTCTTGCTGACCAAGTCGATCTGCCCCGACTGCACGTTCTTGCGGAAGACATCGAGGAAATGATCGGTATCGTCCGTGGTTAAATTCGAGGCGAACGAGGAAAAAACGACAGAGTTGCCGTCGGCGCTGATGGCGGGATCGCGAGAAAAGTCATCGCCGATGGCGCCGCCGGCGGCGGCGCTGATGAGCGTCACGGCGCCGCTCTGCAGATCTTTCACGAAGATATCGGAAGAGTCATTGGCGTCGCCGGTGACCAAGTTCGTGGCGGAACTCTGGAAGGCGACGTAGCGCCCGTCGGCACTGATCGAAGGGAACAAGGACGGGCCGTTCGCCTGCGTGTTATCGGCAAGAACGCTGACACGGACGACCGCCCCCGTCGTCAGATTGGCGAGAAAGATATCGGAGACGCCATTGGTGTCGCCGGTGACGAGGTTCGAGGCGTCGCTCGAAAAGACGAGCAGTTTGCCGTCGGCGGAAAAAGACGCCCCCGTGGAGCCGCTCGTGATGGTCGGCGCATCTCCTCCTAAGGAAGGGAGCGGGACGGAAACGAGCGTGGTGTTGACGGCGGGCGTGGCGCGTTCTTCGAGTGTTTCCAGGCCGAGCCGAGCGATGCGACGGCGCGGCTTCGCCGCCAACGCACGACGGGCGAAGCGTTTTCTGAACCAATTCATCCAAGGCATGGAGCGACCCTTTTCCCATGTTCCGGTACCTGATCTTCTCATAAGTGAGAAAACAGGCGAGCTGGGCAGCATCTACCGATTTTGCCAGGATCTCCAGAAGCTGAAAAGAGGAGATTGCGATTAAAAATCGATGGGAGGCGGTTGGAGTACCGCCTTTAGGCGGCGTAATCGGCAGCGAATGCCGGCTAAAGCCGGGACTCCAACTGGAGAAATCTGCGAACTTCGTCGTAAAAATCGCTGCCAAGGGAATCATTATGATCCTGGCCCACCAAGCGAACGAAGGTTTTCGGCTCATTCGCCGCTTGAAAGAGGGCTTCGCCGTGCGCGAACGGAATGATCCGATCCTCGTCGGCTTGCGCGATAAGGATCGGGGTACGAACGTTCACAATCTTGTCGATGCTCCGAAATTGATTGCGCATGATCCAACGGACCGGAATCCACGGATACCAGCGGCCTCCAACGTCCGGCACAGACGTAAAGGATTTGACGACGACGACCCTTTGGTGTGGCTTGCGGACTGCCAGATCGATGGCCACTGAGCCGCCGAGCGAACCACCCCAAAGAATGAGCTGCTGCGGATCGCGTTTTTGCACGTCGACCAGGTACGCGTAGGCCGCGTCGGCGGCTTGGTAACAGCCGGTTTCGCTGGGGAATCCGGTGCTTTTACCGTAGCCGGGATAGTCGAAAATGAGGACCGAGGCGCTGAGATGTTTCCGCATCTTGAGGATCGAATCGCCGCGATCGCTGAGGTTGCCGGCGTTGCCGTGCGAGTAAAGAATGGTGCGTTCTGAACCTTCGCACGGCAACCACCAGGCGCCGATGCGGTTGCCGTCCGCCGAGGTCAGCTCGATTTCTTGAATCTCGGCGTCTGGCGGCGACTTCCAACCCTGGGCCGCCGACCGGGGGTGATAGACGAAGCGGTTCTCCAGAAACGAAAGCACGCCGATCACTCCGAGATAGCCGACGACCAGCGTGATGGCCGCGATCTTCGCCAAGCGCCACAGCGATGCTGCCATAGAATCACCGTTGCGTGTTGTTAGCCCGAAGCGCAAGCGAGGGAATACATTCAGGTGCCAGGTTCACCCTCGCTGGCGCTTCGGGCTAACGAAAAACGCGGCGAAACACAGCCCCCAACACGCCATCGGCAACCAGTCTCCCCACGTCGAATATACGCTGACGCGCCGATCGATCGGCACGCGGCCGATCAAGACCCCTGCGCTCTGTTTATACTCCGCGTATTCGCTCGGCGACAGCTCGTCGTACTTCCCCTCGCGGTTGGGCAGAATCTCCCAGGTGGCGATCGTCTCTTCGGGGCGCGCCCGTTCCCAAAGTTTAAGGTTCGGCCAAAGCTTCAGGGCGTCCCACGTCTTCCGCGCGTGGATGAGTTTCGGGTTCCGCGGCGGCTGGCTGGAGTCCGGCCGTTCGGGGGGGATGATTTGCGGCTTGAGGACGCGACCGTTCGGGTCGATGATCGCGGAAATCCCCATATTCACGGAGCGGACCAGCGAACGCCGGCTTTCGATGGCGCGGAACAGGCTGACGACCAAATGCTCCTCGTGTTCGCTCGTGTCGTGGAACCAGCCGTCGTTGGAGAGGTTGACGAGAAAATCGACCGGCTTACCGTCCGACGTGGACTGGGAGTATTGCCGCGCCAGACTCGCGTCGGAATCCTCGAAGCACACCAAAGCGCCGAAGTTCAAGTCGCCGATGGGAAAACGCGTCAGCTTTTTTCCTGGGGCGATGCTGTAATCGAAGTCGTACGGCGACAAGGCGTTCATGAACGGAAGCCAGTCGCGCAACGGCACGTATTCGCCAAAGGGGACGCGATGAATCTTGTCGAAGCGGTGCGTCGGCGAACCGTCGTCTTGCAAGAGAAGGGCCGAGCTGTAGCGCGTTTGCTTCGCCTCGGCATTGATCTCCTTGGTGTTGATGCCGAGCAGATGGCGCGTCGGAAATGTCGGCGCTAACAGTTGGCTGAAGTGATTGCGCATGGCGACGGCTTCTTCGATGTCGTCACGCTTAAGCTTGTCCAAAGGCAATTCCGAAGCGACATCGACGAAGTGCGTCAAGAATCCCGCCGGCGTTTGAATCATGTAGCTCGTCTCCGGCCAAACGATCAGGTCGACGAGCGGCTCGCTGAGGCAAGCCAAGTATGGCAGGGCGGTATTTTGCAATTCCATCTGCGCTCCGATCCGCGGATCGTTGCGGGCGCTTTGCGGGATGTGCGTTTGCAAAAGCGCGATGCGCGGGCCGAAGGCGAAGTCATCTTGGCCGAGCCGCCAATGACCGTAACCGACCGCCGCCGCGAGCAGCGCGATCAGCGTTGCGCCCTGAAGAGAAATTCCGAGGGACGACGTCGGTACAAGCGATTGCCAATGAAACCGTTCGCGCCAAGACGTGACGCGAAAGGCGATGTCGCACAATAGGCCGTTAACCGCCGCGACCAAGAAGCTGACGGCGTACACGCCACCGAAATCCGCGATCTGGATCAGTGACGTTAAACGGAATTGCGCGTGCGCCAAGTAATACCAGGCGAAGCCCGTCAGCAGAAAAGAGCGTATCCATTCGAGCCCCACCCAGACGAGCGGCACACTCAGGCACAGGGGAAGCACCGTACGGCGATCGAGCCAGCGAATGAGCCATAAGCCGACGGGAAAATACGCGGCGCAGTAGAACGCGAGCATCAGCCAGGTAAAATACATCCGCCAATCGGCGACGCGCATGAATTGCAGCGCCGGCACGAAGAACGTCAATCCCGCCAGATAAGCCGCCCAATAGATTTGCCGCGGCTTCGCCTGGGCGCGCGTCAACGTCAAGAGCGGCACCAGCGCAAACCAGCTGAGCCAACCCCACGCCAGCGGAAAATGGCTCGCCCAGAGGAGTACGCCGGTCAAGAGCGCCGGCTTCACGCGCGGCGTTGTCGGCGCCGAATCAATGGGCGTGGGCAGCGGCGTCAACTTCGTCTCCTGTTGTTGGCCGACGAGCATCATCGATCGACTCCTTGTCCGGAAAAGACTCGTCCGTGAACGCTGACAAGCGTAGTCAAATTGGGATTTTCGTTCCAGCCCGCTTGCCGTTTCGCGCTCGCCGAATCCAATCGGCGATTTCATCCCCTATCAGAATCGCCGGTGTGGGAAATCGCGAGTGCTAGGCATGCGGCGAGCGCGAAACGTAAACGGATCAAAGCAGCTCATCGAACGGCATCGTAGACAAGACATCGCCGGCGCGATGTACGCCGTCCCCCTCGTCGAACAAGACAAACGCGTTGCCCGCCGTCACGCCGCGCAGATCCGGCGAGCCGAACCACGACACCGGCCGAATGCTCCACCCCGATTCGCCGATCTCAAGTCGGGCCGGATGATACGTTGGTCGATCTGTCTTGTACGTGGCGTCCGCCGTCAAAGTCGCCTTTAGCCAGTGCGGCCCCGGCGGCAACCCCATCAGCTTGCGCAGCGCCGGCCGCACGAACAACTCGAAGCAAGCGAACGAACTGACCGGATTGCCTGGCAAACCAAAAACTAACGCCGGCGGTTTTCCCGGCCGCGGTTTGACGCCGAAGTATAACGGTTTTCCGGGTTTCATGCGAACCTTGTGCACCAGCGGTTCGACGCCCATCGACGCCAGCACTGCCGGCACTAGATCGACCTTTCCCGCCGAGACGCCTCCCGACAAGACGACCACGTCCGCCTCGAACGCCTCGCCGATCAATTGCCGCAAATGCGGCTCGTTATCCCGGGCGATGCCGATCCAACGCGGCACGCCGCCAGCACGCGCGACTTGGGCGAGCAGCATGCGGCCGTTGCTGTTACGGATTTGTCCTGGGCCGGGCTTTTCCCAGACCTCGACGATCTCGTCCCCCGTCGGCACGACGGCGACGCTCGGGCGCGGATAAGCTTGGACTTGCGAACGACCCAGTCCGGCCAGCACGCCGACTTCCTCAGGCCGCAATCGAATGCCGGGCGCGAAGATTTTTTCGCCTGCCTTCATCTCCTGGCCGCGGGGAAGGACGTTTTTGCCCGGCGTCATTGAGTCGCTCACGCGCACGCGGCCATCGGGCAATAGCTCCGTCCGTTCGACCATGACGACGGCGTCGGCGCCATCAGGCATCGGAGCGCCGGTCATAATTCGCGTTGCCTGTCCGGCGCCGACCACTTTTTGCGGCGTCTGGCCGGCGAGAACTTCTTCGATCACGGTACGCTCTGCCGCGTCGCCGGAACGAATAGCGTAGCCGTCCATCATTGCCTTGTCGAACGGCGGCGAATCGAGATCGCAAACGATGTCGTCCGCGAGCACCAGGCCGAGAGCGGCAGGGCCCACGTCGATTCGCTGCGGCGATAACAATTCGGTTCGTTGAAGAATGATATTGAGAGCGTCGGCGACAGGAAGCATCAGCGTGACCTTTCGGCAGCAACGTCGTCACTGCCGATTGTACGCGGACCACCGCCGCTTGTCGTTTCGCGCTCGCTCATTGCCGATTTTCGATGTGTCCCAAGTCGGCGACGCGCGAGCGCGAAACGGCAAACGGATCACGCCGCCAATTGCCGGCCGGTCATCTTCTCCAAGATGCGCAGCGGCGACGCGCTCGGATCGCGTTGCCCCTCGACCGGCAGGTAAAACGTCTGCTCGAAAAGATGTTGCCCTTCCATCACGGCGTGCATGACCTGATCGGAGAAGCACACCCACGTCGCGCCCGGCGGAAACGAGAACCATTCCTGCGGGGCCGATTTTTGGTAATTCACGTCCCCCTTTTGCAGATCGTGGAAGCGGAGCATGATGTGGTCGTATTCCGTCCGCGGCGACTTCGTCACGCCCAAGGCGTTTAAGACCGCGTGTTTGCCCGGCAGCGGCCGGCGCACCTGCGGCAAGAATCGCTGCGCCATGTTGGCAAACGGCTCGCCGATGCGCCAAAGCCTTGCCTTGCCTTGGGGGTTGACGTTCGTGAAGACGCGCAGAATCCGTTTGCCCTGCAGCGGTTCCGACGGCAATGCGTCGGTATGAAGTCGCGTGTCATCGTGTCGCCACGACTGCGGCCGTCCCGCCGCTTCGCACGGTCGGAAGGTCGTGTTCGCCGGCCGCAAATAGCCGCTGTACGCTGGGAAGAGCGAATGGACCAACCGCGTCGCGCGCAGGCCGAAACGCTCGATCATACTTTGGATGTTGGCGCGGTCTTTCCCCTGGGCAGCCGCGCCGTGAAGCGTCCGCTCCTGTCCCGGCAAATAGAGATTTTTCGTTGTTCCTTCGAGCCAATGCGGCGACAGATAGCGGCGTTCGCCGCCGTCCAAGTCAAACGTCAAACACGGCAAAAAAAGGATCCGACCCGCTTCGAGAAGCTGCGTAAAATCGGCGGCCTGGCTCGGCGTCACCACCGGGTTCCATTCCGCGTACGACAGCGTTTGCACCGAATCCATGACGAACCCCGTCGGCGACGAGAGGTGTATTCGTCGGAATTATCGGCACAATCGGTGAAGCCGTTTGAGAGATTCCGGAAGCAACGAGCGGCTGGGAAGAAGGGTAAAAAAAGCGAAGATTGCGGGTAAACCTTTCGGCAACTGAGCCGTGACGACGGCCGGGCCCTCGAGAACACCGCAAAAACACAGAAAAACGAAAAATAATTCCGCCGTCAGGCCGTTTGCCGAGTTATTCAAGGTAGAGGTCCGGGCGATCCCATTTCGAGTCGAGTCTATGGCATCGAAACAAGACGTCCCACTTTTGGGAATCATACGCAAGGCCGTTTTTCCCTTTGGCGACGAGAGGGCTTCAGATCGCGATCTCTTGCGCCGCTTTACGCAGCAACGAGACGAGGCTGCTTTTTCGGGGCTTGTTCGGCGGCACGGTGCAATGGTGCTCGGCGTCGCGCTGCGAGTGCTGCGCAATCGCCAAGATGCCGAAGACGTTTGCCAAGCAACATTCTTGGTGCTAGCAAGGAAAGCAAATGCATTGGCATGGCGAGATTCTGTCGTTAATTGGCTTTACTGTGTAGCCTATCGCTTGGCGCTGAAGTCTAAGAACGCATCTCAACGGCGAAACTCGCACGAGAAAAAATTGTCGCCCAAATCACAGTCCGATGTCCCGGCAAGCGTTGCATTGCGCGAATTGGAAGTCATCCTCGATAAGGAATTGACGCGGCTCCCCAAAAAGTATGCGGATCCACTTTTGCTCTGTTGTTTGGAAGGCCGAACGCGCGACGAGGCAGCTCGGAGCCTCGGATTGCCGTTGGCAACCGTGAAGAGCCGGCTGGAGCACGGGCGCGAAATGTTGCGCCGTCGATTGAGGCGTCGCGGCGTCGAATTGGCGACCCTTTTGGCGAGCGCCACGTTGCTTTCAAGTTCGGCGACGGCCGCCCTCCCCTCATCTCTCGTCAGAGCGATCAGTGGGGCGGCACTCAAAACACTCATGAGTGAATCGATCGCCGAGATCGTTTCCGCAAACGTCATCGTTCTCATTCAGAAGGGAATCCAGACAATGTGGCTCGCGAAGATCAGTTTGGCAATGGTGGTATTGTTGGTATTCGGCATAGGCGCGGCCGGCATCGTCTCCGTTTTGCAGAGCACGGCTGTCCTCGCGCAGTCCGGTACACCCGCAAAGGCACGAACTCCGAACGCGGCCAAACAATCTCCGCACGACGCGACTTTCACGCGACCAGTTCCAGTGCAGGCTAAAGCCGCATTGAAAGCGGACGATGCGATAAAAGCGATGGAGACCTTGGAAAAACGTATTGAAAGGGCGCAATGGGAAGTAAAAACCCGACGCGGGAAACTGCAAACCCTGGACGATGTCGATTCCTTGATTCCGTCCGCCGATTTTGATTCGGGTTGGGTAGTCTTCGAGCCGCGCTTCGGTCGGTACCGAGTTGAATTGGATTCAGTGCGTCGTTGGGTTGGCGGGGTCGACCCTTTCCTTGCCGAAAAGCTTGCGTTTGCTTTTGATGGTGAAATCTTTCGAAATTTCAGCCGGCAAAAACCGGGCGTTGAATTCCCGGAAGGAAAAGACCATCCGGGTGAAGGCTCGCTGAGTAAACAAGATGTCACACAGCTGGCCCATTTTAGGGACAATTGCGGGGTTCGGTATTTCCCACCTTTTTTTGGAGACCGGCCGCTTTCGCAAATTCTTAAGGAGGCCCAGAAAAAGGGAGATCTGGTGGAGATTTCGGAAGGCCATGACGGAGAATGGAAGATCAAAACCAACGATCCGCCGGCCAGTGCATACCGAGGCGATCCATCTGCGGACCTCAATCGAGGATTCGTGACATTAACCTATTCGCCTGAGAAAGGCGCTGTAGCTTCCGCAATCTATGCAATGGGGAATCCATTGCAAATCTGGCAACGTCTCGTCTTGGATTTGCAAAAGGTAGACGGGTTTTGGGTCCCAAAAAGTGTTCGCCGCATCAATACGATCGACAAATCCATTTCTGAGATTCATTATTCCAAGGCCCAGGTCAACCATGCTGTGGAGGACGCCGTTTTTCGCTTCGATTTTCCACGGGGAGCCGTCATTACCGACCATTTAGAGAAGAAAGTGTACCGGGCCGGTCTTCTCGTGGAAGACGATCAGAAAGCGATCCAGGACTATTTGGTTTCCCAAGCTCCATCATCGCAGGGAAGCGCTACTGGCCGAATAAGGTACTTGACCATCGCTGCAGTGGTGTTCTCGGCAATTATTGCCGGGCTTTTCTGGAAAAGAAGGCGCTACCGGAGCGAGATCCGCGGCTCGAAATGAGACTGGCTCGAACAAGGACGAATTACTGCAGGACCCATTAGCCGCCGGCAAGCCGCGTAAGCGGCCGGTTTTCGGCTCACCCGGACGCTAACGCGGCACGGCTCGCCGCGATTATTTCGGAATGTAGTTAAGCGTGTAATACGCCTGCGGGTGCACGAGCGCTTCGCCCGCCGCGGAACGTACGCCAGGCGCCGTCAGATCGTGGATGTGTCCCTCTTGCAACCCGTCCACGAAGAGCCGCACGCTTTTCTTGTCCGACGCCACGTCGATTTTGCCGATCTTCGGCGTCGTCTCATCAACTTCCGGGCTGCCGTAGTCGGCTTGATAAATGTAAGTAAACGTCTTCAGTTTGTACGACTCCACATTGCCCGCGCTCGCGGCGTCGACAGGCTTTGTGAACGTCACCACGAAACCGTCCGGCATCGCCTTCATCTCGTGAATCTCGAACGGCGTGATCCCCGTCCACACAAGGCGCTCGACGGAGAACGATTTCGTCCCGCTCGAGCCCCAGCCGCGGTTCGTGCCGCCAGCGAACAAGGAGCCGTCCGGCGCGAAGCGCACGGGCACGATGCCGCAGCTGAAGCCCCGGCGGAACGGATAGCACGCCCCTTGGTATTTGCCATTCACCTTTTCGAGGCTGACGCGCATCACCGTACTGGCCGTTTGGTCGCCGACGAAGAGTTGTTTTTCGAACGGGCCGAACTTGCCGGCGGAGCCGTCGAAGTCGATGCCGCTCGCGGAGTTGCCCATCTTCACGTAGGGAAACATAACGCACGTCGGATAGAACTCGGGAATCTTCTTCGCCTCGACCATTTGCCGGCTTTTGCTTTTGGGGACGACCGGGGCTTTGCCGAGGTATTGTGCATCGGGTTCCTTGTACCATTTGAAGCTGTCGGGATGGCCGACGAAACCGCCGACGGTGATGCACTTGAGCCCGCAGGTGCCGTTCCATGGGCCTTGGTTGTCAGTGAAGAAGACGTCGCCGTCGGCGTTGAAGCCGACGCCGCCGGGGGAGCGGACGCCGCTCGTGGTCGGCGTGAATTTGCCGTCGGCGGTGATATTGCCGGCCCAGCCGCGATACTTCACGTTTGAATTGAACGAACCCGTGAGGCAAAGCGCGAACCATATGCGCCCCTTAGCGTCGAAGCGCGTGCCGAAGGCGTATTCGTGGTAGTCGCCGCTCACTTCCCAGCCGTCGGCGACGATTTCGAAGACGTCGGCTTTGCCGTCGTTGTTGGTGTCTTTGATGCGCGAAACGTCCGGGCGATGCGTGACATAGAGCCAGCCATCCTTTTGCGCGAGGCCAAGGATTTCGTGCAGGCCGTGGGCGAAGCGTGTGAACTTCGCCTTCTTCGGGTCGGGATCGAGAGCGTTTTCGATCATCCAGATTTCGCCGCGGCGCGTGCCGATGGCGACTTTGCCGTCGGGCATCATCTCGATGGCGCCCGCTTCGAGGACTTCGCCCGCAGGCGGGTCGAAGCGGATCATCTTGTAGTATTTGTCTTCGTCAGGCGCCGTGGATTTGGCGAAGCCCTTCTTTTGCGCATTCACAGCGCCGGTGAAGAGAAGCGAGAGCGAAAGGGCGAACAGGATGCGCGTCATGAGGTTCATCCGGTGGAAGCAATTCGTTTAGATGTCTTCAAAAGCTAACAGCTATTAGCTCACAGCTAACATCATTAAAGAAACTCACCAGCTATATTCCTGTACGATGCGGCCTTTGTAGTTCGTGAAAGTCACAGGAACAATCAACTCCATCTTGCCCGCCGACAAGCGAACGACCGGCGCCGCCTGGCTAATCAACTTCGTGCGCAACACGCCATCGACCAGATACACGCCGTTGCCGAGTGCCTCGATCTTGTTGCCTACAGCAGCGCGGAAATACAAATTCTGCGGCTCCCGCGTCGCCGCCACATTGAACGTGCGTCGCAGGCCGGCCTCTTTGCCGACGACCAACGCGTTGGGAAAATCCTCGATCTTGATATCGCCTAGGGAATAGAGGAACGTCGGCCGTTCATCGGGCGTTAGGTGATAACCGCCGAATTTGAACCCTTGAATCTTCGAGTTCGACTTCGGCCAGATCGCGTCCGGCCCGTCGAGCTGCGCGAAGCTAGCCCCAACGGGCAGGTGCAAGATATTGTCCCCGAGCGGCGGTTCGGAGCCTTCGCCGCGGCCGTTCCAGTGCCGGCCGGCGTCGATGAACGAGCCTTGCCAGATCATCGCCAGCCGCATTTCATTGGCGTCGAACGCGATATTGACGCGCTCGGGATAGCCGACGCCAATCGCGCGATTGCCCGCCCCTTGGATGAAATTGCGATAGACGATCGCGTCCTTGACGGGCGTTAAGGGAATCGATTGCTTCTTCACGCCTTCGGGAAGCGCCGGCTTGTCGCTGAGGTAACGCCACATCACCTCGGTCTGAGTCAAGGCTGTGCCGTCGAGGATGTCGGCGAGTGGACTCTTCCCCTTATCGAACGCCGACGGCATGCGCGTGCCCGGGCGAATCTTCTGCGGATCCAAAAGGTAAACATGGAACCAGTCGCGCTGTAACCGCGCCGGGAAGAGCATCATGTCCATGCCCTGGACCCCTTCGGCTTTCTGCCCCGCGAACGTGTGGCACTTGATGCAACCGAACGCCTTGCCGCCGACCAGATGCCGGCCGATCGCTTTCGACTTGGCGACGGTTTCGCCGATCGCCACTTCGGGGATCGCCGCAAACTTGCCCTTGTCCGCATCGGCCATGGCGACCGCCAGATGATACGCGTTCGGCTGACCAAACGCGGGCATGCGAGTGTGCATGTACGGACGATCGTGCGAACCGTTGTACAGGATCAGCTTCAGGTACTCGAGATTGAGCTTGCCGCCGACGGCGTCGAGCAGCGGCGGAATGCGGGCTTCGTCCCCCATTTCTGGCTGCGTCGTCGCGAACGATTTGTTCAGATCATCTTCGGGACCGCCAACTTTATCGCGTGTGTGGCAGGCGTAACAGTTGAACGCCTTCATCGAACTCGCGATGATTTGGGTCGGCTCCTTCGGCGCGACAGGAGACTTGAGCGCCGCCGCCAGAGCGGTTTTCTGACCCGTGTTCAGATCGAACCATGGCACGCCTTTGGCCGGCGCATTCGCGAGGCAACCGCCGGTCCCGGTCAGTTTCGCAAGCGGGGCGGCGGTCGCGTCGTTCGTGATGCCCTTGACTTGATGACAGCTCGCGCAGCCGGCTGTCGCGAAAATCGCCTTTCCCTTGGCGACGAGGTCGTTATTCAGTTCGAAGAAGTCCTCGTCGTTCTTCGCGGCAGGCGCCTTTTGGAAGACCTTGTCGAGATCCTGCTCCGTGGCGGCGACTAGGCTGGCCAATGACTGACGCGCCAACATCGGCCCTTCGACCTCGACCGCCAACTCGTCTTCGCCGCCCCCTTGGAAGTATGTCACCGCGATTTTGTGGGTGCCGATGCGCAACTTAGCGGCGCCGGTTTGCGTCGTGTTGGGATGAATGCCGTCGTTGTCCACCACCAAGGCGCCATTGACAAACAGCTGGCTACCGTCGTCGCTGGACAATGTAAAGGTGTACGACCCGTCGGCCGGCGCCCCGAAGAGGCCATCAAACGCCATGGCATAATTGGAATGCCGCCGCGCCGCGCCAAGGTCGAACGCGGCGCTTTTGCCACTGTCAACCGGCTTAAGTTTGGCGAAGTTCGGCAGCTTGTCCCAACTCCCTTCGTAATACCGATAGGCGGTGGTTCCCTTCCCCATCGGCGGCACGACAACAGCACCGCGGATGAGATAATTCGCCAACTCGCGGGCCTCCTTCGCACGAGTTTTCGCGTCGCCCACGAATAGCAGACTTGGCATCCTTCCCGACGGCCGCGAAGAATGCGGGTTCGTCAGAAACGCCGCCAGAGACGCGAGGGTGTATTTCGCTTTGAGATCGCCGAGCGGCACGTTCGACGGCGTCGTCTTGTCCGCTTTGCCGTCGGCGTCGCGCGTGCCGTGGCAGGCGACGCAGCCGATCTTGTGATAGACGTCCCGGCCCGCGGTCGCGGCCTTCGGATCGCTCGACTCTTGTTTCGGCAACCCCGTGGAAACGAGGTAATGGGTGAGCGCTTCGATCTTCGCCGCTGCATCCGGTTCGCCGGCGAAGACGTGCGGCATCGTGCTTCCCGGCTTCACCTTTTGCGGATCGGCGAGGAACTTCTTGAAATAGCTCGGCCGAACGCGCGTGCCGACGTTATCGAGCAGCGGCGCTTGCTTCGCCGATGGCGGCGCTTCCGCCGGCTGATGGCACGAGATGCAGTTGAGTTCGTTGAGCAGAAGCTGGCCCGCGGCGGCGTCGGTCTTGGCGAACCGTTCGAACCCCGCGACGACGGGAGAAGCATCGGCCGGAATGGAGGAGAGAAAGAAAAGGCAACACAAGAGCGTCATCGCCGCTGGGCGAACGCGTTGACGAGCAACCATGGAAACCTCACGAGATTGCAGTCGCGAAACGGAGCCGGTTTCATCAGGCGGGATCGGCATCATCGGAATGATACGATCTTAGACGTTGACGGCGGCGCTCGCAAGTGGCGCTTTGGGATTCCTAGCGGCGTCGACATCCCTCTCTCCCGGAGTACCGGGAGAGAGGGATGTCGACGCCGCGAAAATTCACTTAGCCCCTTGCACGGCGTGCCTCGCGGCGATAATTTTATCTCCGGTTCGCTCACCCGCCCCTTCGGGAATTCTCGTTCCCGCCTGTTCGCTTCGAGGCCTCAATGAAGATTTCGCGTTTCGCGCTCGCCCTGGCCGCGATCACGGTCGCCGCCGATGTTTGGGCCAATTACGAGACGATGGACTACGGCCCATTCCTGAACGCCACCTACCAGACCAACAAGCAAAACGTGCTCGCCTACCGCGGCACGGCCATCGCCTTCGACGTGCCGGATGGCAAAACAATCATGAACGCCAAGGGAGGCTACATCTTCGACACCGAGTTGCTGCGTCCGGCGGCGTGGTGGTCCGGCGGTTTCCTGAAACTCGACGGCGTCGTCTTCAGCGGCAGCCACGGCGCCAATCCGAGCCCCGTCGGCGCCATTCTTCTCAAGACGAAAGCAACGCCTGGCTGGGCGAAGGACGGCGACTGGAAAGACGTTCGCGAAAACGCCCCGTACGGTCCACTGCCACGCGATTGGGGGCGATTGAAGGGAATTTACAGAGCCGACAACCACGTCGTTATTGCTTACACCGTCGGCAACGTCGACGTTCTCGAATACCCCGAACAGGAAACGATCGACGGCGTCAAGATCTTGTCGCGAACGCTGAACCTCGGGGCTTCGGCGACGCCGCTGACGCTGGTCGTCGGCGATTTCGATGGCGTGAAATCGACCGCCAACGGCGACCGTTTGGAGTTCACCGCCGCCTTAACCGAGTCGATCGCGGCTAAGAAGGGGAAGGGAACGACGACGACTCGCGACGGCGCCGTGATCGCACGCATCCAAGGGATCGAAGGCGCGACACTGAACCTGAGCGAGAGCGGCCGCATCGTCGCCAATTTGCCAGCATCGAAATCCCCCGCCAAAGTCAAGATCAGCGTTTGGGTTGGCGCGGCCGACGCCAAGGCGGCCCCGGCAATCGCCAAAATCGCGGGGCCGAACGATCTCGCCGCGTTCACCAAGGGAGGCAAAGCCCGCTGGACCGAATCATTCCTGACCAAAGGGAGTTTGGATGAATCTTCCGTCAAATTGAAAAAGGGCAAAACAAGCACCCAACCGCAAGCCGCTTACGTCGTCGATTCCATAACGCCGCCGTTCAAGAACGACTACGATTCGTGGTTCCGCATCGGCGGCTTCGATTTCTTCTCCGACGGCCGGGCCGCGGTCTGCACGTGGTCGGGCGACGTCTGGATCGTCTCCGGCATCGACGACACGCTCGAGAAAATCACCTGGAAACGCTACGCCGGCGGTCTGTTCCAGGCGCTCGGCCTCAAAATCGTCAACGACAAGGTCTACACTCTGGGCCGTGACGGTGTCACGCGCCTGCACGATTTCAACAACGATGGCGAAGCCGATTTCTACGAATGCTTCAACAACGACTTCCTCGTGACGTCGAACTTCCACGAATTCATCTTCGATCTGCACACCGATCCCGCCGGCAACTTTTACTTCATTAAGGGCGGCCCGGTGCGTCCGGGCGGCAGCGGTTGGGACACGATCACGCCGAGCCACGGCAGCATCTTCAAAGTGTCGAAAGACGGCCAAAAGCTCGAAGTCATCGCCCGCGGGTTCCGCGCTCCCAACGGCATGGGCCTCGGTCCCAACGGCGAAATAACGGCCGGCGACAACGAAGGAACATGGACCCCCGCGGTTCCCATCAATTGGATCAAGCTAGGCGGTTTCTACGGCGTCGTCGACTTCATCAAAGGCGAAAAGCCAAAGGTCCGCGACAATCCGCTCTGCTGGTTGCCGCGCGACATCGACAATTCCAACGGCGGCCAAGTCTGGATCAACAGCGACACGTTCGGTCCGCTGAGCCGGCAGATGCTGCATACCTCGTACGGCCAATCGTCAATGTATCTGGTGATGAAGGAAGAAGCCGGCGGCCAGATGCAAGGCGGCGTCGTGCCGCTCCTCAAGTTCGACAGCGGCGTCTGCCGCGGCCGGTTTGTTCCCGAACGGAATGCCCTGTTCCTCACCGGCCTGCGCGGCTGGCAGACGAACGCCAGCAAAGACGCAGGCTTCTACCGCGTCCGCTACACCGGCAAACCGTTGAATCTGCCGATCGATCTGCACGTCAAAAAGGGAGAGATCGACATTCGCTATTCCGATGCCCTCGAACGATCGTCGGTCGACGCCGATAGCTTCCGCATCGACCAATGGCAATACCGTTGGACCAGCAGCTACGGCTCGCCCGAATTCAAAGTCAGCGAACCGAAGCAAAAGGGGCGCGACGAAGTCGAAATCGACAGCGTGTCGATTTCGTCCGACGGCAAGACAGTCACGCTGAAAGTCCCCGACGTCCGGCCCGTCATGCAAATGGCGATCAAGATGAATCTGACCACTGCCGCCGGTGCTCCGATCCGCACGACGATTCATAATACAATCAACGTCGTCGGCGACGTACGCGGCGAAGTGCACGTCGGCGAATACCGCGTCGTGCCTCGCAAAGACTAAAGAGAATCTTCGTTAGCTAATAGCTGTTAGCTAACAGCTATTAGCTAATAAAAACCACCTGACCGCCGTCCGAAGAAACTCGTCATCTTAATGGAGGTTGCCATGTCCCGGTTGTTTCTCGTCTTGGCCGCTGCCGTGGCCTTTTCGATCCCATCCGTGAGCTTCGCTCAAGGAGACAAAGCCGTGAAAAGCCCGCTCGAATTCACCTTGAAGGACATCGAAGGCAAGGACGTCCCGCTGTCGACCTACAAGGGCAAGGTCGTTCTGCTCGTCAACGTCGCCAGCTATTGCGGCAACACGCCGCAGTATAAGCCTCTTCAGGCGCTGTACGAAGAACACAAGAAAGACGGCTTGGTGATTGTCGGCATCCCCGCCAATGAATTCGGCAAACAGGAACCGGGCACCGACGCCGAGATCAAGGAATTCTGCGAATCGAAATACAAGGTCACCTTCCCGATGATGTCGAAGATCGTGGTTAAAGGGAAGGGAATCGATCCGCTTTACAAGTACTTGACCTCGAAAGAAACCAAGTACATGTCTTCGAAGCAAGTCACCGAAGGGTTTACCGGCGATATTTCCTGGAACTTCGAGAAATTCCTCATTGGCCGCGACGGCAGCATCATCGCCCGCATCGCCCCCGGCGTGGATCCTGGTCGATCCGAAGATTTCAAAAACGCCATCAAGAAGGCCCTCGGCGTATGATTGAGCTGCGCGGCGTCCGCGTCCACAATCTCAAGGGCGTGGACGCCGCGCTTCCGCTCGGCAAACTCACTGTTGTCACCGGCGTCAGCGGCGCCGGCAAAAGCAGCCTCATTTTCGATACCCTTTACGCCGAAGCCCAGCGCCGCTATCTCCAGAGCTTTTCCGTCTCGTCGCGGCAATTCCTCGAACGCTTCGATCAACCCGATGCCGATTGGATTGGTGATCTGCCGCCGGCTGTGGCGATCCGCGCCAGCGATGCGTGGGGCAAGGGAGCCACGGTCGCCGACGTCACTGATTTGGCTGACTTATTCGCAGAGCTATTCACGCGCGAAGGGATCGCGGTCTGTCCGCAATGCGGCGACGCCGTGCGGCCGCATTCGGCGACCGCGGTGGTCGCGGAACTTCAATCGCTTCCGCCCGGAACACGTCTGACGCTCGGTTTTCCGGATCGTCCCGGCGAGGGCGAAACGCCGCCGCAATGGATCGATCGCTTGCGCGAAGAGGGCTGGGTCCGTCTGCAAATTGGCGCGACGGCGCATCACCTCGGCGAAACGAAAGCGATCGATTACGACCCCTCGGCGGAAGCGATCGTCCTGCTCGACCGCGTCGAAATCGGCAAGTCGACCGACGAACGCCTGCTCGAAGCGGTCGAAGCCGGCTTCCGCCGCGGCGACGGGCGGTTGATCGCGATGTCCGATTCGCCGTTTACGTTTCGCGCTCGCGGCGAACCGTCAGCGGACCACGTACACCTTAGAAACAAAGAAACTCCCGAGATTGGCCAAAGCGAACGCGCGGGACGACGCGAGCGCGAAACGGCAAGCGACCTCCGTTTCGATCGCCGCTGGCGCTGTCCGCGTTGCGATATCGCCGTAGCCGCGCCGGAACCGCGCCTCTTCGATCGCCGCGATCCGCTCGGCGCTTGTCCCGCCTGCCACGGCGCCGGCACAATCAAAGGCGACATCTGCTCGACCTGCCACGGCCACCGCTTCAATGAACAGTCTCTCAGCGTCCGCTGGCAAACACGCAACATCGCCGACCTCTTCGCCCTACCCCTCGGCGCCCTCTCAGGGTTCTTTCAACCACCCCCAAGCCCCGGGGTGAGCAACGCGAACCCCGGGGATCGCCCCCTGCAAAACCAAATTACCTCCCGCCTTTCCTCCTTAGAATCTCTCAATCTCACCTATCTCCCTCTCGACCGCCCTCTCGACGCCCTCGCCACCGGCGAATCCCAACGCCTCCGCCTCCATCGCGCCCTCGCTTCCAATCTCGTCAGCGCCTTGTATCTCTTCGACGAACCCACCGCCGGCCTCCACCCGCAAGACGTCGCCGAGATTCTCGCGCACTTCATCGCCCTGCGCGACGCCGGCAACACAGTCGTCATCATCGACCACCACCCCCTCGTCTGGAACATCGCCGACCACGTCCTCGACCTCGGCCCCGGCGCCGGCGACGATGGCGGCCAAATCCTCTACCAAGGCCCCCCGAAAGCAGGACGGGTCTCTGACCCGTCCGAACCCGGAACCGCTCCATCCCTTTCGGCCACGGACGGGTCGAAGACTACGAGCCCCCACGGCGAACTCCGTCTCGCCAACGTCAACCTACCGCCATTCGTCACCTTCGAAATTACGATCCCCCTCGGCGTCCTCTGCCTCCTCACCGGCATCAGCGGCGCCGGCAAAACGCGTCTCCTGCGCGACGCCCTCTATCCCGCCCTCGCCCACGCCAAGCACAAAAAAGGCGTCGCCGCGCCGGAGACGAAACTCGTCGGCGCCCACCAAATCGAAGACGTCATCCTCTTCGATCAAACGCCGCTGTCGCGTTCGGCCCGCAGCAACCCCGCGACCGCCCTCAAAATCTTCGACGACATCCGCGAACTCTTCGCCTCCACCACCGACGCCAAAATCCACAACGCCGGCCCCGGCGCCTTCAGCTTCAACCAACCCGGCGGCCGCTGCGAAACCTGCGAAGGACAAGGCCGGCTCGCCGTCGATATGCAGTTTCTTCCCGATGTCACGACAACCTGCCCCGAATGCCTGGGCCGGCGTTATCGCAAAGAAATCCTCGCCATCAAAGTCCGCGGCCTCAGCATCGCCGAAGTCCTCGACCTGACGGCCCGCGAGGCGTTCCGCTTCTTCCGCGCCCAGCGATCCCTCGAAAAGAAATTGAAATGGCTCCTCGACGTCGGCCTCGATTACCTCCGCCTCGGCCAACCGCTCGAAACGCTGTCCACCGGCGAAATGCAGCGCCTGAAACTGGCCGGGCATCTGGCCGGCAGCCGCAAACCGCGATCGCTGTTCCTCCTCATCGAACCGACGCGCGGTTTACACCCCGACGACGTGGCTAATCTGCTCGATTGTTTGCGTCAGCTGCGCGATACCGGTCATTCGCTCGTCATTGAGGATCAAAATCCCTTTTTGCTGCCGATGGCCGATTATCTTCTCGAACTTGGTCCTAGTCCGGGAGCAGGATCGCTGATCGCCTCCGGAACGTTAGACCAAGTCAAATCGCTAGATACGCCGACCGGACGATTTTTGCGTCAACAAGATCCAACCGCCCAGAGCTTACAGCCAACAGTCCCTCACTGTCAGCTGTAAGCTGTCAACTCTCAGCTCTTTTTTTCTTCCCAACTCCCCTTTGCGTGGTATAGTGTTCGCACGTACACAACGCGAGCGCCATCATGCCCGCCACAGCTACCCTCATTCGCGATCTCCAGGCCCAAATCGGCCAGCTCGAAAAGGCCGGCCGCAATCCCAAGCGCGTGGAATGGGTGTCGTCCGGCTTCGAGACTCTCGACCACCTTTTGCCGCACGGCGGTCTATCGGGGGGAACCTTGGTCGAATGGTTGGGAGCCGGCGAAGGGAACGGCAGCCTGACTTTGGCCTTGGCCGTCAGCGCCCGCGTGGCCCGCGAAAGCGGCATCTTGGTCATCGTCGGCGACCGGCACACGAACCCGCGGGCAGCCGTGGGCCTCGGCGTGCCGCTGGAGCGAACGCTCGTGCTGCGGCCTCCCGATCCACGGCTGGCCTTGTGGGCCTGGGAACAGTCGCTGCGCTGCGAAGGCATCGCCGTCACGGTGGGCCGCATGGAACAAGCGAACGACACGGCGATGCGGCGTTTGCAATTGGCCGTCGAAGCGGGGGGCGGCCTGGGATTTCTGGTGCGTCCCCCGGCTTGCCGGGCGGAGACATCGTGGGCGGACATGCGGCTGCTCGTGAAAAGTTTACCGAGCCATGGGGAAGCATGGCGTTTGCGCGTGGAGTTGTCGCGCTGCCGAGGCGGATTCGGCGGCGGCGCGGCCGAGGTGGAGGTGAGCCATGAAACGAACGATGTGCGTGTGGTTTCCGAATTGGCCGATTCAGCGCGTGCGCAAAGAGATGGGGAATGGGCCGGTGATTTTGTATGAAGCGGGAGCGCGCGGACTATTGACTGTGAGCGCCTGCTCGTGCCGCCTGGCGCGCGTGGGCGTGCGCCCCGGCATGCCGCTCGCCGAAGCCGAATCGCTTCTCCCCTCTCCCCCGGTACTCCGGGGGAGAGGGGCCGGGGGTGAGGGGGCCGAACTCGGCAAAAGCGCATCGCCGAATTCCTCGTTCCCAGGCTCTGCCTGGGAACGCACGGCCCGGCAGGCTCCGCCTGCCGTGGCTGAAGATTCTGACGGCGCGAATTCGGGAGGCAGAGCCTCCAAGGAAGTGCGTTCCCAGGCAGAGCCTGGGAACGAGATTCTGCAACACGACCGCGCCGCCGACCGCGCGACGCTCCGCAAACTCGCCCTCTCCTGCGACCGCTACACCCCGATCGTCGCCCTCGAAGACGCGAACGCCCCCGAATGTCTGCTCCTCGACATCACCGGCAGTTCCCACCTCTTCGGCGGCGAACGACGGCTCGCCGAGAAGGTCGTCGCCGACCTGCGTGCCTTGGGCTACGCGGTGCGCGTCGCCGTCGCCGACGGCATCGGCGCCGCCTGGGCGGTCGCGCATTCGCTCGAAGGCCGTTATGGGATTGTCCCAAAGGGCAAGAATCGCGACGTCGTCCCCGAACTCGGCATCGACGTCTTGCGTTTGACGCCGGACGTGATTGCTCTCCTTCATCAATTCGATCTGCGCCACATTCGCCAGTTGATGGCTTTGCCGCGCGGCCAAGTCGCCATCCGTTTCGGCCACGAGACGCTCACGCGGCTCGACCAGACCCTCGGCGCCATCCCCGAGATCCTGGCGCCCGAGCGCCGCGTCCCGCCGGTGCGGGCGGTCTGGACGTTCGAAGACCCCATTTCGCATCCGCACGTCATCGAAAAAGTCCTCGAACGGCTGATCGGTAACATTCTGGAGACCCTGACGCCGCGGCAAACCGGTGTCCAGCGCCTCGTCTGCACGCTGACGACTGCCGACAAAAGCCGCACGGAATTCACCATAGGGCTATTGCACCCAACCCTATCGGCCGACCGTTTGCTGGGTCTGGTGCGTTTGCGACTGGAGCGCACGCGTCTGCCGGACGCGGTGACGGCGGTGAACGTCCGCGTCCAGGCGGCGCCGCTCGACGTTCGCCAGCGGCACTGGTTCGATTCCGAAGGCGAAGCTCGCCGCGCGACGGCGTTTCGCGATTTCGTTGAACGCGTCAGCAGCCGTTTGGGGGAAGACGCCGTTTTACAGCCGCGACTTTTGCCCGAGGACCAACCCGAATTGGCGTGGGACTACGTGCCATGGCTGCGCTTCGTTGGAGTCCCGGCTTTAGCCGGAACGCCAGCGAAGCCGGCGGCAAGACCGGCTAAAGCCGGGACTCCAACAAGCGAAGAAGCCCTGGCGTCGCCGATCGATCTCTTGCCGCCGCTCGCCGTCCGCGTGGAAACGGAGCACGAACGCCCCCGCCAGTTCGCCTGGCGGCAACGGCTCTACGAGGTTGCCCGCGTCTGGGGCCCGCAGCGAATCGAAACCGGCTGGTGGCGCGGCCACGACATCCGCCGCGATTATTACCGCGTCGAAGCCGTCGGCGGCGAACGCTTCTGGCTCTACCGCGACCGCAACCGTGAGGCTTGGTTTATGCAAGGCGTTTTTGCTTAAGTTTTTGGACACCCAAGCCCCTGGGGTACTCCGACCCCCGGGGATACCGCCGCGACATATCCCCGGGGTTCGGAGTACCTCACCCCAGGGGCTTTGCTGTCATTCTCAATTTGACATCATGCCCGAATTTCATCCCCCGGGACGGACGCCGCCCGTGCCGCCGCCGGCGCAAACTGGTCCCATCCCGTATGCCGAGCTTCATTGCCGCACGAACTTCTCCTTTCTAGAGGGAGCGTCGCACGCAGACGAACTGGCCGCGCGCGCCGGCGAACTCGGCTATCGCGCCCTCGCCGTCACCGACCGCAACAGCCTGGCCGGCGCCGTCCGCATGCACATCGCGGCCAAGGAAGCGAATCTCAAGCTTCTCGTCGGCGCCGAGCTGACGCCGGTCGACGCGGCGCCCATCGTCGTGTGGGCGATCGATCGCGCCGGTTACGGCCGCCTATCGCGACTTCTAACAATCGGCCGACGCAACGCCCCCAAGGGAGAATGCTACCTAACGTTCGACGACATCGCGGCCCATGCGACCGGCTTGCTCGCCGGCTCCCCTCTCCCCCGGTACTCCGGGGGAGAGGGGAGCCGGCTTTCCCGCTACCGCGAAATCTTCCCCGACCGCTGTTACGCCCTCGCCGAACTCCATCGCGGCCTCGACGATCGCCGCGATCTTCTCTACGCCATCGCGCTCGCGAAAAAAGCGAACCTCCCGCTCGTCGCGGCGAACGACGTCCATTACCACGTCCCCGAGCGCCGGCCGCTCCAAGACGTCCTCACCGCCATCCGCCGCGGCTGCACCGTCGCCGAACTCGGCCGCCGCCGCTTCGCGAACGGCGAACGCCACCTCAAACCGATCGCCGAACTGCAAGAGATGTTCGCCCTCGCCCCGGGGGCGATCGAACGTACGGTCGAGATCGCCGACCGCTGTCATTTTTCCCTCGATGAACTCCGCTACGAATATCCCGAAGAGCTGTGCCCCGCCGGCTTGACGCCTCTCGAATACCTGACGAAGCTCACCTGGGAAGGGGCCGACCGGCGTTATCCGCTGGGGCAACCGGAAAAGGTCGTGCGTCTGATCGAGTACGAACTCGCCCTCATTGAGGAGCTGCATTACGAAGCCTACTTCCTCACCGTCTGGGACCTGATCCGCTTCGCGAACGAGCGCCGCATCCTGTGCCAAGGACGCGGCTCGGCGGCGAACTCGGCGGTCTGCTATTGCCTCGGCGTCACCGCCGTCGACCCCGAGCGCATCGATGTGCTCTTCGAGCGGTTCATCAGCAAAGACCGCGGCGAAGCCCCCGACATCGACGTCGATTTCGAGCACGAACGCCGCGAGGAGGTGCTGCAATACCTCTACACCAAGTACGGCCGCGAACGGGCCGGGATGACGGCCGAGGTGATTACCTACCAGGTCCGCTCGGCGGTGCGCGACGTCGGCAAGGCGCTCGGCCTGTCGCTCGACCGCATCGACACGCTCGCCAAGGCGATGGACCACCGCCACGACGCCGAACAGCTCAACCGCCGCTTCCGCGAAGCCGACTTTCCGCCCGAGGCCCCGCTCGCCCGCGCCTTGGTGGCGCTGGTCGAAGAGATTCTGCACTTCCCGCGACACCTGTCGCAGCACACCGGCGGCATGGTGATGACGCAGGGGCCGCTGTGCGAACTTGTCCCTATTGAAAACGCCGCCATGGCGGACCGCACCGTCGTTCAGTGGGACAAGAACGATCTCGACGCCCTCGGCATTCTCAAGGTCGATTGCCTCGCCCTCGGCATGTTGACCGCGATCCGCAAGGGGTTCGACTTCATTGAGCGCCATTATCATCGGCCGCTGACGCTCGCGACCGTTCCGCCGGAAGACCCGGCCGTTTACGACATGATCGGCAAGGCCGACACCATCGGCGTTTTTCAGATCGAAAGCCGGGCGCAGATGAGCATGCTGCCGCGGCTGAAGCCTCGCGAGTTTTACGATCTGGTGATCGAGGTCGCCATCGTTCGTCCGGGGCCGATTCAGGGGGACATGGTTCATCCCTATCTGCGCCGGCGCAGCGGCGTCGAGCCGGTCGATTATCCCGACGAACGCGTCCGCTCCGTGCTCAGCAAAACGCTCGGCGTGCCGATTTTCCAGGAACAGGCGATGCGGCTGGTCGTCGTCGCCGCCGGCTTCACCGCGGGCGAGGCGGACCAGTTTCGCCGGGCCATGGGGGCGTGGCGGCGGCGCGGCGTCATGGAGCAGTTTCGGCAAAAGCTCGTCGCCGGCATGCTCAACAACGGCTACACCATTGAGTTCGCCGAACGCCTCTTCCGCCAGCTCCAAGGCTTCGGCGAATACGGCTTCCCCGAATCGCACGCGGCGTCGTTCGCCCTTTTGGTCTACGTGTCGGCGTGGATCAAGCATCATTATCCCGACGCGTTTGCCGCCGCCCTGATCAACAGCCAACCGATGGGCTTTTACGCGCCGGCACAACTCATCGGCGACGCCCAGAAGCATGGCGTCGAGATTCTGCCGATCGACGTGAATGCGAGCGATTGGGATTGCACCTTAGAAGCTCGAGCCGACGACCGGCGAGCGGGGGGCGTCAGCCCCCCGAGGGAGAGCGTCCCGCGAGAGGATGAAGATTCCGCGAGAGATACTGTCCCTCGGGGGGCTGACGCCCCCCGCTCGCCGAGTATCGACACCCGCTCGAACACCAGCGAGAATCGGCGAGCCGACGACCGGCGAGCGGAGGGCGTCAGCCCTCCGAGGGAGAGCGTCCCGCGAGAGGATGAAGATTCCGCGAGAGATACTGTCCCTCGGGGGGCTGACGCCCCCCGCTCGCCGAGTATCGACACCCGCTCGAACACCAGCGAGAATCGGCGAGCCGACGACCGGCGAGCGGAGGGCGTCAGCCCTCCGAGGGAGAGCGTCCCGCGAGAGGATGAAGATTCCGCGAGAGATACTGTCCCTCGGGGGGCTGACGCCCCCCGCTCGCCGAACTCTTACCCGCTTCGTCTCGGCTTCCGCCTCATCCGTGGCCTGGCGAAACGGCACGTCGATCTTCTCCTCACCGCCCGGCAAATCGGCCCGTTCACGTCGTTCGACGACGTGAAGCGCCGCACCGGCCTACGCAGCGCCGTCTTGCAACGACTCGCCCGCGCCGACGCTTTTCGCTCGCTCGACTTATCGCGCCGTTCGGCCTTGTGGCAGGCACTGCCCGAGCCGACGTCGCTGCCGCTCTTCGATGCGTGCGATGCGGAAGAAGTGCCCCAGGCATTGCCGAAGATGTCGCCCTTACGCGAAGTTCTGTTCGACTACGGCTCGGCCGGCTTGACGTTGCGCGACCACCCGATGTCGTTCCTACGAAATCAACTGAACGAGCGCCAAGTCGTCGCCGCCGCGCGTCTGGGGTCGCTGAAATCCGGTAACTGGGTGAAAGTCGCCGGCGTGGTGCTGCTGCGGCAGCGTCCCGGCACCGCGAAGGGAATCACGTTCGTGACGCTCGAAGACGAAACCGGCATCGTGAACCTGATCGTCCGGCAAAAGGTGTGGGAACGCTACCGCCGGGCGGCCCGGGCCGCGGTGGTAATGCTCGCCCACGGCCGGTTGCAGCGTGAAGGGGACATCATCCATGTTCTCACCGCGCGGATCGAAGATTGGTCGGACCAACTTGGAGCCGTCGACGTCCGCTCGCGCGATTTCCGGTGACTCACGCTGAAGCTTGCGTTGCATTTCACACAGACACATCTGATCTGCAATCGATACGCGCTCAAGTTCCGCGATGCCACATCCGAACGCCGCTCGACGTCGCGGCCATTTTCTTTAAAGCTAATAGCCAACAGCTCATAGCTATTAGCTCTTAAAAACCCAGCGAACGACGCGCCTACGGAAATCGTTGAAAACCGCTGGTAATGAACCGAGCGCGTTTGCTATAATACCCACCACTGCCCGCCTACCGCGACACGTTTCGTTCGAGATCCATAATGCGATTGACGGCTCTGCTGTTTGTGACCTTCGCGCTCGGCGCCTCGGATGTCGGTGCTCAAGAGATCACCGTCCATCCTTCCCGCGTGCGCCTCGTCGGCCGGCATGCGCAACAGCAACTCGTCGTCAGCGCGACGGCCGGCCGCGATCACACGCGACTTGCCATTTACCGCAGCGAATCGCCGGACATTGTCGGCGTGAATGAAAAAGGCGTGATCAAGGCGCTTGCCACTGGGCGCGGCCGTATCACCGTGACGGCAGAAGGCGCGACAGCGACCATTGACGTGGAAGTCGAACACGCCGACCGTTTGCCGCCAGTCACCTTCGAGAAAGACATCGAACCGATCCTCGCCCGTACGGGTTGCAACGCCGGCGCCTGCCACGGCAAGGCCCGCGGCCAAAACGGTTTCGCCCTGTCGCTTCTGGGGTTCGATCCGCAGTTCGACTATCAGGCGATCGCACTGGAGAATCGCGGTCGGCGCGTTTTCCCGGCGGCGCCGGAACAAAGCCTGCTGTTGCAAAAACCGGCCGGCCTGGTTCCGCATGGTGGCGGCAAGAAAATCGTCGTTGGCGATGTCCATTACGAAACACTCCTCCGCTGGTTGCAATCCGGCATGCCGCGCACGCCGGCGAACGAACCGAAGCTCGAACGCATCAGCGTCTTTCCCAACGAACGCCTGTTGACATTCGGCGAAGAACAACAACTCATCGTCACCGCCCATTACGCCGATGGCACGACGCGCGACGTCACGCCGCTCACGATCTTTCAGTCGAACGAAAATGTTCTCGCCGCCGTGGATGCCGCCGGCAAGGTGAAGGCGGGGCCGCTACCGGGTGAAGCCGCGGTCACGGCGCGGTTTATGGAGAAGTTCGCGATCTGCAACATCTTGATTCCCCAGCCGCGCGTCGTTGCCGGCGATCTGTACGATAAGTTGCCCAGGAACAATTTCATCGACGATCTCGTTTGGGCGAAGCTTCGCAAGCTCAACATCGTCCCCTCACCGCCGGCGAAGGAGACGACGTATTTGCGCCGCGTGTATCTCGACACGATCGGCCGGCTGCCGACGCCTGAGGAAGTCCAATCGTATCTTGACGATAAAAGCCCCGATAAACGCGTCAATCTGATCGACGCCTTGCTCGAACGCCCCGAATACGCCGACTTTTGGGCGAACAAGTGGGCCGATCTTTTGCGGCCGAATCCGTATCGCGTCGGCATCAAGGCGGTGCTCAGCCTCGACAATTTCCTGCGCGATTCGTTCCGGCAAAATAAGCCGCACGACCAGTTCGTGCGTGAGATCGTGACCGCCCAGGGAAGCACGTGGCGAAACGGCGCGACGGTCGTCTTCCGCGATCGCCGCGAACCGGATGAAATCGCGACGATGGTCAGCCAGCTGTTTCTGGGCGTGCGGATGGAATGCGCCAAGTGCCACCATCATCCGTTCGAGATTTGGAGCCAGGACGATTTCTATTCGCTGGCTGCGTTCTTCGCCCGCGTCAGCCGCAAAGGGCAAGGCGTGTCGCCGCCGATCTCCGGGGGCGAAGAGATCGTCTTCGTCGGCGCCGGCAAAGGCGCGGTGAAGCATCCGGTGACGGGGCAGACATTGGCGCCGAGGCCGCTTTTGGGCAAGTCGCCGGCGATCGACGAAGAGACCGATCCGCGCCGCGTGTTGGCCGATTGGATGCTGGCGGACGAGAATCCGTATTTCGCGAAGGTCGCGGTCAATCGTATGTGGGCCGACATCATGGGCCGCGGCATCGTCGAACCGGTCGACGATTTGCGGGCGACAAATCCGCCGAGCAACGGTCCGCTGCTCGACGCCCTTGCCGATCATTTCCGCAAGGAAAAATACGATTACAAGAAACTCCTGAGAGCAATCCTGACTTCCGCCGTTTACGGCTTAGCGTCCGAGCCGAACCCTGACAATGTCGCCGATCTGCGCAATTACTCGCGCCATTATCGCCAACGCCTGCGGGCGGAAGTGTTGCTCGACGCCGTCGGCGATATCACGAACGTGCGCGAGAAATTCACGGCGGCGCCGGCCGGCACGCGGGCCATGGCGCTGTGGACCGTCCGCACCGATTCGCTTTTCCTCGACGCTTTTAGCCGGCCCGATCCGAACCAGGATCCGCCGTGCGAGCGGACCAGCGACACGTCGGTCGTGCAGGCGCTCCACTTGATGAATTCCCCGACGTTGCACCTGAAAGTAACGAGCGAAGTGGGAAGAGCTGTCGAACTTGCCAGCAGCAAGCGTTCGCCGGACGAAATTATCCGCGAGATTTACCTGTGGACGTATTCGCGCTTGCCCGATGAAAAGGAACAAGCGATTTGCCAGCACGTCTTCGCCACCAGCCCGACGCGGCGGCGAGCGGTTGAAGATATTATGTGGGCGCTGATTAACACGCCCGAATTCATAATGAAGGATTAGCCGTTGGAATCGCGCGTTTCGGACGCCGAGTGTACTCATCTCGCTCCGCGAGATGAAATCCATCTCGCCGAGCGAGATGAGTACACTAATGCGAAGCCGGACTCCAACACGGAGAACACCATGCAGCATACGATGTCGCGGCGCGATTGTCTGAAACTCGGCCTTGGCGCTCTTGCCGGCGCCGGCTTCACCGATTTGTTGCGACTCCGCGCTGCCGCCGATGAAACGCGCATGAGCCCGAAGGCGCAAAGCTGCATCCTCATCTGGATGGACGGTGGCCCCACGCATTACGAGACGTTCGACCCCAAGCCGAACGCTCCCGCCGAAATCCGCGGCGAATTCGGCTTGGCACGGACGACGCTGCCCGGCATCTATTATTCCGAACAGATGACGCGTCTCGCCTCTATCGCCAACAAGACGACCGTCATTCGCTCCATCCGCCACGATCAAGGCAACCATGGCGCCGGTAATCACTACATGATGACCGGCGCTCCGCCGCGCATCCCAGTCGGCTGCGGCGCGTTCGTCAGCTTCCATCCGAGCATGGGTTCCGTTGCCGCCCACGAACGCGGCGCCCCGAACGGCTTGCCGGCGTACTTTTCGATCCCGTCAATGTCGCGTTCCGGCGGCCCGAATTTCTTAGGCGCTCAATACGCTCCGTTCGTCGTCGGCGACAACCCGAATACCGCCGGCTTTAGCGTTCGCGATGTCGCCTTGCCCCGCGGCCTCGGCGGTGATCGTTTCGAATCACGGCGCGATGTCCGCCGCGACCTCGATCGTTTGACGCGTTTCGCCGAATCGGCCGCCGGCGATCCAGTCGCCGGGCTCGACGAGCATTATCAGCAGGCGTACGATCTGGTGACCTCGCGCGAAGCCCAAGCGGCGTTCGATATCAGCCGCGAACCGGATGCCGTCCGCGATCGTTACGGTCGTAATCCCTTTGGCCAACGCCTCTTGCTCGGGCGGCGCCTCGTCGAAGCGGGCGTGCCGTTCGTCACCATCTATGACGGCGGCTGGGACCATCACACCGTCTTGTTCAGCTCGCTACGGACGCGGCTGCCGAATTGGGATTCCTCCGTCGCGGCGCTGATCGAGGATTTGGACCAGCGTGGCCGGCTCGACTCGACGATGGTTATCGCGCTCGGCGAATTCGGTCGCACGCCGCAAATCAACAAGGACAGCGGTCGCGACCATTGGTCGAACGCCATGTCGGTTTTGTTCGCCGGCGGCGGCACGCCCGGCGGGCAAATCATCGGCGCCACCGACGTCCGCGGTTACGCCGCCAACGAACGCGTCTTGTCGCCGGAAAACTTCGTCTCGACGGTGTACCACAAGCTCGGCATCGACCCCAATAAGATTCTCTACACGCCGCAAGGGCGGCCGACGCACCTCGTCAACGATCCGACGCCGATTCGCGAACTGATGGGCTAAACCGCCGGCGGCCGTTTACGTTTCGCGCTCGGAGCGTCAGCGGATGGGATTTTTCCCGCGCGGGTTCGCTGCGAGCGCGAAACGTAAACGGGCCTTTGCACATGAAACCGCTCGCGCTCATTGCATTCTTCTCCACCGCTTCGCTTGCCGCCGCTGCTCCGAAAGTCGATTATCTTTTCCCCGCCGGCGGCCAGCGCGGCGCCAAAGTTGAAGTCGCGTTTACCGGCACGTTCCCGGTCTGGCCGGCCCAAGGCTGGGCGTCGCACCCCGGCATCACGCTTTCGCCCAATAAGCAATCGGGACAAATTACCATCGCCATCGCGGCCGACGTTCCTTGCGGCGTCCACTGGGTGCGCCTGTTCGACAAAACCGGCGCCAGCGGCTTGCGGCCATTTCTCGTCAATGATGTCCCTGAAGTCCAAGAGACGGAACCGAACGACGATTACCGCAAACCGCAGGCCGTGCCCTTGCCGGTCGTCGTCAACGGCCGGCTCGGCAAGCAAGATGACGCGGACGCCTTCGCGGTCACGCTGAAAAAGGGCGAGACGCTGGTCGCCGCCGTCGAGGCGTTTCGCACGCTGCGCTCGCCGATGGACGCCGTATTGCAAATCGTTTCCGCCGACGGCTTCGTTTTGGCGCAGAACGACGACTATCTCGAATCTGATCCGCTCCTCGCGTTCACGGCGCCGAAAGACGGCACGTACCTGGCCCGCGTCTTCTGTTTTCCCGCGACACCCGATTCTCGCATCGGCCTGTTTGGCAAGGAGAATTGCATCTACCGGCTGACGCTGACGACCGGCCCGTACATCGACACCGTGTGGCCGCTGGCGGTCGAGTCCAAAGGCGGCGAGCTCGAACTGCACGGTTGGAATATTCCCGCCGACCGCCGCCGCATCACCGTGCAGCCGCAGGCCCTGGCGGAACGCGTCTATGTGCATCCCTCGGGATTCGCCGGCGGAGCGTGGACGCGCGTGGAACCGCATCCCGTCTTCGTTGCGGACGGTAAGGAAACGCTTCCCGCCGGGCCGATCACCGTCAGCGGCCGATTGCCGAAGCCGGGCGCCCGTTCGTCGTTCGCGTTCGCCGCCAAAAAAGGCGACCGTCTGTCGATCCGTTTGGAGGCGCGCGAGTGGCTGCTGCCATTGGAGCCGAATGTCGCGATTCGCGGCGTCGCGGGGCCGGCACTGCAAAAAGCCCAAGCCGGCAAGCTCAACGGCGATGTGGCCCTCGATTTCACCGCGCCGGCGGACGGTCCGTTCACTATGGACATACGCGATTTGCACGATCAGGGAGGCGATCGGTATTCCTACCTGGTGCGCATCCGCCCCCCGGCGCCGGAATTCGACGCCAGCGTCACCGTCGATCATGCGGCGGCAAAAGCGGGGCAACCGGTCAATTTCCCGATCGCCGTCAATTTGCGCAACGGCCTCAAAGGACCGCTCGAATTTCGCGTCGAAGGCTTGCCCGAAACGGCGAAGGTCGAGTTCGTCGCCGGCGGCGCCCCCGCGCCGGCACAGGCGCCGAAGAAGGGAAAAAAGGGAACACAGCCGGCGATGAACGCGACCGCGGTCGTCCGCATTGAGGGACTGACGGCGCCGATGAATGTGCCGTTTCGCCTCTACGCGCTTGTCCCTGGACAAGAGGCAACACGCCGGGAAGTGCCGGCGGCGCTGACCGAATTGAACGCCGCGCCGCCATTTCTCTGGCTGACCCTCGAATAATTTGGAGTGCGGCGGCTCGACGCCGCTTTTGTTTTTTGTTTTTGATTTGTCAGCGTCGAAAAAAACAAAACAATTGAAACCAAAAACAAAAGCGGCGTCGAGCCGCCGCACTCCAAATTTACTTCGCCTTCACGCGAAGATAGTCGAAGCCGATCTTGTCGCCGCCGATAGCCGCGGGGTTGGCGCCGACCATCTCCAGGGCAAAGGTGTGCGGCCCCGCTTCCAGGGCGATGGTTAAGAAATCCTGCGAGCCGGTCGAAAGCACATCGGGAAAATTATAAAGGTCGATCGGCGCCCGGTGATTGCCTTCGTCGAGTTCCATGCGGACAATGCCGAAATCGCGCGCCATCGTGAGCGCGGCTTCGATCGTGTAGACGCCCGTTTTCGGAACGTCGAAGGCAAACTCGACGCGATCGCCCGGCTTGGCGCCGGACCAGAAGAGTTGCTTATCCCCGCTCCAGCGGTCGTTTTTGAAACCGTCCATCGCCTGGATGCTCGTCTTGCCGCCGGTGATCTTCTTGATTTTCAGCTCCTCAGCTTCCAGCACTCCCGGCACACGGCCGGTCGCTTTATCCATGGCCGGGAACGGCCCGCGCTTGAGCGGCACGGAAATGGGCGCCAACGGCTTCGGCTGGGCGGCGAGCCATTGCTCGCGGCTCACCTTCGTGCGCGATTGAAACAAGATGTGCGCGCCGAGCATGCCGCCGACGACGACGTCGGGGAGCTTATCGCCGTTGACGTCGGCGATGGTGATCTGCCGGCCGATGCCGGAGGCGCCGTCGATCTCATGCGGAATCCAATCGACGCCATCCTTCGTCCGTTTCAATTGAAACCAGTAGACGACCGGCCCCGCGTCCCACATCGGGCTTTGCTTGTGGTGCGAATAGAACGTGCGGCCGGTGATGATATCTTTGAGGCCGTCGCCGTCCATGTCGGCGAGCGCAACCGAATGCGGCTCGGTGAACAGCGTGCCGTAGCGGCTTTGCTTGGGATTCTTCCCCATGATGAGATGTTGCCGAAAGACGCGCACCGGTCCGCTGCGGTCTTGCTGATACCAAGCGAGGCCGTAGTCATGGGCGGCGAGACTGGTGATCACGTCGTTCAGGCCGTCGCCGTCGACATCGTAGGCGTACATCTCGGCGCCGCCGTACGCGTTTGTGAAAGGGGTTTCGTGAAAGGTCCACGGCGCGGTCTCGGGATTTTCGGCGGGCTGCTGGAACCAACCGGTCGCGGTGATGATGTCCATCTTGCCGTCGCCGTCGATGTCGCCGACGCCAAGGCCATGGGCGAACGGCCCGCCGGCGGCTTTCGTCGCCAGGGCGTGGAACTTCCATTTCGTGAACGGCTCTTTCCAATCGACGATCGCGAAGCCGGTTTTGCCGCCGGAAGCGCAAACGAGTTCCGGCCGTTCGTCGCCGACGAGATTGACGAAGTGCGGCGATTCGTTGCCGACGGAATCGAAGACCTTGTGCTTCGTCCAATGCTTCGTGAAATCTCCCTTGGGATTTTCGTAGATGTAGCCGGGCTGACCAGGAAGAGCGGCGACAAGGATGTCGGCCCAGCCATCGCCGTTGAAGTCGTAAATCCAGCTGAAGAAGTTGTCGGCGTAGCCATCCTTGTTCTGCGGCTTGGGGGGATAGATCTCGTGCTTGATTTTGAAGTCCGGCCCTTCGAACCAATACGGGCCGTAGACGATATCGGGCTTGCCGTCGCGATTGAGGTCGCCGGCGTGGGCGCCTTCGGAGTAGTAAACATCGGTCAGCTTTTGGCGCTGATATTTGAAGAGGACCGGCTCATCGCCGGCGCCGACGAAACCGGTCAAAGCGAAGCCGGTGCAGACAAAGCCGGCCAACACCAGCAGGAAAAGAACGAAACAACGACGAATGCCAGATCTAATGCCGCAACGGGCGCCGGTATAGGTCATGGTATTGCCTTTCAAAAGGAAGCGTCGAATCGGTTTGACTATACTCGATCGCAAAGCGCGAAGCTCGCGAAAATTGTTGCGTGGCGAATGGCAACTCGTAAAATCGGTTGCGCCCCAAACATTATCCGCGTCTTTTTGAAAGGAGCCTCCCCATGGAATGGCACAATCGTTGGTTAAAAGCCAAGAAGGATTCGGCCAAGAAATTCCAAACGGCGTACAAGAATTGGTGCAATAAGCTCGAAGCCGAGATCAAAAACAGCAATCCCGAAGCGAAGCTGGCCGCGCGGGCGAAGGTTCTCCAGGAACGGTTGAAGGTTTCTGGTTTAGAACCGGATCAAGGCTCGTCGTTCACATCGTTCATGAAGTTCGACTCCGGCCTCGGGCCCGCGCTCGACAAGCTGGAAAAGGCGGTGGCCCTCGTCCCAGGCAAGACCTACAAGCGCAAACAAGTCGAGGATACTCTAAGGATGCGCGTCGCCGTCGCGAAGACGATGACGGCCTACGACCGCGAAGCAAAAGCCTACGCCAAACGCTGGAGCAAGATGGAGCCCGATTTCTGGTCCGACATTCAAAACGGACTGCTCGACATTGCGCAGAAGATCGACAACAATCCCAACGTCCAGCGGCTCGAACGTTGGAAAAAAAATACCGGCCTAGAGTTTACGTTCAAATGAGAAGGCGCGAGCGGGCCGTACCAACCCGACGCGTCAGCGAGGGCGTCCCTCGCTGACGCGTCGGGTTGATGCAGTAATTCGAACGCAGCATTTTAGACCGCCGCTCGCGCCGTGCGGTGATGATAAAGCTGATTTCGTATTTCCTCCAAGCCACGAACTTCGTCGAGCGGCCGCTCGAAGTGCCAGTCGCGGCTCGTCGGCCGCAATTCCTCCGACGCCGGCCAAGGCCGAAACGGCGTCACGCCATCCCATAGGCGAATGAGCTTGTCGGAATTCATCGACACATTTCCCGCCCGCGGCGGCATCGGTCCCGCTTCCAAACGCGGGCAGCCCTTCAACAACACCGGATCGTAATCGCCGACACGATTGACGACCTGCGCGATCTGATACAGCGTGTTCGCGCGCGGCCCACCCAGGTGGAACAGTCCGTTTTCGTCGCCGACGAGGAATCGTTCGAAAACGCGATTAAGATCGTCGCAGTAGGTGCACGAACGGACTTCGTCGAAATAAAGCGTCGCCGGCCGGCCGTTGCGGAAACGCGATTGGATCCAATCGATGGCCCCGGCGTGGCGATTGAAACTCGGCCCCATCGGCAACGAAATCCGCAACACGGCGGCATGCGGATAGCGGTCGGCGAACAGGCCCTCGGCTTGGGCCATCGTTTTGCCGTAAATGGTCACCGGGTCGATCGGATCGGTCTCGACGTGGTTCCCTTGTTTCGTGCCGGAAAAGACGAGATCGGACGACAAATGGACGACGCGCGTGCGATGGCGCAGGGCGTTGTCGATCAGCATCGCGGCGCTGGCGACGTTGAGGACGTGCGCCATCGCCGGGTCGAGTTCGCACGATTTGAGGGCGCAATTGCCGACCGCGTTGAGCACCGAGCGAAAGCCAAATTCGTCGAACAGCCACCGCATGCCGGCGGCGTCCTCGGCGTCGAGCGCGACGATGCCGGGACCGTTCAACCGAAACGTTTGCCGCGGACGGAGGCCTATCACCTGGCCCGGATGGCGCGCGTGGAAATAATGAAAGGCGTTGTACCCGGCGACCCCAGAGACGCCGGTGATGAGCAACGGCAAGCGCATCCGACTATTGTAGCTGAAGTCGTGAGACTTCAGCCACCACGCTTTCGTCGGCGAGCGGAGGGCGTCAGCCCTCCGAGGGACGGAATCCAATGTGCAATATCCGAATTTCGCGCGAGATTTCTCCCCTCGGAGGGCTGACGCCCTCCGCTCGCCGAAAAAAGCAAAATCCATGAATCAATTCGCCCCCACGCCATATTAGAAGGATAGACGGCGACATCCCGCCCGTCCGAGGCCGCCAATGGTTCCGAAAAAGCCGATCGACGTCATCGAACAGCTTCGCAAGTTCGTCTTCTTCGCCGACGACCACGGCCTGAACGACGGCCAACTCATGGACGAATACCTCCGCGCCGGCGACGATCGGGCGCTGGCCCTTCTCGTCAATCGGCACGGCCCAATGGTCTGGGGCGTTTGCCGCCGAATGCTCGGCGCCAGTCACGATGCCGAGGACGCCTTCCAATCGACGTTTCTCGTCTTCGTTCGCAAGGCAGGGTCCGTGCGTCCCAAGGAGATGATCGGCAACTGGCTCTACGGCGTCGCCCACCAAACCGCCCTCAACGCACGAGCCGCCGCGGCCCGGCGACGCACAAAGGAAACGGCCGTGGTCGATCTCCCTCAACCCGCGCGGGACAACACCTGGCACGATTTGCTGCCGCATCTCGATCAAGAACTCAGCCGTTTGCCCGACAAATATCGGTCCGCCGTCGTCTTGTGCGACTTGAAAGGAAACACTCGTAAGGAAGCCGCCCAGCAACTCGGCGTGCCGGAAGGAACCATCGCGACGCGCGTTGCCCGAGGACGAACGATGCTGGCCAAACGCCTGGCCCGCCACGGCCCGGAAATGACCTCAGCGGCCCTGGCGGCGGTGCTCAGTCAAAATGCGACGTCGGCCGTCCCCGGCTTGGTCGTGTCGTCAACGATTTCAGCGCTTGCCGCTGTTGCCCGCGGTTCCGCGGCGACCGGCGCCGTGTCAGCGAATGTCGTGGCTCTTACTGAAGGAGTGATCAAGACAATGTTGCTCAAAAAACTGAAGGCGATCGCGGTTGGCGTTTTGATGGTGGGAGCGCTCGTCGCGGGCGGAATGGCGCTCGACGCTTCCATCGGCGTTGATCCTCCGACACAGGAGCAAGCGGGCAAAACCGTTGACAAAGGCGAGAAGAGCGTCGACATCGTTGCGAAGCTCATCGTCATTCCGCCGGCCGCGCCGCCGGCAGGTCAGAATCCGGTCCTGGCCGAGGATCAAGTCGCCACCCACATAATCCTGCTTCAAAGCCCCATTGTCTTGGACGCGGCCATTAAGAAAGGGAAGCTTGCGGATCTTAAATCGTTCGCCGGTATCGGTGATCCGCTCAGCCACATTATGGAACGGCTGAAAATCGAACGCGATGCGCAGGCGAAAAATGTCATCGTGGCAACGTATCTTTCCAGCACAGTGGGATCCGAAGCTTGGAATTCACGTGACTTGAAGTCGCGGCC
>JADMIO011294166.1_pt1 | contig 64572 bp, 54 predicted proteins | sample 8958161 | NCBI WGS metagenome assembly JADMIO01 (sample SAMN16585339, study PRJNA669376) | soil metagenome | isolation source: Crop rotation soil | place: USA: Cullars Rotation, Alabama | collected 2011 | reverse complement strand
TGAGCGTCCGCCCGCCCCAGGGCCCGGGCCGCGACGACGAGCCGCAGAAACTGCTGAAGGTGCTGCCGACCCGAGGACACGGGCTGCCAAAGCACGAAGTCGGTTACCGGTTCGGCCTGAGCGGCGGCGCACGCGAGCAAGCATCCGGAGCGTAATCCCCACAGCAGTGGCACGCGGCCCGTGCGCTCGCGGAGCCAGCGAATCCCCGCTACGACGTCGCGCACCCACACCTCCCAGCTCGCGTCGGCGAACTCGCCCGCGCTGTCACCGCACCCCATCAGATCGATCTGCAGAACGGCGAAGCCTGCGGCCGACAGCGCACGCGCCTGGAGCGCGGCCATCCGACGCGCCTTGTTCATCTCCTCCGCGAACGGATGGACGTAGAGCGCGGCGCCGATCGCCTCGCCTGCTGGCGGATAATAGAGACAAAAGCGCCCGCCACCCTCGAGCGGCAGCAGGAAGCCCTCGAGGTCGTGCACGGCAGGATCGCCGTCAAGCGCCAATCTTCGACGAGACGAACTCGACGAGTGAGCCTGCCGTTGCGAACGTGGAGCCGTCGATCTCGTCGTCGGCGACAGTGAATCCGAACCGCTCCTCGAGGGTCGTGATGACGGAGACCACTGCCATCGAGTCGAGCTCCGGGACTGCCCCGAGGAGCGGCGTGGCCGCTGTCATCCGCGCGCCAGGCTTCAAGTTCAAGGTCTCCTGCAACACCTTCACCACTTCCGAATGAACGTCCAATCGAATGCCCTTCCTGTTGATTATCGCCTTGCGGGTCCGTGCCGCCCGCTCTCGGCGGATGTTGCTCGCACGATGCGTGCCGACGGCACCGAACATGAAGTATAGCGAGTCGACCCGGCGCCGGGGCTGGCGGGAATGCTCCTTGCTTCGCGCGTAGGCCACATGCGATCCTCGATTCTTTCCACGTCGGCGGATCCGATGCCGCGCTCCGAAGTCCTGGTCCCCGGGCTCCCGCGCGCGCCCGTTTTCGGCTGGGGCGTATTCACCGGAACAACGGACGCGGGACTTCCATGCATCCTCGACCGACCCGATGTCATCTTCACGAGCAGCGGACAGGCAGCGATCGCCCTCGCACTGCACGAGCTCGGAATCGAACGCGGGGATCGCGTGCTCGTCCCGACCTACCATTGCCCGACGATGATTGCACCCATCGTGGCGGCCGCGGCGACTCCGTTATTTTTTCCGATCGACGCGTCGGGAGCGCCCCGCCTGTCGGAACTCGGCCAATGGGACCTCACGCGGGTCCGCGCAATGATCGCCGTCCACTATTTCGGCCTCCCCCAGCCGATGTCCGAAGTGCGTCAGTTTTGCGACGATCACGGCATCGCGCTGATCGAGGACTGCGCTCATGCGATGTTCGGCGAGGCCGACGGAGTGCCGATCGGCTCCCACGGCCACTATGCGATCGCAAGCCTCACGAAGTTCCTGCCGACGACCGACGGCGGATGTCTCGTCTGTGCCGCTCGCTCCGGCGCGGCGCCCGCGCTGCCCCGCCGTGCGCTCGGCCACGAGATCCGGGTCGTCGCCAACACGATCGAGACGGGCGCCCACTATCGCCGGTTGCCCGGTTTCAATCGGATTCTGCGCGCCATTTTCGGCGCGCTCAGCACACTCCGGGGATCGGCGCGGACAGCTGCGGGCGCCGAAATCAACGACGGATCGGGAGCACAGCGCTCGTCCCCGAGCACCGAGCCCGCGGCACGCTCGAAGCCGCTGGTCCGGGCGTCGGTCTGGTCGCGCTGGATCGCGCGCTCCGCGCATCGAGGGCGCATCGTCGCCAACCGACGGCGCAATTATCGGCGGCTCGCGACGCTGCTCGCAGACCTTCCGGGGACGAGAGTCCTGCAGCCCGAGCTGCCCGAGCACGCGGCGCCCTACGTGTTTCCGCTCTGGGTCGACTCGCCTGCACGGATCTACCAGCGCGTACGGCGCGCCGGGATCCCCGTCTACCGCTGGGACGATGTGTGGCCGAATACCCCGGTAATGCGCGGGGACCACGGATCGGAGTGGTCGGTGCATGTCTTCCAGCTCGGCTGCCATCAGGACCTCGAGCTCGACGACCTCGCCTCGATGAGCGATTCGCTCCGCGAGATCCTCGCGACGGTGACCGCGTGAACCGCACGCGCCGTCCGTAAACGCAGCGCGCTTCGATTGCCGCAATCGCCCTCTCCATTGCAATCGCCGCCGGTCGCAGGCCGCGGCACGGGATCCGTGAACAATAACGAGTCGTCTGCGCTGCAAATGTCGAGATCGTTCGCATCGCATGATCGCTTGACGCTCGCGCACTACGCGATACTCGGCGCTGCCGTGTGCCTGAGCCTTTGGTTCGCCTGGACCGGTTTCACGGCGAGCGACGACGAATACTACGCACTGGCGGGACTCGGATGGCTGCACGAGTTTCCCTATGTCGGCAATCACATCGGCACCGCTCGAGCCGTCGTCGGCATCCCGATTGCGCTGATGTTCGGCGTGTTCGGCGAGCGAGAGTTCACATTGGTGCTCAGCACGTGTCTCTTCTTTGCCGCAACGGCGGCACTCACGCTGGCGATGCTTTCCCGATTGATCGGCGCCGTCGGCGCGTTGGTCGCGTGCTGCGTCATGACGACCGTGCCGCTCTTCGCGCTCAAGTCGACGATTGCCTCGGCTGATCTGCCCGAGCTCTTTTTCGTAGCGAGCTCCTTCTGGCTTTTCCGGATCGGCTGTCAGCGCGAGCAGCGGGTCGCGCTGCTCGTTGGCGCCGGCGTTTGCGCCGGGCTTGCGTTTTCAGCTCACGAGACGGCGGTGGCGCTGCTCATCTTCTACGGCATTCTCTTTCTTGCCGGCCACCGCATCCCGCGCCGCGAGTATTGGTGGATGGCCGTTGGCTTTCTGAGCGTGATCGCCGTCGAGTGCCTCTACTACGCGATCGTGACCGGGGATCCGCTTCATCGTTTCTCGCTGCTGCTCAAGGGTGCGGCCGTACTCGACCGAGTCGATGTGGGCGTCGGGCAGGTCGGCGGCGGCGGCGCACTGCATCTCTGGAACCCGATCGATCCGCTGGTGATGCTGTTCTTCAAGCATGATTTCGCGCTGCTGGGATTCGTCGCCGTACCGGCGCTCTGGTGGGCGTGGATCGCGAAACGCACGGACCGATCCGATGCGGTCACGACCGCGCGGCTCCTTGGCGGCCTTGCGTTCGTCTGGTTTGCCGTCGCAGCCGTCGCGCTAAGGAACATGGCGCTTCTTCCCCGCTACTACATGGTGACCGCTTATTGTCTTTTCGGCGTCGTCGCGTTGTGGGCGGGAGCCGAGGTGTGGCCGCGAAGGCGCCGCCTGGTCTTTGCCGGATGCGCGCTATTCGTCGGTGCGAATCTGCTTGCCATCTACGGAGACAACAAGAATCCTCGCTTCGCCGAGCGCTCGCTCGTCGAATATCTCGGCGTCTCTTCCGGAGCGGTGTACACCGATCCGCTGACGGCCGACGACACCGATTGGTTCTGCCGGTGGGCGAAAGCGGACTGCTCTCGTCTCGTCGCGAGCCCGCCGACACCGGGAGCCGTTTATTTTCACAATCCGAGAAACGCCGATGGACCCACTCGTTTCGTGCCCGTCGAGCGCGTGCCGCTCTATCGCGTTCGCGATGGCTGGCGCGAGATCTGGCGAAAGGACGATGCAAGAAAGGCGGCCGGCATCGTCGTGGAGAAGCTGGGCCTGAACTCGCTGGTGCCGCAATCCGTGTTGACGAAGCTGAATCGACCGAATCCGACGGTGCGGGTGTTTCAGGTCACGCCGTGAAGTCGATCCGGCACATCGGCGGGTCGCGCGTTGTGATGAAGCCCACGCCTGCGGAGCCATTGCGCCGCTGCGTGACGGTCTCTATCATCGCGCCGGCGCGCAACTCCATATTTCAGCCATCGTCTTCGCCAATGATCGAGAAGCTGTTTCACGATGTACGCTTCAAACCGTTTCCGTTTCGATCGTCGAAGCGGGTTGCACGCGGACGTGCAGGCATGCGAGTTGCGTGTCAGTCCCCGCCGGTCGCCCACTCGATATGCGACGCGCAGGACCCGGAACGCCCATGAGTGCCGTCAACGTCGTTGTTCTGCTCCTGTACGGGATCGGTATGTCATTGGGCCAGGTGATGTTCAAGATTGCCGCGGATCGGGCGAAAGCGAGGGTGTCCGGCGGCTTCCTCGAGCCGCTCGTCACGGACGGATATTTTCTTGCCGCCGTTGCGCTCTATGGCGCGCTCACGATCCTTTGGGTCTGGATCCTGACGAGCGTGCCGTTGAGCCGCGCCTATCCGTTCGCAGTGCTGGCGTTCGTATTCACCCCGGTGTTCGCAGTCCTCTTCTTCAACGAGGCGGTCAACGTCTGGTATTTCGTCGGCATGGCGCTGATACTTTCCGGCCTGGCGATTCTCGTGTGGAAGACGATCTAGTGGACGCGCTCTGGGTTGTGATCCCGGCCTTCAACGAAGCTCAGGTCATCGCGGATGTCGTGGCGGGCGTGCGCGCGCGCTATTCCAACGTGATCGTGGTCGACGATTGCTCCCGGGACGAAACCGGCACCAACGCACTTCGAGCGGGCGCCGTCGTGCTCCGCCACCCGCTGAATCTCGGGCAGGGCGCTGCGCTCGAGACCGGGATACGTTATGCGCTTTCGCGCGGCGCCGAATACATCGTGACCTTCGACGCCGACGGCCAGCATCGCGTCGCCGACATCGCGGTGCTCCTCGACCGGCAGCATGAAACGGGCACCGACGTCGTCGTCGGAAGCCGCTTCCTCGGAGCGGCACACGGCATGCCGCCGTTGCGTCGGATCGTCCTGAAGCTCGCGGTTGCGTTCATGCGACTGACGAGCGGCGTTCCGATGAGCGATGCGCACAATGGCTTTCGCTTGTTCACGCGGCGGGCCGCCGAGCGAATCAGAATCCGGCAGAACCGCATGGCTCACGCCTCCGAGATCATCGAGCAGATCGGCTCGCTGGGGCTTTCGATCTCGGAAGCGCCGGTAACGATCGTGTACACGGAGTACTCGTTGCGCAAGGGACAACGCCTTGGCAACGCCGTCAACATCATTTGGGAGATGCTCTTGGCGAGGTTGCACAAATGATCATCCAGTGGGTGCTTTCTCTCGGGCTCGTGCTATGCCTGTTCTACGCGTTCATGCAGCGCGGAAAATCGAAGCTCGTCAGCTTTGCGATTGCCGCGACCAGCATTGCCGGAATCTATTTCGTTCTCTTCCCGGAAGAGACGAACGAGCTGGCAAAGTGGATGGGCGTCGGGCGCGGCGCCGATCTCGTCTTCTATTGCTGGATCGTCATCAGCCTGATCGTGTCGGTGAATCTCCAGTTCAAGATCCTCAACCTGCAGGAGATGACGACGGAATTGACGCGGGAACTGGCCTTGCGCGCGCCGCGCGAACCGCAGAACAACGCGTAACCGTCGACAACTCCGTTTGGCGACGGCCGTCGGCGTCGTCGAGCGCGCCAACCTTTCGGCCATGAACGAAGCCACACTGCTGCACGAGCTCGTCGACGTCGCCGCGTCCCGCGCGCCGCGCGCACACGCGCTGACCTACGGCGGCGAAACGTTGGACTACGCGACCCTGGCCGCGCAGATCCGCGCTTTCGCGTCGGGTCTGCTGGACCTCGGCTTTCGACGCTCGGAGCGCGTCGGCATCTACCTCGACAAGCGGATCGAGACCGTGACCGCTTGCTTCGGCACGATGGCGGCTGGCGGCGCCTTCGTCCCGCTCAATCCGCTGCTGAAGCCGGAACAGGTCGCCTACATTCTTCGCGACTGCAATGTTCGGATCCTGGTGACGTCGCCCGAGCGCCTCGCATCGTTGCACGAGGCGATTGCCGGCTGTCCGGATCTCCGGCACGTCGTCGTCGTCGACGCGCCTCGGCAGCCGATCGTACCGGCGATCGGCCTCGTGCACTGGAACGATCTTCTCGATGCGGCGCCCCGCGCGGGCAACCGCGTCATCGACACCGACATGGTGGCGATCCTGTACACGTCGGGGAGCACCGGCAAGCCGAAGGGCGTCATGCTCTCCCACCGCAACATGCTCGCCGGCGCGAAAAGCGTGGCGTCGTACCTCGAGAACAACGCCGAGGATACGTTGCTCGCCGCGCTGCCGCTTTCGTTCGATGCCGGATTCAGCCAGTTGACGACGGCATTCCACGCCGGCGCGCGCGTCGTGCTGCTCAACTATCTGCTGCCGAAGGATGTTCTCAACGCGCTGGTCCGCGAACGCGTTACCGGTCTCACCGCGGTGCCGCCGCTCTACATCCAGCTGACGCAACTCACGTGGCCGGCCACGGTCACCGAGCACCTTCGGTATTTCGCCAACACGGGCGGACGGATGCCGTTGGAGATCCTGACCAAGCTCCGCTCGGCGCTGCCGAAGACGAAGCCATTCCTCATGTACGGGCTTACCGAGGCTTTTCGCGCCACCTATCTGCCGCCGGACGAAGTCGACCGGCGACCGGATTCGATCGGAAAGGCGATTCCGAACGCCGAGATCCTGGTGTTGCGGCCGGATGGGACGCCCTGCGCAGCCGATGAGCCTGGCGAACTGGTCCAGCGTGGCGCGCTCGTGGGCATGGGCTACTGGAACGACCCGGAAAAGACCCGCGAACGCTACAAGCCGCTGCCGGTCGGCGTGGCGGCGCGGGAGGCCGGCATGGTGATCCCGGAGCTCGCCGTCTTTTCCGGCGATCAGGTGCGACAGGACCACGCGGGATTTCTCTACTTCATCGGGCGGCGCGACGATATGATCAAGACGTCGGGGTATCGCGTCAGCCCGACCGAGATCGAAGAAGTGCTCTTCGGCATCGCGGGAATCGGCGACGCGGCTGCGCTGGGCGTTGCGCATCCGGTGCTTGGACAAGCGATCGTTGTCGTCGTAACCGCCAGGCCGGGCGCATCGCTGGACGAGTCAACGGTGGCCGCGGCGTGCCGCGAGCATCTGCCGACCTACATGCTCCCCGCGAGGATCGAGATTCGCGCGGGATCGCTTCCCCGCAATCCGAACGGAAAGATCGATCGGAACGCGCTGGCGGCCGAGTTCAAGGTCCTGTTCACCACAAAGTGATCACGTGATGGCTCATTCACACGCCGCCATGGATGGCTGGAACGTCGCCGACGACGCGTTGATCGTCGGCGGCGTGGCGCTCACCCGCCTCGCGCAGCGCGTCGGTCGTACGCCGTTCTATGCCTACGAGCGCCGGCTGATCGAGCAGCGCGTCGCCGATCTGCGCGCGCATCTGCCGGCCAACGTCAAGTTGCATTACGCGATGAAGGCCAACCCAATGCCGGCCGTGGTCGGCCTTTTCACGCGGCTGGTCGACGGCATCGATGTCGCGTCGGGCGGCGAGCTTACCGTGGCGCTGGACGCAGGCGCCGATCCCGACGGGATCAGTTTCGCCGGACCGGGGAAGAGCGACACCGAGCTCGCGCAAGCGGTCGCAGCGGGCATTCTGGTCAACGTCGAATCTGCGCGCGAGGTCGACGTATTGACGCGCGTCGCGCGCGAGCTCGCGCGGCCGGCGCGAATCGCCGTGCGCGTCAATCCGGATTTCGAGCTCAAGTCCTCCGGGATGAAGATGGGCGGCGGCCCGAAGCAGTTCGGCGTCGATGCCGAGGTCGTGCCTGCATTGCTGAGCGAAATCGGGGCACGCGAGCTTGCGTTCGAAGGATTTCACATCTACAGCGGGTCGCAGAACCTGAATGCGGCTTCGATCTGCGATGCACAGCGGCAGACGCTCGATCTCGCATTGCGGCTCGCCGAATTCGCACCGGGCAGCGTCCGCTCGATCAACATCGGGGGCGGCTTTGGCATACCGTACTTCCCCGGCGAACGCCGGCTCGATCTGGCGCCCATCGGGGAGAATCTGGCGTTGCTGAGCGCGCGCCTCGCCGCAGCTCTGCCCGATGCGCATCTCGTCGTCGAGCTGGGCCGCTACCTGATCGGCGAAGCCGGTATCTACGTCTGCCGCGTCATCGACCGCAAGATTTCGCGCGGACACGTCTTCCTGGTCACCGATGGAGGTTTGCATCACCATCTCGCCGCGAGCGGCAATTTCGGGCAGGTGATACGCAAGAACTATCCGGTCGCAGTGGGCAACAAGATGACGGGTGCGCGCCGTGAAATCGCATCGGTCGTCGGTCCGCTCTGCACGCCGCTCGATCTGCTGGCCGATCGGATGGAGCTCGCCGAGGCTCATCCGGGCGACCTCGTCGTCGTGTTCCAGTCAGGGGCGTATGGACTGACAGCGAGTCCGACCGCGTTCCTCAGTCACGCTGCGCCGGCGGAGATCCTGTGCTGAGGATCGCTTCGGCCCGGCGTCACCGCGCCGTGCGCGCAGTGACATGCTGACCGACAGCGTGGCCGAACGCGGTTCGGGGCTCGCGCTGCGCGCGGCAAACACGCTCGCCGGCTGGGTGGACCTGCGAAGCGTTGAATCGCACGCGAAGCTCGCAGAGATCGCGATCGATTCCGGAGGCGGTTCAAGGCTCGCCGACCGGGGATTCGCTTTCGCTGTGACCGGCAGGCTCGCGAGTCTGCGGCACGAAGGCGGGCTGCTCTGCGCTGCCGCGGGAGTGCCGCGATTCGATGCCGGCGCGGCCGCGGACGCGGCGAAGCGGCATGGCGCGGCGGCCGGATGGCTCGCGCTGTATCGCGACTACGGCGTCAACGTATTTGCGCGCGCGCACGGCGCCTGGTCCGTCGTGCTCGTCGATCTGGCTAAACGACAGGCGTTGATCGGCGTGGATCGCTTCGCCATCCGCCCGCTTTGCTTCCGTTTCGCCGATGGCGTGCTGTGCTTCGCGAGTCGCGCCGACGAAGTGCCTCGCGCAACCGACGCTATCGATCCGCAGGCGATCTACGATTACGTGTATCACCATTTCATTCCCGCGCCGCGCACGATCTTCGGGCAGGTTTCCCGCCTCGACGCCGCGCATTCCCTCATCGCAACGCCGCAGGCCTCCAAGGTCGAACGCTATTGGCAACCCGATTTTGCGCCGACCGTCATGCCGTTCGCCGCGCGCAAGGAGGCGTTCCTGTCGGCGCTGACCGGTGCGATCGAGGATCAACTGACGGAAGAAGCGGTGGGATGTTATCTGAGTGGCGGGACCGACAGCTCGACGGTCGCAGGAATGGTCACACGCATCACCGGCACTCCCGCGAAGACGTTCTCGATCGGTTTCGACGCGGCCGGGTACGACGAGATGCGCTATGCCCGCATCGCGGCGAGCGAGTTCGGCACCGACCACCACGAGTACTACATCACGCCCGCTGACGTCGTCGAGGGCATACCCCGTGTCGCGTCGTTCTATGACCAGCCATTCGGCAATTCGTCTGCGCTGCCGTCGTTTTTCTGCGCGAAGCTCGCAAGCGATGCCGGCGTCACGAGAATGCTCGCGGGCGATGGCGGCGACGAGCTGTTCGGCGGCAACTCGCGCTATGCGTTCGACAAGCTCTTTACTGCCTACGAGCAGGTGCCCAGCCTCCTCAAGCGATCGCTGATCGAGCCGCTCGCGCACCATCTGCCGCTGCGCTCGGTGCCCCTGTTGCGCAACGGCGCGCGCTACGTGGAGATCGCGTCGACGCCGGTGCCGGGACGGATGCAACTCTACAATCTGTTGACGCGCATCGGGCCCGCGAATGTATTCGCGCCGGAATTCCTCGCGCGCGTCGATACGCGCGAGCCGCATCGGCGCGAGCTCGCGACCTACGCCGCGCTCCTGCCCGCGGCAACGCTCAACCGCACGCTCGCGTACGAGTGGAAATATGTGCTGGCCGACAACGACCTGCCCAAGGTCGTGGGGACCGCGACGCTGAGCGGCGTCGATGTGGGATTTCCGCTCCTCGACGACCGGCTGCTCGATTTTTCCCTTGCATTGCCGCCCGATCTCAAGGTTCGCGGACGCAAGCTGCGCTACTTCTTCAAGGAGGCGCTGCGCGGATTCCTGCCGGAGCAGATCATCGCCAAGAAAAAGCATGGCTTCGGACTTCCGTTCGGCGTCTGGCTGCTGCGCGACGGCGACCTGCGCGAATTCGCGCGCACGGCGGTCGATGCGCTGGCAGCCCGTGGCATCATCGAGCTGCCGCTTGCCCGAGCGCTCTTCGCAGAGCACATCGGCGAGCACGCGGCCTACTATGGCGAGATGGTCTGGATTCTGATGATGCTCGAACAGTGGCTGGCACGACCGCGGCGCGCTCCGATTTCTGCGGAATAACCAACGTCAGCGTGCCGCCGCACGCGGTGGCAGGCGTACGCGAAAATGGCGGCCCGGTTTCGCTTTCGACGGGGGCGCCGCTCGCTGAACCTGGCATCGGATGAGTCGGCGATCGTGTCTGCGGTCGACGCGGAGCGAACGACATGACCGAAAAAAGTCTTTTCAGATCGATGGAACCGGACGTGACAAGGTCAGATCGCCGCCTTTGGGCGTTGGCCAGCATACTGAGAGAACTGGGTAGTGTGCTGCGAACTCGAAATCTCCGCGATGCATTGAGAGAGGCAGCCAAACGCGCACAGATTCGTATCCTCGAAGACCAGAACGTCGATATCTCCATTGCTGGAACCGTTCGCGTCGTTGCTCCCGCCCGGCTCAAGCTCGGTAAAGGCGTGGTGATCCAGGATTACGCGGTCTTGCATTGTGGAGGCCAAGCCTGGAACGAAAATCAAGGGGGCATCGATATTGGCAACTCGAGTTATGTCGGTCACAGCGCGGTTCTTTATGGCGCCGGTGGCTTGCGAATCGGCGACCGCGTGCTGATTGCGCCAAATGTCGTTATCACGAGTCAAGGTCATGAGGCGTCGCATTCCGTCTCGGAACCAGCGGCGCGGCCGTTCGTGTTCAAAGCCGTGTCGATCGAAGATGACGTCTGGATCGGCGCGTCTGCAACGATCCTGCCCGGCGTAACGGTGGGTGCCGGCTCTGTCATCGCAGCGGGCGCGGTCGTCACGAAGGACGTCTCGGCTCGCTGTCTGGTCGGCGGCGTCCCGGCCACCGTACTCAAACACCTTTGACGACGCGCCGGAGCGTCCGCACAGGAATGGGAAGATGTTCTTGATTCACGGGAATGGCGCCAGGCTCGCTACTCGCCTCAAAGCTTTGGCCCAATCCTTGCTTATTCAGGCTTCACGTTTGTGGCCCCCGACGGGTATTCGCGCGCGCGATGCCGGGTTGCCGTTACGAGAATATGTCCACGACCCCCCGGGACGCGATCTGGCACATCGTTATGATTGAAGCCACACTCTCTTTCCGCTCTCGCGACCGCGTGCCGACACCGCGAACATCGGCGAACCGTCGCGGAACGTGGATAACATCGCACGAAATCGCGATTCCGCGCGAAGACATCCACCTCACCTCGTAATTTCTTCCGGAGCCGACTCATGACCGACAGTGTCACGTCCACGATCAAGGATTTCATCATGAAGGAGTTCCTGCCGGGCGAGAACCCGGACGAACTCACCGAGACGACACCGCTGATCAGCGGTGGGATCCTCGATTCGATCGCGACCCTGAAGCTGGTCATGTTCCTCGAAGAACGTTTCAGCGTGTCGTTCGAACCGCATGAAATAGACAAAGGGAACCTCGACGACCTCGCGAAGATTGCTCGCCTCATCCGTTCGAAGAATTCAACGGTGGCGTGATGGCCGGTGGCGCATCGTTGCAGGACTGCTTCATCGCGAGTGCGCGCCGAGCGCCGCACGCGGTGGCGGTCGTCGAGCCAGGCCAGGGCTCGATCGGTTACGGGGACCTCGATGCGCTGTCCGACCGCATGCGCGATCGTCTGGCGGCGCTCGGCGTCGTACGCGGCGACCGCGTTGGTCTCTATCTGCACAAGTCGATCGACTCGGTCGCGACGCTTCTCGGCGTGCTCAAGGCCGGCGCCGCCTATGTCCCCGTCGACCCGGGTGCGCCGGCCCAGCGCGGCGCTTACATCCTGCACAACTGCGCCGTGGCAGCGGTCGTCGTCGAAGCGGGCCTCGCCGACAAGCTCGGCGTCGAGCTCGCCGCACTGGGCGCGGCGCCGCCCATGATTGTCGTCGACGGCTCGTCGCACGCAGGCGCGGGGCTCTGCACTGCGCTCGATTCGGCCGACGCGAAAGCGAAGGCGCAGCCGACCGCGACCGTCGACAGCGCGCCGGACGATCTCGCCTACATCCTTTACACCTCGGGCTCGACCGGAAAGCCGAAGGGCGTGATGCTCTCGCACGAGAACGCGGTGAGCTTCGTCGACTGGTGCTCGGAGTCCTTCACCCCGGGTGCGACGGATCGGTTCTCTTCGCACGCGCCCTTTCACTTCGACCTCTCGATCCTCGATATTCACGTCTGCCTCAAACACGGGGCAACGCTGGTTCTGATCGCCGAGGACGCGAGCAAGGATGCGCCGCGACTCGCGCAGCTGATCGCCAACGAAAAAATCTCGATCTGGTATTCGGCGCCGTCGATCCTCGCGTTGCTCGCGCAATTCGGCAATCTCGCGCGGCACGATTATTCGGCGCTGCGGCAGGTGCTCTTCGCCGGCGAAGTGTTCCCGGTCAAGCATCTGCGCGCGCTCACCGAGCTCGTGCCGCATCCCCGCTACTTCAACCTCTACGGCCCGACCGAGACCAATGTCTGCACGTACCACGAAATCCTGCTGCCCGTTCCGCCGGAGCGCACGACGCCGTATCCGATCGGCAAGGTTTGCTCGCACCTGCGCGGCCGCGTCGTCGACGACCATGGCGTAGACGTCACGCGTGGCAGCGAAGGCGAGCTATGCATCGCCGGCGCTGGCGTCATGCAGGGCTACTGGGCGCTGCCCGAACAGACGGCCAAGGGATTTTTCGTGGCTCCCGACGGCACCCGCTGGTACCGCACCGGTGACATCGTCATCGAAGATCAGGATGGCTGCTACACGTACCGCGGGCGGCGCGACCGAATGGTGAAGCGACGCGGCTATCGCGTCGAGCTGGGCGAGATCGAGTCCGGTCTGTACCGCCACCCCAACATCAAGGAGGCGGCGGTCGTCGCGTTCGCCGACGAGCACGAAGGCGTCAGCATCAAGGCGTTCCTCAGCGCCCGCGAAGCGAAGCGCCCGTCGCTGATCGAGATCAAGCGGTTCTGCGCCGACAATCTGCCGCTCTACATGATCCCGGACACGTTCGCGTGGTTCGACAGCCTGCCCAAGACGTCGACCGACAAGATCGACTATCAGCGCCTGAAAGAAATGCGCTGATGGACTTCGAACTGACGAGCGAACAAAAGCTTCTGCGCGAGAGCATCGTCAAGTTCACGCGCGGCGAGCTCAATCATGACCTGATCGAGCGCGACCACGCCGGAAGCTTCTCGCGCGATCTGTGGCGCAAGTGCGCCGCCGTGGGTCTGCTCGGATTGCCCGCGCCCGCCGAATACGGCGGCACGGACGCCGATGCGTTGACCTGCGCGATCGCGCTCGAAGCGCTCGGCTACGGTTGCCGCGACGGCGGCCTCGTGTTCTCGATCTGCGCGCACGTGCTCGCGTGCGTCGTGCCAATCTGGAAGCACGGCAGCGACGCGCAGAAGCATCGCTATCTCCGCGGCCTGTGCGACGGGACGCTCATTGGCGCTCATGCGATCACCGAACCCGATTCGGGATCCGATACGTTCGCGATGCGGTTGCGCGCCGAACGGACCGATGGCGGCTGGCGCCTGAACGGCACGAAGACGTTCATCTCGAACGGGCCGGTGGCAGATGTCGTCGTCGTGTTCGCTCGCTCCGATGCCGACAAGGGCTTTCACGGCGGGGTGACGGGATTTCTCGTGGACCGCGGCGTCGCCGGCTTCATGGCGGGGCAGACGTTTGCCAAGATGGGCTTGCGCACCGCGCCGATCGGCGACCTCGTGTTCGACAATGCGTTCGTTCCCGACGACGCGGTACTCGGCGGGGTCGGAGGCGGGTCGGGCGTCTTCGCGACGGCCATGGACTGGGAGCGCGCGCTGCTCGTCGCAGCGCACCTGGGCACGATCGACCGCCTGCTGGAGACCTCGATCGCCTACGCACGGACGCGCACGCAGTTCGGTCAGGCGATCGGCAAGTTTCAGGCGGTTGCGCACAAGATCGCCGACATGAAAGTGCAGCTCGAAGCGGCGCGCCTGCTCGTGTACCGCACTGCGTCGCGACTGCCCGTTTCGCGCAGCATCTCGCAGGACTCGGCGATCGCGAAGCTCTTCGTCAGCGAGACGCTCGTCAAGACGGCACTGGATTGCGTACAGATCCACGGCGGCTATGGCTTCATGGAAGAGTACGAAGTCGAGCGCGCGCTGCGCGACGCGATCGGTTCGACGATCTACTCGGGCACGAGCGAGATGCAGCGCAATATCATCGGCCGCTGGCTCGGGCTGTAAGCCGGTCCGACCCCTACGAACCGCGACCAGCGCAAAGCAACTCCGTCATGTCACAACTCGATAACCGTGCGCGAACGACGGCCGCGGGACAGGCAACGCCGCCTGCCGCGCACGGCTGGACGGACATTGGCGGCGCGGCGCGGTTCGCGCTGGTCTGCGTCGAACTCGTGCTCGTGCTATTCGTCATATGGCGTTACCAGCTCGAAAGCCGGACGTTCTTCGATGTTATGGCATTGGGATCGGCGGGCTTCGTCGTCCACGCGCTGCTCCCGGTTCCGTATCGGCTCCCGTTCTTCGTTGCGCTTTCGCTCGCGGCCATCGTGCTCGTCTTCGGCGTGGCCGATGGCGGGTGGCTGGTCCTGCTCGGGTTGATACTGATCGGCATCTGCCATCTGCCGCTGCGCCTGGCGTTTCGGATCTCATTGCTCGCGTTGACGGCAGCCGTGTTCGCGCTGTTCCGCTCCGAGCTCGTGCACGGACCGTGGTCGGTCGCGATCTGGCCCATTCTCGGCTCGATGTTCATGTTCAGGCTCGCGTTGTACCTGCACGCGCTCGAACACGACGAAAAGCGGCCAAGCCTCGCGCAGACGCTCGCGTACTTCTTCATGGTTCCCAATGTGTGCTTCCCGCTGTATCCGGTCGTCGACTACCTGAGCTTCCGGCGCAACTACTACGACCGCGATGCGGCAACGATTTACGCAACCGGTACGAAATGGATCGTCCGCGGACTGATCCAGCTGATCCTGTACCGCTATGTGTATGTGTTCCTGACCGGCGACGCGATGGAGCTGCGCAGCCTGGGCGAGCTCGTGCAGTTCCTGGTGGCGACTTTCCTGCTCTATCTCCGCGTTTCCGGTCAGTTCCACCTGATCTGCGGCGTGCTCCATCTGTTCGGGTTTCGCCTGCCCGAAACGCACCACCTGTATTTCCTTGCGTCGAGCTTCACCGACTTCTGGCGGCGCATCAACATCTACTGGAAAGACTTCATGATGAAGCTGGTGTACTACCCAAGCTTCTTCAAGCTGAAGCGGTTCGGAGCGAGCGTGGCGCTGATAGGGGCGACCATCGTCGTATTCGCCGGTACCTGGCTCCTGCACTCGTACCAATGGTTCTGGCTGCGCGGGGGCTTTCCGCTCCAGCCACAGGACTTCATGTTCTGGGGCATCCTCGGGGGACTCGTCGTCGTCGGTGCCTTGCGCGAGCTGAGGCGCTCACCGGCACGCAAGCTTGGATCCGCCGCACCACGCTGGTCGTTCGCCCTTGCCTGGCGGACGGTAGCGACCTTTTCCGCCATCTGCATCCTGTGGTCGCTGTGGAGCGCCGAATCGCTGATGTCGTGGTTGCTGATGTGGAGCGCCGCGGCGACCACATCGGTGAAAGAAGTCCTCGTGCTCGCCGGCTTGCTCGTGCTGGGCTTCGCGATTGCCGGACGACCGTGGCAGAACCTGGACAGCGCGAAAGCCGCGCCGACGACTCTGCTTCGCTGGTCGACCGTCGCCCCGCTGTTGAGCCTTGTCGTACTGCTGGCTCTCAGCGCCCGGGATTGGTACGCGCCTGCTGCGCCGGCGCTCGCTTCGGCGGTCGCCGCGGTCCAGCGCTCGACGCTCAACGATCGCGACCTTGCGCTTCAGCAGAAGGGCTATTACGAAAACCTCGACAACCAGAGCCGGATGAGCGCGCAGCTTTGGGACGTCACCGCACGAAAACCGGCGAGCTGGGTTCCCCTCGGCGAAACCGCGGCGTATCAGGAGCGACAAGACTTCGTGCGCGGCGAACTTCGGCCGAACGCGCGCGTCGTTTTCAACGGCCAGACGCTGACGACCAACAGCTGGGGGATGCGCGACCGCGAGCGCGCGCTGGAGAAGCCCGCCGACGTCTTTCGGATTGCAGTGCTCGGCCCGTCGCACGTCATGGGTTCGGGCGTTGCGGACGACGGCACTTTCGCGCGAGCGCTCGAATCGCTGCTGAATTCCACCGATGGCGCCGTCTCGAAGCGCAAGTTCGAAGTGCTGAACTTCGGCGTCGCCGCGTACGCACTCACGCAGCAACTCGGCATTCTCGACGAGCGGGTTTTTCGGTTCAAGCCGGACGTTGTCGTGTTCACCGACAGTCCGCTTCTGGTCGCCCCGATCGTCCAGCATCTGCTGCATTCCGTCGCGTTCCACGAGGACGTCCCGTTTGCCGGCCTGCAGCGCATCCTGCAGGAAACCGGGGTGCTTGCCCTTGGCTACGACGGCGTGCCCGTACCGTTCGATTTCGCGCGATCTCTGCTCGCGCGGGCGGGCGTCAAGACCCGGATGCCCTGGGTCGAAGCCGATCGACGGCTGCGCCGCGCGTCGGACCGCTTGATTCGTGCGACGCTCGAGCAGATGGCTCGGAGTACACGCGACCATGGGGCCGTTCCCGTATTTCTGGCGCTCGATATCGTTCTGCCGCGCCCGGAACACGATCCACCTTCGCTTCGCGCTGCATCCGATTCCGGCATGCTGGTTTTCGATCTGCTCGATGTGTGGCGCGATCGCGACGTCGGATCGCTGCGCGTCGCGGCGTGGGACAACCACCCGAATGCCGCAGGCAACCGATTGATTGCCGAGCGGCTTCGCGAGTTGATCCAGCAGCACCAACGTGAAATCGGTGTTGAACCCCCCGCTCGCGAAGCGGCGGTTCGGTAAGCGACGCATGCGATGAGCTCGTTGCGCGCGACGACGGGTCGGATCCGATGAACGACGGACTGGGTGCCGCCGCCGCTCGCGGCGTGTTCTGGACTGGCCTGGGGCAGATCCTCCGGCAAATCGTGCAGGTGGTGGGATCGATCGCCTTGGCGCGATTGCTCACGCCGGATGATTTCGGATTGGTCGGGATGGCATGGTTCTTCGTCGGACTCGGCCAGCTCTTCGCCGATTTCGGAATGGGATGGGCGATCGTCCATTCCCGCTCCACAGACCGGACGGAGTTGTCCTCGTGCTTCTGGCTCAATCTTGCAGTGGCGGGTGGATTCGCGCTCGCGATTGCAATCCTGTCTCCTCAGATCGCCGCCTTCTACAGGCGCGCCGACCTGGCGCCGCTGGTCGCCGTCATATCTCTCAGTCTGCTGCTTTCCGGCTTGGGTGTCGTACCGTCGGCGCTGCTGTCGCGCGAGATGCGCTTTGCCGAGCTTGCGCAAGCGCAGGTGCTTGGTGCGTTGAGCGGCACAGCGGCCGCGATTGCGCTGGCTTGGCACGGTGCCGGAGCCTGGGCTCTCGTTACGCAAATTCTTCTTGCCCCGACAATCGGCCTCTTGCTCGTATCAACCAGTGCGAAATGGTATCCGGCGTTCGTGTTCTCCTGGTCCAAGGTTACCTCGCTCGCGAAATTCGGCGTGGCGCTCCTCGGAAGCAATCTGGTCGGCTATGCAAATCGCAACGCCGATACCCTGCTCGTCGGCCGTTTTCTCGGCTCCGCGCCCTTGGGTGTCTACTCGATGGCGATGCAGCTGATGCTCTACCCCCTCCAGCACGTCTCCAGCGTCTTCGTGCGCGTCCTTTTTCCAACCCTGGCGCAGATCCGCGATGACTTGCCGCGTGTTCGCGCCGCATACCTCCGCGCGGTCGGCGCAATCTGCGTGATCACCTTTCCGATGATGGGCGGGCTGTTCGCAGTGGCGGACGATTTTGTCACCGTTGTCTTTGGGCCCGGCTGGAGCGAGCTCGCGCCGGTGCTCAAGGTGCTCGCGTGGGTAGGGATGCTGCAAAGCATCGGCACGACCGTTGGAACGATCTATCTCACCATGGGCAAGCCTCAATTGGCCCTTCGCGTATCGCTGGCAGCAGCGCCGGTGCTGATCGGCGGCATCGCTGCCGGCCTGCCATGGGGCATCCTGGGCGTCGCCATCGGCTATGGGGTGGCGAGCTGTGCAATGTTCTATACGGTGGCGATGCGCGCATTCAGCCTCATCGAACTCAAGCTGCGTGAGTTTCACGCTGCCGTGTATCGCCCCTTTCTCGCAACGATTGCAATGGTTGTCGCCGTCGTCGCTTCCGTTCAGGCGCTTTCGCAGCTCTCGCCAATCTATCGTCTGGTGATCACCATTGTTTTGGGCGTTGGGGTCTACGCTGCGATGTCCGCAGCGATCAATCGAAAGCAGCTCCTGGATCTGTGGAATCTGGTGTGTTCGCTTCGACGGAAGCAGGCTGCGCAACTGGTGTCATGACCGTCGATGGTCTATCTGTTTACGAATTTGGAGTTCGGTGTCGAGTTTAGGCGTGTCCTTTCGGGACTCGTCCGGGACAGGCTTCTTCAAGCCACAATCATTCTCTCGGGCAAGACGCGTCATCGCCCGTCTTTGGATCTGCGCAGCCGCTGGGACGCAGTGCGCCGCGCCATCTTCATCGCGCGTCACGATCGTCAACTCGCGCGTCTATGGGGCGTGCCAGTGCGAACCGTTGAGAATATCAATTCGAACCGCTTCCTCGCTCGAATAGCCTCGAGCGACCATGGCTTTGTCGCCGGTTTCAATCAGATATTCCACGACCCGGGCATTCAGCGATTTGCTTCGTTGGTCAATTGTCATCCTTCGTTGCTGCCGTTCTACCGTGGTCCGTGTCCCGCGTTTTGGTGCATTCACAATGGCGAGCGCCAGACTGGCTATACGTTTCATCGCGTTGGCAGAGAGATCGACCAGGGGGAGGTCCTTTGGCAGGAGATAGTCTCGGTGAGTCCGAAGGACACGCCTGAAAGTCTGAACAGCAGGATCGCCGCTCGCGCGGCACCGACATTCGAGCGTTACGTAAATTCCTTGTCCGGCAACGAGGTATTCGCAACGGTCCGAATCGATCCAACCGCCGTCTACGCGCATCGTGTCGACTATCTCTCCTTCCCCAAGGATAGCGATTTCTCCTCGCTGGCCGACCGAGATGGCGATTGCACCGACGAACACGCAATCGCGGACCGAGACTAAATTGCGACCGCCAATCGAGCAGCGGCACTTCTTATGGCGCGGTTGAAGTTTTCTGTGGAAGCAGTTTCCCGGCAAGAGTGGGAGGAGATCCTCCATTCCTGCCCATGCGCGACGTTCTTCCATTCCCCAACCTGGATCGACGCCATGTGCCGGGCCGTCCCGGAGTACGCGAACCGTACGCGCATCGCGCGCTCCTCCGACGGAAGACGCGCGATATTGCCGTTGGTCAGGACTTGGCAGAGCACGCGATCCGGATTGGCGGGTCTCGAGTCCTCGCCGCCGCATTGTTATGGCGGTCCGATATTCGATGGTCCACCCGATCCGGAATTCGTCGCTTCCGCGACCCTCGCGATCATCGAATCACCGCTGGTGGGAGCGCACAGTGCGATACTTCACGGCAATCCGCATCTGGGGCTCGAGCTTTCCGGCCTCGAGCCCGCAGGGGCGTCCGAGACACACGTCATTTCGCTGTCCGGCGGATATCCGCAAGTCAGAGCTCGATACAAGAGCGGCCACAAATCGACGCTCTCGAAGAAGAAGCTGAGCGCCATTGCAGTCAGGTGTGGCGAGAGCGCCAGCGATTGGCAGGGGTACTTCGCCTTGTACCAAAAATCGCTTCAGCGATGGGGCGACGCGGCGACGTCGAATCATCGGTGGAGCATTTTTGCCCAACTGCGAGAAGCGGCGCCAAGTGTCCGATTATGGCTGGCTCAGTCCGATGCCGTGGTGTGTTCCGGCGCAATCGTTCTCTATCAGTTTCCGCGCGCTTACTACTGGCACGCCGCTTACGACAGCGACTACTCCAACCTGAGCGCCAACAACATTCTGCAGGATGCCGTGATCCAGGACGCTTGCGCACAGGGTTACGAAGCCTATGATCTCCTCGCTTCGGGATCGCACAAGGGCGTCGCATCGTTCAAGGACTCGCTCGGCGCGAAACGCATACCGATGGTTGCCTATGAATGGAAAGCACCGTGGATCACTCGAGTCGCGGGCGCCACACGCAATTATCTCGGCCTCGCCGGGTCGCGTGCCGAGTGAGCGGTCGGACGCAAGGCTCTCGTCGGCTGCTCTCGGAGATACCTCGGTGAAATGCACGGTCTGCGCTTCCTCGAATGTCAAGCGCGCCTTTCAGCACAGCGGGTACCAACTCTTCCGCTGCAACGAATGCGGTCACCTGTGGGCGGACGGTAGCTCCCCCGGTGGCGCCGCGTACGACGCCGCCTATTACAACTCGACCGCCGATCCCGACGCCGAGGCGACGGGGTATTCCGACTATCTCGGAACTCTCGATCGACGTGTCAAGGGGTTCCGCGATCGCGTTGACCAGATCGAGGCATTTCTGGGACGACGCGGCAGGCTGCTCGATTACGGCTGTGCGGTAGGCGCATGCGTCAAGGCGGCAAAGGATGCCGGCTGGGACGCGGTTGGATACGAACGCTCGGAGTGGGCCGCGGCCTACGGCCACAAAACGTTCGACGTGGAAATCGTCGACGGCGTATCGTTTGACGAATCGTTCCGCGCGTCGGAACCGTTCGATGTCGTTACGCTCTGGGACGTGATCGAGCATGTCGATCGGCCGCGGGAAGTGCTCGATTCAATTGCTCGCGTTCTCCGCCCCGGAGGTCTCATCGCCGTTAACACCGTCAACGCGTCCAGTGCGGGGGCCAGGCTGGCGGGCAGGGATTGGCGCCACCTCGCCCCGCCCTTTCATCTTCAGTATTTCACACGAGCTTCGCTCCAGCGCCTTATCGTCCAGGCGGGGTTCCAGATCGCACGCGTCAGCATGAACGGTGTAATGTTCACAAGCGCAAAAAGGTCGGGAAGCGCACCTCTTCCTCTGAGCTGCATCGATAGTGTAATGACGCACTGGCGGATGCGCCCTGTTGCAAAGGCACTGAACTTGCTAGATGAGATCGAAATCATCGCCGTACTCCCCCAGAACGGGCCGCGCCGCGGCGCGGATAGGGCCCAATGAGCTTGCAAGGGAAGCAAGTACTCGTCACCGGCGCCGGTGGCTTCATCGGCAGTCACCTCGTAGAGCGGCTCGTCCGCGATGGATGGCGCGTGCGCGCGCTTGTTCATTACAACTCTCGCAACAACTGGGGCAACCTCGAGCTGGTGGAACCCGCCGTCAAGCGGGAAATCGAGGTCACGTCGGGCGACATATCCGATCCCTTCTCCGTTCGCAATGCAGTCCGCGGCGTGGAGGTGATCTATCACCTGTCGTCACTGATCGCGATCCCCTATTCCTACGTTGCACCGCAGAGCTACGTCACCACCAACGTGCAGGGCGCGATCAATGTGCTTCAGGCGGCGCGCGACGAAGGGGTGTCGCGGGTCGTCCATACTTCGACCAGCGAGTGCTACGGTACCGCACAGTACGTTCCGATCGACGAGGCGCATCCCCTGCAGGGGCAGTCACCGTATTCGGCGAGCAAGGTGGGCGCCGACATGATTGCGGAAAGTTACTGGCGGTCGTTCGGTCTGCCCGTCGCGATCATCCGTCCGTTCAATACGTTCGGGCCGCGGCAGTCTGCACGAGCGGTGATTCCGACCATCATCTCGCAAGCCCTGAAGGACGAGCCGATCAAGCTCGGTTCACTTTCTCCAACTCGAGACATGAATTACGTCGACAACACCGTCGATGGATTCCTGGCGGTGGCGACGCAGCCGGGCGCGATCGGCGAGGTCATCAACATCGGTTCGGGTCAGGAGATCAGCATCGGCGATCTCGCTCGCCGAATCTGTCAGTTGATAGGCAGCAAGACGGAAGTCATCGAAGACCCGTCGCGTGTTCGTCCCGTCAACAGCGAGGTCCAACGCCTGTTGTGCGACAACGCAAAGGCAAAGCGGCTCCTCGGCTGGGCACCCCGAATCGATCTCGAAGAGGGTCTGCGGCGTTCGATCGATTGGTTCACCCGTCATCTGGACCGGTACAAGACGGACATCTACAACATCTGATACCTGTCATGCGAGCGGTAATACTTGCCGGCGGCAAGGGGCAGCGACTGCGTCCCTATACGACGGTACTCCCGAAGCCGCTGATGCCGATCGGCGACATGCCGATTCTCGAAGTCGTGCTGCGTCAGCTCAAACGTGCGGGCATCACGCGCGTGACCATGGCCGTGGGTCACCTCGCCGAGTTGCTGCAGGCGTTCTTCGCGGACGGCAGGCGTCTCGGCCTGGACATCGATTATTCGATCGAGGACCGCCCGCTTGGAACCGTGGGCCCGCTGACGCTGATTCCGGGCCTCGAGGACGCGGGTACCTTCCTGATGATGAATGGCGATGTGCTGACGACGCTCGACTACCGCGCGCTCATCCGGCGCCATCTCGACAGCAGGGCCGCCGCGACCATCGCCACGTACCGCCGGGAAGTGAAGATCGACTTCGGCGTCATCGAAACCAATTCCGATGAGCGGCTCACCGGATATGTCGAGAAGCCTTCGTTCGACTATCGCGTGAGCATGGGCGTCTATTGTTTCGATGCGCGCGTGCTGCGTTTGCTCGAACACGCCGTCTATCGCGATTTCCCCGATCTGGTGAAGAGCCTCATCGCAGCCGGAGAGCCCGTCCTGTCGTATGGGTTCGACGGATATTGGCTCGACATCGGTCGCCCAGACGACTATGCGACCGCGATCGAGGAATTCGAAACGCATCGCCATTTGTTCTTGCCCGAAGGAGCTTAGTATGGAATGGAAGATCCCCCTGTTCGACCCCGATATCGGCGAGCCCGAGATCACCGCGGTCACCGATGTGCTGCGCTCGAAATGGCTGACGATGGGCGACAAGACCGCTCAATTCGAGCGCGAATTCGGCGCGATCGTGGGCGTGCCTCATGCGCTGGCGATGAACAGTGCCACGGCCGCAATGCACGTGGCGCTGATGGCTCTGGACGTCGGTCCCGGCGATGAAGTGGTCGTGCCGTCTCTGACGTTCGTAGCCACCGCCAATGCAGTACGCTATTGCGGCGCGCGGCCGGTGTTCGCGGATATCGAGTCGTACGACAACTGGAACATCGGTGCGGCTCGCATCGAAGCGGTGCTGACGCCGGCCACCAAAGCGATCCTGGTCGTCCATTACGGCGGGTTCCCCTGCGACATGCCGCGCATCATGGCGCTGGCGCGCGCACGCAAACTGGCGGTGGTCGAGGATGCTGCGCATGCGCCGGGTGCAGCGCTGAACGGGATCGCGATGGGCGCATGGGGCGATGTCGGCTGCTTCAGCTTCTTTTCCAACAAGAACATCACCACCGCCGAGGGCGGCATGCTCACGACTGCGCGCCAGGACGTCGCGGATCGTGCGCGCAAGATCCGCTCGCATGGGATGACGACGCTCACTCTCGATCGGCACAAGGGACATGCGTTCGACTACGACGTGACTGAACTCGGCTACAACTATCGAATGAGCGAGCTCAATGCCGCAATTGGATTGGCGCAGCTCGAACGTCTAGCAGAGAGCAACGCGCGACGCGCCGATGCGGTGCGGCGGTATCGCGCAAGCCTTGCGAAAGTGCCCGGCCTCTCGATCCCGTTCTCGCGCTTTTCCGGCGTGTCTTCGCATCACTTGATGCCGGTGCTCCTGCCATCGGACGTGAATCGCACCGATGTGATGGTGCGGATGAAGAACCTTGGCGTGCAGACGAGCATCCATTACCGCCCCATCGACACGTTCAGCGCGTATGTGGCTGCGGGACTCGGTCCGAGCGACAGATTGCCTCTGACTCACGACGTAGGCGCGAGAATGCTGACGCTTCCGCTCTACCCCAGCATGGGCGCCGAGCAGATCGATTACGTGTGCGCCTCGTTGGCGGAGGCTGTCGGCCGTGCCGCGCGCGCCGCATGAATCGTGGCCGGCTTCCGCGCCTGTGCTTCGTCGGCTGGGCTGATCACGGGCATGTCGAGCGTTGGGCCGATTACTTCGCGCGAGCCGGTTTCGACGTCTCGGTCGTATCGTTCTCGGGGCCGGGAAATTACGTAGATGGCGTGAGACAGCGTTCGGTCGGCCTGAAGAATCGGGGGCCACGCTGGGTCGTGTGGAAGCTCCGCTATCTGTTCTGGCGCCTTCGGCCCGATATCGTGCACGTCCACTGGGCGCATTTCGCGGTGCCGGTACGCAGAGCGTGGCATGGTCCGCTGGTGGTTACCTGCTGGGGATCGGACATCTACCGACGAGACCAGTTCTCGGAGCGTGAATGGAAGGACATGGCCAACGCCGCGCGCGCATCGGACTTCGTGACATGCGACTCGGAGGACCTGGCGACGGTCATTCGCACGACGCTGGGAGTATCGCCGGCCAAGGTCCCCGTCATTCAATGGGGCGTGGACACGAAGCGCTTTCATTCCACGGGGCGAGACAATGCGTTGGCGAGATCGCTCGGATTGACGGAGCGGCCCGTCGTACTCAGCCCGAGAAGTTTGACGCCACTCTACAATCACGAAACGATCGTTCGCGCATTCCGTCGGGTCGTGGACGCCCGGCCGGACGCGGTGCTCGTGCTCAGGGACTACGGTGGTGACGCGGCGTACGGAGACAAGATTCTTGCTCTCGTTCGCGAACTCGGCCTGGCGGATTCCGTGCGCGTCATCGAGCCGATTCCGTACGAGAGGATGCCGGACTTGTACTCGATGGCAACCGTCATGGTGTCGATGCCCTTCTCCGACGGCACGCCGATGACGTTGCTCGAGTCCATGGCGTGCGGCACGACGCCAATCTGCTCTGATCTGCCATCGCTCAGGGAATGGATCACGGATGGAGTCAATGGCTTTCTTGTGCCGGTGGACGATGCCGATGCGCTCGCAAAGCGAATTCTGCAAGTGCTCTCCGATGGATCTCCGACCAAGGCATTCGCCGAATTGAACCGGCAGATCATCGACCGGCGTGCGAGTCGGGACGTGCATATGGATCGCATGGCCGGGCTCTACACAACGATAAATGCATGAGACGCGGTGCTACCATTGGCTTCACGCCGAAGCAGGCACGCCGTGAGCAAAGATGATTCGAGTCCTGACCTTCGTGAGGCCGCAATGTGCACACTAGGAAGTGCGTTGCGCTATGTTTCAGTCGTGGCGCTGTTTATCATGCATGGCGGTTCGATAGCGCAGCTCAACGAAATAACTTGCGGTCCTATCAACCTCGCCGGCCAAGTGGGGCCGTTCGACTACCGAACTGCAGCTCCGGACATAAAACGCCAGGTCGAAGGCGTTCACTTCACGCCTGACGTCGAGGCCCTCAGGCGTGGCGGCACCACCTCGATCAGCGGCGATTTGGACTACACGCTGCGGATCCTGCCGAATAATTACCGCGCGCTGAACTCACTCGCCAAACTTCGATTCAGGGAAAATAAGGACAGGCTGCAGGGAATGCATTGGCCGGTCGAATGTTATTTCGAGCGCGCTGTGAGGTATGCGCCGGACGACCCGATGGTGCGCCAAGTCTACGGATACTACCTCGTGCGGATGGGAAGAAAGCAGGAGGCCCTGGCGCAGATCGAGACGGCAAGCTCCCTGGGAGTCAATAGCGCCAATCTGCATTACAACCTGGGTCTCCTCTATTTCGAGGTGGGCGAATTCGACAAATCATTGGAGCACGCGTGGAAAGCCTACCAGGCCGGCTACGATCTTCCAGGACTGAAGGCGAAGCTCAAGGCTGCGGGAAAGTGGAAGGATCCTTCCTGACTCTTCGCAACGTGCGTTCCGATGTACGGCTAGAGCGAGTGACTCTATGCTCGCGCCTTGCTCAATAGTTGCTCGACCGCGGACAGTACTCCGTTCGTGTAAGCGGTGACGGTATGCCGCTCACGGTAGTGCGACCGTGCAGCCGCTCCGATCCGCGCCCGCAACTCCGCGTCGCTCGACAGCGTGAGCATTGCATCGCGAATAGCCTTCGCGGAGCCATGCTCGACGAAGTACAGGCTCTTGAGGTGTTCGCCGTACTCCTCGGTCGTCGGAGTACGGCTGATGATCACGGGCTTGCCCAACGCCATCGACTGCAGCAGCACCATCTGACCCGCGGACAGTTCCTTGTCCTTGATGGGAACGACGACGAAATCAGCGCCGGCGATCTCGCGAAGATAGTCGCCATCGAAACACTGTCGAAGGAACGTGATATTGGGCAACGGCCGTACGGATTGAAGCGGCGCTTCGGTGTCGCACACGATGTGAAGATTGAGCGGCAACCCGCTCAGGGCTTCCGAGAGCAGGCCGTAATCGCGCTCGGCTCGACCGGCACTCAACACGTACCCGCCCTCGTGTATACGAAGCGCCGCAGGGATTTCCACATTCAGCGCGAACGGCACCGACACGAACGGCGTGTTCTTCAAACGAAACAGACCTGAGTATCGAACGGTCTCGTGGGTGGAATGGCAGATCACGCCCTGGGTCATCGCGAGGACGGTCCGGAAGTACAGTTGACGGCACCAGTTGAGGATGGGCGATTTGCGCAGCGTATAGATGAAGCCGCAGATGACGATCGGCACGCGTTTGCGCCTGAGAATCTGAGCGAGAACCAATCCGATGACCTCGGGATCGGTATGAACGACGAAGACGGCGGGGGCGTTCGCTCTTCCAAGAGCCTTGAACCCGATTCGGAATCCGAACAGCAGAAGCTTCGGCAACTGCAGCACGAAACCGATCTTCGTTCGATACCGCAAGCTCGGCATCGCGCCACAGTTGACCGTCGAGTCGGGCCAACGGTCCAGGTATCCCCTGATGAGCGGCCAATCCGGTTGCGCGTACGCCGCGAGTATGTTCGCCTTCACCGCTGCACCTGCGATGCTGCGCTATAGTCGCCATCTCGCAACAGATCGGCGTTGTGCTTATCGTTGCAAGGTCCGATTGCCGTTGTGGAACACATCTTGGTCTGAGTCTTGCTTCGTTCGGAGTCAAGAATAATCGATCGGCTTGCCGCGTGCTATTCAATTCTTACACATTTATCTTCGGTTTTCTGCCGGTTACGCTGCTCGGCTTTTTCTGCGTTGCGCAGTACAGCCGGGCGCTTGCGGGTCTGTGGCTGTTTTCAGCTTCGCTGTTTTTCTATGGATGGTGGAATCCGGCCTACGTGGGCTTGCTGCTCGGCTCCGTGCTATTCAATTTCGCTGTCGGCAGGATACTGGTGCGCGAGCGCTCGGCGAATCGGCAAGTCGCTCGACGCATCGCTCTCGCGGTCGGTGTCGTTGGCAACCTTTCCGTGCTGGCCTATTACAAGTACGCGAACTTCTTCGCGAGCAACGCGACTTCGCTGCTCCATCTCGACTGGCATCTCGAATCGATCATTCTTCCGCTTGGCATTTCGTTCTTTACGTTTACGCAGATCGCATTCCTCGTAGACGCGTTTCGTGGCGAAGTCAAGGAGGCCAACTTCATCCACTACGGCCTGTTCGTCACCTACTTCCCGCACCTGATCGCCGGGCCCGTGCTGCATCACAAGGAGATGATGCCGCAGTTCGGGCAGCCGTCGACCTATCGGATGCATTGGGAAAATTTCTCGGTCGGCCTGACGATGTTCGCGATCGGCCTGTGCAAGAAAGTCGTGCTGGCCGACGGCATAGCCTCCTATGCGACGCCGGTGTTCGATGCGGCTGCCCGTGGCGCAACGCTGACGCTCCTCGAAGCATGGGGTGGCGCCCTCGCCTATACGTTCCAGCTCTATTTCGACTTCTCGGGCTACTCCGACATGGCGATCGGCCTCTCGTGTCTGTTCGGCGTGAAGCTGCCGCTCAATTTCAACTCGCCGTACAAAGCGGTCAACATCATCGATTTCTGGCGCCGATGGCACATGACGCTTTCCCGTTTCCTGCGTGATTACCTGTACTTCTCACTGGGAGGCAATCGCAAAGGTCCCGGCCGGCGCTACGTCAACTTGCTGATCACGATGCTGCTCGGTGGACTATGGCATGGTGCCGGCTGGACGTTCGTGTGCTGGGGCGGCTTGCATGGAATGTTTCTGGTCGTCAATCATCTGTGGCATCGCTTGCGCGACGCGATCGGTTATCCGGCCGGCGATCCCTCTCGAGCCGGGCGCGTCATCGGCATGACGGTTACTTTCATCGCCGTTGTGGTGGCTTGGGTCTTCTTTCGTGCGAACGACCTCGATACGGCGCTTCGGATGGTCAAGGCGATGATCGGCCTGAACGGCATCGAGCTGCCGAACGATCTGCGTCCGCTCTTTCCCTCGCCGCTGATGCAGGGACTGGCCGAGCTCGGCATCGGCTTCGGAAACTTGCCAACGATCGCGGACTTCGGAGCGCTTGTCGCGTGGATCGTCACACTGTGGGCTATGGTTTGGCTCGCTCCGAACAGCCAACAAATACTCGCTGCGCAGCGACCGGCGTTGGAGCAGATCGCTTACGCAGGCGCACTCCGTTGGCGGCCGAATGCCGTTTGGCTGGCGTGCGTCACGATCGGCCTGCTGTACGCGGTGATCGAGCTCGGGGGCAAGGTCAGTGAATTCCTCTACTTCCAGTTCTGATCGTCACCGCCGATACGTCCAGGGCATCGCTGCGCTCGCCCTGGTTCCGCTCTCCGCGCTGTTTGCCCTGGGTGTATACCTCGAGCCGTTGTGGGGCGACCTTACGCGAGTCGGTGGCTATTCGGAGAAGGAGTTCGGGTGGAACAAATCGCAGCTGGAGTTCCCGGAGCCTCTGGCGTCGCTCGGCAAATACGAGCGTTATCACGACGTCGTGGTGCTGGGGGATTCGTACTCCACGCATCGGCCAAACCTTCAATGGCAAAACTACATCGTCGCAGCCACGGGTTGGTCGGTCGCCACGTTGGACAGCAAGCAGGTCGGATTGAAACAGGTTCTGGCAAGTCAGGCGTTCCGTGAAACGCCGCCGAAGCTTTTCATCCTCCAAACGGTGGAACGTGCGCTCCCCGGGCGTCTTCCACCGCGTATGAACGACGAACAGACTTGCGACGCTCCCAGGCAGTCACGGCAGGTCGCGAAATCGCCGCTGCCACCCGACAGTGCGTGGTCGACGCGCTTGATGGAAGTGGAGAAGATCGGCAAGCATGTCAAAAGAGGAACGGCCTGGAGCGACGTCCAGTTGAAATACGTTCTTCGCTATCTTGCCGCGACGCTGACGCGCGAGCTCGCTGGCGATGCGTACACGACTGCGGTCAAGGTGGAATTATCGACGCGGGCGCCCTTCTCGAGCGCAAACAAGGAGGCGATGCTGGTCTACACCGACGACTTTCGCAAGGTGGAATGGTGGAGCGCGATGGGATTGGCGGAGATCAGCTGTCGAATCGAAAGGATGCGTGACCAGGTCGAGGCGAATGGAGTTACCCGGTTCGTGCTGATGGTCGCTCCCGACAAGCTCACCGCGTACGCCGACTTCCTTGCCGACACGCAGTCGCGAGGCATCAGCTCGCTGGCACAGCTCGCGGAGCATCAGCGAGAGACGTTGCCGCGTCTCGATCTGGCGCTGATCTCGCGTATCCGGCACGGAGAGCAGGATGTATATCTCCCTGACGATACGCACTGGGGCTCGAGTGGAAACCGGATTGCCGCAGAGGCATTGCTTCAATTTCTAACGCAGCCCGGGTGGGATCCGGCGCGAGCGAATTGAGCCGCCGCCATCATTTACACACGGCGACGATGCGCAGCATCTGCCCGCGTCCACAAAGATCCGCCGCCAACGTTGCCGGCGCTAGCGCATAGCCGGGCAGGCGCGCGAACATGCGTCGCCACCACCCGCCGCCGCTCGCGCGCTCCCACGTATTGACTGTTTCCTGCGTGATGGATAGGACCGTATCGGTACGCCACGTCTGAATGCGGAAGCCCGATTCCTCGATCAACCTGCGAAGCGCCTTCGGCGTGAAGTGGTGCAGGTGCTCGGGAATTCTCAGGCCGGCCCAATGTTCGCCGAACAGTCGCGCCTCGAGCGAACCGAAGTTCGGCACCGTGAGATAGAGCGTGCCGTCCGGTCGAAGCAGGCTTCGAACGTTCCGGAGCGTCGTCCGCGGAGATGGAACGTGCTCCAAGACCTGGTTCATGATCACGAGGCCGAAATACGCCGGCTGCAACGGTGCCTCTTCGAGCGTCGTCGGATAGATCGTGGCTTCCGTTGCCTGCTGCGCCTGGCGGGCGGCGCCACCGGTTGGTTCGACGCCGTAGAGCTGCGTGTGGCCGAAGTGCTGCAGCTCCAGCAGGCGTTGGCCGTTTCCACAACCGATGTCGAGGACGGGTAAGCCGCGCGGGAAAGGCACTGGCATGACGCGATATTTCAGCGGACGCAGCAGGATGCGAAGCACCGCTCCGCTCGCCGAATCGGTCCCGTTGCCATAGCCCCAAAACGTCCTGAGCACTGCGACGCGCAACCGCTCCGCAAAGTCGTCCGAGATCACCGGCGGGCGTGTCGTGTAATAGTCGCCCTCCTCGTAGACCGCATGCAATTCATCCGACGTGGTAATCGGGTCGAGCCTGACGAGCCCGCAGCCGGAACACTCCACGAGTGCTCGACGCCCCAACGCGAGCACTTCCACGACGTTGGCGGCACCACATAAATCGCAAACGCCGCTGCGCTCGCCGGACTCGGAGCTTTGCATCGATTCGCGGAGATCGCCGCTCAGTGAAGAACTCGACATGCGCTAGCCCGATGATGCGCCGCATTCGATGCTCGATTCGCCCTCATCGACGTTGCATGCGCAGGATCGATGACGCGGTACCGTCTAGCCATGACGAAGGTTTTCCACGCAGCGCAGCGCGAATTTCCACATCGAACGATCCCATGGCGTGAAGCGAGGCAGAAGCAATGGCGAGCACGACGTCGCCGCTGCGCCGCGGGCCGTCGTGACCGCGGCGGTGAAGCCTGCGGTACGCACCATGTCGACATGGCGCGGCGAGAAATCCTTGCCCGGAATGCCGTTCGGGTACGCGAAAAGATCAACGTTGTCACCCACGAGAGCTTCGAGGCGCGCCTTTCCCTCGGTGATTTCCCTGTTCGCGGCATCGTCGTCGAGGGCGTTCAGAATCGGATGGGTGTGCGTGTGCGCTCCGATCTCGATGCCATCCATTCGCAATGCACGCACGTGCTCGGTGTTCATCATCAACGCAGAGGTCTGCGGAACACCGGCGTCCGTCGCGATCTCGCGGGCGCGGCGTGTACGCTGTGCGTGCTCCACATACTTCAGCTTGCCGAGAACGTCCGAGTAGCATTGCACACGCGCGGCCCCGGACTGGATGTCGTAAATACCCAGTCCGTACCGGCTCCAATCGAGTGTCGGTCCGGGAGCGATTCGCACCGCCTCGATGATGTCATCGTTCCACATCCGACCGCCGTTCAGGAACGCGGTCGCGATGAAAATCGTAGCCGGCGCCTTGTAACGCTTCAGGATAGAGGCCGCCACGGTGAAGTTGTCGAGATAGCCGTCATCGAAAGTGATCGTCGCAGCGGCGGGAGGTAGGGTCTGGTCTGCCAGACGACGCACGGCATCGCGCAGGCTCAGCAAGTTGAACGCACGCGCGATGAAGTCGATTATGCGTTCGAAGCGGGCCGCATCGGGCTCGCCCGGAAGTATGGGATCGCTCGTGGGAAGCACCCGATGGAAGATGAAGGCCGAGAGTCGACCACGACGTCCACCCGGAGCGAGACTGCGCAGGAGGAGCCGCGCTATCTCCGCTTCCGCGGACGCTCCAGCGGGCACTTGTCCTGTCGCGATCACTGCGACAGGAACGCACGGAAGAGCGCCATCGCGATTCCACATCGACCGTCACGCGCGAGCTTGGTCTTCAACTCGATGACTCAGCGTTGCGTCGGCATCGGTGGTCGTGAAATCTGTCCCACCTGTCCAACCCTCGCCTCCTTGTCCGCACGCACTGGCTGGGCAGCCGGAGCCGCCGCTGTCATGCGATCGCGAATCCACCGCCTCGTCAGCACGATCATCGCAAGCACGTCATACGGCAGATCGAAATACGCCAGGCTCAGGAACGCTCCCCCGACGGCGAATCCCACCAGGCTCACCTGGCACATCGATGCAAGGTTCCGACACCAGCGTGTCTCTTCCGACTTGCCGGCCTCGCGGATCAACGCGTTCGCCGATCGCCACACGAAGAGCCACATCAGCAAGTAGATGGCGAGTCCCACGAAGCCCTGTTCGCCAAGGACCTGAAAATAAATGCTGTGAGCCGCGTGGACGTCCGTCGGATTGGGAGCGTATTGGGCGAAAACCTGCGCAGTGTAGATGTCGAATCCTCCGCCGAAGAAGTTATCCTTTGCGAGGTTCCATGCCATCCACCACGCATTGATGCGTCCTTGCGCAGAGGAATCCTTTTCGTAGTCCAAAATCGTGCTCATCCGCGCTTCCCAGTTGGTGGACATCAACCCCACGGCAAGCGCGCTTCCCAATGCGATCCCGACGCCCGTCACGATCTTGCGCGGGCTCTTGATCCAGAGCACGAGACCCATCCCTGCGATCGCCACCAGCGCACCGCGGGACTGGCTGCCAAGCGCCGCGATCGCGGTGAGAAGCATGACGCCTGACCAAATCAGCTTCTTCCACATTTCCTGCGCCTGGAGTTGCAGATAGCGCATCAACGGAATGACGATGATGAGCGCGAGCGCGATCTCGTTGTTGCCGCCGATGAACCCGCCGGGGCCCCAAACTCGCTGCTGCCCCCCTGAAAGGATCGTGAATATTCCGCCCTTTACGCCGAAGAACCCGAGCGATATCACGACGATCCAGACGAACAATTCGATCTGCCGGCGGGAATGAAGCAGAACCAGGGTAACGAGGACCATCAAGTCGATCTTCATCACCGTGGAGTACATCGTAAGACTTTGCTCGACCGAGAAGGAAAACGGCAGCGTGAGCGTGACCCAAAACATGAAGAGCATCAGGAGCGCCGACTCCGGCGTCACCGAGAACCGACGCGGATCCTTCGTAATCACGACTCCGAGCAACGTCGAGCCAGCGACCATCGCGGCCACGGGAAACGACGCGACGGCCCACGTGTATTGATGGGCATTCATCACGCTCAGCCACGTCCATGTGAGCACCCCTACCCATGGATGCGGCAACGCGATCAGGCACAGAACGACGATCAGCGGAAAGAAAACGTAGTCGCGCACGGGAAATCCTGTTTACGGTGTCACAACTTGCTCATGGCCGAAGGGACGCACGCGGGTTGCCGCGCAAAACGGCCGTGAGCATTGGCCAACACGCGGCCGAACAGCTCGAGCTGACCACGAGTTGTCGCGTCCCAACTGAACCGCTCCGCGTAACGTCGTGTTGCCGCCCGGTCGATGGACCGCGACCGGAGTCGGTGGATTGCCTTTGCGACACCGGGAGCATTCCGCTCGTCCATGAGGATGCCGGCTTCGGCCGCGGCTACCACCTCGGGAATTCCACCAACGCGAGTCGCTACGACCGGTGTGCCGCACGCCATGGATTCGAGCAAAACGTTAGGCCAGCCCTCGCGGCTCGACGCGAGCACGAGCGCGTCGGCTCCACTGTAGAGCGTACGCAGCCGTTCCTGCGCCACGGAGCCAACGAACCGAACGCGATCAGCGAGTCCAAGCTGTTGCGCAAGCGTGCGCAGTCCCGCTTCCTCCGGACCTGCGCCCGCCAGGATCAAATCGACGTCCGGCAGCTCGGCAAGCGCAGATATCACGAGATCATGGCCTTTCAGCGGGATCAGATTTCCGACGGACAACAACGTGAATCGTGACATCGCGCCTTTGGCGCGCGCGCCCTCCCGCTCTTCCGGTTGGAAGAACGCGAGATCGACGCCATTGCGCAGCACGGTGATCTTGTCCGACTCGACGCCCAGGCTCACCAGCTTTTCCTTGAGCGAGCTCGAAACGGTGATCAGTGCAGCGCAATCCCGCGATGCACTGAGGATCATTCGTCGCGGCAGACTATGGCGCGGAATGAGATTGATGTCCGATCCTCGGCCTGTGATGACCACCGGTTTTCCGAACGCGCGCCCGAGCGAGATCGCGGCGACGCCGTCGGGGTAGAAGTAGTGAGCGTCGATCAGATCGAAGTCGTATCCTGTATCGATCAGCCGACGGGCCGCCCCGATCGCTGCGCACGCAAGCATGAACGGCGCACTCGTCATGCCGATCTTTGGCAGGAGCAGATAGCGTGGATGCGCGACGTCCACCCGATGCCGTACTTCGTGCTTCGGTATGGCAGAGTACGCTGCATAGCGGCCAAAGAGCCGTCGACGGGAAGGAAACCATGGAACGGGTGCAATCACGCGGGTTTCGACTTCACCGCTCGCCAACAATTGGCGCAGCCGCGTCTCGACGAAAATGCCATGCGTTGGGTTCACGGCACTCGGATAGAGCGTTGAGAAGGTAAGCAACCTTATCACGGTGCGTCCGATCGCATTCGCGCCTACCAGCAGAGACCCACATGCTGGCCGCGGATCCCCGCGACCGCATCCGCGCCGGTCAGATGAATCAAGACGTGGTCGTCGCGAACGGACCTCCGCAGAACGTCGAGCGTCGCCCGATCGTGGAGGGCCACGAGCAGCAACTCGGATTCCGTGACGATGCTGTCCAGATCACGGCTCACCAATGCGCCGATATGGGGGACATGATCTTCGATGTAACGGCGATTCGCGCCGATGAGCGTCGACAGGTGCACTTCCGGATCGTAAATCTTGAGCCGGAGGCCCTTGCCGATGAGTTGCTCGGCCAGCAGGACCATCGGGCTCTCCCGGAGGTCGTCCGTTCCCGGCTTGAACGCAAGACCGAGCACACCGACACGTCGTTTTCCCGACTCGAGGACTTTCGATATCGCGCGGTCGATGTGTATGCGATTCGATTGCTGAATGCTTGCGAGGACCGGAATGTCCACATCGCGTGTCTTGGCGAGGTGCAGCGTCGCGCGCAGGTCCTTTGGCAGGCACGAACCGCCGAAAGCGAAGCCGGGCTTGAGATAGGCGGCGGAAATATTGAGATGACGGTCCTTGCAGACGAGATCCATGACTTCGAAGCAGTCGACGCCAAGTGCTTCGCAGAGTCGCGCCGTTTCGTTCGCGAAACTGATCTTCAGCGCATGAAAATTGTTGCAGCAGTACTTGAGCATTTCTGCGGCGCGGATCGACGTCGTATGCAACTCGCACGGCAGGTGTCCGAACAGACGCCGCATTGCATCGGCTGCGACGTCCGAATTGACGCCGACGATCGTGTAAGGCGGCTTGTCGTAGTCCCTGATCGAGGAGCCCTCGCGCAGGAACTCGGGCTGGAAGCACAGGTGAAAGTCCACGCCGTCCTTCTTTCCCGACTCTCGCTCGACGATCGGCCGCAGCACGTCCTCGACGGTGCCCGGGATGACCGTCGAGCGGAAGACGAAGACGTGCGGCGTGCTCTTTTCGCGCATCACGCTGCCGATGTCGTGCGCGAGACGCAGCATCGCCGACAGATCCTGGCTGCCGTTCGGCGCTGACGGGGTGCCGACGCAGATGAGCGAGACCTCGGTATTCAGCACCGCCTCGCGCACGCTATCCGTCACCGTCACCCTTCCACTCGCGACCACGGCCGCCATCAGGTCGACCATGCCCTCCTCGAGGACAGGCGTCTTGCCGTCCCGGATCAACGCGAGCTTGGCCGGCTCGACGTCGACGCCGATCACCTTGTGGCCGTCACGCGCAAGACAGGCGAGTGACACGGCGCCAACGTACCCGAGACCGAAGATGCTGATGTGCATGCGTGAGAGTTCGAAGTTTCGTTGTGCGTCGTCGCGAGATAAGAAGCGGTCCGCGCCGGCGACTCAATTCGGTTGCGGCGTGAGTCCGATGCCGCGCGTGGGTTGCGAAAAATGGGCCCTGCAGCGCTCGATGATCCCGTCGAGTCGCTGCATCGACTTCGGCCAGGCGTGATTCGACAGCATTCGCGCCCGACCGCTCTCGGCAAGACGCGCGCGTTCGGCGTCGTTCGCCATCAGCTCGAGCACCGCATCGGCCCACTCGGCCCGCGTCCGGCAGACACGCAGATGCTCACCCGCGACGGCATCGACGCCACCCGCGGCGACCTCGCTCGTGACGACGGGTACACCCATCGCCATCGCTTCCAGGATCTTGTTCTGCGTGCCGCGCGCGATGTTGAGCGGGGCGACCGTCAGCGCGGACCGCCGCAGATACGGGCGCACATCCGGAACCGAACCCGTCACCTCGATTCCCGGAAGCTCGCCGAGTTTCCTGACGGCAGCGGAAGGATCCGCACCCACGATCAGCAACTTGGCCTCTGGCCTGCGCGCGCGGATGATCGGCCACGTCGAGGCGCAGAAATCGAACATGCATTCCTGATTCGGGTAATAGTCCATCCGCCCGACGAACGATACCGTGTCGGGTTCGTAGGGCTCGCTGCCGGGCGCGAAGTATTCGCTGTCGACGCCGTTGGGAAACCAGTCGGTCGGCGTGCCGGTGCCGTATCCATCGAGGGTTTCCCATTCCGCCCGCGTCGTCGCCGTGCAGAGATCGAACTGCCGGGCGAGGCGTCGTTCTTCCGCGACGAGTTTGCGGCCCTCGAGCCAGTATCCCGCGCTCAATGGGAATGGCTTGAACCTCGCGTACTCGAGCCATTTCTGCGAATCCATGTCGCCGAAGTCGAGAATCTTCGGCGTCGTCCTGTGGCGCGCTACATACGGGGCGACCGAAGAGCAATGCACGAAAATGAGATCGAATTTTTCCGTCGCGAGCAAACGGTCGATCGTGCGAGCGAGCGATGTCGAACGGAAATAGCCGAATGACGACGGAACAGGCGTCGGCAGTCGCGCCACCATCCGCAAAGCCTGCATCCAGCCGTCAACCAGGCCGACCTCGAACCGCTTGCAGTAGGCGGCGATGCCGCGCGCCTCTTCGGCCTCCTGTGGCGATCGGGCGAGCGAGCACACGGTCACGTCGTGCTGGAGCGACAGATGCCGGATCATATTGAACGGGCGGATCTTGCCGCCGCGCTTGGGCGGGTAGGGAAAGCGATGGCAGACGTAGAGGATCTTCATGCGGCGAGCGCTGCGGAGGCCTTCGCGCCGGACTTCGGATCGAGTGCGCGAAGCTCGGCCGCTACGTCCTCGGGATCGCGGCGGTCGAGGTAGACCCGGCTCCAGATCTCGAGATTCATGAGCGCGAGTATCCGGTCGGTGCCGTCCAACCGGTTGGCATCGTGATCGGCAATGAGCCGGTCCACCGCTTCGGGGCGAAACAGCCCGCGTGCGCGAACGCTCTCGGGGCGAAGCAGCGCACGCAGCACCGCGTTGAGATCGCGCTTGAGCCACGCGCCCATCGGCGTGCCGAATCCGCGTTTCCTGCGGTTCAGAATTTCCGGCGGCAGCAGGTCCGACAGCGCACGCTTCATCAGGTGCTTCAACTCGCCGCCGCGGACCTTGACATCTTCGCCGATGCGCGCGGTCATCTCGACGAGCTCGTGGTCGAGCAGCGGAACCCGGCACTCGAGCGACGTCGCCATCGTCATCTTGTCGGTCAACATCAGCAGATCGTCGGGAAGCTGCGTTTCCGCATCGACGGCAAGCATGCGATTGAGCGCGTCGTCGCTGTCGGCGCCGCCGAACGCCGCGACGATCGCATCATCATCGGGCGCGGCGTCACGAATCATCAGCTCGCGTGCCGCGTCGCGCGGGAACACCTGCAGATACGCGCTGTAGCGTTCCTCGGGAGGCAGCTCAGCGGCCGCGAGAAAACCCTTCGCATAACGCGACAGGTTGAGCAACGGCGAGTGGCGATCGGCAGGCAGGCTCTGGCCGACGCGCCTGGCAAGGCCCCGCGCCCAACCCGGCAGGGTGGCGAAGCGGCGATGGTAGTGCGCGCCGAGATAGCGGCGGTAACCGCCAAAGATCTCGTCGCCGCCGACGCCCGACAGGATCACCGTTACATCACGGCGCGCGAACTCCGCCACGAGGTACGTCGTGATGAACGCGGTGTCCGCGATCGGCTCGTCCATATGCCACAGCAGTTTCGGCAGCAGCGTGACGACGTCGGGCTTGACGAGAATCTCGTGATGATCCGTTCGGAACCGCTCGGCTACGGCCTTGGCGTAGGGCAACTCGTTGTAGAAATCGTCGGCCGCACTGCCGCTGAAGCCGATCGAATACGTCTTGACCGGTCCGTTGCTGTGTTTCGACATCAGGCCGACGACGGCGGAGGAGTCGATGCCGCCGGAGAGGAACGCTCCGATCGGCACGTCGCTGACCATTTGCATCCGCACCGATTCCTCGAGCCTCGCGCGAACCCGCGCCGCCCACTCGTCGACGGTCGGCACGCGGTCGACGGTCCCGCCAATCCGCCAGTAGCGATGCTCGGTGATCCGCCCGTCCTCGACGGTGACCACCGTCGCGGGCGGGAGCTTCCGCACGCCTCGAAAGATCGTTCGCGGCGAGGCGACGTACCCCAGACGGAGGTAGCCGGCGACGGCATCTTCGTCCAGCGCCGGCGTGATACGGGGAAGCGCGAACAACGCTTTCGCCTCGGAGGCGAAGGCAAAATGCCGTCCGTCAGACCACGTATAGATCGGCTTGATCCCGAGACGGTCACGGCCGACGAGAAGCCGGCGTCGATCGGCATCCCAGAGCGCGAACCCGAACATGCCGTTCAGCCGCTCGACGAGTGCAGCGCCCAGCTCGCGGTAGAGCGGGATGATGACTTCGCAATCGGAACGCGTCAGAAACGAGTGACCGCGGGCTTCGAGCTCGCGGCGCAGCTCGCGGAAGTTGTAGATTTCGCCGTTGCAGACGAGGTGGATCCGTCCGTCCGCGCTCCTGAGCGGTTGGTGCCCGCCCGCGACGTCGATGATCGACAGCCGACGCATGCCGATCGCGCACGGCCCGTCGACGTGAGCTCCCTCGTCGTCCGGTCCGCGATGCATGGTGACACGTCCCATGCCGGACAGCGCGTCCGGTTCGACCGCCTGGCCATCGAGCCGCAGGTATCCGTGTATGCCGCACATGGCGTTTCACGCCCCCCGCGCATTCAGCGGCCGCACGCGCGCCGCATCGGTCAGCAGGTTCGAATACACGCTCTCGTAGCGCGCGATGCTGCGGCTCCACGTGCGTTCGGTCTCGACGAAGCGGCGCGCGGCGTCGCGGATGCGCGGCCAGTCGTCGCGAGTCGACAGCACGCGTTCGATCGTGCGTGCGAGCGCTCCGGCATCGTCGGCTGGAAACAGAAATCCCGTTTCACCATCGCGGACGAGCTCGCGGTGACCGCCGACATCCGAGGCGACGAACATCCGGCCCTGCGCCATCGCCTCGAGCGGCTTCAGCGGCGTCACGATCTCCGTGAGCCGCATGCGGCGCCTGGGATAAGCCAGCACGTCGATCAAAGCGTAATAACGCTGCACTTCGGCATGCGGCACCCGGCCCGTGAACAGCACGCGATCGCCGAGCGCGAGGCGCGCAGCCTGCGCCTTGAGGGCCTGTTCCTGCGGACCCCCGCCGATCAGCAGGATGCGGAGATCGCGACAGCGCGGCACGAGCAAGGCCGCGGCTTCGAGCAGAAGATCGAGCCCTTCGTAGCCATAGAACGAGCCGGCGAACCCGATGACCGTGGCGTCCGTCAAGCCGAGCTTTGCGCGCAGCGCCGGATCGGGTGCGTCGCCGAAGCGGAATTCGCGCGCATCGACTGCATTCGGAATCACGGTGATGTGCTCGGCTCGTATTCCGCGTCCGGCGATCTCGCGCCGCAATCCTTCGCAGATGGTCGTGACGTGGCCGGCACGGCGGAGTGCGTAGGATTCGAGCGCGCGCGACAGGCGGTAGCGCACGCTGTCCTGCGTCGTCGTGCCATGGTCTACCGCCGCGTCCTCCCACAGCGCGCGCAGTTCGTACACGACGGGAATGCCGAGCTTGCGACCCGCCCGCAGCGCAGGCAGAGCGTTCAGGACCGGCGAATGCGCGTGCAGGATGTCTGCGTCGAAGTCACGGGCGAGCTCTTCGATCCTGCGGGCCGTCGCATGCATTTCCAGCACATAACCGACGCCCGGCACCGCCGACTCGCGGAATTCAGTTCGATGGAAGCGCCAGCCGTCGATGTCCTCGACCGCTGTGGCGGTTCTGCCATGGCGAGGCGTGGTCAGCTGCATCGTCTGCCATCCGAGCGCGCGCTGCTCGCGCAGGATCGCGAGCGTGCGGAACACGTAGCCGCTGTGCAAAGGCAGCGAGTGGTCGAGGATGTGCAGAATGCGCATCGCCGGATCACGCCGCCATTCGGCTCGGTGCCGTATCGGACTGGTCGACCACGTTGCGCAGGAAGGCGTCGAACATCAGCAACGTCCACAGCGGCGAGCTGTAGTCGCGGCGGCCCGAGTGGTGGTGCTCGATCAGCTGCTCGAGATAGCGCCGCTCGAAGAACCCGGTGGCCGCGAGCCTTTCGCCTAGCAGCGCGTCGCGCACGCGTTGTCGCAGCGGTCCGCGGAACCAGCGTGCGAGCGGCACTGCGAATCCCATCTTCGGACGGTAGAGAACCTCCGCAGGCAGGTGCGGCTCCATCGCCTTCTTGAGAAGGTACTTGCCTTGCTGGCCGCGAATCTTGAGCGACGGCGGCAACGTCGCGAGCCACTCGACGAGCGAATGATCCATCAACGGCTCGCGAACTTCGAGCGAGTGCGCCATACTCGCCCGGTCCACCTTGGTGTTGATGTCGCCGACGAGGTACGTCTTGTAATCCAGATACTGGATCAGCGACAGCGGATCCTCCGTCTGCGCCTTCGCGGCGTGATGCGCGAACACCTGCACCGCATCGTAGCCGCCAAGCTTCGCCTTGAGCGCGCCGCTGAACAGACTGCGACGCATCCCGTCCCCCATGATGCACATCGAGTGGAAATAGGCTTCCACCGAGTTTCGACCGAGCGCCTCCAGCGTGGTCTTCGCCCGCAATACTCGCGGTGCCCAGTCGAGTTTCGGATACGCGCGTCCGAGGAGCCCGAAGAGCGGACGGCGCATGCCCATCGGCATCGCCGCGCGCATGCGCTCCTCCATCAGATGCAGCCGATACCGACGGTATCCGCCGAAGCTTTCGTCGCCGCCGTCGCCCGACAGCGCGACCGTGACATGGCGTCGTGCGAGCTGGCAGACACGATAGGTGGGAATCGCCGAGCTGTCCGCATACGGTTCGTCGTAGAGCAACGCGAGCTTGTCGATCAGATCGAAGTCGTCGGACTCGACTCGCTCGATCCGGTGATTCGTGTGGTAGCGATCGGCGACGGTCTGCGCGAACTCCGATTCGTTGAACTCCGGATCCGAGAAGGCGATCGAGCACGTGTTGACGCGTTCGCTCGACATCCCGGCCATCAACGCGACAACCGTCGACGAATCGACGCCGCCCGAGAGAAAGGCGCCGAGAGGAACCTCGGCGATCATCCGCAGGCGGACCGATTCGCGAAGGCGCGCGACGAGCTCTTCGCATGCGTCGGCGTCGGTGCGCACGGCGCCCGGCGCGAAGCGCACGTCCCAGTATTCGCGCGGCGCGGGAACCGGCTGGCCCCGAGTGACGAGCAGCGTGTGTGCCGGCGGCAGCTTCCTTGCCGCGCTGAATATCGTGCGCGGTTCGGCGACATAGCCGAGCGCGAAGTATTCCTCGATCGCAAGCGGATCGATATCGCGCGACATGCCACCGTGCGCCAACATCGACTTCAACTCCGAGCCGAACAGCACGGTGCCGTCGGCGAGCAGCGCGTAATGAAGCGGCTTCACGCCGAGACGGTCGCGCGCGAGAAACAGGCAATCGCGGTTTCGGTCCCAGAGCGCGAAGGCGAACATGCCGCGAAAGCGCTCGACGCAGCGCTCGCCCCACTCCTCCCACGCATGGACCACGACCTCGGTGTCGCTCTTCGTGCGGAACGTGTGGCCGAGCTTCATCAGCTCGGGCACCAGCTCCTGGTAGTTGTAGATCTCGCCGTTGTAGACGATGCAGACCGTGCGGTTCTCGTTGTACAGCGGCTGCTGGCCCGTCGACAGATCGATGATCGAAAGTCGCTTGTGACCGAGCCCGACGCCAGGCTCGACGTGCATGCCTTCCTCGTCGGGCCCGCGGTGGTGCTGCGCGTCGTTCATCCGCGCCAGCGTCCCGCGGTCGATCTCGCGCCGACCACGGCAATCGAAGACTCCTGTTATTCCGCACATCGCTTCGTCCCCTAGGCCTCGCTGACGCGCACCGTGCCTGGGGCGTCCGCGCGAAGCAGTCGATCGTACAATCCGCCATAGCGCCCGAGCATCGCCTCGAGGCTGAACTCGCGCTCGATGCGCCCGCGCCCTTTGCGCCCGGCAGCCTTCGCTGCTTCACGGTCGCGCGCGTAAGCGAGCATCGGCTGCGCGAGCGCGTGCGGATCGCCTGCGGGCACGAGGGCTCCGGTGGTGCCGGCGTCGACCAGCTCGCCGTTGCCGCCGACGCTCGTCGCAATCACCGGCAATCCGGTCGCCATCGCCTCGAGGATCGTATTGGAAATGCCTTCCGCGAGCGAAGGCAGCACGAAGCAGTCGAGGCCGCGAAGAATGTCCGGCACATCGTTGCGCTCGCCCGGCAGCCACGCGAGGTCGGCGATTCGCGCCTTGGTCAGCAACGCGCGCGCCTCGCTGTATAGCGCGCCATCGCCGACGAGCACGAGGCGCATGCGCTGGCGCTTCGACGGGGCGAGCTCGAGCGCAATGATGAAGGCGCGAACGAGGTTGAGCGGATCCTTGACCGCGTCCATTTGTCCCACCGTGCCGACCAGCCACAATTGCGGGTCGCGAAACGGACAACCTTCGATCGCGCTCCTGCCCGTCTCGGCGGGATGGAACTGCACCGCATCGACGCCGTTGTAGATCTGCGCCACGCGATCCGGCGCTACGCCGATCTTGTCGCACAGGTAGCGCTGCAGATCCCGCGACAACGCGATGTAGTGCGTGACGAACGGCCGGTACATCTTGCGTACCCACTGATATTTGCGGTTCGAGCCGTACAGGTCCCGCATGTCACGCCGGTGCTCGCCATGGATCCGAATCGGTACGCCTGCGGCCCACGCCGGTACCACGGTTTCGAGCGCGGCGAGATTGCGGCTGTGCACGATCGCAGGGCGCATCTCGCGGAACAGCCGATAGAGCGCGGGATAGAGCGGATACGCGTGCCCCGGCGGCTTGTGCAGCGCGATGAACTCGACATCCGTCCGCGTCACGCGGCGGCGGAAGTCGGTGATGTCGGTGAGTGAGATGACGGCATGGCGGTAGGCGTCGCGCGGCAGATGATTGATGAGGTTCACCACGCCGTTCTCGAGCCCGCCCACGTCGAAGCGGAACACGACGTGGGCGACGAGCGGCCGCGGATCGCGATCCGGTTTCATCGCCTTGCCCGCGTAGTGGAGAGCATGGCCTCGATCGCGGGACCGCCGTCGCGCAGGAAGGCGTCGAGAGTGGCCTCCGCCGTCCCCGGCTGGTCCGTTTTCGTGTAGACGATCACGACGGCAGAGTCGTCGCCGCGTCCCATCAGCCGCGACAGCGCCGTATAGCCCTTGGCCAATGCATCGCTCGCCGTCAGCCTGCCGTCGATCCAGTACCAATACCAGACGACCAGGCGCTCGCCCCTGCTGCTCTTCAACTCGGCTTCGCGCACGTTGACGTGCTGCCCTGCGATCTCGACGGGACGCAACTGCTCACGCACGCGCACCCACACACGATCGGTGCTCGACACGAGCACGTTGTCCGAGCTCACGAGCTTCAGCTCGAAAGTCTGATCGCGGTAGAACGCCACGTAGAGGCCGACCTTGGCATCGGCCTTGGACAGCGTTTCGTGGAGCTCGGCCGGCGGATTGTGGAAAATCGGTCCCCACGACGTGAGCGGGCCTTCGGTTGCGCTCCATGTGCGCAGCGTCGGCGCCGTCAGCACCGGGACCGATGCCGCAGCCTTGTGATCGATCACCCGACCTCCGAGCGGCCACATCAACGCCACCGCGCTCACCATCACCGCCACCAGCGCGAACTCGGCAGGCGACGCGGCAGCACGGGCCACGACACCCGCATCGCGGCTTGCGGGTTCCACCGTGTCGTCGCGCCACCTCGCGCCGATCCAGAACATGAGCAGGATCACGATGCCGAAGAACAGCCAGCCGTAGATGAGGTGATCGACGCCGACGGCAAGCTTGTTGCCCGACAAATGGCCGATCATCACGATGATGTAGGCCCGCATCCAATTGGCCACGATCGGCACGACGATCGAGAATCCGACGAAGATGAGCCGCACTCGGGTGGAGCGGTAATTGAGATACGCGTACAGCGTTCCGACGACGAGCGAAGCGATCAGGTAGCGCACGCCGCTGCACGCTTCGACGACCGACCAGCGGCCGGTGGGAATGACGAAGTTCTGTCCCTCGCGAAAGACGGGAATGCCGGTGAGCCTGAGCGCGGCTACGGTAAAGTCCGCCGTCCACTCCATGAGCTTCGGCATCAGGAACTCGCCGATCGGCACGGCGAAGAGCAGGAATGCGAGAGGAAACGCAATCTGCGCCGCCGCCCGGGTGCCGATCACCGCGACCACCGCGAGAATCAGCATTGCAACGAACGCAAACTGCGCGAGCGCGTTCACCGCAGCGAGATCGCCCAGCAGCCAGCAGGCACCTGCCAAGGCGAGCGGTGCGAGCGCCGCCCAGCAAGGTCGCGGCGCGGTCGCGAGCAGCGAATCGCGTGCGCGCCACACCAGCCACAGCGAGATCGGCGCTACCAGAAAGCCATGCGCGAACGTATCCGAACGCGTCCAGATCGAGACCATCGCCGCACCGGTCGACCAGAATCCGAACAGGATCCACGCCAGCGCGAATGCGAGCGCCGCGGCGGCGATGTGCCACGGGCGCCGCAATGCCGCTCGGCCGAGCTCGCTTCCGGCGAAGAGCACGTGGTTGATCGGGTCGCGCGGCATGTTCACGGTGAAGTCGCGAACCGATGATTATCCAGGAAGAGAGGGATCACGATCGCTCAGCCCAGATTACGGACGATCGCGGGGCCGAGACGGTTCGCGAGGCCGATCGGCAGCCGCCGCCATAGCGCGATCATCGCGCGATATTTAGGATTCGCCGGATTGTTCTGCGGAATCGCGTCACCGCGGAAAAGTCGATATTCGTAATGCAGCGGCTGCGGCTCGAAGCCCCAGTTCTTCTTGAACGCGAACGAGCCGGTACCCTTCTTGCTGCGGCCGTAATCGAACAGCTTCACGCCGCGCGCGCATGCGCGACGCATCAGCTCCCAGTACTTGAAGTCGTTGGCGGCCGTATCGCGCGCGGCGAGATCGTCGCCTGCGTAGTAGGGCAGCACTTCATCGCGGAAATAGAAGCTCAGCACGCTGCTCACCGGCTTACCGTCGGGTCTGCTCACTGTCAGCACTTCGCAGTCCGTGCCGAACACGCTGCAAAGCGCATCGAAATAACGTCTCGGGAACGCTGGCGTCCCGTGCCGATGAACGTTGTCCGCGTAGAGGTCGAAGAAACGCTCGGGCGTGGCGTCGATCGCGCTCGTGAGCCCGCTCTTGATGCCCTTGCGAACCATCGCGCGCTGCTTGCGCGGGATCGCGAGCATGTTGGCCTCGGAGTCGGGCAGAATCTGCTTGCGAAATGTCACATACAGGTCCTGCGTCGGCCAGTCGGGATTGCGCGCGGCAAAATTGCGCAGCTCGAGATGGTCGACCCCGAGTTGCGTCGCGAGCGCGACCGCCTCCACCTCGAGGGCCGCCGCGGCCGCTTGTGTCGCTGCAGCCACCCCGCCGTATACGGCAAACGGTAGCGAGACGAGCGCGTCGCCGAAGAGACGGCTCTTCACGCGCGCGAGCGGAAGTACGCCTTCGATGCGCGCGCCGCGCTCCGCGTACAGGTAGTACGTCCGATGCCGGAAGACATCCTCGATGATCTGGCGCCAGCCCGAGCGATGAAAGAATGTCGCCGCGGGACACCCGGCAACGAAGGCGTCCCAGCGCGCGATCGCGGTCGCGTCGTCTGCCGGCAGCACGCGAACCGCCTGCTCGGCGACTGCTTCTACCAAGCCCGGTTCGGAAGGATGGTGCTTCATCGTCTCGCGCCATGCCGATAGGGCCGCGGATAACTCGGGGTCATTGGGAACAGCGTAGACCGGCCTTATGCGAGGGCGGCCCTCAGCGTTGCCGGATAAGGGAAGCAATTAGTATGCCCCGTTCGCGCGACATCGTCAGCGGACGTGGCCGCAGCGCGGCCGATGCCCTAAACGGATAGACCTCAGTCCGTTCCGGCAGCGTCGAGAAGAATTTCGTCGACGCGACCCCATTCGAAATCGAACAGAAGCTCGCGCAACCGCTTCTCCATTCGGTCCAGGTTCAGGTAATGACGAAATCGAGTGCGGGCATCGATGCCGGCAACCCGAGGCTGCGCGGCATCGATCTCCCACGGATGAAAATAGAAGATCGCCGGCTGCCGGTCGACGCGATTGACGCGCCGCAAGAGCCATCGTGACATCGCGTACGGCATCAACCGGAAGTATCCGCCGCCGCCGGCCGGCCAGTTGCGACCGAACAGGCGCATCGTCGTGACGGGGACCTCGAGGAGACCGCTACGCACATCGTGAATGAAGCGCGGTGCGTCGGGCATCCCGTAGTGGTCGTGGTCGATCGGATAGATGCTCGAGCTGTACCGATAGCCGGCGCGTTCGATGCATTCCCATGCCCAGGTGTGATTATCCGGGCCAATCGAGAAGCTGGGCGCGCGGTAGCCCCGCACTTCGATGCCGGACACGTCCTCCAGCACGACCTTCGCAAGCTGGATGTCGGAAAAGAACGCGGCAGGGCTCTGTCGGGTGGCGCGCTGATGCGCGAAGCCGTGACTCGCGAGCTCGTGCCCCCTGTCGACGATCCGGCGAATGAGCTTGGGGTAGCGCTCGGCGATCCAGCCGAGCGTAAAGAACGTCGCCCGCGATCCGTAGTCCTCGAGCATTTGCAGGATCCGGTCGATGTTTGCCTCGACGCGGCACTCGCGCACGTCCCATTCGCTTCGGGGAATGTAGGGCGCCAGCGCGGAAACCTGGAAATAGTCCTCGACGTCGATGGTAAGCGCGTTGCAGATCGCCATGCCCGGTTGCAACGGCAGCGGATCGCGCATCATGCTTTACGCCTCGACCTTCTGTGCGCGGCGTGCAATCCAATCGTCGAGGTGCGCCGCGATCCGCTCCGCGGCGCGTCCGTCCCACAGCTCGGGCACGCGTCCGCGCTTTCCGCGACCCGCGAGGATCTCGCCGACCTCGCGCAGGATCGCGTCGCGATCGCGACCGACCAGCGTATTGGTTCCCTGCTCGATCGTGATCGGGCGCTCGGTATTCTCGCGCAGCGTCAGGCATGGCACGCCGAGCGCGGTCGTCTCTTCCTGCATGCCGCCGGAATCGGTGAGCACGAGCGTCGCACCCGTCATCAGCCCGAGCATCTCGAGGTAGCCTTGCGGAGGCAGCACCGCGATCCGCTTGCCTGCGACGAGCTCGTTCAGTCCGAACCGCTCGATGTTGCCGCGGGTACGCGGATGCAGCGCGAACACGAGCGGCAATCGCTCGCTCACATCGCGCAAGACGCCGAGCAACGGGCCGAGCACATCGGCGCGATCGACATTGGACGGGCGATGCAGCGTGACGACCCCATAGCCGTTGGAGGCATCGAACGACGACGCTGCGACGCCGGCCCGAAGCAGCGTGTCGGCAAGCGGCAGCGCATGCACGCGGTTGGCGAGCAGCGAATCGATCATCACGTTACCGACGAAATGCGCACGCTGCGGATCCACACCTTCGCGCGCGAGATTGTCGTGCGCGACGCGCTCCGTCGTATACAGAAGGTCGGCGATCTGGTCGGTGAGGACGCGATTCACCTCTTCGGGCATCGACCGATCGAAGCTGCGCAGCCCCGCTTCGACGTGAGCCACCGGAACGCCCTTCTTCGCGGCGACGAGCGCGCAGGCGAGCGTCGAGTTCACGTCGCCGACGACGACGACGCACGACGGATTGTTGGCGTCGACGACGGGCTCGAAGCGCCGCATCACGTCGGCGGTTTGCACCGCGTGCGTCCCCGAGCCGACTTCGAGATTGATGTCGGGCACCGGCAGGCGCAAGTCGACGAACAGGCGATCGTTCATGTCGGCATCGTAGTGCTGGCCGGTGTGGACGAGCAGCGAACGCACGGGCGGCACACGCGCTGCAAACGCGCGCAGGATCGGCGCCATCTTCATGAAGTTCGGACGCGCCCCGACCACGCAAAGCACCGGCCCGGGGGCCGCGAACAAGGGTTCACGGTTCATGGTTCGACTTGCTTTTTTTCGGCGCCTGCGGACGCAGCGCGTCGAGCAATTGCTCGAGCAGCGCGACGATCGCGTTGGTGCGGTTTTCGATCCGCGTGAGGCGCTCTTCGATCGGATCCGATTGCGCACGCGCCAGCAGCTTGGCCGCGTCATCGAGAGCTCGCGCATCGATCCGGCCCCCCCCACCCGCACGCGGTCGCCGCGCCGTTTCCTGGGCACCGTCGGCGGCGGGCGGCGGCGCGTCGCCGCCTGCCGCCGCAGCAGCATCGTGCGTCTCGTCGTGGATCTCGTGCGTAACCGCCTCGACGTCGGCGCGACTCAATTCATGCTTGCCGGCGAGGAATCCGGACAAGAGCAGCCGATCGCAAACAGCGTTGATCCGTCTGGGCACGCCTCCCGTACCTTGAAAAACCGCCTCGAACGCGCCGTCGAGGAACTGCGGATCCCCTTTCCAGCCCACGCAGGTCAGACGATGCTCGACGTAACCTCGCGTTTCCTCGAGGTCCATCGGTCCGATGTGACAAGCGGCAATGACGCGCTGGCGAAGCTGCGACATTTCCGGACTTTGCATCGTGCGCCGGAATTCCGGCTGACCGACGAGAAAACTCTGCAGCAGCGCGTGCGTCTCGAGCTGGAAGTTGGACAGCATCCGCAGCTCCTCGACGGCGCGCGGCGTGAGGTTCTGCGCCTCGTCGACGATCAGCAGCGCACGCTTTCCCTGCTGGCTCGTCGCGACGAGAAACGCCTCGAGCGAAAGCAGCAGGTCCGACTTCTCGACACCCTTCGTGCGCAACCCGAACGACGACGCGGCGAGTCGCAGCATGTCCTCGGCATCGAGCTGCGTGCTGACGAGCTGGCCCGCGACGACCTGCGCCGCATCGAGCTTCGACAGCAGGCTCCGGAGAATCGTCGTCTTGCCCGCGCCGACCTCGCCCGTGACGACGATGAAGCCTTCGTTCTGGTGCAGGCCGTACTCGAGATAAGCCATCGCGCGCCGGTGCTGCCGACTGCCAAAGTAGAACGTCGGATCCGGATTGAGCTGAAACGGCTTGCCGGTCAGCCCGTAGAATTGCTCGTACATGGACGATTATTCAGCGTTGCGCGCGGCGGGAAAGTACGACTGCATGCGGAAACTTCGTCACTGGAAGCGATGCAGGAACCCGGCGAATACAGCGGCTTCGCTGTAGTCGCGCTGCTCCTCCACTCCGTGCTGGCGCTGATATCGAGCGCCAAACTGAACGCTCGTCAGGGGACTCAGAATCCAGTTGAACCCCGCCGTCACGTGCCCGGCTGTGGTGGTCAACGGCGGACCGACATTGGCAGAATTCTTGTCGATCCCGGCCTGCGCGGTGAACGACAGGGTTGCGCTGATCGGGTGAGCCCAAGTGAGCGTCACACCGCGCTGCGTGTTGTTGTTCCCGCCTTCGAGGAGCGGGGGGAGCGAGTTGCCCGACCCTGTAATCGGCTCGGTTCGGACATAGAAGGCTGCGAGGAATATCGTATTGTTCACGCCCAAAAAGCCCGCCGATGCGCCGCCGCCTTGCTGTAGCAGGACCTGCTGCGTGTACAGATTCACAGGCGCATCGAGCACCTGGGGGAGCCCCTGGCTCGCGATCAGCTGGTTCACTGCCGCCTGCCGCTGTGCCGGGTCCGGAATCCTGGTCGTGAGAATATCGTTCAATAGCCTCGATACGTTTCCGCCTGCGGGAAAGGCGCCGAGCTGCTGCGTGTACGTCGTGATATTGCGGCTGAAGTTGACGTTCCACGCGGTCTGCGGAGTTCGGTGATCGAAAACGAAAAGATAGGAAGGCCCGAAAAACCGATGCTCCCAGCCTGCAACCAGCTGGGTCCGCTCGGTGGGTCGCCACTCCGCCTGAACGCCGTATATAACGTCGCTATAATCCGAAAACGGGAACTGGTTGTTTTCGTAGCCGGCGCTGAGGGACACCCGCAATGCGGCGGTCGCCTGATACAGCAGCCGCCCTCGCGCAAGCTGCATGATCTGCGCATCCTGGTTGGTGAAATAGCTGGCGAGACGCTGGTAGTGGGCCGCCCACCCCCACGGAGCGACCGGACTCGAGAGATCGCCTGTCGTTTCGGTATAGCGGGATGAATTGACGCCGATGGGTGCGCCGCTCAGATTTCCCCACACGGAGGTGTATCGCAGCAGATAATTGATGTTGCCGCTGGTCACGCCCTGAATGTACGGGCTGATCCGGTAAGTGATCGATGTGTAGCGATTGTTCGTGACGTTCACGAGCCCGACAGGCGTCGCCCCGAATGGCGTCAGGTATTGCTGCGATGCAGAGGCGGCGGCGTCGATGAACAGGAACTTGTCGATCGCTTCGAGCGTTCCGACCAGGCTACCCGACACGTACACCTGACTGTGCTCGGTGGTTTTCGCATACAGGACGATCGGTACCGAGACGGATCCCTGAAGCGACGAGCGGGGACCTCTGTAGTCGACAGTCACCGCAGGCGTGATTTCCGAAACGAGGTCGCTTTGCTTTGTGCCCGATGCGGAGAGCTCGACGTTATTGGTATACGTCTCCCGGACCGCGAGCGACTCGGTGATACGGGTCTGGGCGTGCGCGCCGCACGCCGCAACTGCGAGCGCGAGGCAAATCCAGGGCCGACCGCGCAGTGACGGGCTCGATCGCCCGTTCGAGATCAAGCGTGGAGCGATTGAGTTGTAGCTTCGAGCTGTTCGACGCTGTCGCGCATCCTCAATTCCCATAGCCATAACCATAGCCGTAACCATAGCCATAGCTGTCTTGCTTGGATGCGGATCGGCCCTTGTTCAACATCATCAGCTTGACGGGGCAGGCCTCGATTGCGGCAAGCGCCTGTTTGACGGCGGCATGCACCGTTTTCTCCGCCTCGACAACAACGATGACCTGTCCCATATGCGAGGCGAGCACGCGCGATTCCGTCGTCACCAGGAGCGGCGGCGAGTCGAATATGACGATGCGGTCCGAATACCGGCTCGCCAGCTCGGCAAGCAGCCGATTCATCGACTCGCTCGCGAGCAACTCCGTCGCGCGAGGATGCTGGGTGCCGGACAGCAGGATCGACAGTTTTTCCACATCGGTCTTCAGCATCACATGGCTCAGGTCGACCGATTCATCGACGAGCACATCGAGCAGACCGCGCGTCGCCGCCAGTCCGAGCATCGAGGGAAGGGACGGCCGTGCAACGTCGGCATCGACGAGGAGAACGGTGTGATCGAGCTCCGTCGCGATACTCATCGCCAGGTTGACGGCGGTGAAGCTCTTGCCTTCGCCAGGCAGAGCGCTCGTCACCATGATGAGGTTGCCGTTCTTGATGGGCGCCGCGCCGCGGCCCGTCGCATTCGTGATCAACGGGCGCTTGATGACGCGGAATTCGTCGGCCACCTGCGACCGCGGGGCATCGGGGGTGACGATTCCCTTCGCTGCCAGGTGGCCAAGGTCGAGGTGAATGCGTCGCGCGTCGTCCGGCGCGCGTGCGGGCGCCGATGACGACCCCGCGCCGACCGAGCTCAAATTCTTCCGGGACTGCGATGGAGCCGCGGGCTGGAACTTGACGGCCGGCGAATCGATCGGGCCGGCGGGTTCCGCGGCTGCGCCGCTTGCCGGCGCGTTGGCCACCTCCGGTACTTCTACGCCGGCGCGGCGAAGCTCTTCGAGACGTTTGGCTGCTTGTTCTATGAGGCTCATCGGTCTTCCTTCAAACGGCGCGAGAAGACAGGAAGAACAGCACGAGCAGACCCGCACCGTACGAGCCTACCAGCGCGAGCATTCCGGACAGGAAGCCGATGAGACCCCGTCGCTCGCGCCGCTTCTGCGCCTCTCCAACGATCATCGATACGGCTCCGAGCACCGGCAGTCCGGTCGTATCGCGGACCGAACGAAGGTCGATGAACGTCGGCCATATCTGGCTCGCGACGAAGCTTGCCGCCATTCCAGCGCCCAGCGCAGCGCCGAAGGCGAGCAGCAGCAGAAGAGCCCGATTGGGTGCGACGGGCTGCGGCGAAACGCGCGGCGGGTCGATCAGCCGAAAATCAGCGCCGGCCACCGCCTCCATTTCGCCGGACATTTCGGCGGACTCCCGGCGCGACACCAGCGTCTCGTAATTCTTCCTGTGCACGTCGTAATCACGATTGAGCTGCGCGAACTCGGCTTCCATCTGCGGCATCACCTTCGCCGAATCCTTGAGCCTCGCGTAGCGCGATTCGTATTCGTTCACGCGCGCGCGGAGCTGCGCGACGGTCGCCTCCGACTCGGCAAGCGAGACTCTGAGCTGCTGGTACACCGGATTGGCGAAAGTCGATGACCCGGGCTTCACGGTGGCCACGGCGGCCTTCTTTCTTGCCGCCAGAATCTGGGCCTTCTGTTCTTCGAGCTCCTGCAGGACGCGCCGTGAACCGACCACGTCGGGATGCTGCTCCGTATACTTCTGCAACAGCCCGTCGAGATTGCGCTTCATCGCGTCGATCCGACCGTCGATCTCGGGCACTGCGATTGCGGCTCCCGGCGCCGGCGCATCGTCAGGCAGCATGATCGGCTCCTCGCCGGAGATCTCGCGCTTGATCGTGTCGCGCGATTGTTCGGCCTCGCGAAGCTCGAGCCGCGCCTGGTTCAACACGCCCGTCAATTCCGTCAGTCGCGTGAAGTAGTCCTTGCCGACCGATTCGTTCGCCGTCATGTGGCGGATCTTGAATTCCTTGAGGCGGTTCTCGGCTTCCTCGAGCTTCTTCTCGTAGACCTTGATCTGCTCGTCGATGAACTTCTTCGCGGCATCGGTATCCTTGCGCTTGCCGCTCAGGTTCGATTCGACGAAGATCGAAGCGAGAGACTGGACGACGCGCTTCGCGCGTTCCGGCTGTGCATCGCGATACGCGAGCGTGTAGAGATTGTCGCGGCCGAGACTCTCGATGCGCAGCGATTTCATGAGTCCGTCGACAGTGCCATCGTGCTGGGCCTTCGATTTCGCGGCGAGGTCCAGATCGGCCATGCGGACGAGTTTCTCTACATTCGGACGGCTGATCAGCGTGCGCGAGAGGATCATCACCTGCTGGTCGACGTTCGGCTGCACCGCAAGGCCCTGCATCAACGGCTTCAGCACCGACTGCGTGTCGACATAGATACGCGCGGACGCCTCATAGACGTCGGGCACTCGCATCACCCCGAAGACGCCGGCAATGCCGACGATCCATGCTACGGTGAGGCCGATCCAGCGCCGCTGCCACATGCCGCGGAGCAGGGTTACACCTTGTCGGATCAGATCGTCCATACGACGGTTCTCTCGAGCTTCGCGCGGCGTGAAGCCTCACGCCTGCGCGGATTGATCAATGAGGTTAGAAGAGACTCTGCGGAATGATAAGCACGTCGCCGGGTCTCATCTCGACGTTGGCCGAGATATCTCCGCGCTTGATGAGATCCTTGAGACGCACGCTGTATTGCTTGTTCCCCTCGGAGGCGCGCAGAATCGTTGCCTTGTTGCCGTCGGCGAAGTCCGTCAAGCCGCCGACGACAATCATCACGTCGAGCATCGTCATCTTTTGTCGGTAAGGCAGGATCTGCGGCTTCGCTGCTTCGCCGACCACGCGGATCTGCTCACTGTAGGGACCGATGAAGCCCGTGACGATTACGGTAACGACCGGATCGCGGATGTACTTCGCCAGCGCCTTCTCGATGTCACGCGCCAGGGTGGTCGCATCCTTGCCGATCGCCGGAAGATCTTCGACCAGCGGTGTCGCGATCTTGCCGTCGGGGCGAACCGGGACGCTCGCGGAAAGCTCGGGATTACGCCAGACGACGATGTTGATCTGGTCGCCGGGTCCGATGATCCAGTTGTAATCCGGCGAAGCCGCGGTGGCCGGCGCCGGCGGGTATTCCTGCGTCGCGCATCCCGCGACAAGGGCCGCGGCGATCACGACAAAACCCCAGCTGTACACACCGCGGGCGATATCACTCATGCGAAAGCGCATATGTCCTCTGCTCACGATTCGTTGGACTGACTACAAACCGCTGACGCTGGCCACGGGAATTGCGCGAAGTCAGTGTAGAGCACAATGCGCGGCATCCGACGATACCGCAACCGTTCGACGTCGCGGAAGAAGCGAGAGCCGGTCATATCCGCACGTTGGGACATGGCAGGCTTCGCAGCAACTTGCATGCCAGCATAACACCCCAAAAATCAAGCTGCAACGAGTCTAGACGATTCGGCCCGACAAGCAGTTTTTTGTCAAAACTGTCGCGTACAAGCACAAACCGACGCCGCTCGGACCGTGGCACGACCATAGCATGCTTCGCCGCGCAGCGCCGCGGACATTCCGATGAACGCGAAGGAGGGCCCGCTGAAATCCAAGCGTCCACGCGTGCCGGTACCGCGCGGCGGGATCGGCTCGCAGACCGCATCATTTACTTCTGCGCCATCATCTCGGCGAGATGCCCGTTGAGCATGCCGATACGCGAGAGCAGATTCACGAGAAAGAGGTCGGCCTCGGTATTGAGCTCCATCAACAGCGGCCCATCATCGGTCACCACGACGTCCCAGTTCTGCAAGCGCAGGCCCGGAAAATGGCGCGCGACGGCCACGCTGGTCTCGATCAGCCGGCTCCACATGGGAATTTCGAAGCCGACCAGCGTTCTGCCGGTGCTCGGATGCACGGAAACACGCTTTCGACCCGGACCGGCCGCGGCAAGCACGTCGATGATTTTTCCTGTCGAAAGCTCGATCGCACCCAGCAGATTGCCCGTCTTGCCTCGCGAGAAGTTGTCGGTCACGTTGTCCTTCGTTGCAATTTTCCAGAAGGCGAAATGGACGTCCGGGTGCGGTTGGGTCAAAACGCCGACGCGAATGCAGCTGACGGTCGGGCCGGCGAGGTCGACGATGCTTCGATGCGGACGCACGATCTCCTGAAAGAGGTAACCGTTGAACGGCGCAAAATCGAGCTGCGCGAAGAACTGCTCTTCCGGCAACCGTCTGCCATGCGCGAGCTCGAGAACGCGCTGCGCCCCGTCGTAGCCGACGATGTGCGCGACGCCCCGGCCGTATGTGCCGGCCACCGGCTTCGCGAACAGCGGGAATGCCGCATCGGCAAGGAACGAGCGGACCGCATCCAGGCTTTCCAGCCGGATCTCGGGTCCGATGTAGCGGCCAGCGGGGCTGTACGTCGCGACGGTCCGGGGGATCGGAAATCCGAGCGCACCCAGCAGCTGATAGTTGACGATCTTGTCATTCGCCAGAATGCGGGACCAGTTCGCGTTGAGTCGCGCATCGATCTCCGCGCTGGCGCGCCATCCGACAAAGCGCGACTTGTCCTGAAAACTCAGCGAATCCTCGAACAAGTCCAGCGCATAGTAATCGCCGGGGCCCAGCCGCGTGCGCCCGAGACGCAGACGGAGAATCTCCGCTGCTTGATGCGCGAGCGATTTCCCCGTCGCACGTTTGACGAGCCGGGCGCTCGACAGAATTTCGCGACCCTTCGCGAACATGATGGCCTGGTTTTGAGCAAGATAAGTGCCATCAGCCTCAACAGGCAAGCGGGTTGATTTGCGCCTGGCGCGCCTCGTCCGTCAGCCGCCAACCACTTGGGCTCGTGCACGCATCCCCTGTTGTGACAGTGTGACCTACATCGGGCGTCGTTGCGCACGCGGGCGGGCGAGGTCCGCGGAGCGCGTGATCTTGCGAGCATCGCTCGGACTGCGAGACACCACCGTGGCCCGTTTCGCCGAGAGATCGGCCGGCGGCCCGATGTATTGTTTCGCCACGCAGACGCCGCCGATGTCATAGTGAAACGGGGCTTTCGGCAATCCCATCCCACCGTGATAGATCAGCAGGTAAGGGATGCACTGGATGCGCGTGGAATCGCGATTGCGGAAGACGAGTGCCGTCAGTTCCAAGACGAGCACGCCATCGAGCCAGACGCGCAATTCCCCGTCGGCCTCGCCGGGCGCGTTGAGCTTGACTTCTTCCTCGATGCAGTTGATGCCCGGATGGAGGTACCCATCGGTCGGTGGGTATGCGGCCCCGTACGGATACTTCGACCCCTTGGCGGAACTGAAATGGTACGTCAGCAGCCGGTAGTACCCGGGGTTCGACGGCGAGCATTTCGTGTGCGCGAACGTCGCGTTCCACCCGTCGGGGGGCTGCGCTCCGGTGTTGGCGCCGCTCGTCGACAGATCGTACAGCCCGTCGAAGCCCGGGAGCTTCATGCCGAGTTCCGTCATGCCCGCCGGCAGGTCGTCCCCCACCTCGAGCAGATAGCGGAGAAAGAGATGCGTGTAGCCATTGCCGACGTCGCGCGCATAAGGGGGATTGACGGTGACGCCGTTGACAACTTGGGTCTTCGGCTCTGCGGCGCGACGAGCGCCGACGAGTTTCTGTGCCTGCGTCGTGGCCCACACGCGCATTGCCTTGATGCCGTACTGCGGCCAATCGACAACCTCGGTCTTGTGTGGGGTGGTGCCGCCGATGTAATTCCTGGCGATATAGTCGGCGCTCGTGAAATTGTCGTAGAGCAGAACGTCAGCATGCGTTGCCAACTCCGGATCTCGTGCGACAGTGGCGGCGATACCTTCGATGCGCGATCCGTGCGGCATGAACGATGGTGAATCGAGATAATCGGCGGCGAGCACCGACTCGGCCCCCACTTGTAGCGCTGTCAGCGTGAGCGTTGCGCTCGTGACGTCGGTCACGCTGGGGAGGTCGAACTTGACGATCGCCGGAGAAAGCATTCCATAAGGCCGAGAACCCGGCACAACACCCGCCGAACGATCAAGATAGCATTGCACGAGCACCGGCATGCTCTTGCCGTCAACCACGAGTCGAGGATTTCCGAAACGCAACCCGCCTTTGAACGGATGCAAATAGATTGCGGTGTTGTCGCCGACGAGTCGCCGGACCAGCGCAGTGCAATCGAATGAGAAGTCGCCGAGGCTCGATACCGGTGGCGACATGGCACAGGGATTGCGCCCCTGTGCGACGTCGTTCGCGTCGCGCCAGTCGCCACCCGGATGCACCCACGGTCTAAGCGCGATGATGTTCGCGTACGTCCAATTCGGTCCGTCGTTATCCTTGTCGCTCATCTGCACGCGACCGCTAACGGCCGGCGTAGCTGCATGCGTCGCTGCGGGCTTCGCTGCGCGCACGCTCGCGCGCAGCGCTGGCCGGTACGCCCAAGTGTTTCCGTCGAGGCCGAGCGAGATATTGCAACCCGATAGCGGGTCGTGCGCCGCGCAGAAAAAGACGGTGCTGGGAGTTCCGCTCGACCCGGGCTCTACGGCAACGGACTGCTGAGACCACGCCTTGGTGGTCGGGTCGAATACGACGTAGCGGCCTCCTTTGAGATCGCCGCCGATCAGGTGGTTGACCGGGTCGTACGTGTAGTTCGTGTAGCCCGCCATACCGTCTTTGCTCTGCGTCACCTGGTCGGTCGTCACGAGCTTTACTGCGGTGGACTTCGGCAGATCGATCTCGTAGACGCTGTAGTCCGGATAAAGCGCGTAATACTTGCCGTTGGGCGGAAAATGGACGACGGCAGGCCCGCCGGACCCGCAAGTCATCGGCAGCTGTTTCTTCGAGTCCGTCGCCGGATCATAGATCCAAGCATCGGACCATGGGCTGACGATCAACGCCTTGTCGCCTGCAGCGCACGCTCCGCAAGCGAAGTGGTGTCCGATCTGTTGATGAAGTTTCGACCATGCCCACTTGCCCGCGGCGAGGTCGAACCAGCACAGACGAACATCGTTGAAGAAGCTGGCATTCGGAATCGGGCCATTGATCTGCTCGACGTAGGCGAACGAGCTCGCAAAAAGATAAAACCGTCCGCCGAGGACGACCGATCCGGTGTAGGTGTGGCGAGCACACGGCACCGGATTCTTGTTGGGAACGGCGAAAGCTCCATAACGCGTGACGTTCGCCTGCACCATGTCCGCCCATGGCGTCGGCGGATACAGGCTCGACCAGGTGAGCGTCGCGAGATCGAACGCACGAATGTCGGTGAGTTGGCAGGGACCGTGCCCGCCGCCGAAGAAGAGGAGCCGCTTGCCCGCTGGATCGAGCGTTAGGCCGGAATAGTCGCTGCGTCGAAACGCCGCAAGTGCGGCATTCGGACCCACGCCCGGCCCCGGCCACGGTCCAAGATTGCGCGCATGACCGGGCGCAAGCGTGGCGAGCGCGTTTCCACCTGCCGGCTGTTCCGGTACGTTGCCGGCCGCAGTCGCGCTGGACGAGAAAAATTTGCCGGCGAGCGTGAGCGAGAACATCTCGCCGCACGCGGCCAAGAATTTGCGACGTTGCATGGCGCGCTGGTATCGCGTCGCGACCGGGAAGTACTAGACGACCGGGCGGCAGTCCTGGAGTTCCGTTGCGCAGCGGAAATGGCACCGATGGTCATCAGCGGTGACCCTGCGTCTCGACGCGCACAACATTTTTGAGCGGTGGCGGAGAGTGAGGGATTCGAACCCCCGTTAGGTTGCCCTAAACCTGATTTCGAGTCAGGCGCCTTCGACCACTCGGCCAACTCTCCGCGAGCGCCGAATTATACCGACCGGCGCTGTGTCTTGCACACGACGTATGCGCCCGCGCCATCTGGTGGCCCTTTGGTGATCAGCGCTCACCGGCCGGAGCGCATCTCGATGCCGTCTCCCGCTTCGACAGCGAGCAGTACAGTCGGTCGTACTCATCGGCCATCCGCTGCAGCGTGAATCTTTCCAGAACTCTTTGCCGACTGGCGCGTCCATCACGCGTTCTCAAGTCGGCATTCGCGAGATACTCGTTCAGCGCGGCGGACATCGCGTCCGCATTCCCAACCGCGACGAGCTTGCCGTTCGTACCCTCTTCGACGAGCTCGGGATTCCCTCCGGTGCGAGTCGCCACGACAGGTAAGCCGGTAGACATTGCTTCAAGCAACGTGTTCGAAATTCCCTCTGCGACCGAACTGATCACGTACAGGTCGAGACCTTTCATCAACAGCGGCACGTTGGACCGCTCGCCGATCAGATGGACGGACCCGTCGAGATCGGATCGAGCGATTCGCGCTTCGAGCTGCGGTCGCAATGCGCCCTCGCCGATGATGACGAGCTTCCAGTTCGCAGGTCGGTTGGGAATTCTGGCGAACGCCTCCAGCAACGTCGCATGATCCTTGACTGGATCGAGCCGCCCAACCGCGCCGACGACCACGTCGGTGGCCGCCAAACCGAGCGCTGCGCGGCCCTCGTCGTGACTCCCGGCAGAAAAACGATCGATATCGACGCCGTTGTGAATCCGGACGACCCTGTGGGCACGAATGCCGACGTACTCGATCAACCAGCGGCGAAGATCATCGGATACGGTAACGAAGCGGGTGACCAGCGGGGAGAGCGCGCGTCGAAACAGCCGGCGCCGCGTATTGAGGCCGTGCGGGTCAATTGCGTCGCGCCCGTGTTCGCCGTGAATCGACACGGGCACTCCGGCCAAACGCGCGGCAAGCACTGCGTCCACGCATCCCCAGTTTCTCGAGTGAACGATATCGGGATTCAGCTTTCGCAGCACACCGGCGAGACGCACGGCGAAAAAATGGTCGCGGGAGACCAGCTTCGAGAGATCCACGATGTCGACGTCGGGCGGAAGCCGTTCGCCGAGCGGACCGACGTCCTCGAGACACAGCACCGTGTGCTTTTGAGCGGTGTGCAGACGGTTGATCAAATTCACGACGCCGTTTTCAAGGCCCGCGACGCGTAGCCAGTAGACGACGTGGACGACGTGGACGACGTGAATTTTCAGAGTGCTCCCACAATCGTGGTGAATTTCGAGCAACGGCCCTTCACGTTGCCGCGACCGTGAAACCGGCACCTCGTTACCGCCGGTGCGACCGGCTGCACCTACCCTCCAACCGGTTTTTTCTTGTAGCAACCCACATAAGCATTGGCGAAAAACCCCGGAGCCCGATTCTCGATGCGGCGATTGATGCTGTGTGCCAATGCGGGGAACAGCCGTGAGAACGGGTACACGACGAGCTTGAAGTCGTAGAAGGCGCGGCCGGCGGGCACCAATCCACGGGCCATCATCGCCTCGTCCAACTCTCGCGGTCGTAGTTCGTGATGGACGATCGAGGCTGATCCCGAGACACCTGCGCCTGATTTTCGTTGGAACCACTGATAGACAGTCGTCAGCGGCTGCGTATTTCTCATGATGAAACGGTTGAGCGATTGCCGGTTCGGAATCGTCAGGATCGCGACTCCGCCAGGCTTCAGCAACCGCGCGATTTCGTCGAACGTCGGATTCATGTTGTCGAGGTACTCGAGGAGCCCCATTCCGAGCAGGATGTCGAACTTCCCGTCGGGATAAGGCACGCGTTCGCTCGTTCCGACTTCCAGATGAATGCGTCCCTCGTACGGCTTGCCGCGGAACGCCACGCGGATGCTGTCGAGCATCGGCTCGGCAACGTCGACGCCGTGGTAGACGAGCCCGCGCTCGCAAAGATATTCGACCATCGGGCCGGTACCGCAACCGACGTCGACGACGCTCTGGCCTTCCCGCATGTGGCTCTGCAGAAGGTCCTCGACGCGGTCGCGCCGGGCAATGAAGTCGTGGGTCAGCTGCGTGTTCTTGTCGGTGTAAAAACGAGCATAGGAGCCGTCGGTTCCCATGCGCGCGAAGTGTTCCTTGACTATTCGTTCCTGGGTCATTCTTTGCATCCTGTATCGAGGTCCTGCACGCTCATATCGGAATATACCGTTTCAGCCACGCGGTGAGCCCCACACTGGCCTCCATGAACATCGCATGAGTCTGCTCTCTCGAGACGCTCACCCTTGGCAGTGCGAAGGGGTCGCCGTCGGGTGGAGTGAGGTCGTGCTTCACCGCCATCGCACCGCGCATCCCCGTGCTCCTGACCCGGTCGCGGACCGTATCGTCCCAGTCGCCGTCCGGGTAGCAGAAAATGAGAGTTTCGATCGGAGCGTTCAGCCGCTCCGAGACGAGCTTGGCCGGTGCATCGATTTCCAGATGGAGCTTCGCAGGCGGCACCTTCGTCAGATGCGGATGCGAGTGCGTATGCACACCGAAATCGAAGCCTTGATTCCGCAGCCGTTCGACCTCCTCCCAGCCCATCAATCGATACGATGCCGTTGCCTTCGGCTCGAGGCCGCCGGCCTTTTCGACAAGCTCCGCCAACAGCAAGTCTCGTGATTCGAGGTCGATGTTGCTGAGGCGATGCTTCAGCGCCCTGATCGCGGTCTCGCGTTCGCCGTCGAGGTGGTAGTCGACTTCACCGATCGTGATCTCGCGGAGCGAGGTCTGCAGCAGGTAGGCCTCGACCTTGTCGTACCACGTCATCTCCTGCTTGCCGACGAGGCCCGTGATCAGAAAAACGGTCGCGGGCAAGCGATGCCCATGCAGAATCGGGGCCGCATTCTCGAAGACGCTGAGATAGCCGTCGTCGAATGTGATGGCGGCGAGCCCTGAGACGGGCTCATGCTTGCGTATGCGATCCACAATCGTCGAGAGCTCGACGACCTCGTAGTTGTCCTTGAGATACTGAATCTGCCAGCTGAACGACGCGGTGTCCACTTGATTGACGTTCGTCAACAGGCTGCGGTCGCCGCCTGTATCGATCACGCCGTGATACATCAGAACCAACGCCGAATCGCGGCGCACACGGCGAAGCAGATCGAACCCTCCTACCATGCCGAGAAGCGGAAGGCCGATCGAGCGGTAGGTCTGCTTCGCGACCTCGGTGACTTTGTTCGGCATCTTCAGACCTGCCGTTGCAGCGCCATCGGCATTTGCGCGTGAGGCCGTACGCGAAGCAAAGCGACTCGGGACGGGTTGCGAAGGCCTTCGACGGCGGCGCTGATCGCGCGGAGGGTCGCAGCGACGGGACTTTTCCGGGTATCCATCAGGCGTCTGCAAGGCGTATGTCGATCGGCAACGGGCGATTCTGCGACTCGCAACAGTCGGCCGATTGTAAAAGCAAGAAGTATACCGCCCGAGCGAAAGACGCCTCTTCGCGCTGGCGCGCGAGCGCACAACCAAAAAGGCAGCGGGTCGGGTCGCGCTTCGCGTGCCCCGGGTAAGGTGCGGGCGCGCGCCGCGCGCTTACTTCTTGGCGGGCGCTGCAGCCTTCGCGGCAGGCACCGTTGACGTGGCAGTGGTCGGAATGATCTGAGGAGCGATTGTCTTGCCCTTCGCCTTCTGCTCGCCGATGTAGCGCGCGGCCACGCGATCCTCGGCGCGCGCCTGCGAAGCCTTTGCCGCGTCGGCGGCCGCCGCGTCCTTCGCCTTCTTTTCCTCGGCCGCAGCCTTCGCTTTATCGTCGAGCGGCGGCGGCGCGGGAAGCTTCGCGACCGCCAGCCCAAACGTCGTCACCACGATTCCCGCAGCAAATAGCGCCCGCAGCGTCGTCACGTTTTCTCTCCCGTTTCGTTGTCCGCTCACACCGGCCGCGTGCGCGCTTCGGCACGCTGGGCTTCGACACGCTCGGCGTCGACTCTCCTCGTTTCCGGTACGACGAACTTCTGTCGCGCCTTGCCGGCGACGATTCGCTCGTACCAGCGCCGGTGATGGTGCTCGGCCCAGGATTCGGTGACGTAGCCGTCGCGCATCGCGCGGTATGCGCCGGACATCCCCAGCGTGCCCAGGTAGATATGCACGCACGCGAGCGCGATCGAAAGGTACGCTGCGATCGCATGCAGCACGTTGGCGATCTGCATCGTCGCGCGCGTCTGATCGAAATTCGGGAACAGCAGGATCAGGCCCGTGACGATCAGCGCCGTCGATCCGAGCGTGAGCACGAACCAGAAGACGGTCTTCTCGCCGGCGTTGAACCGATCCGATGGGTATTCATGTCCAGTGAAGTAACCCTTGATGTGCGTGAACCAGCGAACGTCCTCACCGCTGACGCCGTTGTCGCGAATGAACCGCACGAACAGCCACGGCACGCCGATGATCAGCAGCGGTCCCGTGAAGTTGTGGATCGTCTTCGAGAGCGTCGCGAGCCACGAGAAAAGCGTGTAGCCGACCAGCGGCAGCAGCACGGACTTGCCGAGCGAGAGAATCAGCCCGGTGATTGCGAGCGCGACCCAGACGATGGCGACGAACCAGTGCGCGTAGCGGTCCATCGGCGAGAAGCGCTCGATGATCCGCTCGTTTGGCCGCCCTTCGCCGCCCATCGTGCCGCGAACCAGATAGAAGACGGTCAGACCGAGCAGCGCGAGCGCGAACAGGATCCCGCCCCAGAAAAGGATCGGGACGCGCAGCGCGCGCCACGTCTGGCCTTCGGGCTGAATCAGTACGTTGGTTTCGCGACCCTTGACAGTCGTGACCTGCGGTGCGCCCGAGCGAATCTCGCTCCACACCGGCTGGTTGTTGAGCGGCTGCGTGATCTGCTGCTGCTGCTGCGCGCGAGCGTCGCCGGCCTCCTTCGGATTGACAGCGGGCGACTGCGCAAACGCGACCGTGCTCGCGAAGCACAACGCCGCAAGGAGCGCGCCCGCGGTGCGGAATGTCGATCGACTCACCATGTCCCCCTACGCCCGTCAGCGGATCCGCTTGTACTCGTTCTGGCTCTGATTGCGGGCCGTGACGGCTTGCTCCCACTCCTGCCTGTTGCCATTCCAGGGCGCGGTCGCATACGACGGCTCGTCGGGCTTGCCCTGGTATTTGCCCTGCTTGTACTGGACCACCTGCGGCCGCTCGCTGCAGCCGGCAAGCGCCGCGGCGAGCACGCCCGCGGCCGACACGGCGGCCAGCATGACAATTGCGCGTCGGATCACGATTTGGATCCTCCTGCCGGAGGCGTCGCGGGTGCGCCGGGCGCCGCGGGCGCTCCCCCGGGCTGCTTCTGCGTGTCGGGCCGGCCATATGCCGTCGCCCAACCCCAGACTTCGGCACCCTTCCCGCGCGACGTCACGCGCGTCCGGTAGATCTCGGCGAGCACGTCGCCGTCGCCACCGATCAGCGCCTTTGTGGAGCACATTTCCGCGCACGCCGGCAATTTCTTTCCAGCACAGTGGGATCCGAAGCTTGGAATTCACGTGACTTGAAGTCGCGGC